>Ga0364887_10045_pt2 | contig 93478 bp, 99 predicted proteins | sample ExccelJu500001D4_4_FD_206924 | JGI IMG/M metagenome (GOLD analysis project Ga0364887, IMG submission 206924) | Enriched cells from Trout Bog Lake Hypolimnion, Wisconsin, USA - BchlTB.July23.5000.01.D4 | ecosystem: Environmental > Aquatic > Freshwater > Lake > Hypolimnion/Profundal zone | place...
CATTGAATAAGTAAAAAATAATAAAGCCACTCAAACGAGTGGCTTTATTATTTTACGAAGCATGAGCTTTTTTTACTTTAAAATCTCTTAGAGCCATATCAATAAGATTGAGAACAAAGTTTTTATTATCATCGGGGAGCTTACTAATATCTTCCAATCTTTTTACAGCTTGGTTATCCAAGACCATTTTAGTTTTACCCACGAGAAAATCAATAGACACTTCGAGTGCATCGGCAACCTTAACAATAACATCAATAGAGGGCGTAATTACATCACGTTCATAACGCCCAACCACATCACCGGAAGTGCCGATGGCTTTACCGAGATCAGCTTGCGATAATCCTTTTTGCTTGCGCAGGAGCATGATATGTTCACCTATTGTCATACTGATAAGTATTTAAAAGACTGGATAAACCAGTGTTTTTGCAAATATATGTGAGTAAAAAGTCTTTTGCAATACCAATATCACTTGTTTAAAAAGAAACTATCCGTTACATTTGCGACTGATTAGTCTTAAAAACATTTTTAAAAATATTTATTCACATGGCAGAGAACTCAAAAATCAACATCGCCAATCCTGAAGCCATCACGTACAGCACAGAAGAAATAGCCTACACGATACTCGGCGGCATACGATTAGAAGGATTAGACAGGTTACGGGTAACGATAAAAGCGGAAGTGATGAACAGAAAATTTGTACACTATTGTAAGCAGCAATCAAATGTGCAGAGAAATTGGTAAATAGAAGTGCAGAATAATTGGCAACAATAGTACATAATTTTTGGCAACAATAAGTGCAGAGTGTTAATAAAAATGGTTTCCGTTTACAGAGTCCTTAAAAATGGTTTTTCTGTTTTGCAGTCGATAACTTTTTCCAGACAGGCTGATTACCTCGCATTGATAAAGCAACCTGTCAAGTAATGCAGTAGCGAGCACTTCATCTCCAAGCATCTGGGCCCAGTCCGCAGGCTTTTTATTGGTAGTGATGATAAAGGATGTTTTTTCATAGATTTGGTTGATAAAGTTAAAAAGGCTGACAGCTTCCTTTTTTTCTACTGGAAAGAGCATGATATCATCAATTACAATCAGTTGTGCATGCAGCAATCTTTTATATTCAGCTTTTGCAGACCTGGTAATCTCTTTCATTTTTAAGGTGGAGACAAGATTGTCCATTGTCCGGAAGTAAGCCTTATACCCTTTTTTAATAGCCTGCATACAAAGACCTGCCGACAGGAAGGTCTTCCCGGTTCCAGATGAACCCATGAAAATGATATTATAAATTTGATCCATCCAGTGCAGCTCTTCCAGTTGGTGTAGCTTGGTTATGGAAAGTCCATTGGAAAAACCGTGGTCATACTTTGACAGGTCACAAAAGGGAGGCAACTGCGCGATCTTCATTCGTTTATTGAGATCTCTGGTATTGCGGTATTGCGCTTCAGTATGGAGTAGGTGGATGGTGTAATCCAGGTATCCCATGGATTTGGATTCAGCTTCATTGACCAGTTGGTCAATGGATTTTGTGATACCGCTGATGTTGAACTGTTGGCAATATTGCCGGATTAATTGTTTTTGTTCCATATGTGTGTTGTTTGTTTGATTAGATTAAAGCATTAAAACATGTCATAATCGTTGATAGAGCTGGTTGCAGGCTCTATCAGTGCCAGGTTAGGCAATTGATGGTTTAAAGGATTCAGTCCAAAATGGAAGGAATGATTGCTCTCAGAGCAGGGCTGTTCCTGTTGGGACACGTAAAAAAAGGCAATGGATTTAAAATCAGAAGCACTGTTAATCCCATGCGCACAGCAATATTGCAGGGTTTGTGCAATCACACCTTCGGTGGCAGTGGATTCAATAACCTGAAGCAAGGCTTGCAATTGGTCTCTGATGTAACGGGGTTTATCGCGTCGGATGGCAGCTATCAACTGCCTGCCCATCTGGGTCTCACCAACCATTGTACAGAACTTATCTTCCAATTCACTGATAGCAGTACCCTTTTCCCTTTTATGGTCATTATTGATTACTTTCTCGCCCTTCCCGATAGGTATTTTATGGGTGCTGATAAGCTGATGCTGAAGATTATATACCGATAGCAGATTGTCCAGCCTTTGGATAAGCACTGTTGAACCTCTTCCTGAATAAGTGCCGGCAGGCAAGGAATATAAGTTACCCTTGTAAGAGAAGCTGTTGTCTTTTCTTACACCATAATTTTCCATTGCAGGATGTAACAGTACAACAGGATGGAAGGGCTGTAAATAAGGCTTTTCCAAAAGCCATTCAGCAGCTGGTGCTTTTCGGGTAAAAGCATGAGGAAGATGGTTGGCTGTTCTGGCAAGCCAGGCCAGTGCTTCTGCATTAAGAATATCAATATCCGTGAAGGGCCTGTTGTAAAGGAAGTTCTGCTTGATGTAGCGGATGACATTTTCAATCTTCCCTTTACTTTGGGGATCTGATTTGCGGCAAAAATGCAATTTAAAGCCCCGGGAAGCGGCATAATCCCTAAATGCCTGGGTCAGGATCAGGTCGCCCTTGTTCTCATCAGTCAGGAAAACCTTGTCCTGATCATAGATAAGTGTACCTGTTATACCCTCAATAAATTTAAAGGCACTTTCATGAGCTTCAATTGCTAAATGGCTGGTAAACGGTTTTATGGAAAAGGAAACGTATTTATAACGGGAACGGGATAACACAAGTGCAAAGAAATAGACCTTGATTCGTTTACCCAGGTTATTACGCATATTATACTGTCCAAAATCAATCTGTCCCTGAGCACCATAAGGGGTCTCTTCAACCATTTCAAATACCCTGTGTAATTCGATTTTGGGAATATGGTACTTGCCGCGAATCCAGGCAATGAAATTAAATACCGTTTTAGGTGCAACCACAGGAAAATCCATGAAATGCTCTTTAAGCCAGTCATGCATTTGTGCAGAAGATGTGTCCGGGTATTGTTCCAGTTTGGACCTTACAAAGGTCTCATAAGGCTGTAATATTTTATTTTTACACCGGTAATTTTCCAGATACTTTTCATAATCCCGGTCATCTTCAACAGCCAGAAGCTTCCTGACTGTCCGCCAGTTAAGTCCCAGGTGTTTACTGATATAGCTGATGGAAAATCCATTGCGGGATAATTGATGTACTTCATGGTAGGTCATAAGCTTTGATAAAAAAGGGTTCATTGGCATGGCAGCTAACATTTAGCCACCAAAACTGAACATTTTCCAAATGGAGGCTAGCCTCCATTTGGAAAATGTTCTGCACTTCTTGTTGCCAATTTCTCTGTACTCCTTGTTACCAATTCTTATGTACCCTTGTTGCCATTTTCTATGTATTTCTTGTTACGAAAAACTATGTATTTGTAATTACCGATTACATGTAGTACATCATTGACCTAGTCATAGGGTTTGACATGGTAGTTTCTAAAAGTTTCCAGCAAACAGTATAATATCACAGCACTTTGTGGTGAAGCAAGGCTTCTGTAAGCAGCAATTAAGTAATTCTTCCTGCCAATGGCAAACAGTCGGATGCTGTTTTACACTGGATTATTGTCTATCACTACCAGATCAGTTATGGCACACAAGCTTAAACTTTACTAACGATGCAGAATATTTAGGCCAGTGCTTTTCCAATCGCACTTCTGAGCAACGTAAGCAACCTACCAGTACCCGTTTATCTATTTAAAAATCATGTATAAGTGGTAATTATTGGGTTGGCTTCTTGTTTTAGGGTAGCAACTCATTGATCTTATTAACATCAATTGTAGGCGTATACTAAAAATGCACATTTTTAGTAGGTACAACCAGCACTTATTGCACGGTTGCCCCCCTGTTAACCCGGGTGTACCAGGGTTCAAAATGGGGTAGTTGCATCGCTGTTTTGGGTATAGATTTTCAATGGAACATATTAATTATTTTTCCTGAAACCCTTTCCAGTCAATCATGTGACAGGGGTGACGCAACCCCCGTCACCCCTAACGCTTTGTTTTCCTGTTTATGTTTGTCCCGGAAATGATTCTTACCTCTTTCATCGGTTTGTTCCGGGAAATACAGGAAGGTTATCCACCCATCCGGCTTCCGGGGCCGGATGGGTAGATCGAAAGCTGGCCAGCTAACCAGGGTTCATTTTCACAAACATTTCAGAAACAAACATTTTTAAAACACTTCAAAAAAATCAAACAATGGGAACGTATAATAAAGGGATCCTCGGCTCTTTCCGGGGAACAGTAGGCACCGTAGTAGGTAGCAGTTGGCGCGGAATCGCCGTTATGAAAAGCCGTTCGGGTAAACGCAAAGGATTACCCAGTCAGGCACAGCTGGATCAACAGACCCGCTTTTCTATGATGACTGAATTTCTGGGCAACTTTAAGTCGCTCCTGGACTTAGGCTTCAGCAAATTTGGTAAAGCCAAAACCGCTTATAACAGCGCTTTCTCCTATAACCTCAAAGAGGCCATCAGTGGCGGATATGGTAATGCCGCCATCCAGTACGACAATATCCTGCTGACCAAGGGCAAACTCTTCAATGCCATGGATGCCATCGCAGAAGCTGCAGCGGGAAAAGTGAAGTTTAGCTGGAGTGATGATACGGGTATCAAAAATGCAAAAGCGGATGATCAGGTGATCCTGGCCGTTTACTGCGAAAACAAAAAGACAGCCCTCTATCACCTGAACCTGGGCACACGTGCGGATATGGGTGCTGAGTTGCCGATCCCAACTGCCTTTCATGGCAAGCAGGTAAGGGCATGGATCTCCTTTATCAGTGCAGATGGTAAAGAGATCGCAGATAGCCTGTATCTGGGAGAACTGCTGGCAGATTAATACTGCCGGTGTTTCAAACACCAGCTCTTTGACATAAGGAAATGATAAACCGGGGGTGGCCACCCCGGTTTATGTGTAAAGCCTCAATGCTTCTGCTTATTGGCAGAAAACAACAAAAGCCACCCTCCATGGATCAAACTGCCATGCATTAGGGCAGCATCAATGATGCTGTAGTACTAACCTGTTGAAGGGCTATTGTTCCCTGAAGCGGGGCTATTAGAATAGCTGTTGGCTATTCGCTATTCACTAATTTTTAATCATTTAAAATCAACATCTATGAATTTAATCCAACGTGTAAATGCACCCACGCCATCCTTTTTTAAAAAACTGCGGACCATCGGTCTGGCAGCGGTGGGTATTGGAACGGCATTGCTAACGGCACCAGTCGCATTGCCGGCTTTTCTGGTTGCGGCAGGTGGTTATCTGCTAACTGCCGGTTCGGTGATCAGTGCGGTGAGTCAGCTCACCACCCATACCGAACAAAACAAACCGGATCTGGGAGGTGGGGATGAACCTTGATCACATAACCCTTAAAGGTACCCTGAGCGGGATATTGCTGGTATTGCTGGATCAGCAAACAGATATCCTCCGCACCATCTTACTGGCTGCGATAGGTGCTGTGGTCAGTTTTGTGGTGTCTAAAGGGTTGCATTATCTCCAAAACAAATGTAAAAGATAGGTTTGGCCGGGGGAAACCCCGGCTTTTGTTTCTTGTTATGGATGGGATCTCCTGCATGAAAACTGTTTGTTCAGGTACAGTCCGATTGATGCATTGGATCATATTCCTGCTAACCTTCCAACTACTCAATAACTTATTTGAAACTGAAAATAACCCAATAGCGAAGGTTTTTTAAAAAAATGGGTTCTTATCATCCAGAATCATGGACTTACTAAAGTTTCTGTTGATTCTTCCTGATTAAAAATCAATGCTATGAAACACCTGCAGAAATCAATTTTTCTTTTAGTATGGGTTATCGCCCTGCATCCTGCCTTGGCTCATCCCGGTGGACATTATCATAAAAATGATGGAACCATATTCAATACCTGGCTTTTGAAAAACGGATTGCAGATCAAAGGCAATTTTTCAATGGGCAAAGATGGCTATATCGTCGTTGAACAAGAAGAGGGCCGCCTGTTTAAAATTCCACTCGATGAACTATGTGATCAGGATCGTAAACTGGCAGATTTTAAAATAAAAAAATATAAGGCCCTTAATGACCAATTTTCTGTAACCGGAACGTCTGCAGATAACATAACTTATTCCCAAGAAGAACTAAGATTTGTTCTTTTCCTGCTGTTTGCAATATCCCTGTTGGTTTTAGTGCTGTACCTGTTTCAATTGTATAGAACCAACACACTGGCTTCCAAAAAATGGGCCATGTCTTTTGCTGGTCTGGTTTTAATGAGTTGCTTTATTTACTCCTGCGCCAAAACCAGTTCCCTCATATCTGTCACCAGTACCATCGCAAAGACCAGTCTTTCCATTCTGGACAGCGCTTTTGCCCCATATTCAGGCTATGTATCTACGAGCAGTGACAGTACCTATTATTATGTATCTTCTCAGGGAATTCCTGCCCACAATATGATGGTGGGTATCACCAATTGGCAACAGCAGGTACCCATTAATCAACCGTATATGGGTTCAAACAGCTGGTCTATTCCCCTTCAGCCTGAATTCAGCAGTTCTCCGGCGAGCCTGAAATCCAATTTTATGCGGGGAGCAGTCGCCATTGCTGTTAATGGGATCCCCATTTTCAATGCACTGGATAACAGAGGACTGGATGCTTATGCCATTGGTGAACTGGATGATTGGGGTGGCCATTGCGGTCAGGCAGACGATTATCATTACCATATCGCGCCCCTGCATCTTGCAGCCAGTTCTGGTCTGAAACCTATTGCTATTGCCTTTGATGGTTTTGCAGTCTATGGCGCCAAGGAACCGGATGGCACAGAGATGCAGTCCCTGGATACCTGTCATGGTCATCTGTATAAAGGCGTTTACCACTATCATGGAACCAGTACTTATCCCTATATGATCGCTGCCATGCGCGGTAAAGTAACTATTGATTCCATTTCCTCTCCCTCCCCGAATAATCAGATCATTCCGCAGGCAAAGTCAATTCCGGTAAGGCTACCTACTGATCCATTAGGAGGTGCCAGTATCACCGCTTTTGAAAGTACCGGTACCAATGCTTATAAATTAACCTACCTGATCGCAGGCAAACCAGGTTATGTGGCATACAGTTGGAATAGTAGTAATCAATACACGTATATTTTAACGGATACAGCCGGCAATGTAAGCACGCAAAGCTACCAGCGCCAGTAATAACACCTATACTGCATAACCAGCTGTATCATAGATTTTCCTGCCCCTCCCTGATTTCGCATCTGGGGAAATAAGACCACCTGTAATTTGGTGTTCATTTTTATAAAATCACTTTAATTATTAAGTAACTTTATAGGACAATTGATTTTTATGAAAATGGTCCTGCTGTTCGTTGCATTTTGTAGTTCGATAATCAGTTTTTCACAATCCAGGGGATTTACAGGGTCTACTTATGCCGGATCAGACGGGGTTCCGCATGACCTGCAGTTTAGGGATGCGGATGGAAACCTTATCCTCATTGGTGACCATCCTGATGTAAATGGCACACCCATGCTCAATGATAGTTCCGGTTATGCTACGATCCTATTCAGAAATGGAAAAAAAATGGCTGACTCATTAATTAACTATTCGTTGTTTGATGATAAACTGTTTTATAAACAAAAAGGAAAATACTATTCTTTTGCTGATCCGGTCATGGCTTTCACCATCAGTTATCCTTCTCAGCCAGCCGGCAAATCAGGCTACTATTTCAAGTCCGGTTATCCGGTGTATGAACGCAATGACAATGCTACTTTATATGAGGTATTGGCCGAAAGTAATACCCTCCAGCTTTTAAAATGGCAACATAAAAAGATAGTAGAATTCCAGAATTATGGATCAGCGCCGGAAAGGGAATTTGTTTCTGTCCAGGAATATATTGCCTTTCTGCCCAAAGAAAACAAGCTGATTGGACTGGGTAGGAAAATGAGTTTGAAAGAAGTAAAGAGATCATTGCCTGCTTATGCAGCACAGATAGATGCCTATATAGCGATACATCCAATAAACCCCAAATTAGAAGACCAATGGATGCAGTTGTTTGAATACCTGGGTAAGAACTGAACTGCAAACAAGGAATTCCATGAGAAAATATTGCCTGCTTGTACTATTATTTCCCTGCTGTCTGTCTGTTCTGGCACAGACCCTCACCGGTAAAGTGATCAATAGTCAGACTAAAGAGCCTCTGGCGGCTGCATCTGTGTATCTGAGCAATACTTCGATCGGGGTAAACACCAATAAAATGGGTGTTTTTGAGATCAATACAGTCAGGGGAGGAAAATATAAGCTCGTGGTATCTTTTGTTGGTTATGAAACGTATGTGATGACTGTCAATCCTGCTCACTTGCCTACCGACCTGGTCATTCCCCTGGAACCCAAACTAAACAAACTGGAGGATATCGTACTTGAACCGTATGAAACAAATGGCTGGGAAAAATGGGGGAAGTTCTTTACTGATCTTTTTATCGGTACTGTATCTTATACCTGGCAATGTAATTTAAAAAACCCCGAAGTACTCAGGTTCAGGAACAGTAAAAAAGACCATAAATTATATGCTACTGCAACAGCGCCGCTGATCATTAAAAACAATTCATTGGGTTATGAGATCACCTATTCATTGGAAGAGTTTGAATTTGATTTTGAACGGAAAGTAGTTAGTTTTAATGGGTATCCGCTCTTTAAAGATCTGGCCATCGATCATCCCTCCAAGGCCAGGTTGTGGCAGGAAAAAAGAAAGTTTGTGTATTATGGATCCCTGATGCATTTTATGCGTTCATTTTTTATGAACAAGGTCGAAGAAGAAGGATTTGAGATACGAAATTTGGGTTATGTGCCCAATCTTGCAAAATTCAGGGCCATGAAATTGTATCATCAATATAAGGATTCGGTAATTATACATAATCAGGATACAAGCTTCAGGATCCAGTCGGGATATATTTCCCTTCGTTACAATCAAGTAGATTCAACAGATTTTTATAAAAAGGCTTTGGTCTTACCGGATACAGTGATCAGCTATGCTATAGTACCCGCAGACAGTATCGGCTATGCCATTGACTCTTCAACAGCAGGCTTATATGCCAGGGATTCGCTGGAAATAAGCTATTTATTGAAAGAAGTACCCGACGATTATAAACGGTTAACAGCAAAGCACCGGAAAGAAACTTATCCGGTATCCCAATTTACATTTATCAATAAAAGGCCCATTGAAATTTCGGGTAATGGCAATTATTATGGTCCGCATGACCTGAAAATAACCGGATTTTGGGCTTGGTGGGAAACCGTATCAACCATGCTTCCCTTTGATTACTGGCCTCCCAGAAAATAAGATGGAGGAAGCTTTGTCTACCCCGGCCATGATGGACTGGGTATCATTTTTCCCCAAGTAATTCCTATTCCTTTTGCTGTTTTCAAAATATATTTTTTGATAAAAACGGCTTTCAATAATTTGAAACCCAGATTATCCTAACCCCTGCATTCCTATGAAAAGCTGTACACGCTGTCATTTTCTCTTATTGTCGTATCTGCAACCTATCCATGACTTCTCCTTTTATACACTAAATCATTATATATCAACCTTCTCTGTTTTTAAGTCTGCATTATCATTAATTACCAAAACGATTGTCAGGATGAAAGAATTAGTAGGCGAATTTGAATTGTTGATCCATACCATGGTGAATACACATCCTTTGGAGATCCATTTGTACCAGGTGCAAATGCTCAACCTGCTGAAGGAAATCAAAATGATGTATTACCACATGGCATTCAGTACGGCAAAAAGTTCACAAACCCGGGCATTGATGTATAGTCTGCAGTCTGTGATACTGGGCTGGTTGCATCAATTTTATTTTCTGATCCATGATTGCAATGGACCGGGATTGATCGTGCTGATCCCTTTTGAGCAAAACTTATTGGAACAACTGGCTGATGTACAACTGAAGTTTCCGCAATATTTCTGTTGGTCCATGAAAATCCCCAGGCAGTTGCAGGAAACAGAGGGTCCTTTATTAGTCAAAAAGATACAGGATTGTTTGCTTGCACCTGCCTGGGTAAACATCCCCGGTAATATCCGTGACATGCTGCTTCATCCTTACAGCAAACTGCTTTCTTTAAATGAGCGGATCACCTATCAACGGTTGCAATACCTGCAAATGTTGTTGCATCAGTTACAAGAATTATGCTGTGATCAGCCCGATGGTCAGATACCGGATCACTTCGAGGAACGGTTGTTGAAAAAATTACTGCTATTGAATTTCAATCATGGACAACTGATCAGTCATCTCACTGAGAAGATCAGGGCCCTATTAGATCAGGAACTTCGATCGGCAGAGAAGTTCGCACATTTGTACCAGTTCCAGTATCAAATAGAAAAACTGCCGCATGACGAATCGGTGTTTCTATATGCTGATACGGCTTCCTGCAGGCTGCAGCTTGAAAAATATATCGAAAGGGAAATGAAGAAATTGCGTGCTCAGCAGTATGTGCAGTCGCAAACCTCCATTTCAGAAAATGAGCAACCTGAGTTGATCTATACCAGCCTTTCGGTTTCCCAGCTGGCATTTCTGTTACGCCTGTTATTAGACAATGGGATCTTTCAGTTTGAAAATAAACGAGAATTGTTTCGTATGATCTGTAATGCTTTCAAAAACAAAACGGGCCCTATTTCCGTAAGTAGTTTTAGAAATCATTTCTATGATCCCGATCCTGCAACCATGAAAATGGTCAGTGATCATTTGATGGAATTGATGAATAGGTCGAGAAAGTTGAGAAGGGGTGAATGAATGCAATTATTTGAAAGCCCAGTAGACCAATAGGCTCATGGTATAGGCCAGTCCGGTCATATAAAGGAATTGGATCACCGGCCATTTCCAGGATTTGGTTTCCCTTTTTACAACAGCGAGGGTGCTCATGCATTGCATGGCCAAAACATAAAATACCATCAGCGAAAGGGCCGCTGCCAGGGAATATACTTTACTACCATCTTCATTTCTGGCAGACTGGAGTTTTTCTCTCAGTGAACTGTTGTCATTGTCTTCCACACTATATAGGGTGGCCATGGTTCCTACAAACACTTCCCTTGCTGCAAAGCTGGTAATGAGTGCAATACCAATTTTCCAGTCATAACCAAGTGGTTTAATAACAGGTTCAATGGCCTGACCAAGGATGCCCGCATAACTATTTTGTAGTTTTTCGGCAGAGTAATTTTTTTGCAAGCTTTTGATGTTTGCAGGATGCTGCTGCATCAGTACGGTATACTTAGCTTCCACTTGCTGCATCCTGCTTCCTGGTCCAAATGAACTTAAAAACCAAAGCAACAGGCTGATGAGCATGATAATGCGGCCGGCATCCATTACAAAGATCTTTGCTTTCTCGATCATGGTAATGCCCACGTTTTTCCAGCGGGGTGCCCGGTAAACCGGTAATTCCAGGATAAAGAAGCTTTTTTCTTTCAGTTTAATAAAGCCTTTGAGTACATAACTAACAATGAGTGCCATTACCAGTCCTAATAGGTACAGCCCCATCATCACCAGACCCTGTAGACTAAGGAATCCGAAATAGTATTTATTGTCAATGACCAGAGAGATCAGGATCGTATAAACAGGCAATCGGGCACTACAGCTCATTAAGGGGGTTACCAGTATGGTAAGGAGCCTTTCTTTTTTATTTTCAATATTGCGGGTACTCATGATGGCGGGTACTGCACAGGCAAATCCGCTGATCATGGGCATAACACTCTTACCGTTAAGTCCTACTTTACGCATCAGCTTATCACTCAGGAAACTGATACGAGCCATATAGCCACTGTCTTCCAGGATGGTGATCAGTCCAAAGAGGATCATGATCTGGGGTATAAATACCAGGATACCGCTGAGACCTGCCAGCAGGCCATTGGTCAGGAGGTCGCTCCACCAGGATGCTGCAAGGTGTTCATTAAGATAAAGACCGGTTTGTTTAAAACAGTATTCAATTGCATCCATGGGAAACCTGGCCAGCCAGAAGATGCTTTGAAACAGCATAAATAAAACAGACAATAATATAATATAGCCCCAGCGCTGGTTAAGCAAGATATCGTCGATACGGTCTGTCAGCATTTTCCTTTCCATGGGGTCTGGTTCCGCCACATGTTTCCGCATGATCTGTTTGATATGCTGGTACCGCTGCAGGATCTCTTCGGCCTGGGTTTTGGTTGGATTGAACTTATGGTCGATCTCTATCTGTTCTATCGTATCCTGGGTAATGGTATCAAAAGGAAATTCTTCATGGTTGATCAGGTGATGGATGGCAGCATAATCACTCATACCCGGGAAAAGTTGCTGGACAGCTTCAATACTTTGGGGTGCAAGGGCCTTATTATCAATAAAACTGGCAGTGGAGGGTTGCAATTGCTGATGGATCGTATGGGCCAATGCCTTTTTCAGGTGGGTCAATCCCTTGTTTTTCCGGGCATTCACCGAGATGACCGGAACGCCAAGCTCAGCTTGCAGTCCGGCCAGGTCTATATTGATCCCATTTTTGGAGGCCAGGTCATTCATGGTCAGGGCCACGACTACGGGAACTTTAAGGTCAATGATCTGACTGCAGAAGAGCAGGTTGCGTTTGAGGTTGCTGGCATCAGCAACCAGCAGGATGATATCTGCTTTGATCTCGGTATCTGCATTCATCAGCACCTTATAGGCGACCCATTCATCAGCCCTTCTGGGATAAAGGCTATAGGTTCCGGGTAGATCTATGAGGGAAACTTTCAGGTTTTCTTCCAGCGAAAGGCTTCCGGTTTTCTTATCTACAGTAACACCAGGAAAATTGCCTACTTTTTGATTTAACCCCGTCAATGCATTGAATAAAGAGGTTTTTCCACTATTGGGGTTACCCACTAACGCTATATGAACGGTGCTTTTCTTCAAATCAGCTTTTAACAGGCAGCAAATGTAACTGTGATGGAAGGCTTGGGGTTACGCGTTCGGGAAAAGAATAATTACTAACCTGTAACAAAGATCAATACAGGGAAGGTTACATTTGCAAGGATTAAATGCATAAGGGATGAAAAAAACATTGTTGCTTCTTATTTTGATACCGCTGCTGGTAAATGCCCAGAGCCGCAAAAAGAAATACAAAGCCGAACTGGCCAACAATGCTGCAATTACCGCTAACCTGAAAGCCCATATCCAATACCTGGCAGATGATAAGCTGGAAGGCCGGAGAACAGGTACCGCAGGTGAGGTTCTGGCCATGCAATACATCAGTCACCAGTACGAATTAATGGGAATACCACCCGCAGGTAGTACGGGCTATGTTCAGGAATTTGACATTGATGAAGGAAAGCAGCCTGTAGAAGCGAATACCTATATCATTGTCAATAATCAGATGGCTGAACTGAACCGGGATTATTATCCCCTTGCTTATAGCGGTACAGGAACTGCTGCGGGAAATCCTTCGGTAGCATTGAATGAATCTGGGCAGCCCTGGTTCAGGGATGTACGTGAGGTTCTGGAAGAAAATCAGAATAATCCTCATTTTGATATCATGGAATATATCAGGAATTCGGTTGTAAAGGCTGCTAAAAAAGGGGCAACTGCATTTCTGGTATACAATAGTTCCAATATCACAGACAATATCCTTTATGACAAACATGATAAATCAGCAACTGCATCTATACCCGTCTTTTATATTACGAAAGAGGGCTTCAAAAAATATTTCAGTGATGTATCTGCGACCATTTCATTAAAAACAGGGGTAGCATTTATTCAGAAGATCAGGAAAGCCAGAAATGTGATCGCCTTTATAGATAATAAGGCAGCCAATACCGTAATACTGGGTGCACATTATGATCACCTGGGATATGGGGAAGATAAGAATGCGCTGGATACAGGCCATGTGATCCATAAAGGAGCCGATGACAATGCCAGTGGTACTGCGGGATTGATTGAACTGGCCAGGATGCTGAAGAAGTCAGCACCGGTTTCGAATAATTACCTGATCCTTCATTTTTCGGGTGAAGAACTGGGTTTACTGGGCAGTAAATACTGGTTAGAACATCCTACCCTTTCTGTGAACGCCAATTATATGATCAATATGGATATGGTTGGGAGGTATGATTCTACCAGAAAACTCACCATAGGAGGTTATGGCACGTCGCCTGCGTGGGGAGATTTGTTCAAAACCGTAACCGATAACAGACTGGCCATAAAGTTTGACAGTGCAGGAACAGGTCCCAGCGACCATGAAGCATTTTACAGGAAAAGCATACCGGTGTTGTTTTTCTTTACGGGAAGTCACCCGGATTACCATAAAGCTACCGATGATTGGGATAAGATCAATTATGACAGTGAAAGGGAGATCCTTCAATATATCTATCAATTGATTAAAGGTCTGGATACAAAAGGAAAGCTTGCTTTTCTGAAGACCAGGGAGGAGCAGGCCGGAAGGGGAAGCAGGTATACGGTAAGTTTGGGTATCATGCCCGATTATGGATTTACAGGAACCGGGGTAAGAGCAGATGGCATTGTGCCGGGTAAACTGGCAGAAAGGACCGGTCTACAGGCGGGAGATATCATTGTGAAGCTGGGGGAATACAAATTTGTTGATGTGATGAGTTATATGCAGACACTCGGTAAGTTTAAAAAGGGCGATAAAACTTCTCTTGTTATAAAGCGCAACAACAAGGAAATAACCTATAATATTGAGTTTTAAGCATGTGTGCCAAGATTATTTTAGATGTTAATTCGATCAACAATATTTATTTTGAAGATACCCGTTTACTGGGTATAACGGCACCTTTGAAGAATTATCAGTTCTGCTGGCAATTAAACAATTATACAGGATTTGAATTCAGGCTGGCACCAGAAAAGGAGATTCAATTGCTAAAAAAGAATCGGTACTACTATTTTAACATCTATGAATCTGGTGAGGAGAATAGTCGGCTGATCCATTATCTCTATCATAACCAGCATGATGGAGAATACTTATTACCCGAATTCAGGCATATGGATTTCTTGTGGCTGATGAAGGGGGATCAGGTTTCGGATGAAAAGTTTAATTGGATAAGAGAGGTCATCCGATCCCTGGATGGCGTGCAACTGGTAACAGAACTTACACATGAACAAATCAGAAATAAGGGAAACATGATATTTTAATAAGGGAAATGCATTGTGGATAGCGGGAACAAGTATGGACCATTCCTTCAAATTTTAAAGCAGAGCAGCTATGTGGATTGAAAAAGACAATACGTTATACCGGAAATTTGAATTCCGTGATTTCTCTGAGGCATTTGCATTTATGACCCGCGTGGCATTGGAAGCGGAAAAGTTGGATCATCATCCCAGTTGGACCAATACCTGGAATACGGTAGAGATCTGGTTGTCTACACATGCTGAAGGAAATGTGGTTACCGCTAAAGACCATCAGCTGGCGTCCAGGATTGACCGGCTTTTATAAGACCCATTGTACTTCTCCGAAATGAAAACTGTCCTGAGCGGCCCCACTAACCATTAATTCGCCTTGCAAGTTGACGCCTTCGATGGTACATTGAAAAGCGGCGTTTTGTTTTTTGAGGCGGGCGGTTGCTCCCAAACGGAACAAACGACTATTATAATCAGCCAGCAGGCGTTCAGTTTCCCCATTTTTAAGTTGCTGAAAACGAGTGTCCAGGAAACGGCATAGTTGTTTTGCAAGGTCAACTGTTACAAAATGGCGTCCTGTGATCTGTTTCAGGGATACCGGATTCGTTAAATTTTCTGGAAAATTGGTCTGATTAATGTTCATTCCGATGCCGGCAACAGCCCATTTCCAGATGGGCAAACCTGACGGATTGGTAGAAATGGAAGATTCGATCAAGATGCCACCTGCCTTCCTGTCACGCCAGTAGATGTCATTTGGCCACTTGATGCAAGCTTCATCACCTGCATAAAAGCGGAACAAATCAAGGGCTGCAAGGGCAGTTGCCATACTGAGTGGAAACTGCTGATGTATTGATTGAAAGGACATTTCGAGTATTACAGAGAGGGCAATATTACTGCCTGGTTCGGTAAGCCAGGTTTTGCCTCTTTGTCCTTTACCTGCAGTTTGGGCGTGGGCAAAGAAAGTAGTGCCATGAGCAGCCAAATTTGACTGCAACTTGTCAAAGGCATAGTTATTGGTGCTATTTACGCTTTCTAATTCTATGAACGGGAACCCTATTGTATTTATGGTAGAAGCAGATGACAAAGAATTATTACTTTTGACGAAGATAACAAACCCGGAAGTAATAAACCGAAGCGGAAAAGGCATCAGTAGGGTTTACACTTTCATGTTAACCAGGATGAAGCAGGCAGTTCCTATAAAAAGGCACCCGGGCACTTCAAACTGATCATTTTTATTAATTCACATAAAATCTGATCTATTATTGACAACTCTTTCTGTATTGGACAGCCGTAAAAAAAGTACTGTTACCAGGCTGACACGTAGCTCAAAAATTTTAAAAACCATTATCAAAGCCATTCAGGATAAAAAAGGGGAGCAGATAGTAAGTCTGGATCTACGAAAAATTCCGGAAGCTGTTTCTGATTTTTTTATCATCTGTCAGGCAACTAGTACCACGCAGGTTAGGGCAATCAGCGATTTTGTGGAAGAACAGGTAAAAGAACATTGCGGGGAATTACCTTATAAACATGAAGGAAAATCCGGATTGCACTGGGTATTGATCGATTATGTGAATGTGGTGGTTCATGTGATGCAACCCGATACCAGGAAGTTTTACAGACTGGAGGAAATGTGGAATGATGCCCCGGTTACCGGACATGATGAATAAGCAAAATCTTACAGTGGAATTGAACCTTTGATCTGCTGGAGCATTAATAATTGAAGTAAATGATTTATGGCACAAGAAGATAACAAAAACAAATTTCAGTTTACAGACTCAAGTGATGATAAACCGCCTCGCAAAGGCCCCAAAATCAGTATTTACTGGATATACTCGATCATCGCTTTGGCATTACTGGCTTCATTTTTTTACAAATTCAATCCCGAAGCAACGCCTGTTTCAGAACAGGAAGTGAAACAGTACATGATCGCTACGGGTGATGTTGAAAAGCTGGACCTTATAACCAATAAAGGTGTAGTGAAAGTCTATATCAAGGCCGACAGTATTGGGAAACACTATTATGAGGATAAACTCAAGATCAAGCTGGAACCGGCAAGAGTTAAGGGGGTTCCTTTATTTCAGTTTAAAGTTACAGACTGGAAGGTTTTTGATGATGGCATGAAGGACTTTTATAAGGACAACCCTACTGTTGCCCATGTACCTACGTATCCCAAAGAAGAAGCGGATTGGCTGGGTGGACCAGCTGTTAGTACGATCATCAGTTTGCTGCTGATCGTAGGACTGTGGATCTTGTTAATGCGCAAAATGGGTGGTGGTGGACCCGGTGGCGGTGGTCCCGGTGGAATTTTCAATATTGGCAAATCAAAAGCTACCTTATTTGACAAAGGGGCTAAGGTAAATATCACCTTTACTGATGTGGCTGGACTTGATGAGGCTAAAGTGGAAGTGATGGAAATTGTAGATTTCCTTAAAAACCCTAAAAAATATACTTCTTTGGGTGGTAAGATCCCCAAAGGTGCATTGCTGATAGGACCTCCGGGTACAGGAAAGACTTTACTTGCCAAAGCGATGGCAGGCGAAGCGCAGGTACCTTTTTTCAGCCTCAGCGGATCTGATTTTGTGGAAATGTTTGTGGGTGTTGGTGCCAGCAGGGTACGGGATCTGTTTAAACAGGCCCGGGAAAAAGCACCCTGTATCATATTTATTGATGAAATAGATGCTATAGGAAGGGCAAGAGGGCGTAATGCCATCATGAGTAATGATGAACGCGAAAATACCCTTAACCAGTTACTGGTTGAAATGGATGGTTTTGGAGGAGACACCGGCATTATCATCCTGGCAGCCACCAACAGGCCAGATGTATTGGATACAGCGCTGTTGCGTCCCGGAAGGTTTGACCGACAGATCTCTATCGATAAGCCGGATGTAAAGGGTCGGGAAGCCATTTTCAAAGTGCACCTGATGCCTATCAAAATCTCCGAAACGCTGGATATTTATAAATTGGCAGAACAAACACCTGGTTTTGCAGGAGCTGATATTGCTAATGTGTGTAATGAAGCTGCCCTGATCGCAGCCCGAAAAGACAAATTAGCGGTGGATATGAGTGATTTTCAGGATGCCATTGACAGGGTGATCGGTGGACTGGAAAAGAAAAATAAGATCATTGCTCCTTACGAAAAAGAAGTGATCGCGTATCATGAAGCCGGACATGCTATTTGCGGATGGTTTCTGGAGCATGCGTATCCCCTGTTGAAAGTTACGATCGTTCCAAGAGGAACCGCCGCTTTGGGATATGCCCAGTATACACCCAAAGAGCAATATTTGTATAATACCGATCAGCTGATGGACCAGATCTGTATGACCTTGGGTGGACGTGCTGCTGAACAGCTGTTTTTTGGGAAAATAAGTACTGGTGCCAGCAATGATTTGCAACAGATAACGAGGATTGCCTATAGTATGGTTACTGCTTATGGCATGAATAAGAAGATCGGAAATGTGAGTTTCTATGACCCTAGTCAGGAAAATACCTTTACCAAGCCCTTCAGTGAGGAAACCGGTAAAATGATTGATGAGGAAGTAAGAGAGATCATCGCAGAAGCGTATGAAAGAACCTTGCAATTACTGCAGGAGAAAAAGCCGGAAGTTGAAAAACTGGCAAAGGAACTGCTTGATAAGGAAGTACTTCATAAGAGTGATGTGGAGGAACTGATTGGAAAGAGACCTTTTGAAGAAAAGAAGATTTTAGAAGATATTGAGCCAGATCCAATTGGAGGGGTTCCACCTGCTGAGATCATTACAACTTTACCTGTGGTAGATGATCCTATTCATCCTATCAAAGCTGAAGATTAAATGAACTGCTGAAAATTTTGTGATGGCAAATACAGCTAAAGAGAATATTTTAAAAAGAATACGGCAGGCACTGGTACATCCGGTGCCTGTTCCGTTTACCCAAAGTGAGGGAAATGAAAGCATCTTTCAGCCATCTGCAAAAGAGCTGGAACTGGAGTTTGCTGAAAACTTTACAGCACTTACAGGCCGATTTTCCTTTTGTTTTGATAAAAATGAACTGGCAGAACAGTTAAAAGAGCTTTCTGTAAAAAGAAACTGGCAACAGATCTATTGTACAGAGCCTGACCTGCTTTCAAATATGCTTCCTGTATCGCCAGAACTGAAGTTGGTATCAGCGCATTTGGCAAGCTGTAATGCTGCCATCACCAGTTGTGAATTACTGATTGCGAGAACCGGAAGTATCTTATTGAGTAATGCAACAGCAAGTGGCAGAACAACAAGTGTTTATGCACCTGTACATATTTGCATTGCTTATTCCAGTCAGCTGGTCTATGATATTAAGGATGGCCTGCAATACCTCAAAGAAAAATATGGCAATCACCTACCCTCACTCATCACACTGGCTACAGGACCAAGCCGGACTGCCGATATAGAAAAAACACTTGTGGTTGGGGTACATGGCCCCAGAGAGGTTTTCTGTTTTCTGGTAGATAATGCCTGATCTACTATTTTTTGCATTCAAACAGATTTTATTGAAGGGTTGTACTGTCTTTTTTTGAATGGGATAAAATTTCCAAACAGTGGTGTTGGTAGACGGAATGCATTTAACTTTACTTTGTTATGGAACCAGTTTATCATCTATTTGTTTATGGCAGTTTAAGAAAGGGGTTTCAAAGTGATGCCTACCAGTATATTAGCAGGTATTTCAAATTGTGTGGTAGTGCAAAAGTGAAGGGGATCCTGTTTGACCTGGGCCCTTATCCCGCTGCTGTACCTGGTGATGATGGGCATTTTATTGTTGGTGAACTGTATACGATTGCCCATAAGGAAGAATTTAGCTGGGCGCTTGAACAGCTGGATGATTATGAGGGTTTGAATGTTGAAGAAGGAGAACCCGTTCTTTATAAAAGGGAACTTGCTGAAGTCTATACCGGACAGGAAACTGTCATTAGCTGGATTTACTGGTTCAATGGTGAAAGTAATGGTTATCCTATCATTGAAAGTGGCGATGTACTGGAATATATGCAGCAAAAGAATCAATAAATGAACCCTATGATTGTACGCCCAGACAGGCAGATCTATTTTCTCTCCGATTTTCATCTTGGTGCCCCCGATTATGCCAGCAGTCTGGTGCGGGAAAAAAAGGTGGTAGCATTCCTGGATCATATAAAAGACAAAGCTGCTGCGATATTTATTGTCGGAGATATTTTTGATTTCTGGTATGAGTACAAAAAAGTGGTTCCAAGAGGTTATGTGCGACTATTGGGAAAACTTGCTGAGATCACCGATATGGGTGTACCCGTTTATGTATTTATAGGAAATCATGATATGTGGATGAACGATTATTTTGAAAAAGAGTTGAATATACCTGTTTATTATGAGCCCAGGACCTTTGAATGGAATGGAAAAAAATTTTACATCGCTCATGGAGATGGTTTAGGACCGGGCGATCATGGTTATAAATTCATAAAAAAAATATTCAGGAATCCGATTTGTCAATGGTTGTTTGGACAGTTGCACCCCAGCTGGGGTATTGGATTAGCCAATTACTTCAGCAAAAAGAGCAGGGAAAAGACAGGTTCGGCTGATGAGATTTTTAGAGGGGAAGAAAAAGAATGGCTGATCGTTTATAGCAGGGAAGTCCTTCAAAAAGAGTTTTTTAACTATTTCATTTATGGACACAGGCACTATCCATTAGATCTGGAATTGGCTACTGATAGTCATTATATTAACCTGGGTGACTGGATCAGGAGTTTTACCTATGCCAGTTTTGATGGCGAAAAGGTTATTTTACAAAAATGGAATAACGATTAATCAGTTATGAAAGAGATCTTTCAATACAGGCTGCTTGATAATCCGGTTGGGGAATACCTTATTGCCTTCGGCACCATACTCCTGTTGATTTTTATCAGACGAATGATATCCAGGTTTCTGGCAAGCCAATTACTGGGTATTATCATTCAAAGGCAGCACTCTGCCCAAAAGCAGGCATTCCTGAGTCTGGTGATCAAACCTATTGAGCGTTTTCTTTTGTTTTTTATAGCATATACTGCATTGGACAGGCTCAATTTTCCCGATGCCCTCAATTTCGAGCTATACCATAAGCGACTGGATATACAGGATATTGTTAGTGGATTAGGTGTGATACTTATTGTAATTGTATTTATACAATTGTGTATACGCGTGATCGAGTTCATTGCAAGGATACTGGTTGAAAAGGCTAACCTTAACAATGATAAGAGTGAAAATCAACTGATTGTCTTTTTCAAGGATTTTTTCAAAGTGATCCTGATCATTATTGGTTTTCTGATGATTTTGCGTTTTGCATTCAATAAGGATATCAGCAGTCTGCTAACAGGACTAAGTTTGGTTGGTGCGGCGCTGGCACTTGCAACAAGAGAAAGCCTTGAAAATTTGATTGCCAGCTTTATCATTTTTTTTGACAAGCCTTTTATTATTGGAGATCTGGTGAAAGTCCAGAATTTGACTGGTGTTGTTGAAAAGATCGGCTTGAGAAGTACCCGGATCAGAACGGAGCAGAAAACATTTATCACTGTTCCCAATAAACAGATGGTTGATACCATTCTTGATAATATTACATTACGCACTGAAAGAAAAGGGGAATTAAGACTGGAAATAAGCTTAGCTACAACAGCAGCAAAACTGGAACAGGTATTGAATGGCATCCGGATGATGCTTGCTTCAGATGCAGAGATTACCCAATATTATGTGTATCTGATGGATACCGGGCGTAAGGCACATATTATTGCCGTGGACTATTTTACAGCCATGCCACAGCCTATTGAAGCCTTTTATAAGATCCAGGAAAGGATCAATCTGAATATCATTAGGCTTTTGGAAGCTGAAAATGTTTCAGCTTCATCCAGGAATATGGAAGTTATAGTACAGCGAAGCAGTGAATAATATTAAGGTAAGGCACGAACAATAGCTGCCAGTTCTTTTTCGGGGGATCCAGTTTTACCATATTCAACGACCCTTCCTTTTTCTTTACCCTGTTGCAGAATGATGATGGTAGGAACATTTGTTATATGGTAGATCTCGTGAAGCTTGCGGATCGATTTTTTTTGGCGGTCAACTGCTACAAGGGTGATCTGATGATCAGGAAATCCGCTTAGATCGGAAAGTTTATAGAACCTTGGCAAAATATTCTGGGTATCCTCGCACCAGGTACCTCCAAAAATCAAAACAGAAAATTTAGCCTTATTATCATGAAATGCTGAAACGGTAGAATCGTCGGAAACTACCCATTTCATATTTTCTCTAAACCAGGAGAATGCAGTATCATTTTCAAGTATTGATCGGTTGATCAGGCCCTTTAAAACTTTAGCTTTATCATCAGGTATAACAGTATAATCCACCCCTTTCAGTTGATGCATGGGAGAGCAGGAACAGATGAGTAAGATTGCAAAAAAAGGGAAGATATTTTTCATGGTCTTTTTGTAGATTGGTTATTCATTACCAATATTTGATTTCAGTTCAAGCAAAAACTGTTTGAATAATGTTAGTGTATCAGAAACCTGCTGTTGAATGATAACTTTGGATTTATGGGATTTAAGATATTCTTTGGCACCTTCTATACTAAACTTACGGTTGCGTAAAAGAAAATAGATCAATCTAAGGTTTTTGATGTCTTCAACCCTAAAAAGACGGTCTCCTTTTCGGTTTTTTCGGGGTTGCAGAATATCGAATTCGTTTTCCCAATACCGGATCTGCGAAGTGGTTAAATTGAACCATGCTGCTACTTCACTGATGCTATAGTATAGTTTCTGATTCAGGATGTCGTCATCGGGGATCTGAATTGTTTCTGCAGGGGCATGCATTTCTTTTGTTGATTTCCTGCCTCTTTTTTCTTCTTCCTTTTTGGGTAAAACAGCTTCAGGCTTTGGTGGTTCTTTTCTGGAAATCAGCCTAACTTTTATTTTACCATCTTCAAAAACCGTATCACTGTTTACCAATTTGGGTTCAGTTATTGCTTCAGGGAATAATTCAAGTTGTGCTAATGCCATACTGTAAAAATAAAACCAAGAATTCCAAGAGTATACATAAGTGGAAAAGATGTAAGTATCTTGCAGCGGCTTTACAAGTGCATCATTCAGAGAATCAACTGTAGCCAGTATTACCATTACATTTATTTATGAGAATAGCCGTTAATGCCTGTTTTTTGATCAGTGATAAACTGGAAGGGTATGGATATTTTGTTCAGGAAATTTTTAGCCGGCTGGCCTTACAATTTCCGGAACATGAATTTATTTTTGTTTTCGACCGTCCCTGGGATCCGCAGTTCATATTCAGTACTAATATTACCCCGGTACTGGTTACACCAAAGTCAAGGCATGCACTTTCTTTTAAATTCTGGTATGATATTAAATTACCTTTGGCACTAAGGAAGTATAAGCCGGATATTATTGTACAACCCTATGGATTTTGCAGTCTTACGACCCGCATTCCACAGATACTGGTTATTCATGATCTTGCTTTCCTGCATTTCCCTCAGTTTATTCCCAGGCATCATTTGTATTATTACAAGGCGTTTACGTCAAAGTTTATTAGAAAAGCAAGGAAGGTTCTAACGGTTTCAGAATTTTCAAAAAAGGATATTATCAGTCAGTATCACACAAAACCTGAAAAAATTGATGTGGTGTATAGTGCATCCAAGTCCGTTTTTAAAGCATTGGATTTTACAGAACAGCAATTGGTTAAACTGAAATATACAGAAGGGCGTGATTTTTTTCTTTTTACCGGCGGAATTCATCCCCGTAAAAATGTGTATCATTTGCTGAAAGCATTTTCACTTTTCAAAAAATGGCAGAAAAGCAATATGAAACTGGTTATTGTGGGCAGGTTGGCCTGGCAATATGAGGATTTGCTTCTGAAACTGGAAAGTTATAAATACCGTGCAGATGTGCTTTTGCTTAATTATTTGGATGAGACGGAACTGGCACGATTAACAGCATCGGCATATGCCATGGTATTCCCATCCTATTTTGAAGGTTTCGGCGTTCCGCTGGTTGAGTCGATGCAAAGTGGCGTTCCTGTTATTGCTGGAAATGCAGGCAGTTTGCCTGAAATAGGAGGCGATGCAGCCCTTTATGCCGATCCCTTTGATCCTGATAGCATTGCAAAGCAAATGCTTCAATTGTATAAAGACGAGACTTTGAGGGCTGAATTGGTTAAAAAAGGATTTCAAAATGCAGCCCGTTTCAGTTGGGAAAGGACAGCAGGATTACTTTGGCAGGGTATAGTAGAAATCTGTGATGAAAGGAACAACTGAAGGAATCGTCTTACATTTGCATTTCAATCTTATTTACAATTTTAAAATTTAATGATTCAATGGTCACTTCCACAATAAAGATAGATGTACATCTTGATAAGGATAAAGTACCACAAAAAATCAATTGGGCTGCTTCAGACAGTACTGTAGAAAACATGCAGGAAGCAAAAGCAATGATGGTAGCATTCTGGGATGGCGCGGAAAAAAGTGCATTAAGGGTCGACTTATGGACCAAGGAAATGATGGTTGATGAGATGGCCGATTTTTATTACCAGGCAATGATGGGAATGGCAGACAGCTATGACCGTGCAACCCATGATGCGGAACTGGTAAAGGATATCCGGACATTTGCACAATCGTTTTATAAAAAGTTCAAAGAATTACAATTAAAAGAAAAAAGTATCTAGTACATTAAAACATAACAAAATGAGCCTTGAAATAAAGATAATGTCTGACATGAAAGAAGCTATGAAATCCAAAGATGAAGCTGCATTGAGGGGATTAAGGGCGATTAAGGCTGAAATCATTAAGGCAAAGACCGATCCAGGAGCCAATGGTCAAATCAGTGAAGATGGGGAGCTGAAACTACTTCAAAAACTGGTAAAACAGCGTAAAGACAGTCTGGAAATTTTTATACAGCAAAAAAGAGAAGACCTGGCAAAAAAAGAAAGCGAGGAGATCGCGATCATTGAAAAGTTTCTTCCCAAACAATTGGATGAAGAAGCAATAAAAGCGGAAATCACAACCATTATTTCTGAAGTGGGAGCTTCCGGACCCGCAGATATGGGTAAAGTGATGGGATTGGCATCCAAAAAACTGGCGGGTAAAGCAGATGGAAAATCTATTGCTGCGGTAGTAAAAGATTTGCTTTCTAAATTGTAAGATCAAGGTACAAAGGGGTGCAATCAATAGAAGTAATCAAACCAGTCAATCAAAAGAGATGTTAGATATCCTGTTTTGTATTTTTTTGGTAATGGCTATTTATAAAGGATATAGCAAAGGATTTATAGTGGCTATTTTTTCTTATCTGGCATTATTGATTGGTCTGGCGATGGCTATTAAATTTTCTATTGTCGTAGCCCGATGGATAAAGCCTGAAGTCCATATGTCAGCAGGCTGGATCTCATTTGTATCCTTTTTACTGGTCATGGTTGTGGTAGTACTACTGGTAAGGCTGGTAGGTAATATCCTTCAAAAAACGGCGGAATTGCTATTCATAGGCTGGATCAACAGACTGGCAGGAGTTTTGTTATATATTTTATTATATATGACAATGTTTAGTGTGGTACTGTATTTTGCAGAAAAGATTCACCTGATTCGTGTACAAACACTTCACGAATCAGTTACGTACAGGTATATAGCGCCTCTTGGACCAATGCTTTTGAATGGATTAGGAAAGATCATACCCTTTTTCGGGAATATGTTTATGGAGTTGAAATCCATTTTCGGGCCTGAAACAAAAACCAGTGGCCCGGTATTCGCAGCTGTGTTTTTTTAAGAAATACTGTAACTTTAATCATCTTAATGTTACGTCTTAATTAACATATACTTGAATTTGGCTTTTTTTAGTTGTATTTTGCTTTTATTTGTAACACTGTATTACCTGCTTGCATAAGAATTACGATTATGGACTATCAAATTAAACAACACGATAAATTCAGATACCTTGAGGAGGGTGAAGGAGAGCCTCTTTTGTTGTTACATGGATTATTTGGTGCACTTAGCAATTTTGAATATCTGATTGAGTATTTCAGACAGACACATAAAGTGGTGGTACCATTATTGCCATTATTTGATCTGGACATCTTTCATACAACTGTAAGCGGACTTGAAAAGCATGTACAGAAGTTTATTGAATTGATGAATTATGACAATATCCATCTGTTGGGCAATTCACTGGGAGGTCATGTAGCCCTGGTTCATGTACTAAAGCATCCTGAAAGAATAAAATCATTGATTCTTACCGGCAGTTCGGGCCTTTTTGAAAATGGAATGGGTGATACCTATCCCAAAAGAGGGGATTATGAGTATATCAAGAAAAAGACGCAGGTTACATTCTATGATCCCGAAATGGCAAATAAGGAACTGGTAGATGAGGTTTTTGAGATTACCAATAACAGATTGAAGGTCATTAAGATCATTTCATTGGCTAAAAGTGCTATTCGCAGTAATCTTGGTGAGGAACTTAACCAGGTAAAACAACCTACCCTGCTTATCTGGGGCAATAATGATACCATTACGCCCCCCTTTGTAGGACGTGAATTTAACAGACTCATTCCGAATAGTGAATTATACTTTATAGATAAATGCGGTCATGCACCCATGATGGAAGTGCCCCATGAATTCAATGAGATTTTAAACAGGTTTCTGTCAAAACAACGCAAACCTGCAGTATCAGCAATGTAATGTAATAGAAAACATACACGGTTAAAATGAAAGGGTAATTGAATGTTAGTATCTCAGCTTATACAGAATGGTTATCCCACGGTAAATGGAATTACAGACAAAGTTTTGCGGATTTTGCAGTTAATGGATGAATACGATATATTTCATCTGCCTGTGATAACCGATGGTAAGTTTTCGGGCATGATCGCTAAGGAGCAATTGTTAGAATTAAGTGAAGATGAAACCATGATCAGTGCTTTAGACCTGATCAAAGTAAGTATCAGACCTGAAGAGCATGTAACAGCAGCCTTAAAATACATAGTTGATTGTGAACTTTCCATGCTTGCGGTTGTGAATGAGCATGCAGAGTTGGAAGGTGTGATTCCTGCAGGGGAAATATTGCATGCACTGTCCAGGTATCTTGGTAATGATGAACCTGGTGGTATCATAGTACTGGAAATTGAAAGAAGGAGCTATTCTTTTGGTGAGATCAGCAGATTGGTTGAAACAAATGATGCAGTCATCCTTCAGCTCAATACGATGACAGACCCCGAAAGTGGGATGATGATAGTGTCGATCAAGATCAATAAAATTGAGGTTAGTGATATAGTCGCTACATTTCAGCGGTATGAGTATCATGTGAAATATTATTTCGGTATGGAACAATATGTCAACGAACTCAAAGAAAATTACAATCACCTGATTGCATATCTGAATATTTAAACCCCTATCTATACTTCGAAAGCTGCCTATGCATTTTTTTTACAAAATAACATATCTACATAATGCGATATTGGCGGTATGCATTTCTTTCACTCTTACTTATTGACCTTGTTTCTTCCCTGAAGGCGGAAATGAAGGGGTGTTATCATAATGATTCAACGATACTTCTGAATCAAAATCAAGATGATACATTGACGATTGGGGGCATACATATTACAGGAAACAGGATAACCCGGTTACACATTATTCTAAGGGAAACGACTTTCAAAATTGGAGATAAACTGCTCCGGTCCGAATTGAAGCAAAAACTATATGAAACCAGAAACCTTATTTATAATACCGGATTATTTGTAGATGATTCCGTTTATATCAATCAGGAAGATAAGGGGACTGTAGCTATTGAGATAACAGTAAAAGAGCGGTGGTATTTTTTCCCATTACCCTATTTCATACTTGTAGATCGAAACTTTAACCAATGGTGGGTTCAGGAAAAGGGAAGTTTATCCAGAGTGAACTATGGCGTTAAGATAAGTGAAAACAATCTCACGGGTCGAAACGATAAACTAACTGTATGGCTGATAGATGGGTATAACCGGCAGGTTTCGCTGAGGTATTCACTCCCCTATATCAACAGAAGTCTTACACAGGGAATTAATATCGGATTCACTTATTCAAGTCAGCATGATCTAAATTATGCCACCAGCGATCAGAATAAACAATTGTTTGTGGAATTGCAGAATGAGTATGCAAGGGTATTTAAAAGGGTGGATTTATCTTATACGTACAGGCCTAATATAAAGGTCAGGCATTTATTCAGGATTGCTTATAATAATGAATCTATAGCAGATTCGATACAGCAATTGAATCCTTTATATTATCCCAATCAGCAAAAGCAGATCAGCTATGTAGATCTCAATTATAATTTCAGGTATACCAATGCAGATTACAATGCCTATCCTACAAAAGGTTTTATAGGAGAAGCTTTTCTATACAAAAGGGGATTGGACAGGGCGACCAACCTTTGGCAGGCTGGCATTCATGAAATATTTGCCAGTCATTTAACCAGGACTAGTTTTTTTCAACTGGAAGCTGCTGCCACTATCAAGTCGCCGTTTGCGAACTATTTCATCAATCAGGCATTGTTTGGATACGGGTATTATACATTAAGGGGTATGGAATACTATGTTGTGGATGGCAAGTCTGGTGCTTTGGGAAAACTGACCTTATACAAAGAGCTGTTCAGTTACATATACAAAACGCCATTCAGAACGAAAACGCATGACAAAATACCTTTCAGGGTATACCTGAAAGCATATACAGATGCAGGATATTGCTATAATCCATTTGTTAGTAATAATTATTTTAACAATAAACTGATGCATACCTGGGGAATTGGTTTAGACATTGTGTCGATATATGACCTGGTGATCCGATTTGAATACAGTTTTAACCAGCTAGGCGACAATGGATTATATTTACATGGAAGTAGTGGGTTTTAGCCATATCCAGGAGCTTCCAAATTTTAAAACAGGAGATTGAGATAACAATGAAAGTAGCAATTTACAGCAGGGGGTTGGACCCTGAGCAGGGTAACTCATTACATGTATTACTGGAAGAACTCCTGTCACATGGGATTCAGATATTCATTTATGAACCATTACTGGAACAATTTGATTTACCATCGCAATTAACAGCTGAATTAACACCATTTCATTTTTCAGATGATCTTGATCAGGATGTTGAATGTTTAATAGGGATTGGAGGTGACGGAACCATATTAGATGCTGTTACCATTGTTAAAGACAGCAATATTCCTATTTTGGGTATCAATTTCGGGAGACTCGGATTTCTTGCCAGTATCAGCAGGGATGAATTGTCTGTAGCAGTTGATGCATTGGTAAATCGGACGTATGTATTGGATAAGAGGAGTCTCATTCATGTGGATGCCAATCAGCCCTTGTTTGGAAATGCTGCTTTTGCCCTCAATGAATTTGCGATTCATAAAAGGGACACTTCTCCGATGATCAAGATCCATACCTATCTCAACGGAGAATTTTTAAATACCTATTGGGCAGACGGTTTGGTGGTATCAACGCCAACCGGATCCACAGGATATAATATGAGCTGTAATGGTCCTATTTTATTTCCGGAATCTTCCAGCTTTGTTATAACTCCTGTGGCGCCTCATAACCTCAATGTTCGTTCGATCGTTGTGGCGGATGACAGCATCATTTCTTTTGAAGTAGAGGGGCGTTCAGATCAGTTTATTTGTGTTATGGATTCGAGAAGGGAGATCGTTGATATCAATATTCAGCTTGCAGTTAGAAAGGAAAAATTTTCAGTAAATCTCATCCGGCTCAATGAGAATAGTTTCCTCTCTACTTTAAGGACCAAGCTAACCTGGGGATTAGATAAAAGGAATTAACTTTTTTGTGATGAACAAAACATTCATCTTTATAATACAATGATATCCTTACTAAAATGATGAAGATTATCATCCCCATTTTATTCTTTTCCGGAATGATGGTGTCAGGAAAGGCACAGGTAACGGAAAGTTTTGAGCATTCCGGCGAAATTGGTATTTCAACTGGTGCCGCCACTTATTTTGGTAGCCTTAATAATACAGCCAATATCAGACACCCGGAATTTGCAACCGGAGCATTTTATAGCAAACAATTCAATAATTATATAGGAATCAAAATAGCGGGTAATTATGCTTTTTTAGCTTATTCTGACCAGTATAGTGATAATCCGGTTCAACGAAGACGAAATTTAAGTTTCAATACCAATCTTTGGGAGCTAAGTGCCAGTGGCGTATTCAATTTTTTTAAGTTCAATCCTGTTTTTGAGGAATATAGCTTTACCCCGTATATCAGTTTAGGACTTGGGGCATTTTCGTTTGATCCATACGCTTACCTGAATGGACAGAAATATTACCTGCGCCCTTTGGGTACAGAAGGTCAGGGAAGTCCATTGTATCCCGGGCTAAAACCATATAGTAATGTTGCCATCTGTGTACCTGTTGGGATAGGCCTCAAAAAGGCCATCAACCAGACATTTAATATTTTTGCAGAATTGAATTATAGGTTCACCACCACCAAATACCTGGATGATGTAAGTGGAACCTATGCACCCGATGCTTTTCCTTCCAATTCCAATGGCAGTCCTTCAATTGGTTATCTCTTGCAGGACAGAAGTTGGGAAACCGGAAATGGAGATATAGGGGTGAAAGGAAAACAAAGAGGAAACGGACAAAGGGATGCCTATATTACCCTGGAAGTAGGCGTTTCATTCAATTTTCAGACCTATCGCTGCCCTTCTTCACATTGATGTAAAGAGAAACTGTTTCTTAAATTACGCCATGCTTTTACTATTTTTGCAATGTTAAAGGCAATACAATTATATGCAGCCATTGATTGAACAAATAGATAAGAAAAAACTGCCCCGGCATATTGCCATAATAATGGATGGAAATGGCAGATGGGCTGAAGAAAAAGGGCAGGAAAGGCTATATGGGCATTTTCATGGAGTGGATAGTGTGCGTGATATCGTAGAAGGCTGTGCTGAATTAGGTGTTGAATACCTTACTTTATATGCATTCAGTACCGAAAACTGGGATCGTCCTCAACCTGAAGTAGATGGTTTAATGGCATTATTGGCCGATAGTATTCGAAAAGAAGTCCCCATTTTAAACAAAAACAATATCCGGATGCATGTAATCGGGAATATGGAGATGTTTCCGGATTATGCAGCAATCGCTTTAAATGAGGCACTGGAATTAACGGGTAAAAACACAGGCCTAAACCTGATAATGGCCCTGAGTTATAGTAGCAGATGGGAATTGGTAAATGCGGTAAAAAAAATAGGCTTAGATGTAAAAGCAGGACATATAGATCCAGAAAAAATAGATCAGAATACCTTACAGAATTACTTAACTACAAGTAATTTCCCTGATCCGGAGCTCATGATCAGAACCAGCGGTGAATATAGGATCAGCAATTTTTTGTTATATCAGCTTGCTTATGCGGAACTGTATTTTACCAATACCAGGTGGCCTGATTTCAGGAAAGAAAACCTGTATGAAGCCATTATCGACTTTCAGTTCAGGGAAAGGCGATTTGGAAAAACAGGTGGTCAGATACAAAAAGAGGCTTCTTTGGCCTCTTAATTGAATTATTCCTGACCCGAAAGGCTGATTTAACAAACACTTTTAAATATTCCGCTTTAATTTGCCCCACTTAAATTGTTAAAACAACTGCTGAAACAGGTAATAATGGAATTCATTCAGCGAACATATTTATAAACCCCAACCGGATGCAGAAAGTGTACAAAATTTTAGTTCTGGCTTTTATTTCAAGCTTGATTGGATCATTATCATACGCTCAGGAAAAGACATCTGATACAACTATCACATCGATTGAGGCAGACTTAATCAACATCTTTAATCAGAAAACTCCCAAAAAATACAAGGTTGCTGATATAAAAGTTATAGGTAACCGTTATTTTGATGAGAATCTTTTATTATCTATTGCAGGAATCAACGTTGGGGACGAAATTACAATTCCGGGTGGTGATAATTTTTCTAAATCAATTAATAAACTCTGGGGGCAGAATTATTTTAGCAATGTTGAAATCTATATTACCAAATTAGAAGGGAAGAATATTAGTCTTGAAATAGCAGTAACAGAAAGACCAAGATTGTCAAAATTCTATTTCAAAGGGATAAAAAGAGGAGATAGTGATGATCTACTGACTAAAGCGGGTCTGGTATCCGGTCGTGTTGTAACAGAGAGCATGAAAAGAACGACTGTTGAAGCGATCAACAAGTATTATGCTGAAAAGGGCTTCCAAAATGTAAAAGTAAAGATTGAGGAGAAAAAAGATAGTTCTCTGAATAATTCTGTTACCGTTTATTTTATAATTGATAAGGGTAGTAAGGTCAGGATTAACAATATTAACATTGAAGGCAATAATAATGTATCTGTAACCAAATTAAAATCTTCGTTGAAAGATACCAAGGAGCAGATGCGCATGACTCTATTCCCTCCCGAAGATTTTGGTGGATTTATTCAGCCACACAGATATTCATACGAGGATTATTTAAAGGATATGGGATTCCTTACATTTTCTCAGACCAGAGAATTTTTAAAGCCATATCTGCGATTGAATCTTTTCAATGGAGCCAAGTTTGATGCTAATAAATATATTGATGACAAGGAACATCTACTTGAGTATTATAATTCTATAGGATACAGGGATGCGATTATCGAAAAAGATACCGTATATCATAATGTGCAGGGCAATATTAATATAGACATCAAAGTAAATGAAGGGCATAAATACTTTTTCGGAAACATCACATGGAGGGGGAATACCAAATATCCAGACAGTTTGCTTACCAATGTATTGGGTATTAAAAAGGGAGATATTTATAATCTTGAATTGCTGAACAAAAAGCTTGGAAAAGGTGGTGCTTCACCTGATGGAACAGATGTTAGTGGTATCTATCAGAATGACGGTTATTTGTTTTTTCATACTGATCCTATTGAAACAGCTGTTTATAATGATACGATCGATTATGAGATCAGAATTGTGGAAGGCCCTCAGGCGACTATTAAGAATGTCAGAATTGCTGGTAATGAAAAGACAAAGGAATATGTGATCAGGAGAGAGATCAGGACATTGCCGGGTGAAAAATTCAGCAGAGAAGACCTGATGCGTTCTGTTAGGGAAATAGGACAGTTGAATTTTTTCAATCAGGAAAAAATTATTCCTAATCCAGTTCCCAATCCTGAAGACGGAACTGTGGACATCAACTACTCGGTAGAAGAAAAATCCAGTGATCAGTTGGAGTTAAGTGCAGGATGGGGTGGAACCATCGGTTTAACAGGAACCCTTGGTGTTACATTTAATAATTTCTCTGCAAGAAATATTTTAAAGAAGAGTGCCTGGGATCCTTTACCAATGGGAGATGGTGAAAAAGTAAGTTTAAGGGCCCAGAGTAATGGTAAAGCATTCAGGTCATATAATTTCTCATTCACAGAACCATGGTTGGGTGGAAAAAAGCGTAATTCTTTGACTTTCTCAGTGTATGACACCAAATTTTCAAATGCATATAATCCGGCAACAGGAACCTATTCTGCGGCTCAGGGAAATAAATCCTATTTAAGAACAACAGGGGCAACCGTAAGTATCGGTAAACAGTTGAATTGGCCGGATAACTATTTCACTGCATCTGCGGGTATCAGTTATGTAGTGTACCAGCTGAACAATTATTATATCAGCCCTGTAAACCTGCCCGGTTTCAATAATGGATTTTCACATAATTTAAGTCTTAAACTTGCCATACAAAGATCCAGTGTTAATTTCCCGATGTTCCCTACAGGTGGTTCTACTTATCTGTTAAGTTTACAGATCACTCCGCCATTCTCACTGATCAATCCAAACCTGATCAATCAGGCAAATCCTTACAGCTGGGTTGAATACCATAAATGGAGATTCAACAGTGAATGGTATTTACCTTTAACAAGTGGATCCGGTGAAGATCATAATAAATCATTGGTACTTAAACTTGCCGCCAAATACGGATTTTTGGGAAGGTTTAATAATCAATTGCAAATATCTCCTTTTGAAAGGTTTCAGCTTGGAGATGCAGGATTAAGTAATCAATATGCGCTTTTAGGTTATGATATCATTTCACAGAGAGGGTATCCTGTATACCAGACTTCAGATCCAAAAGTAAATCCAGAACAAACGGGTGCTACTGAATATTTTACCATATTTAATAAATATGTAGCAGAACTTAGGTACCCATTAAGTCTGAATCCAAGTAGTACCATTTATGCGCTAAGCTTTTTTGAAGCAGCAAATGGCTGGTATTCCATCAGGGACTACAATCCATTCTTACTGAGAAGGTCAGTGGGTATTGGTATGCGCTTCTTTCTGCCTATGTTTGGATTACTCGGATTTGATTATGGCTTGGGTTTAGACCGACTTCAACCGGGTGTTACCTTTAAAGATGCTTCCAAGTTTACTTTCATGTTAGGATTTGAACCGGAATAATCAATTTGAATAAAATTATTGTATGAAAAAAGCACTTTTTTGTATCCTGCTTCTTTTAATGGGTTCTGTTTCATTTGCGCAACGTTATGCAATCATAGACACCAAGTATATTCTGGATAAAATGCCCGAGTATAAGAATGCAGATAAAAAACTGAAAGAAATTTCCATACAATGGCAAAAAGAAATTGATGAGAAAGAGGCTGAAAAGGATAGGATGTATAAGAATTATGATGCTGAACAATTTATGCTGAGTGATGAATTGAAAAAGAAAAGGGAAACAGAATTATTCAATAAAGAAAAAGAAGTAAGAGATTTACAAAAGCGCAGATTTGGATATGATGGCGACCTTTTCAAAGAAAGACAAAGACTTGTAAAACCTATCCAGGATAAGATTTATAATGCGATTCAAAAAATTGCTATTGCTAAGGGCTACGATTTCATATTGGATAAAAGTGAGGGAATAACAGTTATATTTGCCGACCCTAAGTTGGATAGAAGTGATGATGTTTTACATGAACTCGGAATATTCAATTAATCAAAACCATAAACAAAATATAAAAAAACAAAAATGAAGAAAATCTTAGTAGTGTTTCTAGCTATTACAGTTAGCCTTGTTTTTTCAAACAGCACTAAAGCACAGCAAATAAAAATAGGGGTATTTGATGAGGAAAGCGTATTGGGATTATTTCCGGATATTCAAAAAGTTCAAACCCAGTTAGATCAATATGCACAGGATTCCCTGCGTACTGAATATGATTATGAATTGAGTGAATTCAAAAGAAAAGATAGTGTATACAAAAAGGACTCTGCAACAATGCCGGGTGGCGTAAGAGCGATCATGCAGAAAGAAATCGCACAGCATTATAATAAAATCGTTAACTGGCAGCAATACCAGCAACAAATGCTGCAGGTAAAGCAAAATCAGTTATTGCAACCATATCTTGAAAAAGTATATGCTGCTTTCCAGGAAATTGTTACTGAGCAAAAATACACCTGGGTTTTAAAGAAGGATGCATGTATTGTACCTGGTGGCCTTGCAGACAATATTTCAATTAAAGTTGCTTTAAAGCTGAAACTTACCCTTCCTAAGGAAGTTTTGGAAGAATTGAAAAAAGAGGGTATCAGTACTGAAACCGATACCAAACCAGCAGCTCCAAAACCTGCTGTAAAGCATTAATTTAAAAAATAAAAAAATAACTGAACCACCGGGAATATACCCCGGTGGTTCTTATTTTTAAATATGACAAGAACTTGCCCAATAGGTGTTTTTGATAGTGGTTATGGTGGCCTGACCATTTTAAAGGAAATCGAAAGCCATTTACCTTCCTACGATTATATATACCTGGGTGACAATGCACGTGCCCCTTATGGATCCAGGAGTTTCGAATCGGTGTATCATTACACGTTAGAATGTGTTGAATGGCTTTTTAGTAAAGGATGTGAACTGGTTATCCTGGCTTGCAATACGGCATCTGCAAAGGCATTAAGAACAATTCAACAAAATGACCTGATCCGTAAATATCCCGGTAAACGGGTTTTAGGCGTAATCAGACCTACTACCGAAATAATTGGTAATTTTTCACAAAGCGGCCATATTGGAATCATGGGTACAACAGGTACCATTCTTTCAGATAGCTATCCGATTGAAATTGCTAAGTTTTTCCCCAAACTGAAGGTCTTTCAGCAAGCTTGTCCCCTGTGGGTCCCTTTGATTGAATCAAATGAACATTTGGGAGCGGGTGCAGATTATTTCGTTAAAAAATATACAGACGCATTGATGCAACAGTCGGATAAAATCGATTTGATTCTACTGGCTTGCACACACTATCCTCTTTTGATGCATAAGATCAGTTCTCTTTTGCCAACTGGTGTTCATATTTTAACACAAGGTAACATCGTAGCTACCGGATTGACTGATTACCTGAAAAGGCACCCTGACATAGAAATGAAATGCAGTCTGAATCAATCAATTAACTTCTTTACCACAGATTCCGCTTCAGAATTTGATAAACAGGCCACGACCTTCTTTGGTAAAAGTGTTCATTCTGAACATTTAGATCTTTCCTTATAACCATTGACAATCGAAAAAATACAAAAACCTGCTAAAACAGCCTGTTTTAGACATCTTTTTCTAAAAATCTCAAGCAATTACTTTAAAAATTAAGTCCGAGCCCTTACCTTTGCACTCCTTTCACAAAACTGTGGCATGGTGGTCACTTTTGAAGTTGAAATAATATTATTGGGTTAGTAAAATTTAATTATCATGAAACGTACATTTCAACCGCATACACGTCGTCGTAAATCTGTTCACGGATTCCGTAAGCGTATGCAAACAGCCAATGGCAGGAAGGTGCTCGCAAGCCGCAGGGCTAAAGGCCGCAAGAAATTAACCATTTCTGACGAGAAAGGACTTAAATAACCGAAAGGCACCTGTATAAATATATTTGGCCTCAACCTTTTAGGGTGGGGCTTTTTTTGTTTTCAGCCACATTCCATGCCTAAAAAATATTCATACCCGGCTCATGAAAAATTAAAAAGCAGAAAGCTGATGAATCAGCTATTTGCAGCAGGTAAATCGCGGGCAGTAACTGTTTTGCCTATTAAAGCTATTTATATGCATACTGCTTCAAAGCCGGATTGCATTGTACAGGCAGGTGTTGGTGTAAGTAGTAGAAATTTTAAAAAAGCAGTTGACAGAAACAGAATCAAACGTTTATTAAGGGAAGCCTATCGGTTAAATAAAAATATAGTACAGGAAGCTGCAATCAGAAACCATACATCCATTGTTGTGTTTTTTCTTTACCTTGATAAAGTGTTACCTGATTCTGCTTTACTACAGACAAGATTTAAATTATTGCTGGACAAATTAATTAAACAGCTGGATGAAACAACTACTTAGCATATTGGGATATCCATTTATTTTAATGATCCGTTTGTATCAATATATGATTTCTCCATTGTTGGGTCCTAAATGCAGATTTACCCCAACCTGTTCTCAATATGCTATTGAAGCCCTGCAAAAATATGGTTTACTGAAAGGCCTGCAACTGGCCCTTAAAAGAATAGCCAAATGTCATCCCTGGGGATCACATGGGCATGACCCTGTTCCTTGAATTAGTTTTTACTTTGAGTCAATGTTGTAAGCTTGCTGATGGTTTCCCTGATTTCTTTAATGCTCCAGAATCTATACACTTCAGGGTCTTTATCCCCGGATTTTTCTATTGATGTCATCCTGTGAAATGGAGTTACCATAAATGCTTCCAGGTTATCTGTAATTTTTACAGCCTGATAGGGTAGGATAAAATAAGTATGATTGGCAGCATTGATGTTCTTTTGTGAGATCAATTGCTGAAGTGAATCAATATCCCTTTTTAAAATTTCCTGGGAAACTGTTGTATATGCGGTTTGTGGTGCCCCGTATTGTTGGTAGCTTCCTATAATGGTATCATTTCTTCCATTCAAAATATAATAACCATCTAAGGGTATTTCAACTGTTGTATTTCCCGAAGGTTTTTCGATTGTGAATAGTTGTTGATCACCAGAATGGATAACAATTGTTTTTTCTTCAGTTCCACCTCCATCTTCCAGTATAATTTTTTTTGTATCAGCATCAGCAGTACTATGGCCTTTCATTATAACCAGTATTTTTTTGGTATGTCCATTACAGGAAATTAACAAAAAGGCGCAGCAGATCAAACAAACGAATAGTTTCATATGAGATGATTATAGCTAAAAAAAATCCTCTTGAAATCAAGAGGATTAAAGCTAACTTATTTTTTTGAGTGTTTACTTATTGGCAGCAAACCTTTCTCCAACCTTAGTCCAGTTTACTACATTCCAGAATGCTCCAAGGTAATCAGCACGGCGATTCTGGTATTTAAGGTAATAAGCATGTTCCCACACATCCACACCTAAAATAGGGGTTCCTTTTACTTCTGCAATTTCCATTAGGGGGTTATCCTGATTAGGAGTAGATGATATTTCAAGTTTGCCATCCTTGAGTATTAACCAGGCCCATCCACTTCCAAAACGGGTAAGACCAGCCGCGGCAAACTTTTCTTTAAATGCATCGAATGACCCAAAAGAGGCATTGATAGCCTCACCTAATGAACCACCGGGTACAGTCATTCCAGAATGAGGGGCTAAACTTTCCCAGAAAAAACTATGGTTCCAATGTCCGCCACCATTATTCCTTACTGCAGGTGAAATAGATCCGGCATGCTTTACAAGTTCTTCCAAACTTTTCCCTTCATTAGGCGTTCCGGCGATAGCTTTATTGAGGTTATCAACGTATGCCTGATGATGCTTATCATGATGGATCTGCATGGTTAATGTATCGAAATAGGGCTCCAATGCTTCGAATGCATAGGGCAATGCTGGTAAAGTAAATGACATAGTGCTATATTTATTTGATGAGATAAAGAGTATACAAATTTAACCAATCAAAGTTTATGTATTATATATTTTGTATTATCTGTTTTTAGTTTAAATTCATTCTCTGATATAATTCCTAAACTCGATAACTGCATTGCTTATGAACAGTAGAAATAACGATCAATCCCGACGCTCATTTTTAAACAAATTCTCTAAAACAATTGCCGCTGCTGCTTTGTTGCCCGAAATCGGAAACGCTGCTGCATCGGTTAAAAATGTTGATCTGTTCAGGACAAAAAAGATAAGTCCAAACGATCATATTCAAATTGCTTTGATCGGTGCCGGCGGCATGGGTACAGCTGATGCAAATACTGCAATAACTGTACCGGGCATCAAGCTGATTGCTGCCTGCGATTTGTATGATGGCAGACTGGCAGATGCCAAAAAGAAATATGGTAATGATATTTCTGTGACCAAAGACTTTCATGAAATACTCAACAGAAAGGATATTGATGCGGTCATTATAGCTACTCCTGATCACTGGCATAAGGATATTTCTGTGGCCGCTATGAATGCCGGAAAACATGTTTATTGTGAAAAACCAATGGTGCATGATGTAACTGAAGGTGCTGCAGTCGTAGATGCCCAGTCAAGGAACAAAGTTGTTTTTCAGGTGGGTAGCCAGGGCATGAGTTCTTTGGGAAATGAAAAAGCAAAGGAATTGCTGGCAGCTGGGGCCATAGGTAAACTCAATTATGCTGAAGGATTCTGGGCACGTAATTCTCCATGGGGTGCATGGCAATACGACATCCCTGCAGATGCATCTGACAAGACTGTTGACTGGAAAACATTCCAGCACAATTTGACGGATCGTCCTTTTGATCCTAAAAGGTTTTTCAGATGGCGTTGTTACAAGGATTATGGAACCGGGGTATCCGGTGATCTCTTTGTTCACCTTTTTTCAAGTCTGCATTATATTACAAACAGTATCGGTCCTACAAAAGTTATGGCAACCGGCGGCTTACGATACTGGAAAGATGGGAGGGAAGTGCCAGATATCTTACTTGGAATGTTTGACTATCCCGAAACTCCACAACACCCCGCTTTTAATTTGTCACTCCGTGTGAATTTTGTTGATGGTACCGCCGATAATACCTATTTACGGATGGTTGGTAATGAAGGATCCCTAATTGTGGAATGGGATAAAGTAACCCTTACCAGGAATAAATCCTATGCAGCGGTTGATGATCCGCTACTTAGCACAAAAAACAATAAGGGAAGTATTGTGTACGAACGGAAAAAGATAGTTCCTCCGGATACAACCATTTTCAAGGCTGAGGAAGGATATAAGGGAGCTCATTATGACCATTTTGATCACTTCTTTAATTGTATCAGGACTGGTGCAACTTCTCATGAAGATGCATTGTTTGGTTATCATGCAGCTGCACCGGCATTACTGTGTAACGATAGCTATTTTAAAGAAAGGGCCATTAAATGGGATCCCAGCCAATTAAAAGTGATCGGTTAAATGAGTCAATCAAATATTGCATGAGATCAGTAATAAATTTTGCCCTGTCGTGTATTTCGGTTATGATCTTGTTTTCGTTTCAGCCGGTCCAGTCAGACAATACACTCACTACAGCGGAAATTAAAGATGGATGGAAATTGCTGTTCGATGGTACAACCATGCATGGATGGCGTAGTTACAGGAATAAAACTACTACCAGCTGGGAAATATCTCAGGGGCAATTACATGCCAGGGCAAATATTACTGGGTTGACTGATAAACGATCGGATATCATAACCACAGACCAATATGGAGATTTTGAATTAAGTATCGATTGGAAGATATCCCATGAAGGCAATAGTGGTATACTCTATCATGTTACAGAAGAATTTGAAGGTTCTTATAAGTCTGGCCCGGAATACCAGTTGATAGATGACGAAGGATTTCCCGAACATCTGGAAGACTGGCAAAAAACAGCTGCAGATTATGCCATGCATCCGACAACATCGAGGCCAACCAATCCTGCAGGAGAATACAATCATTCGCGTATCATCTTTAAAGCCGGTCATGTTGAACATTGGCTGAATGGTATTAAAGTCGTTGAGTTTCAGGCATGGACACCCGAATGGTTTGCCTTGAAAGCCAAAGGAAAATGGAAAGATGTACCTGGTTACGGAATGGCAAAAAAGGGCTTTATTGCTTTACAGGATCACGGAAGTGAAGTGTGGTTTAAAAATATAAAGATCAAAGCTTTATAGGATAGGAAATTCAGGAAATGGGTTTAAAAATTAACGCTTATCCCTGAAGAAGGATTGTAGTAAAAAGGCACAATCCGATTCAAGTACTCCTTTTACTAATTCCGTTTTGGGGTGAAAAGGCCATCCACCCTTCAAAAAATGGTCATACCCATTTTTTCGATCACTTGCTCCATATACAATTCTTCCTATTTTACCCCAGTACAAGGCTCCACAACACATAAGGCAAGGTTCCAACGTAACATAAAGTGTGGCTTCTGGCAGGTATTTTGCCCCCATCATATTATATGCAGATGTAAGCGCTAGTATTTCTGCATGGGCAGTACTGTCATTCAGCAATTCTACCTGGTTATGCCCTCTGGATATTATTTTCTGATCCATAACAACAATAGCACCTACAGGAACTTCATCTTTTTCATAAGCAAGCATGGCTTCTTTTAAAGCCTCTCTCATAAAGTAAATATCATCCCTGAATTCCATCATCATTAAACGGGTTTAGTATAAAAGCAAAAGTCACCTGAACAAGCAGGTGACTTTTTTTTAAAAAAATTGCTATAACTGTTTAATTCTGATATTTCTGAACCAAACATCATTTCCGTGATCCTGCAATGCAATCCTACCCCGATGGAAGGTTGCAAAATCAGGCATGTGCACAAATTTACTTCCTGCCACCAGTTTTTTCCAATTGTCATCCCATAGCGTAGTAGCTACAACAACACTGCCATTTAGTTTTAAGGTCAGCATGCCCTTGTTTAAAATAATTTCTGCTTCATTCCATTCACCAACAGCTTTTACTGTCTCTTTAGCGCAGGCGATCAGGTCATACAAATCACCAGCCCTGTGTTTATGGATTTTTCCATCCGGATGGCCATCATTATCAAGTACCTGCATTTCGGGTCCTGTATAAAAGGTATACTTATATTTTGAAGTGTCTTCATGCACCAGAAATAATACCCCACTGTTTCCTTTCGAAGAAATTTTCCATTCCAGTTTCAGGTCAAAGTTTTCAAACTCCAGGTCACTCACCAGGTCTCCGCCATCATGTGCCTGCCAAGATTCAGGTGCAGTAGCATCGAGGTGCAAACTGCCATCCTCTACTTTCCAGGCCTTACCTGCAACAGGTTTTCCATAACTATGCCAGCCTTTGGTTGAATGTCCGTCAAATAAAGTGATCCACCCCTTTTTTCGATCAGTTTGTGCAGATGCCAAAAGATGAATGGAAAAAAACACAAGAATCAAAAGACGTAGTTTCATGGGATTAGTTTTTCAATAGCAAAATGTATTTGATCATCTGTTGCACATCTTCACGTGGAAGATTCGCATGAGGCGTCATGGCTAGTTGTCCCCAAACACCTGTTCCCCCATTGATTACTTTGTCAGTTAGCTTATCCAGATCTGCAATTGTATATTTATTAGCAACATCCCTATAAGCAGGGCCTATTAATTTTTCAGAAACTTTATGACAGGTGAGGCAGTCAGATTTTGCAATTAATGCCAATCCTTTCTGATAATCGGGATTGGAACTGTTATCAACTGTCTTTTCTACACCTGGTGCAGTTTTAGTTTCACTTGAACCGCATGCAGACATAAGTGCAACTGCGGCAAATGCAATCAAATACTTTTTCATTGCTATTGATATTTTAAATGGTTTTACCTGAAAATCAGGCTTATTAATTATGCGGTGCAAAATTATAACTCAATCCCCAGTATACGATTATTTAAATCTTTATCAGTGCCTGTTCCTGCAAAATCGTCAAAGGCTTTTTCAGTCACCTTAATAATATGGTCCTTTATAAAGAGGGCACCTTCTCTGGCGCCGTCTTCAGCATTCTTGATACAGCATTCCCATTCCAATACTGCCCAGCCTTTAAAATCATAAGCAGCCAGTTTGCTAAAAATAGCCTTAAAATCAACCTGTCCGTCACCTAATGACCTAAAACGTCCAGCCCGATCTATCCAATTCTGATAGCCGCCATAGACACCATGCTTACCGGTAGGATTGAACTCTGCATCTTTCACATGAAATGCTTTGATCCTTTCATGATAAAAATCGATATAAGATTTGTAATCCAGGCATTGCAGCACAAAATGGGAGGGGTCATAGAGTAGACATGCCCGTCGATGCCCGTTCACTTTTTCCAAAAACATTTCATAAGATACACCATCATGTAAATCCTCACCCGGATGAATTTCATAACACAGATCTACACCGCATTCATCAAAATAATTCAAAATGGGCAGCCATCTTGTAGCGAGTTCTGTAAATCCGGCTTCAACCAGTCCGGCAGGTCGCTGAGGCCAGGGATAAACAGTATGCCATAAAAGGGCACCACTAAATGTAGCATGTGCCTGCAATCCAAGATTTTGGGATGCTTTTGCAGCATATTTGAGTTGTTGAACAGCCCATTCAGTTCTGGCTTTGGCATTACCCCTTATATTTTCGGGGGCAAATCCATCAAACAGACTATCATAAGCCGGGTTCACAGCAACCAGCTGTCCTTGCAAGTGTGTTGAAAGTTCCGTGATTTCCAATCCGGCTTCCCCTATGATACCCTTTAATTCATCAGCATAGGTCTTACTTTCTGCAGCTTTTTGAAGATCAATACACCTGCTATCCCAAGAAGGAATCTGAACGCCTTTATATCCCAGTTCAGCAGCCCAGCGGGTGATATCTTTAAGGTTATTGAAGGGAGACTGGTCTCCCATAAACTGTGCTAAAAAAATAGCAGGTCCCTTTATTGTTTGCATTTTGTTTTATTTGGAAGTATGAGAAGCAAATCTGTTTGAATATGCATCAATGAAACTACTCAACAGATGCTGTATTAAATAACATAGTCAGTCCATTTTAATGCTGATGCTGCAGATGCAACAACATTGTCAATAAATGCCATTCCCCTGATACCATCTGCTACAGAAGGAAAATCCAGGTTTTCGGCAGGTGCTTCTGTACCATCGATCCTTGCAGAAAGTGTTAAGGCGAAGTTCCTGTAAATATTAGCAAATGCCTCCAGATATCCTTCCGGATGTCCTCCAGGAGTCCTGCAGTTTTTGGTTGCAAAACTGGACAGGCGGTCACCATAATTTGATCCGGCTCTCAGTATTTGCGCGGGAGCATCCTGCCATTTGACCAATAATGTATTGGGTTCCTGTTGAGCCCATTCCAGTCCCCCTTTCTCACCATAGATCCTTATTTTTAATGCATTTTCTTCTCCTGCAGCTACCTGAGAAGCCATCAATACCCCGGGTGCGCCATTATTAAATCTAAGCAGTACATTTCCATCATCATCCAAAGCCCTTCCATCCACTAAAACATTCAGGTCTGCACATACTTTTGTGATCTGTAACCCTGTAATGTATTCAGCAAGATGGGCTGCATGGGTGCCAATATCTCCCATAGAACCACTTTTGCCACTTTTTTTAGGATCTGTTCTCCAGGCAGCCTGGGCATTGCCTTCCCTTTCAGAAAGCTTACTCAACCAACCCTGTGGGTATTCAACCCATACTTTTCTGACCTTGCCAAATACCCCTTCCTTCACCATGGCCCTTGCTTGTTTTACCATAGGATAGCCTGAATAAGTATGTGTAAGACAAAGCAATAAACCTGTTTCTTCTACTTTGGCTTTTAGTTTTTTTGCTTCATCAAGTGTAAAAGCAATTGGCTTTTCTATTACCACATGAAATCCATGCTCCAATGCCATCATGGCCGGCGCGAAATGAGCAAAATTGGGAGTAACTATAGTAATGAAATCAATACGTTTTTCTGCAGGTAACTGACTTTCCTTCTTGATCATCTCTTCAAAATTGAGATAGATCCGGTCCTCATTTAAAAAGAGGGATCTTCCACTGTCAACTGCAATCTCCGGGTTGATACTTAGGGCGCCACAGGATAATTCTATCAAACCATCCATATTAGCAACAATGCGGTGGATAGCACCAATAAAAGCATCCTTACCACCTCCCACCATACCCATCCTTAATTTTCTTTTCATATAGCTTAGGTTTTGAATTTTTTAAAAAAAACTGAAGATGAAGTAATGAAAAATTTTTCAGCTTACGATAAAAGAAAATCGCAATTGATAATAATCAAAAAATCACTGCTTATTAAAATTAATCGAAAATAAAAATTACATTTAATTCTCTTTTGCAAACCAAAAAACCTAATCTAACGATCATGCCCACGAACATTCAGCGCAATAAATTATTTGCTGCCAGTTGTCTGGCTTTATTAGTCACTTCACTTTCTTTTGGTATCAGGGCCGGAGTTTTAAACCAGCAGGGTATAGATTTTCAGTTAACTGCAACCCAATTAGGTACCATTGCTGCTACAGCTTTCTGGGGTTTTCCGCTTGCTGTTGTAATTGGAGGTATTGTAGTTGATATCATTGGCATGAAAAAATTGCTGGTCATGGCATTTATTTTTCATTTGGCGGGTATCCTGCTTACCATATTTGCAAGTGGTTACTGGACCCTTTTCATTTCTACCCTACTTATCGGTATAGCCAATGGTACTGTTGAGGCTGCGTGTAATCCACTTGTAACTTCTTTATTTCCCGACAATAAGACCACAAAGCTGAACCATTTTCACCTATGGTTTCCCGGAGGTATCGTTATTGGAACACTCATCGTATTCCTCTTCAATAAAATTGGATTGGGTACCCAGTTGCAGGTTGCTGTAATGCTGGTCCCTGCCTTATTATATGGCTATTTTTTCTATGAGCTTGAATTCCCTAAAACCGAAAGGGTTTCCAGTGGAGTATCTACTAAAGAAATGTACCTGTCCTTATTGAATCCTTTGTTTTTCTTTATGATCATTTGTATGTTCGGAACAGCGATTACTGAACTTTTCACAGGGCAATGGATCGATGTTCTATTAAAGAATGTAAGTGATAATGCAATATTGTTGCTTACTATCGAAACAGGTATTATGGTCATCGGCCGTGGTTTTGCGGGACCAGTTGTTCATAAATTCTCACCTCAGGGGGTTTTATTGATCTCTACTATACTCGCATCTCTTGGATTATACCTGCTTAGTCATACCAGTGGTAATCTGCTCTTTGTTGGTGCAGTTGTTTTTGGTATGGGTGTCTGCTATTTCTGGCCTACCATGTTGGGTTTTGTTTCAGAAAACCTACCCCGTACCGGTGCAGTTGGGATCAATTTAATGGGTGGAGCAGGCATGTTTGCCGTTTCTGTATATATGATTTTCATGGGTGGTTATTATGATAAACTGGTTGCAGCAAAAATACCTGCCGGAGCTTCAGCAGTTGAAATGGAAAAATTGATGAATGAAGCAAAAAAAGCAGCCGGTCCTGAGATCATCAATACCACACTCATCATTCCACTTGTATTGATATTGGCATTTATAGGCTTGAATATTTATATGAAAGCAAACAAAAAATCGGCCTGAGCCATAAACAGTAAATACGCATGGAAAAATCGAGACGGGACATTATCAAAACATTTGCAGCAGGGGCGCTTGGTTATGCAACCTCTTCAGCTTTACCACTTGCATCTTTTGCAGCAAATAAATCAAATCCAGCTTTGAAAGGAAATATCAATCATTCAGTTTGCAGATGGACTTACCAGTTTTTATCACTGGACGAATTATGTCTGGCAGTTAAAGACATCGGATTTAGTGCAATAGACCTTGCAGGCCCAAAAGACTGGCCTGTACTTCAGCAACATGGTATTGATAGTTCCATGTGTAATGGAGCAGAAATTAACCTAACAGATGGCTGGAATACAAAGCAATATCATGAGACACTGATAAAAAATTATACCGAACTGATCCCCCTGGTTGCAGCGGCGGGATATAAAAACCTCATTTGTTTTAGTGGAAGCAGAAGGGGAATGGATGATGAAACCGGACTTCAAAATTGTGTAGAAGGGTTAAAACAAATTATGGGCCTTGCTGAAAAAAAGGGTGTGGTTATTCAAATGGAGCTGCTCAACAGTAAAGTGGACCATAAGGATTATATGTGTTCCAAATCAGCATGGGGGGTTGAGTTAGTGAAAAGACTGGGCTCACCCAATTTTAAATTATTGTACGATATCTATCATATGCAGATTGATGAAGGAGATGTGATCCGAACGATACAGGATTATCATCCCTATTTCGGACATTATCATACGGGGGGTGTTCCTGGAAGACACGAGATCGATGAGCATCAGGAACTTTTCTATCCGGCTATCATGCGTGCGATCCTTGCTACTGGATTTAAAGACTATGTGGCACAGGAATTTATTCCTACCGGAAATGATAAAATTGCCAGTCTGAGAAAAGCGATTTCGATTTGTGATATATAACTCAAAAGACTGTATTCAAATACTTTTTCATTTCATAGGAAGCGAAAATTAGAACAAGTTGACTTCTGTAGAATTTCTGTATTAACTCATATTTTTTATAAACCTAACAAATACTATGGCAGACCAAACCTATGACGCAATTGTAATTGGTTCAGGCATCAGCGGAGGCTGGGCAGCAAAAGAGCTAACCGAAAAAGGATTGAAAGTGATCATGCTCGAAAGGGGTAAGGATATAGAGCATATCAAGGATTATGTAAATGCAACAAAAGATCCCTGGGAATTTCCACATCGTGGAAGGAGAACCCAGGAAATGATACATGATTATCCGGTTTTAAAAAGAGATTATCCACTCAATGAAACCAATTTGGACTGGTGGGTTAAAGAATCTGAATCACCCTATACTGAAGTAAAAAGGTTCGATTGGTTCAGAGGCTATCATGTGGGTGGAAGATCATTGTTATGGGGCCGTCAAAGCTATCGGTGGAGTGATATGTATTTTGAAGAAAATGCCAAGGACGGCATTGCTGTTGATTGGCCGGTTAGGTATAATGAAATTGAGCCCTGGTATGATTATGTTGAAAAATTTGCTGGTATCAGCGGTGCAAAAGATGGTTTACAACACCTTCCTGATGGACAGTTTCTGCCTCCAATGGAAATGAACTGTGTAGAAAAAGAGGTGGCTGCCAGGATGAAAACGTTTTATAAAGGAACCAGACCCATGATCATGGGTAGGACAGCCCATATCACTGCTGCACATCCAGACAGGCTGATGTGTCAGTTCAGAGACAAATGCTGGCTGGGTTGCCCATTTGGTGGATATTTCAGCACCCAGTCTTCTACATTACCGGCAGCAAGAAAAACCGGAAACCTTACTGTTCGTCCCTGGAGTATCGTTACAAAGATTTTATATGATAAAGATTCTAAAAAAGCAACAGGTGTAGAGATCCTGGATGCCGAATCCAACAAAACCTATGTCTATAAGGCTAAGATCATCTTTTTAAATGCATCCACCTTAAACAGTGCCTGGATCCTGATGAATTCTGCTACCGATATATGGCCTGATGGATTAGGCAGCAGTAGTGGCGAATTGGGCCATAACCTCATGGACCACCATTTGAATGTGCATGCCGGTGGAATTGTGGAAGGGTTTGAGGATAAATATGTATATGGAAGACGTGCCAATGGCATTTATATCCCCCGATACAGGAATTTTTACAATGATAAGCGTGATTACCTGCGTGGTTTTGGGTATCAGGGAAGTGCTAGTCGTCAGGGTTGGAATAAGGAAGTTGCAGAATATGCATTAGGTGCAGAATTTAAAGAGGCCCTTACAGAACCAGGACTATGGAGTATGGGAATAGGCGGTTTTGGTGAAACGCTTCCTTATCATGAAAACAAAGTAACACTGGATAAGACCAAAACAGATAAATGGGGATTGAATGTATTGTCGATCGATGCAGAACTGAAGGAAAATGAATTGAAAATGCGGAAGGATATGCTCAATGATGCAATTGAAATGCTGGAAGCTGCTGGCGTTAAAAATGTGAAAGGGAACGATAGCAATCCATACCTGGGTCGTGGTATTCATGAAATGGGAACTGCCAGAATGGGTAAAGACCCTCGTACTTCTGTCCTTAATAAATGGAATCAGGTTTGGGATGCCAAGAATGTATTTGTTACTGATGGATCTTTCATGACTTCCTCCGCCAATCAAAATCCATCACTGACCTATATGGCATTCACGGCACGTGCTGCCAATTTTGCTGTAGAAGAACTTAAAAAAGGCAATATTTAAAACGCAAATTTAATCTTTATGCCATCCGATTCAACTTATGTAAACACTAAAGGGCAGGCACAACACACGTATGATGCGATCGTAATTGGTTCAGGTATAAGTGGAGGCTGGGCTGCAAAAGAACTTACAGAGAAAGGATTAAAGACCATTGTCCTTGAAAGAGGTAGGGATCTGGAGCATATTAAGGATTATAAAACGGCGTCAAAAGATCCCTGGGAATTTGAACACCGGGGAAGAACAACTGAAGAACAAAGAAAAAATTATCCGGTCGTGCACAGGGGCTGGGCTGCCTATGAACCTATTATGGATTATTGGGCCAATGAAGTAGATTGTCCCTATACAGAAATAAAACCTTTTACATGGTGGCGGGCATATCAAAAGGGTGGCAGATCTATTTTATGGGGCAGACAAAGTTATCGCTGGAGTGATTTCGACTTTGAAGCCAATGCTAAAGAAGGAATTGGTACAGATTGGCCAATCCGTTATAAGGATATTGAGCCATGGTACCAGTATGCTGAAAAGTTTGCTGGGATCAGTGGCTCCCTTGAAGGCTTACCCCAATTACCAGATGGTCATTTTCTTAAACCGATGGATTTAAATACGGTGGAAAAAGAGGTAGCAGCCCGGATCAAAAAGGCTTATGCCGATAAAAGACATCTGATCATTGGCAGGGTGGCAAACCTTACAGAAGAAATTCCAGGAAGAACCAAATGTCAGTTCCGGAACCGTTGCTGGGAAGGCTGCCCTTTTGGTGGTTATTTCAGTTCTCAGTCATCTACATTGCCTGCTGCTGAAGCTACCGGAAAACTTACGGTAAGACCTTTTAGTATTGTTACCAGGATCCTTTATGATAAGGATACCCAAAAGGCTAAAGGTGTTGAAATACTCGATGCTGAAACCAACCAGACCTATGCATATTATGCCAAAATAGTTTTTGTCTGTGCCTCTGCATTAAATTCTGCATGGGTGCTGATGAATAGTGCAACAGATATCTGGCCCGATGGATTGGGAAGCAGTAGCGGAGAACTGGGACATAATATCATGGACCACCACTACAATATAGGTGCGAGTGGATATGTGGAAGGATATGAAGACAAATATGTTTTTGGAAGAAGGGCAAATGGATTCTATATACCAAGGTTCACCAACCTGTTTGGGGATAAAAGAGAATATCTGCGCGGATTTGGGTACCAGGGTAGTGCATCCAGAGAATCCTGGTCAAGGGAAATTGCGGAACTCAGTCTGGGCGCAGGATTTAAAGAAGCCATTACAGAACCAGGTGCCTGGACAATTGGAGCAACCGGATTTGGTGAAATATTGCCTTATCATGAAAACAAAATAACGCTGGATAAGAACAAAAAAGATAAATGGGGATTACCTGTTTTGGCAATGGATGCAGAGATCAAAGACAATGAAAAGAAAATGCGCAAAGACATTATCGCTGAACTGAAAGCTATGTTTGAATCTGCAGGCGTTAAAAATATTTCCACTTATGATAATGGACACGCAATAGGTCATGGAATCCATGAAATGGGGACTGCCAGAATGGGGAGAGATCCTAAAACTTCCGTATTAAATGGCAATAACCAGGTTTGGGATGCTAAAAATGTGTTTGTAACCGATGGTTCCTGCATGGCATCTTCTGCATGCCAGAACCCATCACTCACCTATATGGCTTTAACAGCCAGGGCCGCAGATTTCGCAGTGGATCAACTCAAAAAAGGTAATATTTAAAATACGCCCATGCCTCAGGATAGTTTACATATTAATCATGTTCAACTGCCAGCGAATACCTATGATGCGATCGTTATCGGATCGGGTATCAGCGGGGGTTGGGCTGCAAAAGAATTATGTGAAAAGGGACTGAAGACGCTGGTTATTGAACGCGGTCGTTCTGTCAAACACCTCAAAGATTATCCAACCGCACTAAAAGATCCCTGGGATTTTACACATCGCGACCAGATGCCTTTACAGGCTGTTAAAGACAATCCGATACTTGCAAGATGTTATGCGTATGGCGAATCCACAGACCATTTTTTTGTAAAAGATGATTTTCATCCCTATGTTCAGGAAAAACCTTTTGACTGGATCAGGGGTTATCAGGTAGGGGGTAAGTCGCTTTTGTGGGCAAGGGCCACGCAACGATGGAGTAAATTTGATTTCGAAGGCCCTGCACGTGATGGATACGCCGTAGACTGGCCTATCCGTTATGAAGATATGGCACCCTGGTATAGCCATGTAGAAAAATTTGCAGGCATCAGTGGACATAAGGATGGTTTGGAAACCCTGCCGGATGGCGAATTTCTGCCTCACTGGGAACTTAATGATGTTGAAAAGCAAATTCAACAAAAGATCAATAGTCAGTATACCGACCGAACCGCTATTATTGGCCGATGTGCCCATCTTACCAAACCCAATGAAATTCATCTGCAACAAGGCAGGGGGCAATGTCAGGCCAGAACCCTTTGTGAACGGGGATGCCCTTTTGGAGGATATTTCAGTTCCAATGCTTCTACTTTGCCCTGGGCAGCAAATACAGGAAATCTTACCCTTCAAACAGATGCAGTGGTGCATTCCATTATCTATGATGACAAAAAAGGAAAAGCTACCGGCGTTAGGGTAATCGATGCTCATACCAAAAAGGAAACAGCATATTTTGCCAGGATCATTTTTGTCAACGCAGCTTGTTTAAATACCAATCTTATTTTATTGAATTCTATTTCATCGAGATTCCCCAATGGATTTGGAAATGATAATGGACTATTAGGAAAATTCATCGCATTCCATAATTACAGGGGTACGATTTCAGCCAATATGGAAGGCTTTGCGGATAGTTATTATTATGGACGTAAACCTACCGGGGCCATGCTTCCCAATTTCAGAAATGTTCATAAACAGGAAATGGATTTTTTAAGGGGATATATGGTTCATTTTAGTGCTTCAAGGTCAATAGGTGCTGCAAAGAATGGCGAACCTGAACTGGGCGCATCATTCAAGGAATCAATGACCGAAGCAGGACCATGGGGTATTTTTATGATGATGCAGGGTGAAACTATTCCCAAAGAAAGCAATCATGTAAGACTAAGCAAAGACAAAAAAGATGCTTGGGGAATTCCACAATTGATCACTTCTGTTGGTTATGATACGAATGACGAAAAAGTCTTAAAAGACTTTTTTGAACAGGGTTCCGAAATGCTTACCAAAGCGGGTTGTAATAACATACTCACCCATGATAGTAAGCAGGCACCAGGGCTTGATATTCATGAAATGGGCGGTGTGAGAATGGGAAAGGATCCCAAAACATCCCTGCTCAACAAATGGAACCAATTTCATCATTGCAGCAATGTATTTGTTACCGATGGTGCTTGTATGACATCGACCAGTACTCAAAATCCATCATTGACTTTTATGGCTATGACCGCAAGAGCTGCTGATCATGCCGTTGAAGAATTAAAAAAAGGAAATATTTAGACATAACAATTAACAACCTAAAATAAGGAACATGGAAAGAAGAGAACTTTTAAAAATGATAGCTGTCCTCACCGGGGGAACCGTAATAGGGGGTGAGCTGCTATTGTCAGGCTGTAAGTCAGGTTCGGGCAGTACCCTTAGTTTCTCTGAGGCAGATATTGCTTTCCTGGATGAAATCGCCGAGGCCATCATCCCCAAAACAAATACACCCGGCGCTAAAGATGCCGCTGTTGGTAAATTTATGACGGTCATGGTCAATGATTGTTATGAGCCCAAAGACCAGCAAATATTTCACGATGGTCTTACTAAGATCGAAGATGCCAGCCAGAAAAAATACAGCACTTCATTCATAAAACTGGATGATGCCAAAAAGAAAGAATTGCTTACCGGCTTAGATAAAGAAGCAAAAGACTATCAGAAATCTAAAAAGGAAAGTGATCCGCAGCATTATTTCACAATGATGAAACAGTTAACACTTTTCGGATTCTTTACATCCAAACCGGGTGCAACTGAAGCCTTGAGATATGTTGCTATTCCAGGCAGGTACGAAGGTTCAGTGCCCTACCATAAAGGAGATAAGGCATGGGCAACCTAGTCAATGGTCTTGTACATGATCAGCTTTTCAGCTTGTATCATAATCAGAAATTTTAGCTGAATATGAGCTGATTATTTATGGAATACTGTTTTTCACGGATACTATTATTCTTTTAATAAAACGATGCTAATGTCAAACAACAGAAGAGAGTTTTTAAAGCTCAGTGGATTATCAGCTTTGGGGCTGGCCATGCCAGCAAAACGGATCTCATCAATCATAGGAGATAGTTTTATTGCTGGAAAACCCATTACTAAATTTGGTTTGCAGTTATGGACTGTTAAGGAAGATATGGCCCTCAATCCAAAAGAAACACTCCGTAAGGTTGCTTCCTATGGCTATCAGCAACTGGAAAGTTTTGAAGGCGCAAAAGGAATATTCTGGGGCATGAAACATACCGAATTCAAATCGTTTCTGGATGGTATTGGAACAAAGATCATTTCAGCCCATTGTGATACCAAAACCGATTTCGAAAGAAAAGCGGCGCAGGCTGCAGAAATTGGTATGAAGTACCTGGTCTGTCCTTATAAAGGACCACAGAAGTCCATTGATGATTTTAAAAGGTTTGCGGATGAGTTTAATGCCAATGGTGAGATCTGCCGCAAGAACGGTATTCGATTTGCCTATCACAATCACGATTATTCCTGGAAACCGATCGATGGATTAGTGCCTGAAGAAGTGATGATCAATAATACTGATAAAAATCTGGTTGATTTTGAAATGGATATTTATTGGGTGGTTGCTGCCGGTGTTGATCCCCAGGCATACCTGAAGAAATATCCTGGAAGATTCCGTTTATGTCATATCAAGGATCTTGGAAAAACAGCCACAGGTGCTGAATCTGTTCAGCTCGGAAAAGGAACCATAGATTTCCATTCCATTATTAAAACAGGTGTTGAAAATGGATTAAAATACTTTATTGTTGAGCAGGAAGCTTTTACCAACAGCAATCCCCTCGATAGTGCAAAAGCAGATGCGGCTTATCTGAAAGCATTCTGATCAAAACAGTATCAATTTTTTCTCATAGTGGTTAATAAAAAAGGCACCGGATTCTTCCGGCGCCTTTTACTATTTTACTATAGCCTTAAAAGCCTTTTCCCCAGCCTTCCCTGTAAGTGCGTTTTACAAATTGGTTGGCTTCATCAAAATTGGTAATTCTCATATTCTTACCATCCCAAAGTAATTTCTTATTCCTTCCTGGATAATCAAATTCATTGACTTTTCCTGCACGTGCTCTTTTAACATCGGCACTTCTGATAGCAAGATTACCCATCAAAACTATTTCAGTCAGCGGTCCTGCCAGGTCAAAATGAGAACTTAGCTGATGATGAGCATCGCTGCCATAGCCGGCTATACAAGCTTCCACCCATGCTTTATAATGTCCTCTATCACCTCCGGGAATACGGGCAATGGTCTGCGGGATATGGATCTGATCATTCAGAGACAAAGGCAATAACCTTGGGTTTACACCGTAAGTTCCACACATCATTTTACCTTTGGTACCAATAAACAGTACTGCATTTCCGCCATCTCCAAAAACTTCATCCGGTCCCAGTTCTTCAGGTTTTTCCGGCTGAATTCCACCATCCATCCAATGCAGCTTAATATCGTGGGCATCGTTTTTAAAAGTCAAGGTAATATGTGATGAAGTGGGTCCACTTTCTGGAAAATAAGCCCTGTTCCAGGGTCTGTTGTAACGGGTAGCAACACTACATTCTGCTGAAACGGGATAGCCAAGTCCCAAAACACGGAATGGTGCTTCGATCAGGTGGCAACCCATATCTCCCAATGCGCCAGTACCATAATCCCAGAATCCTCTCCAATTAAAGGGCAGTAGTCCTTCCACATAGTCTTTTGCCGGGGCAGTACCCTGCCACAGATCCCAGTCAAGTTCAGCTGGAATTCCCGGTGCTTTATCTGGCCATTTTACACCCTGTGGCCATACGGGTCGGTCTGTAAAACAATATACGGTATGAACATCCCCAATAACACCGGCATCATGCCATTCGCGTAACTGACGAACCCCATCACCGGATGAGCCCTGGTTGCCCATTTGGGTTACCACTTTATACTGATGGGCCGCTTCAGTCATCATACGAGCCTCATAAATATCATGGGCTATTGGTTTTTGCACATACACATGTTTGCCAAGCTGCATCGCAGCCATAGCCTGCACCCCATGCATGTGATCGGGGGTGGATACAGATACTGCATCTATATGGACATGCTCCTTATCCAGCATTTCCCGGTAATCCTTATAATATTTAGCATTGGGATATCGCTTTCTGCTGGTAATACTTTGTCTGTCGTCTACATCACAAAGTGCAAATATTTCAGCTTTACCACTTTGAAAGAAATTAAAGAGATCACTTTCTCCTTTTCCTCCTGCCCCTATACCGGCAATAACGAGTTTATCACTTGGCGCAGTAAATCCCCTTCCTAATACATGGCGGGGAATGATATAAAATCCGGCAGTCGCCAGCACTGCATTACGGATGAATTTCCTGCGTGAACTGGATTCCGCAGTTTGGTTGGTTAGGTTTTTTTTCATGATCAGTCGTTAGATGAAAATTGAGAATGAATATAAAGAATATAGAAGAATTAACTCCAACAAATACACGAAATACAGTTTTTAGAATATTCCTATTTGTAGAATGTATCAATCTGACCCCTCTTTTCTGCATTTTGGAAGAATTTTCTATTTTTTGGAAAGCCATAGCGTTGATGGTTGATCTAAAGCATTCATAATCAATAAAAAAAATTGTGGTACATGCTTTGAATTGTATAAAACCGTAAACGGATAATCACCGTACATAAAAATCCTAAACAATTCATATTCAACAACACTAAAAAACGTATTGTATGTTACACAAATTAAAAGCAGCAGCATTGATCGTAGGAATTTCAGTAGCCCTGGCTATCACTTCACCCTACACTCAAATGTTTGGTAAAATATATAACAGAGACCAGGACTTTTCCTGCTGCAAGAACAATCAGGTTATTCTGCATCATTTTTATACCACAAAAGTACTTTGGATGAACCTGGCTTCTGGCTATGAACTGGAACCAGTTGGAAAACAAACTGCAGGTTGTAATGTTTCATGTGATGAATAATCCGATTGAGTTCTATTGGCGAATTTTTAATAATAACACTTTCATACTCAAGCCATAATTTAGTATCTTGTTAGCTCCAATAGTGCCTTTTGGTGAGGTACCATCCGGTAAAAACAACGATATATGCCTTATGCCGAGCCATCGCAGCTGCTGAAAATGCGCAGCCATTTTGAATCAGGAGTTACGAGAAACTGCCGATTCAGGATCAATCAGCTTACACTTTTAAAGAAAGCTATACTTGCTCATCAGGAAGAGATCGCAGCCGCATTGTATGCAGACCTTGGTAAAAGTCCGGAAGAAGCTTATTCCACCGAAATTGGACTGGTTCTGAGTGAATTAAGTCTGGCAATTAAAAAACTTCCCCGCTGGATGGCATCAAGATCAGTGCTTACAGATCTTGCCAACTTACCCTCTTCCAGTAAATTATACCGTGACCCCCTGGGTGTTGTTCTCATTATCAGCCCCTGGAATTATCCTTTTCAATTACTTATCAACCCTTTGATTGGTGCCATTGCCGGAGGCAATGTGGCCGTTGTAAAACCTAGTGAACTTGCTGTTCATACTGCTGCAGTAATTGAAAAACTGCTGGTCCATACATTTCCATCCGAATATATCCAGGTCATCCAGGGCGATGGTTCTAAAATAGTTCCGCTTCTGATGCAGGATTTCAGATTTGACCATATCTTTTATACAGGCAGTATTCCAGTGGGTAAAGCCATTTATAGGCAAGCTGCAGAATCTCTGATTCCTGTAACCCTCGAATTAGGCGGTAAAAGTCCCTGTATCATTGAACCTGATGCACAATTGCATATCGCAGCCAAAAGAATAATACTGGGTAAATTTCTCAATGCCGGCCAAACCTGTATTGCTCCTGATTATCTCCTGGTTCATACTTCTGTTAAAGATCAGCTACTGATGCAACTTACCAGTGTCATTGAACAATTCTATACTTCAGACCCTTCTGTAAGCTATGATTATGGAAAGATTATCAATGAAAAAAGGTTTGATACCCTGGTATCTTATCTTGAAATGGGCGAACTGCTTTATGGTGGCAGGCATGACCGCAGCAAACTGTTTATTTCGCCAACGATCATGGGTGGTGAGGGCCTTAAAGATACACCGCTCATGAAAGAAGAGATTTTTGGTCCCATCCTTCCATTACTTACTTATACAACCCGGGAAGAAGCGATGGCAATTATACAGCAAAATCCCAACCCACTCGCATTTTATGTATTTACCGGAGACCGCAAGTCTGGAGATGCCTGGATCAGGGATATACCATTCGGAGGAGGCTGTATCAATAATGCAGACTGGCATTTTACCAATCATCGCTTGCCTTTTGGCGGCGTGGGCAACAGTGGTATGGGTGCGTATCATGGAAAATACAGTTTCGATACCTTTACCAGGATAAAACCCGTTTTAAAAACACCGGTATGGTTTGACCCCTTTATCAAATATCCTCCTTTTAAAGGCAGACTACGGTTGTTTCAATGGATCTTCAGATAAATACACCCTCAATTAAACAGGATGAGAAAAATATGGTTATTCATAATACTTCTGCTGATCGCACTATTTTTCTTTAAACAAAAAGATATGACTTTCAAACAAACCGTTTTAAAAGCACTTTATCCTGTGATCATGTTTCTGGGTAAAGTATTCCCATCAAAGAATGCCGTATTGGCCAATGAAAAGGAAATCCTGCCCTTGCAATCATTTTATGATCTCAAAGCGATCGCCAATAATGGTGATACGATCCATTTTGATCAATTCAGAGGAAAAAAAGTGTTGATCGTTAATACCGCAAGTGATTGTGGCTATACCGGTCAGTATGATGAACTTGAAAAATTATACCAGCAGCATAAAGAAAAGCTGGTGATCCTTGGCTTCCCTGCCAATGATTTTAAAGAACAGGAAAAAAGGGGAGATCAGGAGATCGCAGTATTTTGTAAGATCAATTATGGGGTTCAGTTTCCACTGATGAAAAAAAGTCATGTAATAAAAGGGCCCGGCCAGCATGAAGTCTTTGCCTGGCTGACTGATGCTCAATTCAATGGCTGGTGTAACCAGCCTCCAACCTGGAATTTCTCGAAATACCTGGTTAATGAAAAGGGGGTACTGATTCGTTTTTTTGCGCAAACTGTTTCACCTCTCGATCAGAAACTGGTAAAAGAATTATAATAAATATACGTTATGAAAACAGCTTTAATTACGGGTGCTTCCGGCGGAACTGGTGAGGCTTTTGCAAGATTATTTGCAAAAGACCATATCAACCTGGTGCTTGTTGCAAGGAGCGGAGAAAAATTAAAAAAACTGGCGCTGGAATTGGAACAGCAGTATCATATAAAAGCAACGGTTCTGATCCAGGATCTCTCTTTTATGGAGCAGGTAGAAACGGTGTTTAAAGAACTGACCAATCTTGGCATTCATGTAGATTACCTCATCAACAATGCCGGTTTTGGGGATTATGCCTATTTTAATGAGACAGCCTGGCTAAAACAGGAAGAAATGATCAACCTCAATATCCAGGCATTGACCAGATTGACCCATTTATTCCTGCCGGGTATGATCAAGAACGGATATGGTAAGATTCTCAACATGGCATCGACTGCAGCTTTTCAACCCGGACCAGGTATGAGTGTCTATTTTGCAAGCAAAGCCTATGTGCTTCACTTCAGTGAAGCCATTGCATACGAATTAAAAGGAACAGGCGTAACCGTAACTGCCTGTTGCCCCGGAGCCTTTGAAAGTGGCTTTCAATTAGCTTCGTCAATGGAAGAAAGTAAACTGGTCAAGGGAAAAAAATTACCCTCAGCAGCCAGTATCGCTTTTTTTGGTTATCGTCATATGATGAAGGGCACAACAGTGTGTATTCCCGGATTGATGAACTATATGCTGGCAAATGCTGTCCGCTTTTCACCCCGGAATCTGGTTGTTTGGATTGCAGGAAAGATGCAGGAAAAAGCTAAATAATGTAAAAACAAAGGATGATGAAGAACTATTTTAACCAAAAAGACAGACTCGATTTATTGAATCGTTTGGAACAGGTCTCAAGCCAATCTGTAAGGAAATGGGGAACCATGGATGCTACTGAAATGCTATTGCATCTTCGCTGTCAGATCGAACTGGCCCTTGGGGTAATTCCTCCGGGTAAATCCATTGAATCTTCATTTTCGTTTCCTCCCGTACGCTGGTTGGCACTGTATATCATTAAATGGCCTAAGGGATCGCCTACAGCCCCGGAAATGAATGTTAAAAAGGGCCAAATGAAAACAGTGGGGTTTGCAACTGAAAAAGAACTGCTCCTGGAAAGATTATCCGAAATTGAACAATGCAAGCGCATGAATGCCCATCCTTTGTTTGGCAATATGGATCGGAAACAATGGGGAAGGGTGATCTGGAAGCATATAGACCATCACCTGCGGCAATTTGGCTGTTAGAGTCCATTCCTGCAGTACAAGAAACAGCTTTTTAAATAATGTTTTGAATAAACAGTCTAAAGAGAGAAAACGAGGAAAACAGAGGAATACAGAGGAAAATGAAATTAAAAAGAAATTAAAATGCGACCCCTTCAGGAAATATTTTGCCTTTGATGATACTTCGTATAGACTAATTGTATAATTTTATGAATATAATGTGGATAACTTCCCCATTACATACATGAATTACGAACTTCCTTAACTCATTTATATGCATTCTTCACATCGCAGCACCCTTATTGTAGACAGTCTTTTTGTATTACTGGCAATAACGATATTCATGCTTTACAGGCAGTTTAGTCTGGATTTGAATTTCTTTTCTTCCGAACTGTCTATATAACGGACAACAATTTGATTTTATTATACCCGTTGTAAATATTTTTACAATTTTCTTGTAGTAGTAAATCGTTTTCTTGTAGACCATCCTGCAGTTCGGATCTATCGTATGATCCTAAACAGGACATTTTTCATGATAATTGATCAGCTCGATCGGCGTGCGTTCTATCTGAAAGCCCTTATAATGTTCCTGAATTTCATCCAATACCAGCAATACCTCTTCTGTCGTTTTTAATGTAACCAGCCTGTTCCTGTACTCCTTGATACCCGGTAATCCTTTCAGGTAATTGGCATAATGCCTTCTCATTTCATTGATTCCAACAATTGGACCTTTCCATTCCACCGATTTTACCAGGTGTTGTTTACATACAGCGACCCTTTCCTCCAGTGTTGGAGGGTCAATAAGTACCCCAGTTTCAATATAGCTTTTTATTTCCCTAAAGATCCAGGGATAACCTATGGCCGCTCTGCCTACCATTATGCCATCTACACCATATCGGTCTTTGTATTGTTTCGCTTTTACCGGACTATCGATATCCCCATTTCCAAAAATGGGAATATGCATACGGGGATTGTTTTTGACCTTTGCGATCAAAGACCAGTCGGCCTCCCCTTTATACATTTGCGACCTTGTTCTGCCATGAATGGCCAATGCCCTGATCCCTGTATCCTGTAACCGTTCAGCGACTTCTTCGATATTTCTGCTATTGTCATCCCAACCCAATCTGGTTTTAACGGTTACTGGCAAATTGGTGGAACGAACAACTGCTTCCGTTAATCGAACCATCAGGTCTATATCTTTCAAAACCCCTGCACCAGCTCCTTTACTCACCACTTTCTTTACCGGACATCCAAAATTGATATCCACCAAATCTGGTTGCACAACTGAAACTATTTTAGCACTTAATGCCATAGCCTCTTCATCCCCACCAAAAATTTGAATTCCTATTGGCCGTTCATAATCAAAAATATCCAGTTTCTGACGGCTTTTAATGGCATCACGGATCAATCCTTCACTGGAAATAAATTCGGTGTACATCAGGTCAGCCCCGTTTTCCTTACAAACCGCCCGAAAGGGAGGATCACTTACATCCTCCATTGGTGCCAATAATAAAGGAAAATCTGGAAGTTCTATGTTGCCTATTTTTACCATTCATCAAAACTTTTATCTTTCCGGTGCGGAAAGTGTTGCAAATTTACATCCTTATCTATTAAGTAAACTGTTATGACGGAAGAACAAAACATACCAAGTGAAAATCCGGAGCTACAAAACCCTGCATCCAGCCCTGTAATAAATTATAAAAAAAGTAAAACAGGCAGCTATTATTTTGGTCAGTTGGGTATCCTTATCGCATTGATCGGAGGTGGACTGATCGTGGGTAGCTTTTTATCCCTGCTTTCCTGGATGATGATGACTGGAAGTATGCCTAAAAATCCCGAAAAGGATATGCTCAACCCGGCATTTGCCAATGCTGCTAAAATCATGCAGCTTGTCTTATCATTTGCCATGTTCTTTCTCCCCGCATTTTTTTATGCGCTCATTAAAAACAGAAACCCTTTCAGATATTTGGGTTTCAGGTCTTTGGTCAGCTCAAAACAATTACTTCTTATCGCAGGATTGGTACTGGCTGGCATTTTTTTGAGTGGTAGTCTTAGCGAGATCAACCAGCTGATCCCCATCCCTAAAAACCTGGAACGTACATTTCATAAATGGGAGGATAATTACTCCGATGAAATTATGGCAATGGCGACCATGAAGACCTTCTGGGATTTTTTATTTAGCCTCGTTGTTATTGCACTTGCCCCCGCCATTTTTGAAGAAGTATTATTCAGGGGCGGATTTCAGCAATTGTTTATCAAATGGTTTGGAAACCCCTGGGTGGGTATCATCGTAACCAGTGTCATATTCAGTGCTGTCCATGTTAGTTATTATGGCTTTTTGTCCAGGGCTGCCCTGGGAATCATTCTTGGACTGCTCTTTTTTTATAGCAGGAATATCTGGCTTAATATTTTATTGCATTTTCTCAATAATGCTTTTGGGTTAACACAGCTCTATTTTATCAGTAAAGACGGTAAAATACCTAAAGAAGCCATGGACGATAATATTCCTTTTGTATCCGGCTCGGTTTCCCTTTTTGCAGTGCTTTTATTATTTGCTGTTACACTGACTGTTATTATTACTTTCATTCAGCTATTTAAAAAAGAATGTACACGTATTGGCGCTGATCAATTGGATAATACCTTCTCACCATCCGATAACCCTTTTGAATGATGCATCAATGGTATTTGCTCCTGCGAAGCAACAATTATACTGAAGCCAGCATTATACAGGGCGTACTGCTGCAAAATGAGATTCCCGTTCAGGTACTTAATAAACTGGATAGCAGCTATCTCAATTTTGGGGAGATAGAAATTTATGTGCCAAACCATTTTAGTGAACTGGCCAAAGTACTGCTTCAAAAGACCTTATTAAACTAATGTCAGTTGTAAAGCATCATAGTTCTCTTTCCATAGATAATGTATTGTTGTAAAGCCCTTCATTTGCTTTAGTCAATACCCTTCCTTTACATTTGTATATCTGTTCTTATTGTACGATCAAAAAAAACGCTACCCATGGCATTGAACCTGCAAACATTTAAAACAAGAACCCTTACAGCCATTGTATTTGCAGCGGTAATGCTTTCGGGCTTACTGGTTAACCAATGGACTTTCCTTTTATTGTTCCTGGTCATTCATGCAGGTTGCTGGCTTGAATATTTTAAACTGCTTGCTGCAATAGATCCTTCTTACAGGAACATTTCTTTCGTTCATCAATATGGACTGATCCTACTTGGCAGTGCCTGGCTTTTATTTATGACCAATAGCCAATACCAGATCAATGATATACAAATCAGACTGGTGGGCTGGTATGCCATCCTGGTCATCGCTATCCTGTTTCTGGCAACAGAAATAGTCTTTAAAAAGCATCCTTCGCTCATGTCACTGGGTTATTCATTACTGGGTCTTTTATATATTTCTATCTCATGGGGTTGTTTGATGCAGATCAGAAATTATTCCTATTCCACATCCGCTTATCCACTCGCCGGTGCCATCCTTCCCTGTACCCTCATCTTTTCCATCTGGATCAATGATACCATGGCATATATCGTGGGTTCCTTTATTGGCAGGACAAGCTTTTCTAAAGTGTCTCCCAAAAAGACCTGGGAAGGTACGATTGGGGGTGCCCTACTTTGTATCCTGATCATTGGCATTACCGCAAGTCAGATCGAACTGGGAAAAAACTATCCTTTATATATATGGATAGGTATCGCAACGATCGCTGCAGTGATTGGTACAGTTGGCGACCTCCTGGAAAGCAAACTGAAAAGAATGGCAGGCGTTAAAGATAGTGGCCAGATCATGCCGGGTCATGGTGGTTTCCTCGACCGGTTCGATTCCTTGTTACTGGCAACCCCTGTTGCATGGATATTCCTGCATTTTTTTGGGTAAACCACAGGCCGGGATTCATTGCATGTACCGGCGATCATGAGCATCCTATTTTTATGGTAAGTAACCCGGTGTGATCAGAAGGGGTTCAAAACTTAATACGACTAAGTTTATCCCCTATCGTTTCTTTCATCCTTTCTTTTATATTTGCGCTTCAATCCATTACAATGACCATACATAAAGAGGGTTACCGTACAATCGGAATTGCAGCATTGATTTTCGGGGTGCTCAATCTGCTCTCCTTTTCTTTTATTAGCGCAGCTGCATTCTGGCTCTCTATACTCATCTTTCTGCTTAGTTTGCTTGTTTTATTGTTTCTGATCAGCTTTTTCAGGATACCTGAACGCCTGCTGACCCGGAATGACAACCAGATCATTTGTCCCGCAGATGGTAAAGTGGTCGTGATTGAAGAAATTACCGATGTGGAATATTTTAAAGACAAACGTATACAGGTCAGTATTTTCATGAGTCCTGCCAATGTGCATGTAAATCGTAATCCGATAAGTGGCGAAGTTGTCTATAACCAATACCATAAAGGTAAATACCTTGTCGCCTGGCATCCTAAATCCTCTACTGAAAACGAACGCTGGAGTGTGGCCGTAAAAAACAGCCACGGAACCTTATTGTATAAACAAATTGCAGGTGCCCTGGCTAAAAGGATCTGTAATTATACGACCGTTGGTCAGCAGGTTGGGCAAACCGATGAGTATGGCTTTATCAAATTTGGCAGTAGGGTGGATGTACTGCTTCCTTTGGATGCAGTTATAAAAGTATCCATTGATCAGGTTGTAAAAGGGGGCGTTACAGTGCTGGCAGAATGGGCGAATGCTTAATATGCAACAGCACAACAACCGGCATCCGGCGATCCCCATACCCCTTCTTTAAAAGATATTCTCCAGCTCTTTCAGGTGGGTTATGGTATAAGTAGCCTGAATATGGGGCACTGCCTGTATATGGTTTACAAATACCGTATCTAATCCGGCATTCATACCACCCTGGATATCAGCATCCAGGTTATCACCGATCATGATACTTTCCGAAACCGTTGCTCCTGTCTTTTGTAAGGCATATTCAAAAATTTCTTTATTGGGTTTTAAACTGTTACTGGTTTCAGAAGTGATCACTTCCTTAAAATAATGCCCCAGGTTACTGCTGGCTAATTTTTTTTGCTGTATGCTTTCGAATCCATTGGTGATCAAATGCATACTGTAATTCTTAGCTGTGAGGTAATCCAGGATCTCAACCGTATAAGGAAAAACATTTTTACGTGTAGGTAAGATCTCCAGAAATTCAACTGCGAGTGTCTTGGAAAGTGGCTCATCTGCGATCTTATAATCAAGTAATGTTAGCCACATCCTTTTCCATCTCAGTTCTTCCTGTTTGATAAATCCACGGGTATAGCGTTCCCATAAACGTTCATTATGGTAACTGTACTTTGAAAAGAATGTATTAAAATCATCAATGCCCCGTTGATCCAGGTGGTGGAACAGGTACAATTCCTGCAAGGTTTCCTTTGCATTCATTTCAAAATCCCAAAGGGTATGGTCAAGATCAAAAAACAGGTGTTTATAAGTCATCTGGAATAAAGGGGTTATATGCGATATTTGTATCCCAAATCTAAAGGCTTAATTTATATTTATCATGAACATTATTATAACCGGTGCATCAAAAGGAATAGGAAAAGCCATTGCAGCCCAATTTGCTGCCGAAGCCAACAATTTATGGCTATGTGCCAGAAACGAACAACAGCTGCAAGAAACAGCCCATTTGTTAAGGATACAATTTCCTCAGTCGGTCATACATACTGCAGCAGCAGACCTCAGCACAAGATCCGGGGTGCTTGCGTTTGCTGACTGGTGTAAACAGTCCTGCGCATCTGTTGATATCCTGGTCAATAATGCCGGTCAGTTTATTCCCGGATCTGTTCATACAGAGGCGGAAGGAAATCTGGAAAAGATGATGGAAACCAATTTATACAGCGCCTACTATCTAACCAGGGCTTTGGTCAACGATATGATCACCAAAAAGTCTGGCCATATTTTCAATATCTGCAGCATTGCCTCTGTGCAAGCGTATGCCAATGGGGGCAGTTATAGTATCAGTAAATTCGCTTTATTGGGTTTCAGTAAAAACCTGAGGGAAGAACTCAAGCCTTATCATGTAAAAGTAACTTCAGTATTGCCGGGTGCTGCTTATACCGACAGCTGGTCGGGTAGTGGAATAGAACCCGGAAGGATCATGGAAGCAGATGATATTGCCAAAATGGTATTGGCTGCCTCCCATTTATCCCCCCGGGCCTGTGTGGAAGAGATTTTGCTTCGCCCGCAATTGGGTGACCTCTAACCACTTGTTTAGTACGGGTTATTTTTTTCTGCCGGCAATTTCAGTAATGGCTTTTACCAGTTTATCCAGGTCTTTGATCTTGGTATAAACATGTGGGGTAATACGCACACAGCTGATATTCTCCCATACGATACCTACTGTATGGATCTTATAGTCATTGAACAATGCTGCATCTAACTCACCCGGTGTCATTCCATCAATACTAATCCCGCAAATAGAACAGGAATAAGCTGATTTGAGGGAAGTGTTGATCTTCACCCTGGGTACTTCTTTTACCCGCTCTGCCCAGTAATTCTTGAGGTAGCGAATACGCTCCTCTTTTCTTTTATTGCCAATGGCATTCTGAAAATTGACTGCTTCACCTATTCCCTGTTCTATTGGGAAGCTTCTGGTGCCAAGGGTTTCAAATTTCCGGATATCCGCACTATGGGGTTTATCATTGCACACCAATGGCCATATCTTTTCGATCTTTTCCTTTTTGATCCACATCATACCACTGCCAATAGGGGCACTCAGGAATTTGTGCAGGGATGTTCCCCAGTAATCCACCTCCAGTTCTGGAATGGTAAAATCCAGTAAGGCAAATGCATGAGCCGAATCACAGATCACTTCAATACCATGTTCATGAGCCATCCTTGCGATCTTTCTCACCGGAAGGATCTGCCCCACCCAGTTAACAATATGGGTGATATGGATGATTTTGGTCTTATCGGTGATCGCATTCTTATAGCCTTCTACAATTTCTTCATCATTTTCAATAGGATAATTGAAGCTGATCTGTTTGTATTTGATCCCATCACGCATTTCACGCTGCCTCCAGGCATTGATCATATTGGGATAATCCTGTTTCGTGCCGATCACTTCATCACCAGGCTTGAGATTCAGTCCAAAAATGACTGTATTCAGGGATTCGGTTGAATTACGATTGATGGCAATTTCTTCCGGATCACAACCCGCCAGATCGGCCAGTTTTTGTCGTAAGGGCTCCCTGCCCTGATCCAGAATCCGCCACATATAATAGGAAGGTCCTTCGTTGGATAATTTGTTATATCGTTCCACAGCTTCCTGCACCACCCGTGGTGAAGGACTGACCCCTCCATTATTTAAATTGATGATACTGGGATTTACCGTAAAAGCCTGCTGGATAACACTCCAGTAATCTTCATCAGTTGCTGCTTCCAAGGGTGAAAGATGACTGATACGCTTTTCTGCATGCTCGATATCAGCAGCATGTAACTGATTGAACAAACTGCCGCTGGAAAAGGCACCAGCCAGTAAACCAGCTTGTTGTAAGAACTTTCTTCGGTGTGACATGTTATGGTTGTTTAACAAGAAAGATAAATAATTTTATCTGGAGCAGCTTACCTTTGACCCATAATTGTGATGAAATGAAAAAATTTTTTCTTCTGGTATTCAGCCTGTTCATGTTTTTGGATTCACTGCTTGCACAATGTTCCATTTGCACCAAAACGGCTGAACAATTGGGAGAAGGACCAGCCAAAGCCCTCAATGGTGCCATCGTTTACCTGATGGTCATGCCTTTTTTGATCGTTGCTTTTATTGCGTATCGCTGGTGGAAGGGAGAAAAACAAAGCCTGACCGAACAGGACAATTCCTCTTTTTAGTCCTGCATACAAATGCGGTGGTTAACAGGTAATCGATCCACTTTATATACAACACATAATTATCCCATTCCCCTTTTCAGGAGATGTCCTCATTTTACAGTGGTAATAATGCAGTAGGTTTACAAGGAACTGAGGTTTTTATGACTGCCATCGCAGTATGGTGGATTTTTGGTATGCTTACAATTGCACAACCATACTTCACCATCTTCTTCTGCTGTAAATTTTAAACTTTTGAAAGGCTGACCTTCAATTTGTTTATGTGATCCATCGCATAGGGGATTCTTCTCACTCGAACCGCAGGTACACCATGCATAGGTATTTCCCTTTTCCACTTTAACAGCACTCGGCTCACGTTTAAAAACTTTAGGTCGCATATTAGAATTTAATATATGGTTGAATGAATTGGTACAAGTTAAGGGTTTGTTGGGATTCTATGTCTTTTCGCAGCTCTTTTTTACTGATACCGCTCATTCGATACTGCTGTATCAGCTGATAAGCCCTTTCTGCCAGCAGGTAATATTTCCGCTCCGAATGGGCAACCCTATCCAGTTGAACTACTATTTTTTCATATAATTCGGGTACACCTTCCCGGGTGCTGGCAATGGTCTTGACAACCGGAATAGGGGCATGTTCGTCCGGTCCAAGGATACTGCGCAGGTTTTTAACGAAGATATCAGCATCAGGCCTGTCAGATTTATTGACCACAAAAATATCTGCTATTTCCATCAAACCTGCTTTCATCGTCTGCACTTCATCTCCCGCTTCGGGAACAACGACCACTACAGTAGCATCGGCCAATCCTGCGATCTCCACTTCACTTTGGCCTACACCCACCGTTTCTATGATAATAAAATCAAAGGGTGCGGCTTTCATAATATCAGCAATTTCAAGGATCATGGGATGCAGTCCCCCCAAACTACCCCTGGTAGCCAGCGATCGTATAAAAACATCGGGGTGATTATACCATTCACTCATCCGGATCCGGTCTCCCAGTAGGGCACCCAGGTTAAACGGACTGGAAGGATCCACACACAACACCCCTACTTTTTGTTTCCGGGAAACGATTTCATAAATCAGGGCATCTGTAAGGGTGCTTTTCCCAGCCCCGGGAGGCCCTGTAATACCAATGATCTTGGTGCCCGTGTCTGGTAATTGTCCCAGCAGATCAAAATAACGGTCATATTCATTTTCAACCAGGGATATTGTTCTTGCTAATGATTTGATGTTACCTTGCTGAATTTCCGATAATAGTTGCTGCCACATGTGTCGAAAAGTGATTTGGAAACACGAAATTAGTCCCTTATGAATCTATCCGTGAAAAATAATACCCGGTACAATATCCCATTGCTGGCAACAGGATTGCTGATCATTAGTTTACAGGTAAGCAGGGCAGCTTTGTCTCTGGTTTCTGCTGCTATGATCCTGTTGATATTTTACCCCAGGGATAAAGACAGGGTGTTGACAAAGACACTGTTCGCAATATGTTGCATCCTATTACCCGTGCTGCTGTCGGGACTATGGAGCAGGGACCAGCAAAGCTGGATGCATGCGGTACTTACCCGACTGCCTCTGCTGACCATTGGAATAGGAATGCTTTGGTGTAAACCAAACCGCAGGCAGGCAGGGATGCTGATCTGGTTGCTTACAATAGGGGTGCTGATGGGTTGTTGCTGGGGTGTATTGAATTTTATGCAAAACCAGGAGGGTATTACCCGGTCTTACCTGGTAGCTAAAGTGATGCCTACCATACTGGATAATGACCATATTCGTTTTAGTTGGCTAATTGCACTAACCTTACTGTTGTTGAACTGGAAATTGTCAATTGCGGCAACGGCAGTAGAAAAATGGGCTGGTTATGCTGTTAGTGCGGCCCTGGTGCTGTACCTGCATTTTCTGGCTTCCAAAACCGGGCTGCTTTGTTTGTACACTTCTCTGTTGATTTGGATAGGCAACTTATTGATCAAAAAAGGAACCCGCAAAAAAGGATTACTGCTACTGGCAGTTGCCTTATTACTGGTCGTTCTGGCCTATTGCAGTTTTGCCACGCTCCGTAACCGGGTACAATATGTACTGTACGATTACAGCAATTATTCTGTGGGTAAATTTGAATCGGGATCTTCCGATGGGGCACGGGTGATATCCATGAAAGCAGGCTGGTTTGTTTTGAATCAACATCCCTTGCTGGGTTCTGGTTTTGGGGATTTAAAGTCATCAGTGTACCAATGGTACACGATCCATAGCCCGGGATCACAGGATTATGAACGTTTTATTCCTACCAATGAATGGCTGATCTATGCAGCTGCAAGTGGTTATCCGGGAGCCATACTATTTACAGTGGGTGTATTATTATTGCTGAGACCTTTTTTCAACAACAATGCCTGGCAGTTGAGTCTGCTGGTTGCACTGGTTATACCACTATTTACCGATGATAGTTTTGAAGGGCAATATGGTATTGCCATTTTTATGCTCGTATATGGTTTGGGTCATTATCTCAATGCTGCAGGAAATGGAAACAGGAATTCCAGTTGAATGCTATTTATGGGAAAGTCGAAAATGCGATCCGCCTAAATGAGGCTCCTATATTTGGTCTGTTTTGGATGAGAATTTTATAGTTGATCAGCTATTGTTTTTCAAGAATTGTATCTATGAATGACTCATTGCAGCTTTGAATGATCTTGCTTTTGTAGTTTGAGCAATTTAGCATATTTGACCATGGTCTGATAGGCAACTGAGCTGGCAATAAAAAAGCCATCTGTGCCATCCAGGAATCCGCGCTTGAAAATATAGCCACTGATAAATGCCACAAAAGGGTTTAGTACCAGTTTAAAGTAACTGGCTTTTTTGCCCTGGGCATACATGGCATTGGCCTGTATGCTGGTAAATTTATTATTCTGGGTAATGACTTCTTCCAGGCTATAATAACTATAATGGAGCAGATCGCCTTTGAGGTGATGAATAGTAGAAGTGGTGGCGGTGATGATACGGTCATGGGGATTAGTGCCCCCCCAGGAGCAGGTCGACTTGTTGATCAGTCTGATTTTCGTATCGGGATACCAGGATCCATGCCGAATCCATCGGCCACAAAAACTGGTGCAACGGTTCATGGAATAGGCGTCAAAAGTAAAGCCTGCATTTTTGACCAGTTGTATCTGGTTGCGCAATTCGTCACTTAGGCATTCATCGGCATCCAGACTTAGTGCATAGGGATGGGTGGCTTGTGATAATGCAAAGTTCTTCTGTTCTATATAGCCCAGAAATGTTTGTCTGATAAAACGAGCCTGATAACGAAGGCAGATCTGTTCTGTTTGATCGGTAGAAAAACTATCTACCACAACAATCTCATCTGCAATTCCCTGCAAACTGTCCAGGCACCTGCCTATATTTTTTTCCTCGTTGAATGTAATGATAACAACCGATAAGGCAATCATGGATCCTGTTTATGACCCCGAAGATAAGGCAGGCTGGGATTTCCGGCATATTTACTGGTGGCTACTTCATGAATGATACCCGTTACCTGTCTTTTCAAGTGTGGCCCAGGAATAACCCTACCATTAAAAAATTGATCCTGATACTCATTTTTGTTTCATACGATCTGCCAATATCGAATCAAATCCGCCCCATCGCAATCACCCCTGCCGGCAGCCATTTTAGATCCTTCACATAGGGGTGCATCAGATCATGTACACTTTGTTGGGTACTATACTGCAATGCCAGTGTCAGCAATACCACATCGCCGGATTTACATTGTGTCAGTGGGAGTTCTAGCTGTCTTTCTTTCTGGACTTTCTTATGATCTACTTCAAAGGAAGTGAAGCCAAAACCGCAGTTGGTACTGCTGCCACTGAAGGGATGGGTGGTGGCCAATAGCTTGACCAGCACTTTCTTAGTATAAGGCGGGGCAATGATCTTATCGGCAGGATCAAAAGCCGGAAAGTTAAGGTAGATGGTCTTACGGTCATATCCTTCAATAATGGGCATAACACGCAGGGTCTTTTCCAATTGAGCTGCTGGGTTGATATTGTGAAACAGACTAAAATCCATTGCCAGCGGCCAGTCGATCTGCCCCTTATTGTTGTGTTGTACTTTACAAAGCCAACCCCTGAATCCGTTATGGGATGCGAGGGTATAATCAAAGAGCAATTCATTTTTCAGATAGGCCAGCATACTGCTTCCATAAGTGCTGGCTTTTTTCATAACAGTAATGGTGGTTGTGGTAAGTCCTTTTTTCTTGATCCTGGGTCTGGGTTTACTGCGGGCATAATAGGAATCTCCTCTTTTACAGATCACGATATCGCCGATCATGCCACGTAGTTGTCCGTTTTCAAATTTTGCCATGTCGTTAGGTTTTTTACTATACAATATGCCGTTATAGGCTGTTCAAAAAAGCAGATACAATGTAAGCAATAGAAAGTAAAGGATATGGTACTAAAAGACAATTGACAAACAGATGACAAACATCTCAACCACAAAAATGTGGGTGAGATGTGGTTAAGATGTGGTTGAGTTGTGGTTAAGATCAAAACACAAAGTAGATTCAACAAAAATGAAATAGACGTAATTAATTGTAAATGAAAGTATTACAAGAAAATGGAACAATAAAAAGGGCAGAAAAAATTATGAAGATCAGGCTCCAAAAAACCATGTCTTACATTAATAATTAAACTAAAAATGGTTGATAATCAGTTAAAAATGATTTTTTAGGCTTTAAAAAATGCCTACATGATGAATAAACAGAAACCAATATATTTTTTGTGTTTTTAAGATATGTATGAAAAACTTTTCATTTTTTTTCCTTTCATTTATGTTTGCTTAAATAGTACAGTTAAAAGGATTATAGCAATCCGGTATTAAGTATTTCTGCTCCAATTGAGGAAAGAGTAACAATCACTTCATACGCCCATTTTTCCTTTACTATTTTTTCAAAAACAGGGTCGATTTTATAAAGCCTTTATTGAATCAACATTTCAATAACGATTGATCATTTATTAAACCTAACAGCGTATGAAAATTTTTACAAAGATGTTTCTTCTTTTTTCAATTTGTGTGAGTACTAGACAAGCTACACAAGCTCAAGTAGTAACACAGGACTGGGCCACTTTGGCAAGTAGTGCAAGTCCTCAAGGCATCGCGATAGATAGTAAGGGCAATGTGTATACTGCAAACTACAATAATAATACAGTCAGTAAAATAACAGCCGGTGGAACTGTTACGCAAGCCTGGGCCACTTTAGCAAGTGATGCAAATCCATATGCCATCGCCATAGATGGTTCGGGCAATGTATATACGGCTAATTATAATAATAGTACAGTCAGTAAAATAACACCGGATGGGACTGTTACGCAAGCCTGGGTCACTTTGGAAAGTTATGCAACTCCTGAAGGTATCGCCATAGATGGCTCGGGCAATATATATATAGCCAATAATAATACTAATACAGTTAGTAAAATAACACCGGATGGAACTGTTACACAGGCCTGGGCCACTTTGGATCCTGATGCAGGTCCTCAAAGCATCGCGATAGATGGCTCGGGCAATGTATATACATCTAATAATGATAATACAGTTAGTAAAATAACACCTGATGGAACTGTTACAGAATTCTGGGCAAGTTTGGTAAATGAGTCAAATCCTGTTGGCATCGCCATAGATGGCTTGGGCAATGTTTATACGGCTAATAATAATAACAATACAGTTAGTAAAATAACAGCCGGTGGAACTGTTACACAAGCCTGGGCCACATTGGGATTTAATTCATATCCTTGGGGCATCGCCATAGATGGTTCTGGCAATATATATACCACAAATAATCTGGGTTATTATGCAGTCAGTAAAATAACAGCCGGTGGAACTGTTACACAAAAATGGGCCACTTTGGCAATTAATTCAAATCCTTGGGGCATCGCCATAGATGGTTCGGGTAATGTATATACGGCTAACGTTAGTAATAATACAGTCAGTAAAATATCCGTTTTAAATACATGGACAGGCGCTACGAGCACAGCATGGGGAACGAGTACAAATTGGAGTTTTGCTTCTGTGCCTGTAAGCACAGATAATGTTGTCATCCCTTCAACCAGCAATCAACCAATTATAAGTGCAGCGGGTGCTGCTGCCCATACGATCACCATACAAAGCGGTGCTATTTTAACTGTAACCAGTCCGGGTACATTAACCGCAAGCAATGGTATCACTGTCAATACAGGAGCTGCATTGGTGGGTAGTGCTACAACTATTACCGGTACAGTTACATTGCAACAAAGCATCATTGGCCAAAGAGGATGGCGCATATTTGCCAACCCTTTCAGTACAGCACAAGACTTATCTACGGTTGCATCAACCAATAATATCACCATACACACAACCGGAAGTAGCAATGCAGCCGGTATCGCTGATGACAGGATATGGGATAACAACAGTAATGCCTGGTCCGATGGGGGCAGCAGTATTGGTTCCAATATACCGTATGGCCTATTTATCCGTGGATTGTCTTCTGAAGTAAATGGATCAAGTTATACAGGAGGTCCCAGTGCCTTCACCTATAATGTCAGTGGTACATTGAATGGCAATACAACAAGTATTACCCCCAATAATGCTTCCCATTTCATGGTGGTGGGTAATCCTTATGCAGCTCCTGTAACCACACAGGCATTGACGGGTCAGTCCTCAACACCCTATTATACCTATCAGATAGCTGTAACAGGAACGCCGCAAGTCAGGGCAGGAAGCTGGGTAGCTGCCAGTGGCAATTCTTCTGCTACTTCCACCATTCCGGTACTGGGATGTGTGGCATATCAGCCATCCAATACAACTTCATTTTCTGTAGGTACAGCAGATATCAAAACAGGGGGTACATTACAAAGCGGAATATTTGGAGCGATACAACCGATCACGCAGTTAGAGTTATTGGTTGAACAGGATGGCTATTACCAGGATAAGTTGTTTGTGCGCTTAGACCCCACCGCTACAGAGAATGGGACAGACCATAATGACCTGAAGAAATTTTATAATGATGTAACGAACCTCTATACCATTACCCCCGATGCAACAAGATTGGCCATTGATGCGCGTCAAGCACTGAGTATCGTTCCATTGGGTATTTCAGCACCTGCAGGAACGTATAACTTCAAACTAAACAATAATACCTTACCCGAAGGAACAACGGTATCCCTGCGTGATAACCTGAAGCAAACTGAAACACAGATCAATGCAGGAGATACCTATGAGTTCAGTATCAGTGCCGATACAGCGAGTATGGGAGAGCATCGGTTTGAACTGGTATTCAATAGTAAACAAGCCATCATTACCACAGCTGATAATAGTGGCACGTTAAAAGCCAGGGTATTGGGTAATATCACCCAGAATGGTGAAGTTGGGTTAGAGATCAGTGCTGCAGCAGGGCCTGTGGTGGTTGCCATAAAAGACATGGAAGGAAGGACTGTAGGTGTTGTGAATGCTGTGAACGGAACACAATATATCGGTATTGGAAATACAGTTGCAGGGATGTTGCTATTACAGATCAGTGATGGCAAGAGCAGTGTTATCCAGAAAGTGATCAAACTCTAAGAAGAACACAAAGCACAACTCTAAGCACAACACAAAGAAGAACACAGCAACCAATACCAACAATTGTCAAAACTAAATTACCATGAGAATCCATATAAAGAATATCAATACAAGTCAAGTGATCAGATCCATCTACCTGCTGATCGTTATACTATCACTAACGGCCCTTGCTGCACATGCGCAAGGTCCAATAGATCCTGGACCAGATCCGGATAGTGCACCAATAGATGGTGGATTATCCCTGCTGGTAGCAGGCGGTGTTGGGTATGGTGTAAGGAAGATCAGGGAGAAACGAAAGAAGCAGCAGGCAGAACAGATGTAAAAGTAAATCGTTCAACATAGAAGCAAAGCCCCATCCAATCGATGGGGCTTTGTTTTTTATACGGTATCATTGAAAAGTGAACACACTATGAGCAGCACATGACTTATGAGGTACTGCTTTTTTGTGATTCATCTACATTGTAAAAGTGGTTTTACAAATTGTAGACTTTTATGTATTACGAATGGAGATGTTCTGGAAGGGTTCATACAGGATAGCATTATTACGGAAGTAAAATCAAAAAAAGTGCCGTGCTTTATAAAGCACGACACTTGGTTTTGGTAGTTCCTATTATTCTATGATCCGCACCAGGAAATTTGTTAGGCCATCCGTTATTTTTTGTAACGTTTAGATAAAAAGCATGTGTGTGCCAAGTCCGTTAGCTTGTTTGTAAAAATCTCCAACTGTTAGTACACCATCCAGATCAGCATACATTTCTTCTTTTGTATAGTGGAACATTTCCATGGCCAATTTACAAGCCCATAATTTTACGCCAGAAGCTTTAAGGATATCCAAAAATTCACGCACTTCAGGCATATCTAATTTTTCCATTTCTTTTTTCATCATAGAGGTTGCAAAAGCTTCCATACCGGGAAGGCCTCCGATCAGGGTTGGCATATGCATCGCAGGATTACCCACTGTTGCCACATGTAAATGATCGAGCTTTTTATTGTGCAAGGCTTCTAATCCAAAAAAAGTAAAAAACATTTCAGCTTCAATGCCTTCCATTCTGGCACCATTGGCTAACACAAATGCAGCATATACATTTTCGATGCTGGCTTTTGAAAGAATAATCATCATTTTTCTGATCTCACCATTATAGTCGTTCATGATTTTAAAATTTAGCGGTTAATTATATACAGCTTGCAGGTTTAGGAACACCGGCAATTTTGGTAGCAGTTTTTAAGGGTGCTACGGGAAATAATGCATAGAACTCTTTGATATCCACCAACCCGCTTTTACCAATCTTGCGAATGGTTAGAGGAACTTCATTCTTAAATTCGTTCTGAATGTAATTAATCACTTCCCAATGCTTGGGAGACAACGAGATATTGTTTTCTTTAGCGATTGCTTCACCAATTTCTTTATTCCATTCTGTGAAATTGGTCATGTAACCTTCTTCATTTACCTGTACCGGTTTTTGTGCAATGATCTTTTCCATACAAAGTTTTTATTCGTTATTTAAAATTTTTTCCTGCGGTTGACATCTGTGATGATACAAATGGGATGGGAGTTCCTTTTAATAATACATTCCAGTAGATCCAACGAAATGCCAATTTGCCCCAATGGTTCATCCTGCTTTCTTTTAATAATCCCAAGGGGCCAATTCCTGGAAAGGGAAATTTGCCACTCACGGGTTCATATGTGTAATTGAAATCGATCAATAAAGCTTTATTGTTACCAGTCTCAATAAAACAATTGGCATGACCGTCGAAGGATGCACTCAGGGCTTCACCCTGTATGTAGTGTACAATGTTTTCTGTCAGGATCTCTGCTTCAAAGTGCGCAACAGATCCGGCCTTAGAAGCAGGCACATTGGTGGCATCGCCAATCACAAAAATATTGGCATGGGCTTTTGATTGTAATGTTTCTTTATTAGTAGGCACATAATTCAAATCATCCCCTAAACCCGATCTTTCCAATAATGCATCACCTTTATTAGTGGGCACCGTTACCAATAGATCGAAAGGAATTGCTTTTCCTCCATAATCAACAATGGTTTTATTGTCATTATCAACTGTTGCAATCGCAAAGTCGCTTTCAATGGCTATATTTTTTTCATGCAATAAATGTTCTAATGCTGCTGTTGAAGTTGGCTTTGTAAATGCACCACTCAATGGTGTAACATAAGTGATGTTCACTTTGTCTCTCATTTTTTTATGCTTAAAATAAGCATCGGCCAAAAATGCAAATTCCAATGGAGCAACCGGACATTTAATGGGCATTTCAGTTATATGTATCACCAGTTGTCCACCCTTCCAGTCACGCAGTTTATTCCGCAATGCCAATGCTCCTTCAAAAGTGTAAAAATCAAAAACTGATTGGTGCCACAATTTACCACTCATCCCTGCTGTTTCTTCTGGTGCGATCTTTGCTCCGGTTGCTATAATCAATACTTCATAATGCAATCGATCGCCTTCTGCCATTTGAATATAATTTTCAGTTGCAACAATGCGGTCCACTTTTTTTGTAATGAGATTGACATCAGCAGGAATAAAATCTTTGATCGATTTGATGATATCTTTCGGTTTATAGATATCGAAAGGAAGAAATAAATACCCCGGCTGATAATGATGTTCTGTTCTCTCATCAACAATAGCAATGGTCCATTCTTTTCTGTTAAGCTTATGATGCAAATGATTTGCCATCATTGTTCCAGCTGTTCCTGCGCCTACTATCACCAATCGGTTCATAAAAAATATTTTGTTTGTGCATATTGTTTATGGTACAAAGTTCCAATCAGGCAAATGCGTCTTCAGTGAGTTTAGTTACATATGAACATGATATTTCTCAGGAAAATAGTTCGTCCTGAAAACATGCAGGTACATGGCTATTTTGCCAGGTGATTCAAAACAATTTCAATATTAGCCAGGGTAAATTTTATTGTAAAAGTCAGTATCGTTTGATCAGGAGATGAAAGAGCAATAGAAAAATATAAAGACCTCAATTCTTCCGGAGCTGTTAATTCCAAAAGTTTTAAAAATGGGAACAAAGGAATATTGTAGCTCAGCACAGATATTCAATTGAATTAAAAAGTGCTATGTTAAATAAATAATTGTCAATGTAACTTCTATCACTAAAAATTTCTTTTTTATGCTGAAAATTTGTCTTAAATACAATGTAAACAGTGTCAATATAGGTGAGCGTTATTACCACAATCAACAACACCGTAAATCAACTTTGTACATTATGTTAAGCTAATTAAAAGCAAAATGAAATATATTATTGTAGGCGCTGTGGCCGGTGGAGCGAGTACTGCAGCGAGATTAAGGAGAATGGATGAGCATGCAGAGATCATTATTTTCGAAAAGGGGGAATATGTTTCTTATGCCAATTGCGGGCTTCCCTATTATATCGGCGATGTAATCAAAGACAGAAATAAATTATTTGTACAAACAGCAGCTTCCTTTCATCAAAGATTCAATATTGATGTAAGAGTACAAACGGAAGTAATTTCTATTGATCCGGTTGCTAAAATGATCAACGCAAAAGACCAAAGAACGGGAGAAGTATATGGAGAAATGTATGATAAATTGGTTTTATCACCCGGTGCAGTGCCCATTATACCACCATTACCAGGCATCATACAAGAAGGGATCTTTACAGTAAGAAATGTAAATGATACAGATCATATCAAGAGTTATGTACAGCAAAAGCATATCAAGAAAGCCGTTGTGATAGGTGCAGGATTCATTGGACTGGAAATGGCTGAAAGTTTACATGGACTTGGTCTACATGTTACCATCATTGAAATGGGCAATCAGATATTGGCACCGGTAGATTTTCCTATTGCCAGCATTGTACAACAGCATATCCGGTCGAAAGGTGTTGATCTTCGGTTAAATTCAGCAGTCACAAGTTTCACCAAAGATGATGAACAATTAAAAGTGCATTTGAAATCAGGGGATATGATTGATGCAGATGTCGTTATTCTTTCCATCGGTGTTACACCCGATACAAGATTAGCCGCTGTAGCAGGATTAAAAATTGGTGATGCCAAAGGAATTTGGGTAAACGAATATTTGCAAAGTTCCGATCCTGATATTTATGCTGTGGGTGATGCGATCGAATTCAAGAATCCCATTACACAACAAGCGTTAATTACCTATTTGGCAGGGCCTGCCAATAAGCAGGGTAGAATTTGTGCCAACAATATTGTCTTTGGCAATGTTCAAAAATATCATGGAGCCATCAATACTGCCATTGTGAAAGTATTTGACATGACTGTGGCAACGGCTGGTACTGCTTCCAAACATTTAACAACGGCGCGTATTAAACATATTGTTTCCACCACTCATAGCGGTTCGCATGCGGGTTATTATCCGGGTGCTAAACAAATGAGTATTCAAATTGCGTTCTCCCCTGAAGATGGTCGTTTATTCAGTGCGCAAATTGTTGGTTTTGATGGTGTGGATAAACGAATAGATGTGCTTTCTTCTGCAATTAAAAGAAATAGTACGATCTATGAGTTGGTGGAATTTGAACATGCATATGCACCACCATATTCTTCTGCAAAAGACCCCATCAATATGGCCGGTTTTGTGGCAGAAAATATTTTACTGAAAAAGCTGCATCTATTTTACTGGAATGAATTGGACAAAATACCAAAAGATGGACTGTTGATCGATGTGAGAAGCGCAGATGAATTTAAAAATGGCAACATAGCAGGTGCCATTAATATACCTGTTGATGAGATCAGGGATAGGTTACACGAAATACCCAAAGACAAACAGGTCTTTATTTATTGTGAAGCCGGATTAAGAGGATATCTGGCACAAAGGATCTTACTGCAAAATGGATTTGAATCCGTTTCAAATTTATCGGGTGGTTATTTTTTATGGAAGTATTGTAAGGCTGAAATTGGATAGACTCATTTTTAAGTCTTAGAATCAGAAGGTATGGTAAATATGATTAACTTATTGAGATAGGTAATAACATGTACCATCTTCATTTCCCCACCAATTAATATTTTACTATAAATAAAATGGTAAATGAAATTATTTGAACAGAACGTTATTAAAATAGCATATATGCAAAACATAAAAGAAATACTAAGCACAAAATCAGCTTCTTTACTGGATGTAAGAAGCCCTATGGAATTTGCCATGGAACATATTCCCGGTTCAACAAACATTCCTGTGAATGAATTGAGTTTCCGATTGGAAGAGCTCAAAGAATTACCAACACCCATTGTTGTGTATTGTATGTCGGGCGGCAGAAGTGCCATGGCGGTAAGCATTTTACAGCATGCCGGCTTTACCGGTGTTTTTAACGGAGGTGGTATCGCAAGCATGAAACAATTTCTTAACAACTAAAATTTATCCCAATGTTTCAATCACTGATGCGTAACTGGAATTTTATGCGTATACTGCGTATGGTACTGAGTGTGATCATTATCATACAAGCAGTTTCTGTTCATGATACTGCCATGAGCATAGCAGGGATATGCTTAATGGGAATAACTTTAGCTAATATAGGCTGTTGCGGGGCAAATGGTTGTGCAGTTCCTAACTATAAAAAAACCGAAGTCAAAAAAGAGGAAATGATACCTTATGAAGAAATTCATTAGTGAAAATCAATGGTACCTGATCGGTGCTATTACCGGTGCTGTAGGTGGATTCCTGTATTGGAAATTCGTGGGTTGTAGCAGTGGTACTTGTATGATCACATCGAATCCGAGAAATAGTACCTTGTATTTTGCAGTTATGGGCACCCTATTATTCGGGATGTTTAAAAAAGAAGAACAAAAAGTAGAATAGAAAAAATCCTGCTCTTTGTCTTATGTACGTTGATCCTGCCCACCCCATTCTTTTCTATCCTACCTGTAACATCATGAATCAGGCAAATGGTATAGTGTATGCATTTTTTGAATTAGCATTTGAAAGGGTAAGCCACAATCTTGGTTTGTGATATGAATACTACCCATAATTGGTAGTCCCCTAAATCATAATATTGGGACTGTTTACGTTTCTTCAAATCTGGTTTTGGAAAATGATTTTTGCTGATGCAATAGAGGGTGGATTATCCCTACTGGTAGCAGGAGGTGTTGGGTATGGTGTACGGAAGATCAGGGAGAAGCGAAAGAAACAGCAGGAAGAACAGATGCAAAAGTAAATCGTTCAGCATACCAGCAATGCCCCATCCAATCGATGGGGCTTTGCTTTTTATACGGTATGATTGAAATGAAAGCATTCTACTCCTGTTAAACTTGCTGATATATGCAGGTTGCTTTTTTAACGATCAGGCGTTGAAAAGTTCTATAGCAGCAGAACAATTCGATGAAGTGTGCTGTTTGCCACTTTATAACCTTGCCCTACATTTGTAAATAGCATGACCAATTTCATTCCCATATTTCCACTGGCGATCGTTGTTTATCCCGGCGAAAAGCTTAATCTGCACATTTTTGAACCCCGTTATAAGCAGCTTATTACGGAATGTTTTGCTGAAGCAAAAAGTTTTGGCATTCCTGCTGTGTTGAAAAACAATGTAGCTGAACTGGGTACCTTATGCAATATAAAACAGATCGTACATACCTATGAAGACGGTAAACTGGATATTACCGTTGAGGGAGTTCATGTATTCCGGGTCCTGGAACTGGTTATGTCAATTCCGGATAAGTTGTATGGGGGAGCCATTGTTCATCATTTACGGGATGTTAGCCACAACAATAAAAGATTGACTGTGAAAGTGCTTGCCCTGATCCGCGAATTGCATCGCTTATTACAAGTGAACAAGGAATTCAGTAAACCTGATGAAGCCTTAGAGAGTTATGATTTAGCCCATCATGCAGGACTGTCTCTAGAAGAAGAATATGAACTGCTTGGATTGAGATTGGAATCTCAACGACTTGAATACCTGAACAGACACCTCAACAAAATATTACCGGTGATCAGCGGTACCGAAAATTTAAAGGAGAAAATAAAACTGAACGGGCATTTTAAAGCTTTGAAAGGCTTTAATTTTGATTTGTAAATCCCTTGTATGCAAACTACATTTTGCCTTGATTTTGGTAATTCCCGGCTTAAACTGGCCATTTTTGATGACCGGGAACTGAACAGTGTGCATGTACTTGAAAATGACCAGCCTGCTACGCTCCTGCAACTGATCGAACAATATAAACCTTCAAAAGCCATTCTTTCTTCAGTGATCAATCATGATCCGGCACTGGAAGATGTACTGAAAGCGCATACCGATTTTCATAAACTTAACTATTCCAGTCAGTTGAATATAACGACTCCTGTAGGCAAACCGGAAACCATTGGTGCAGACCGGCTGGCCATTTGTGCTGCAGCCGCAGACCTTTATCCCCATCACCACTGCCTGGCAATTGGACTTGGTACCTGCATCACCTATAATTATCTTAATAAATTTCATGAATTTCTGGGGGGCAGTATCTCTCCGGGCATGCAGATGCGTTTTCGTGCCATGCATGAACAAACGGCTTTGTTGCCACTTATTGAAGCAGATCCTCATTTTCCCCTTATTGGCTATGATACCAAAACAAACCTGTTGAGCGGGGTTATTTTGGGGATGGCCAAAGAGATCGATGGCATCATTGAAGCATACTCAGAAAAATACAATCACCTAAAAGTGTTACTGACAGGTGGAGATATGGGCTTTTTTGTACCCCATCTCAAAAACCAGGTAGATGCCGACCCTTATCTGTTGTTCAAGGGGCTGTATGCTATCAGTGCGTTAAATAACGGTCAGAACTCTCGCTGATGTCTTATGTTTGCAATCCTGAATCATGAAGTCAATCTCTACAAATCAGTTGTTTTACCTCTTTTTGGCATTATACTCCTGCCTGCTTTTTTCCTGTGAAAATGATATCAAACAGGTTCAGGCACTGGGCAAAAAAATTGACGGGGTAGAAGAGGGTAAGCAAATTGAAGTGGTTTACAGTAATGCTGCCAAACTAAAAGCTAATCTTAAGGCACCCATTATGCTGAGGTATCTATTTGATACACCAAGGGTTATATTTCCCAAAACAGTTCATGTAGATTTTTATGACAGTGCTTCCCATGTGGAAAGTCAGTTGTTTGCAAAATTTGGCAAGTACAATGAAAGTGAACGGAAAGTGCTTTTGAAGGATAGTGTGATCGTGTTCAATATCAAAAAAGATACCCTCTGGTGCAATGAGCTCTGGTGGGATCAGAATTCTGAGACCATTTATACGGATAAGCCTATTAAACTGAGCCAGCATGAACCGCATCAGATGATCTATGGTCAGGGTTTGGTGGCCAGTCAAAGCTTTAAATGGTTTACCATTATTAAACCGGGAAAAGTGTATAATAATGGCAAAGAAAGTTTTATCAATGTACCGGACAGCAGCTTCTGATCCTGCTTACTTCAATTTTAATACAGCCCTATTTTTTGCGCTCTGGTTTTTCTATTAACTGATGAATGTTATAAATTTTCAGTTGCTGATGCTGTAACTTGCATACACAAAGATCAAACTATATGGAATACAGAAGAATGGGAAAGACCGGCTTACAGCTGAGTGTATTGAGTTTAGGAAGCTGGGTCACTTTTCACAAGCAATTTGATGATGATATTGCCGATGAACTGATGGGTATTGCCTATGATAATGGGGTTAATTTTTTTGATAATGCAGAAGTCTATGCATTGGGTGAAAGCGAAAAAATGATGGGCAGGGTACTTACCAAAAAAAGCTGGGAAAGGTCATCCTATGTAGTCAGCTCAAAAGTATATTTTGGCTGGCATGGAAAGGAAAATAAGCCCAATCAATCCGGATTAAGCCGCAAACATATTTTTGAAGCCTGTCATGAAGCACTGATCAGGTTACAGGTAGATTATCTGGATTTGTTTTTCTGTCACAGGCCCGATAAAAATGTACCCATTGAAGAAGTCGTGTTATCCATGAACCAGCTGATACAGCAAGGTAAAATATTGTATTGGGGAACCAGTGAATGGAGTGGGGTTGAAATCATGGAAGCACATCGGGTAGCTTCAGATTACAAACTGATTGGTCCTTGTGTGGAACAGACCCAGTATAACCTGTTCGAGAGAAATAAGCTGGAGAATGAATACCTTGAAATATTCAGGAAAACCGGAATGGGTACCACCATATTCAGTCCGCTGGCTTCCGGATTGCTCACCGGCAAGTACAATAACGGGATACCGGAAGGTAGCCGATTGGGATTGGAAGGTTTTCAATGGCTGAAAGAGATCTGGACAACAGCAGAAAAGACCCAAAAAGTGCGGGATTTGGGTAAAATAGCAGATCAGCTGGGTGTGCAACTTGCTGCACTAAGTATAGCATGGTGTATACATAATCCCAATGTGAGCACCGCAATCCTGGGGGCTACCAGAAAGGAACAGCTGGATGATAATCTAAAGGCTCTGGAAATTTTGCCATTACTTACACCTGAGATCCTGCAGGAAATAGAAGCCATTGTTCAAACAAAACCTAGGTTACCCGAATATTAATTTGCTATCCAGTTGAATGCTGAATTCCTTACAGGGTTTGGATAATCCTATAGTTATACTATATTCGTAGTATGAGTGAACTGTCGATCGTACTATTAATCATATTGACTGTAGTCTTTATCGGCTTTTTTGCTGGATATGAAATAGCATTCATCAGTGCCAATCGCTTAAGCATTGAACTGAAAAAGAAACAGGGTAAAAAAAGTGGGATCATACTGGCTGGATTTCTGGATGAGCCCGCCCGTTTCCTGGGTACCTGTCTGATGGGAATAAACATTTTTCTGGTTACCTATGGCTTATTATTTGATGAATTTCTGAACCAGATCGCCTGGAATCCCTTTCATTTTCATAATGATTATGTAAAACTGGTGGTAGATACGATCTGCTCTACATTGGTCGTTTTATTTTTTGGAGAGTTTCTTCCCAAAGCCATATTCAGGGCTAAAAATGATACCCTCCTGGTGGCATTTGCACCACTTGCTAATTTTTTTCATAAACTCTTTCAGCCCTTTGCCCGATTTTTTGTGGGAATTGCCCAATGGATCCTGAAATACCTGTTTAATTTGCCGGTGAAGGACAGAGATATGGCCTATTCTAAAGTTGACCTCGAAAATTTTTACCAGCAGACCAAGGAACAGGATGAGGATACACCGGAATTAAATAAGGAATTGTTTGAAAATGCATTGAGTTTGCCACTGGTGAAAATTCGTCAGTGTTTGGTACCCCGGACAGAAATTGAGGCTGTAGACATTACCAGTACGATTGAAGAAGTCAAGAACCATTTTATACAAACCAAGCTCAGCAAACTGATCGTTTACAATGAAAATATAGATGATATTGCTGGCTATATCCATCAGCTGGACCTGTTTAAGAAGCCCGCAACCTTAAAAGAAATATTGCTGCCCATTTCTGCAGTTCCTGAAAGCATGAGTGCTGCAGACCTGATCAATAAGTTTACCAAGGAAAGGAAAAGTATTGCCTGGGTGGTGGATGAATTTGGAGGCACAGCCGGTATTGTTACGATGGAAGATGTATTGGAAGAAATCTTTGGTGAGATCAAGGATGAGTATGATGTGGAGGAGTTTGTGGAAAAACAGCTGGCGGAAGATGAATTCATTTTCAGCGGCAGATTAGAGCTGGATTACCTGAAAGAGAAATACGATTTTGATTTTCCTGAAACAGAATCCGAAACTTTAAGTGGATATATCATTCACCAGCATGAAACCATACCCAAACCAAAAGAGAAAATTATCATCGAAAATTACCAGTTTGATATTTTGAATGTTAGTGATACCAGAATTGAAATGGTGAAAATGAAAACACTGCGATAAAATAGTTGCAGACCGATGATTGTACCGTATCCAGTCCATCTTTTACTTCCATTACCCGTTTTAATAAAATTCGATATTTATTACAATATGTATTCTAAGAGTTTAAGCGATATTTTTTGTACTTTTAAATGACCCATCTCAGGCATATGCAACCAAAGAAAAAAATACTTGTCATTGATAATGATGCATATGTACAGGGAAATATCCGGGAGCTTCTTGAAATAAAGGGGTATGAAGTATTGACTGAAACGCATGTGTTGAAAGGCCTGTCACAGGCTAAACAAGTAAAACCTGCGATCATTTTATGTGAACTTGTTTTTACAGAAACAGAGAGCGGGGAGCTTGCCGAAAAAACCAGAAATATTGCTGTTGCCACCGGCTTTTCTGTTATTTTTCTGGTTTCCGCTTTGCATGAACAAAAGGCACAATTGCTGTTGCATTCCTTCAATGAAGAATATATCGTCAAGCCATTTACAGCCAATGAATTGTTGGTTACTGTAAACAGAAAAGTGAGGGAAAATAAATCCAATGGTACAAACCTGTCTTCGGTGCGACTAATTCCGGATACCACTGTGTACAGCACTTATTACCATGAACTCAATACCCCTATGCATGGTATCATAGGCGGACTCAACCTATTGACCAATTCAGACAAAAATTTCAGTACCAAACAGATGAAAGAAATGCAGGTCTCCATATTGAAATCTGCAGTCCGTTTGAATCATTCACTTTCGAACCTGATGTTGTATGAAGAGGTCAAGCGGGTGGAGATACAACCAGAACTTGAATCTTTGTTTGCTTCGAATTTCTGTGAGAAAGAATGGGCTGAGAAAGTTTCGGAAGAGCTTTATGCAATGGCAGCAGAGATTTACAACAGGAAACAGGACATCTATATTGAATTTAGAGAAGCAAAAGCATTAGAGATCAGCTATGAATACCTGGTTAAAGTTTTAAGAGAAGTAACGGATAATGCATTGAAATTCTCAGTCAGTGGTAAAAAAATACAAATAACCGGACGTGTTGAACATGAATACTACCACATTGATATCAATGATGAAGGCAGTGGATTTGTCAATGATCAGCTTAGTGAAATAGGCCCTTTTAAACAATTCAACAGGAAAAAGACAGAGCAACAGGGATTGGGGATTGGACTATACCTTGCCCAAAAACTGGTTGAATTTAACAAGGGGTCATTGTTTATAGAATCTTCGGCTAAAACCGGTACGAGGGTGAATATTACCTTACCCATTCATCCAAATTAATTTTCTGTCAATTATACTTATAGTAATTTCCCAAAAATTTTCTGATGAATTATGTTTTTGAAGCGGGCAAGCCAATTGCCATTGGATCGGATCATGCAGGTTTTGAATATAAAGCGGCCACCCATAAATGGCTGGAAGAAAAAGGATATGCAGTGATTGATTTTGGAACCCATTCAGCAGCATCTGTTGATTATCCCGATTTTGCCCATCCAGTAGCCCATGCTGTTGCGTCCGGAGAAGCAGCCTATGGTATCCTGTTCTGCGGCAGTGCCAATGGGGTGGCCATTACAGCCAATAAACATCAGGAAATCCGTGCGGCCTTATGCTGGGAGAATGATGTGGCAAAGCTGGTCCGTCAGCATAACAATGCCAATATTATTTGTATTCCTGCCCGTTTTGTGGCCTTACCACTGGCATTGGAGATGATTGAACATTTCATGACCATTCCTTTTGAAGGGGGACGACATGCCAACAGAGTCAATAAAATCGCCTGTTCCTAAAACACTTAAATATGAGAAGAACATTCCTTTTACTTTTTTCTTTAACGTACCTATTGGCTAATGCCCAGACTGATCCGGCTATTAAATACGCAAGCCTGATCACTGAAAAAGGGTTAAAAGAAAAACTGACCATCATTGCTGGACCTGAAATGGAGGGTCGAGAAACCGCTACACCGGGCCAGAAAAAAGCAGCAGCTTATATTGAATCCCAGTTTAAAAGACTGGGTCTTAAACCCGGAAATGGGACCAGTTACCAGCAGTTTTACCCGGTATACCAGGATGAGCTGACTTCTACCTCATTGTCTGTAAATGGTACAGCATTTTCCTGGGATAAAGATTATAGCTTTTCACTACAGGGCCTCAACTCAGGTGATTTCAATTTTACAGAGATCGTATTTGTAGGTTATGGCATTTATGATACTGCTAAAAATGTGAATGACTATCAGAATATTGATGTGAAGGGAAAGTTAGTCCTCGTACTGGAAGGTTTACCTGATCATTTTACACCTACTCCTCTACAGGGCAGGGCTGCCAGGTTTGGTGGTCCGGGATCTGCTTTTGCCAAAGCCAATACAGCAAGGACCAAGGGTGCTGCAGGGGTACTGGTTGTTTCGAAGGATTTTCCTAAAAAGCTGCATACCTTAACCAAAGGGAATATGTACCTGAATAAAACTACCGGAAATGGCTTTTTGAATGCTGGTATCTCATTTGAAGTAGCATCTGCAATTTTAAGCAAATCCGGGGGGCTGACAGCAGATGCTGTTAAAGCATCCCTTAAAGGTACTTATGCAACCAATCTGGAAATTAAAGTGGCCAAATCTACCCTCAATCTCGAAAGCAGTAATGTGATCGGGATACTGCCCGGAACAGATAAAGCAGATGAATATGTATTCTTGACAGGACACTATGATCACCTCGGTAAAAGAGATTCTGTCATTTATTATGGAGCAGATGATGACGGTTCCGGAACCACTTCTGTTATCCAGATGGCTGAAGCATTTACAAAGGCTGTAAAAGATGGTGTAAAATTCAGACGCACCCTGGTATTCATGACTGTTAGTGGTGAGGAAAAGGGGCTTTGGGGTTCACAGTATTATTCTGAACATCCGATTTATCCGCTGGACAAAACTTCGGTTGATTTGAATACAGATATGGACGGCCGTTTGGATACAGAACGTAAATTACCGGATACCCTGAACTATATCTATGTGATCGGTCATGATAAGCTGAGCAGTGAGCTGGCTGTGATCAATGAGGGGGTGAATGATAAGTACACCAAACTTACCCTGGACTATAAATATGATGATCCCAAAGATCCCAATATGATCTATTATAGAAGTGATCATTTCAATTTTGCCCGTAAAGGTGTGCCCATATTGTTTTTCTATGATGGCATGCTGCAGGCCGATTATCATAAACCAACAGATACCGTTGAAAAAATAAACTTTCCTTTAATGGCCAAAAGGGCACAGTTGGTATTTTATACGGCCTGGGAAATTGCCAATAAGGATAGCATGCTAAAAAGAGATACACCTTTGAATATGCCGGCCAGGTAAAACTGTTCACTCATGTTATATTAAATCATATAAGAAAGCGCCCCGAAAAATTAATTTCGGGGCGCTTTCTTATTGCTATCTATACAATGGTAGATCAACTTATACCAATTATCGGTGTTCAACGATTCAGTAGCGTTCCAATTACCAGCCCAATAACCAGGCAAAGATGAGCGGTGCTACGATGGTGGCATCACTTTCCACAATGAATTTTGGCGTATGCACATCCAGTTTACCCCAGGTGATCTTTTCATTGGGAACTGCCCCGCTATAAGATCCATAGGATGTGGTACTGTCGCTGATCTGGCAGAAATAGCTCCAGAAAGGCACATCATGCCATTCCAGGTCCTGGTACATCATAGGAACAACACAAATGGGGAAATCCCCGGCTATGCCTCCACCGATCTGGAAAAATCCTACCCCCTTACCTGCACTGTTGGCACGATACCATTCTGTGAGGTACACCATATATTCAATACCGCTTTTTACAGTACTTGCTTTCAATTCATTCTTGATCACGTAACTGGCGAAGATATTTCCTGTGGTGCTGTCTTCCCATCCCGGAACGATAATAGGGATATTCTTTTCTGCTGCAGCCAGGATCCAGCTGTTCTTGGGATCAATCTCATAATATTGTTCCAGCTCTTTGCTTAATACTGTCTTGTAGAGGAATTCATGTGGAAAATATCTTTCACCCTTAGCTTCGGCGTCTTTCCATTGTTTCACCAGGTGTTTCTGTAAACGCCTGAATGCCTCTTCTTCTGGGATACAAGTATCTGTTACGCGGTTGAAATGATTTTCCAGTAAATCCCATTCATCCTGTGGTGTCAGATCACGATAATGCGGTACCCTTTTATAATGGGAATGTGCAACCAGGTTCATAACATCTTCTTCCAGATTGGCACCTGTGCAGCTGATGATATCCACTTTTCCCTGACGGATCATTTCTGCAAAAGAGATGCCCAGTTCAGCCGTACTCATGGCACCGGCAAGGGTCACCATCATTTTACCACCTTCCAGCAAATGGGTCTCATACCCTTTGGCAGCATCCATTAATGCAGCGGCATTGAAATGGCGGAAATGGTATTCAATAAAATTAGATACAGGTCCTTTACTCATAACTTGTTTTTAATGCCGCAAAAGTAATTTTTTTTAAATGGGTTTACTGTGAAATTATTATGTACCAGGTGAAAACAAAAAACCCTGTTTTATATAAACAGGGTTTTGGGGTTGTTTAAAAGGGTTGATCAATAAGGTTGAACACTGCTGTCAAATTCGGTAACGATCCCGTTCATGGACACTTTAAGCACGATCGTTTCTGCAGCATTGTGGAAGGATACGAAATAATTTTGCTCCCCTTCTGCATTGGTAAACAGGATACATTCATTTAGTACGTATGGAGGAAAAGGATATTTGGTGGTGATTGTTTCCAATGCATTGCCCGGCAGTTTGTCGAATGCAATGGTTTTTGACGTTGCAATTAGATCTCCTTCAAAATTGAAGTACGCTTCAGTTTGTTTCTTGTTAAGTACAAAAGATACTTTCACAAACTGGTTCCTTATTTTCCAGTTTACATTTTCAGCACCTTTGAATTCCTGGTTGAAACTTCTCAATACATTGTTGTTGATTGTGTTGGGATCAGCGAATGAACTTGTAGCGATGGCAACAGCTATGATTGCTGTCAGGATTAATTTTTTCATAATTGATTTTTTAATTTTTGTTTGAATATCTGATTTGCTTTTATTTTTAATTGACATGTCAAAAGTAGAAACAACGATATAAGAGACGCAGCAGTTTGTGATTAGTTACATGCAATAGGGGCTGTTTGTTATGAGCGGTGTTAATGGATATATAAAGCAGAATACCGTATTTAATGAAATCCTTTGCTGTAAAGGGTTGTAAGGGAATTGTAAATGAATTCTTAATGCCCTTTTTTTGGGGATGAAATTGTGAAAACATTATTAACATCAGGGATGAATGGTCTGTTTTATCCCTCATTTACTATAAAAGAAAAGTTAAGCCGACAGGTTGCAGAATACCAAAACGGAACTGCATTAAACATACCCGAAACAAAGTAATAGCTGCGATGCCAATCGTTTTTAACGTAAATTACTGCCATGAATTATCTTGCACATGCGTACCTCTCTTTTGGTCATGAAGATATCCTCACCGGTAACATGATCAGTGATTTTATCAAAGGGAAGAAGAAGTTTGACTATTCCAATACGATACAACAGGGAATCGTTTTACATCGTGCGATAGACCATTTTACAGATACGCATCCGGTCACCACCCAATCAAAACAATTATTCAAACCTGCAGTAGGAACGTATGCAGGCGCTTTCATGGATATTGTGTATGACCACTTTCTTGCAGCAGACAAACATATATTCAATGATGAGCAAGCGCTGTTGACGTTTACAGCAAACACGTATCAGCTGCTGCGTAAAAACCAAATGGATTTTCCTGAAAAGTTTGCTAAAATGTTTCCCTATATGCAGGAACAAAACTGGTTGTATAATTACCGATTTGAATGGGGTATCGAAAAAAGCTTTGGTGGATTAGTGCGGAGGGCTGCTTATCTGGATGATGCTTCCGGTGCTTTTGCTATTTTTCTTGATCAATATGACAGGTTCAGGGAATATTATGAACAATTCTTTCCTGATTTAAAAGCTTTTGTATTACTGGAGTTGAAAAAAATTGGATCCGTATTGTGATCATCCATCCTGTGCTGTTCATAAAAAGACAATCGGGTCTGGAGGATAAAGGTTTTAAAAATGCATCTTTGCACCCTATTAAAAAGAAGAATATGAAGGCCGCAACCAAATTTATTCATGCCGGAGTGGAACCTGATCCCAGCACCGGAGCGATTATGACACCTATTTACCAAACATCCACCTATGTACAATCTGCACCTTCGGTTCATAAAGGGTATGATTATTCAAGGGCTGGGAATCCCACACGAACCGCACTGGACAATGCTGTTGCAGCCATTGAGAATGGAAATCACTGCCTTACTTTTAGTAGTGGTGTAGCTGCGACTGATGCGGTATTGAAATTGCTGGCTCCGGGAGATGAAGTAATTGCGGCCAATGATATGTATGGAGGTACATTCAGGATCTTTACAAAAGTGTTTGCCAAATTTGGAATACACTTTCATTTTGTAAACATGCAGGATGTAAACAATATCCTATCTGCTGTCAATTCAAAAACCAAACTGATCTGGACAGAGACCCCCACCAATCCCCTTATCAATATTACTGATATAGAAGCGGTTGCTTCCATCGCCAGAAAGCATGGTATCCTGCTATGTGTTGACAATACTTTTGCTTCTCCATACCTGCAGAATCCACTTGATCTGGGTGCAGACATAGTCATGCATTCTTCCACCAAATACCTGGGTGGTCACAGTGATGTGATTCAGGGCTGCCTGATCATGAATGATCCTACACTCTATGACGAGCTTTATTTTATTCAAAAAAGTACAGGGGCAGTGCCCGGACCTCAGGATTGCTTCCTGGTATTGAGGGGCATCAAAACATTGCATGTGCGCATGCAAAGACATTGTGAGAATGGAGAAAAGATTGCCCGGTTTCTGAGGGCCCATACCAAAGTGGCAAAAGTGTACTGGTGTGGTTTTGAAGACCATCCCGGTTATGCCATTGCCTGTAAGCAGATGCGGGGTTTTGGAGGGATGATGAGTTTTGAACTTAAAGATGGATCTCCCGAAAATACCAGCAGGGTATTAAGCAGTACCCAATTGTTTTCATTGGCAGAAAGTTTGGGTGGTGTTGAAAGCCTTATCAATCATCCTGCAACCATGACCCATGCCAGTATACCCAGGGAAGAACGGCTTAAGAATGGGCTTAGTGATGCCCTGATCCGCCTGAGTGTAGGGATTGAAGATGCTGATGACCTGATTGAAGACCTAAACCGGGCCATAAGCTAAAGATGAACTATGCAAACCATTATTATTGAAATCATTGGCTGGATCGGTTCTGTATTGATCGTTGGTTCTTATCTGATGAATATGAACGGAAGGCTATTGGCTACTTCACCTTTGTATGTCTGGAGTAATATGGCTGGAGGCTTTTGCTTCGT
>Ga0364887_10046_pt1 | contig 89706 bp, 62 predicted proteins | sample ExccelJu500001D4_4_FD_206924 | JGI IMG/M metagenome (GOLD analysis project Ga0364887, IMG submission 206924) | Enriched cells from Trout Bog Lake Hypolimnion, Wisconsin, USA - BchlTB.July23.5000.01.D4 | ecosystem: Environmental > Aquatic > Freshwater > Lake > Hypolimnion/Profundal zone | place...
AAGACCCGGTGGAAACGAAAAACCAGGACATGTTGTTTGGCCACAAATGGCATATTTTCATCTAAATGCTATATAAGTCACTTACTTTATGCATATATCATTAATGAACGCCCCTTACAGTTCTTGTCAGCATTGCCTCCCCCCTCTATTTCCCCATAATAAAATCAATATCTCCCTGGCTCAGCGATTTAAGCGATGCATTATCATCTGAAATGATGTTCTGGAACAACTGGCTTTTCTTCTCCTGCAGCTGCACTATCTTTTCTTCAATGGTTCCGGTGGCTATAAGGCGGTAACTAAGCACAGTGCTTTGCTGGCCTATGCGGTGCGCCCGGTCAATGGCCTGGTTTTCAGCGGCCTTGTTCCACCATGGGTCAAAAATAAAGACAATATCTGCGGCAGTGAGGTTAAGGCCTGTGCCGCCGGTTTTGAGCGTCATCAGGAAAACCTTACAAGATGCCACATTCTGGAAACGCTCTACCAGTTCCTGGCGGTTGCGGGTGCTGCCTGTCATGGTCACAAAATCTATACCCTGCTCATCAAGCTTTTCGCTTATCTGCTCTATGGCGTGTAGGAAATTTACAAATACCAGCACTTTGTGGTTATTGGCAACCGCGTCCAACACCTGTTCCACAAGCAACTCGGTTTTCGGCGAGGCTATCCTTCCATCGGTCTGCGCCTCAGGTATGCTTGCAATCTGCCGCAGCTCGTTCATGGCCTGGAAAATGAAGAACTGGGCTTGTTGCAATCCTTTCTGCGCCACCTGCTGGTCTATGGCCTGTTTATAAAATAGCCTTCGCTGTTCATAATACCGGGCCTGGTCCTCACTCATTTCCACATACAGGGTTTGCTCTATTTTATCGGGCAACTCCTTAAGCACGTCCTTTTTCAGTCTCCTAAGTATAAAGGGATACACCTTCCGCCTGAGGTCTGCCGTCGCCAGTTTATCATCATGCTTCTGAATTGGGGTAAGGTATTGCTGATTAAACATATCAGCCGAACCAAACATGGAAGGGTTGAGGAAACGGAACAGTGAATAAAGTTCAGAAAGGTTGTTCTCAATAGGGGTACCGCTCAGTGCCAGCCGGTGAACAGGCTGCAAAAGCATTACTGCCTTGCTGGCCTGGGTTTGCATATTCTTTATATTTTGCGACTCATCAAGTATCACATAGTAAAACTCCCGGTCTTTCCACTGCTCTATATCATTGCGCATGAGGGCATAGGTAGTAAAAATCAAATTGGCTTTTACGGCATCATCCATATTCCGGGTATTGCCATAATAGGTATAGGTAGTGAGGTTTGTGGCAAATTTCCGAACCTCCTGTTCCCAGTTGAAGAGGAGGCTTCGGGGCATTACAATGAGCGTGGGCCTTGTTTCCTTTCCTTTGTAAATACCTGCCAGCAGGGTTATGGCCTGCAGGGTTTTACCCAGGCCCATATCATCGGCAAGGCAACCGCCGAGGCTGTGCTCATGCAGGTAGTGCAGCCATTTGTAGCCCTGCACCTGGTAATCCCTCAGTTTTGCCTGCACCTTGGGCAGCACATGCTTTTTACCCGACAGAGTATTAAACCCTTCGAAAATCTCTCTCGACTTCTTAAACTGTATTTCGGCTGTTTTTTCATCAATCAGTTCCTCAACCAGTGGCAGGTCGAAAAAGGATATCTGCGCGTTTTCCTTTTTCTTCTTAAAAAGTCGCTGCAGTTTCTGCATATACGCCTCATTCACCAAGGCATGCTCACCATTGGTAAGCAGGATATACCGGTTCTTGTTGTATTGACCTATGGCGTCGAAAAGGGATATATGCTGGTCGCCAAACTGCAGCGTTGCGCTTCCTTCCAGGAAGTCAATACCGTGGCTCAGTTTCAGGTTCAGTTTGGGCTGGGTGGTATAAATTTTATACTGCTTCAGTTTTTCAGCGCCTGCAATGGCAAACCTGGAAAGCAGGTCAGGGATTTCATTATAGATAAAGGCCGCTGCAATCTCTTCGGCAATTATAAAAAGGTCATCCTCAAGCACCACGCCCGATAACTTCTTTTTAGTGCTTTTACCTGCATGTTTTTGCAATCTTTTTTCAATGTCATTGATATAAAGCTCAGTGGCTGGCTGTTCCACCTCTTTTATGGTTATGATCTTTTCAATTTCATTGATTGATGCGAAGCGGTACATTTCATAATCATCCAGGAAATCGGCTCCTGTATTGGGCAGGCGCTGGGTAACCCGCATATACAGGGCGTTATCCGCATCCACTTTCTCAAAAACCAGCATAGGCTGGGTCTCAATTTTTTCATCGGAATGCTCAAAAGTATAATCTTCAAATTCCACTACTGCGTTTTCTATATAGGAATACAAAAGGGAAAGGTATTTCTGCAGTTCGTGCCTCGATAATTTACTGTCAAAGGCCTGTACATTGAGAAACTGTCCACCTGCCGGATGGGTTTCAATGATCATTTCCTTTTCCTCAAGCAGCGCATGGTTCTCATTGATAAAGAAAAATTCCGTTTCATTAAGGCCATCTGCCTTCAATAGGGTAGTTGCCAGTAAGCCCTGCCCATCAGGTTTTATTTCCACCGTTAGCTGGGCAATTCTCTTATCTGCTGTCAATATGTTCCCGCTATTGTTCAGAAGTTTGCCTGAATGAAGCATTGGATCGAGAAGGTAGGGATGCTCATGCAGGTAAATGCGGTTTTCAGGGTTCTCCCAGTCAACTGCGAAGGCTGCCTTTTGCTGCAATTGTTCAATAGATTTCACCAGGCTTCTCAGGGTACCGCTATATTGGCGGTAATCAGTGACTACCGGTTTGCCGTTTTTATCTATAATCTCAATATAAGCCCCCTGTTCATCAACCATCAGGCTGAAGTTGATATCAACTGCCCTTTTCGGTTTTGGTAATTCTGCTAAATATCCCGACTGTTTATTTTTCTTAAACTGATCAAATAATGACATGCTTTTACACGTTTATTTTGGTAAAAATAGGGCTGATTTCTTAAAAAGGTACACTATAACAATATAAACAACCGGAATTACCTGGTTGTTTTGGATGATATTTCTTAATTTAGTGAAAAAACACCAATGAAAAACCTTAAACTGCTCTTACTTTTTAGCCTGCTTATAATTTATTCATCCGGTTGTAGGAAATCAATGCCTCAACCCGCTGCGGCAATACCTACAAGTGTAGATTCCTTAGCCAGGATGTATGGCGCCAGATTTTGGCATGGAACAAGTTATGGCGTCAACTATATCCTTAATGATAGTGGCAATTTTAACACCATAAATTACAGCAATACAATAACCGACTCGGCAACTATCACAAAGATTGACAATTTCACCTGCCGGTTTTTTATAGATAATTCATTCGGAGATAATATTGTATTCATGCAAAATTCAATAGACACCCTGAATAAGGTAATTTATTTCCACGACAACTCGCCATATGATATTCTTATCTATTATTACACCGCAGACAGCATTCATTTTGAGTTTCATGACATGGGCGTTCATAAAGATAATAACAGGATTTTAATGACGCCTTAAATGGATAGAGGTACATCTCTCCTCTAAAAACAAACAAGGGAAACCATTTTTACTTGCAAGGTTATCTCTTTAAGACGTATGGGTAAAGCAGTGAATTTATTGTCATTTTTTAATCCAATTAATTTATTCAATCAAAATGCTTACTGGTTTCAACCGTTTACCAAGTCACATTCCTCTGAGAAAATAACACACCTTCCTAATCAGAATTCATTCAAAAACCCAAAACAAGACTTAAAAAAAACTCAATAATATTCCGGCTTGCATGGGTTACGAGTACAATGTCTTCCCGGTTTTAAATAATTCTGCGAAAGATTACAGGGCTTTATTTACTATGCTTCGCAGTCAGTTCCTTAACTCCTGGACTTGTTTTTTCCTATGCTTGTTGTTTTTCTAATTCAAACCTAACCGATGTAATTTTCCAATTCGTGTGAAAAAAAAGCCAAAAAACACTAAGAAACAATTCAATCCTATATTTATTGTTCTTTTACTGGCTCAAAATTCTCAATCTCCAAAATGAAAATACCCGGATGAAGAAATCACTTTTTTCCTTTCTTATAGTATTTGGCTTTGGCTCCCGCGCTATTTGCCAGATTAATGATTTGGCTTCTATAAAGACTGATGCCAATAACAGCCAGGCATGTACTGAATACGGAAGCTTTGCTATAAAGACGTTGCCTGATCTCTACAGGCAGCACAAAATGGACTCCATCCTAATACTGCTCAGAAACTGGGAAAAATCAGGAGATAAGTGCGAACCATTTATGTCCTGCTTTATCATTAACCAAATTATCATTGACTCCTTTTATGATAAACGTCAACCAGAACGTCCAAAAAATGAGGATGCCAAGAACCAGCAATACCTGATCAATTATTTTAAAATTCATGCCGTTTCCTATCTACGAAAATATATGGATGGCTACTATATCAGGGGCAACCCTGGGAAGTATTTCTCGGGGGATACATCTAAAAGCATCATCAATTTATATGCAGATTATTATGATTTCCTGAGATCCTGGGCGGCAAGCGTAGCCGATACGCTGAACCGGACTGAAACAGAAAAGCTTCTGATCAGGTTTTATGCCAACCCGGATACTACCCTGTTTGGCGAATTGAAATCCGGTATTCACAGAGGGCACATCTATAAAAAGGCCAAACAGGGAAAAGGTGATGATGGAAATGAGATTTCAGGTATTGGGCTCACCTTAAGTTCAGGCGCATGGGTGCCAATGGGCAATCTGTCGGCCTTCAGAAGCCAACCCTTCTTTGAATATGCTATGGGCCGAAGGACCAAAAAAATCATGTACCACCTCAATATCGGCTGTAGCTTTGGCCAATCTGTGCCATCATTAATGGTAAAACATAATGACAGCCTTTTTTATGGCACAAGTTTATTCGGCAGCTATATTGGCCTGGACATGGGTTATGAACTCCTTAGGAAAAATAGCAAATCCCTCAACCTAATCGGAAGTATTGATTTAGCCGGGTTTTCTGGCCGGGTAGATAATACCAGCATTGGTTACGGCACCCTCGATTATGGCATAGGATTGAGTTATGGCTTGCTTTGGCATTCCGTAAGAACCAGTTTTGAACGGCATAAATTTGCAGAGATCCGGATTAAATATCATTTTTTAAACTACCAAAACCCCGGGGGAACTGATATTTCCGGTAATTCCGTTACCATTGGTTTGTCCTATGGATTTTACAACATCAATGAGCATTTCTGGAAAGGCAGGAGATGACTGGTCAATATAGAACCTGTATGTTCAAAATAAGAATCTTTTTGATTTCAGAACCCAAAATATAGCCGAAAATGAAAAATCCTTTTGCAAATCAATTGTAAAAAGACATTGCAACTTATATCGCTATATCCTGAAAACGCAAAAATTATTAACCGGAAATTTAAAACATCAAGTTGGCAAAAAAATTGTCCGACAAGCTCAAAACCAGCGCCAGCGCGGGTTTCTGAGCACTCTGCAATTTTTTTTTGAAAAAAATTATTACTTCTATACTTTTTCGAAATAAATATTCTAATTTAGGACTTTATTTTCCAAACCACTAAAATTCATTGATATGAAGAAGTTGATTATCACTTGTGCATTACTAAGCGCATCGGCAATTGTATCTTTTGGGCAAAGCACACAAACCACTACTACTACAAGCATGCAGCAACCTCAGGGACAGTCGCCTGCTATGGCTCCTGCTAATCCGCATATGCCACCAGCGGAAATGATAGCAGAAAAAAGGGCTAAGATGTATGAAAAACAACTCGGTCTTTCTGCTGATCAATACAAAGGTATTTATGAAGCTGAATTATATTACTGGAAACAGGAAATGGGTGCAAGAGCCAATGGCGGACAACCAGGCCCTGGCCAGACAATGCAGAACCAGATGGCAAAAGACCAGAAATTTAAAAATGTTCTTACAGCTGATCAGTACGCCAAATATTCAGCTACAGCGCCAAAGCCAAGCCCTACACCGGCTCCTTTGCCAAACACTACCAAATAATATAGGTTAGTATTTCATAAAAAGCTTCCCTTTTAAATGCTTTATGCCCGGATAAACATCCGGGCTTTTTGGTTTTCTGTAATGGGTAATCCACAAATAATCTTTGAGCATTTCATTCAATTGAAACCCGATGGCTATTACTCAGCCTGAATCAATCACTTTTATAGCTGCCCGGTAATGATCAGTCCAAAAGTTTTTAGTTTCTAACCTAAAGTATTTTGTCAAGGTTCCTTACTTTTGATTGCAAAACAACATCCACTAAAATATGATTCAATCCGAAGGCTACGTAAACTTTGTTGCAGAACACGGAATAGGTACTATTGAGTTTTACCATCCTGCAGGAAATTCATTGCCCGCAAGTATTCTTTCCAGGCTTGCCAAAACTATTAATGACGCGGGTACGGACGACAGGGTTACGGTTATAGTACTAAGAAGCGCCGGTGAAAAGGCTTTCTGCGCGGGGGCCTCCTTTGAGGAATTGATGGCAGTTGAAAATGAAGAAGGCGGGAAACAGTTTTTCAATGGCTTCGCTCAGGTGATCAATGCCATGCGCAAATGCCATAAGATCATCATAGGCCGCGTTCAGGGCAAGGCTGTTGGCGGTGGCGTAGGCCTTGTTTCTGCAACTGATTATACAATTGCCAGCGAAGAAGCGTCGGTAAAACTAAGCGAACTGGCTATTGGCATTGGGCCATTTGTAGTAGGCCCGGCAGTGGAACGCAAAGTCGGGGTATCCTGTTTTGCCCAGTTGGCTATAGACGCTACTGAATGGCGGTCGGCTGAATGGGCTAAGCGCCACGGGCTTTATTCCGAATTGCATAAAACCACAGGCGAAGTTGACGATTCGGTTAAACGGCTGGCCGACCGGCTGGCGCAAAGCAGTCCCGAAGCTATGGCTCACCTTAAAAAGGTATTATGGCAAGGCACCGAACATTGGGATACCCTATTACCCGAAAGGGCCGCTATCAGTGGTCAGCTCGTGCTTAGCGATTTCACCAGGAATGCCATAAATAAATTTAAAGCAAAGAAAAATTAGTCTCGCCTAAACCTGGTTTCCGTAATCATTAATTTAACCCATAAATTCAGGCTATTGGCCTGGTGGCAATTATTATTGCCAATTAGTCTTCCGGCTTGGTAGAAAGGGCTTTAAACAATATCAAATACCCTATTTTTGCAATGATTATGAATCGTTTTTTCTGGCACTCGGGCAGGCTGACACTGATGCTAAAAGATTGTTTCAGCAAGCCTGAGAACCTGAAGGTTTACTGGATAGAGTTTATGGAACAATGCAATGATATCGGCATCCGGTCATTGCCTATCGTGCTTATCATTTCCCTTTTCCTCGGTATGGTAATGGCGGTACAGTTTTCTTACCAGCTTATCAACCCCAATGTGCCCAAATCTGTAATTGCCACCCTGGTAAGGGATTCAGCCATTCTGGAGTTTTCTCCTACTGTTATTTGCATAGTACTTGCAGGGGTAGTCGGTTCTAAAATAGCCTCTGAACTTGGCAATATGCGGGTAAGCGAGCAAATAGACGCACTTGAGATTATGGGAGTGAACACCAAAACCTACCTCGTACTTCCCAAAATAGTTGCTGCCATGGTTATGGTTCCTTGCCTCATCATTGTTTCCATAGCTGTTTGCATATGGGGCGGTTACCTTGCCGGAACACTTACCCATGTTTATACCAAACAGCAATTTATGCTGGGCATCACTACCGGCTTCCTTCCCTATAACCTGTTCTTTTCACTCATAAAATCCTTTGCTTTCTCTATCATTATCTCCGTTTTTCCATCCTATTATGGCTATTATGTAGAAGGCGGTGCGCTTGAGATCGGCAGGGCATCTACAACTTCAGTTGTTGTAAGCTGCATTGCCATCCTGTTTGCAGATTATGGTCTTTCCCAATTATTATTATAACGCTACGAATTGTAGAATTGGCTTAAACCAATTGTGCTATTATACCGTTTTTACTAAAACGGATACCCTATTGAGATATTGAATATCACATTATTAGCGCGCCAGGAAGGATCATAAAGGTCAATCTGCCTGGTAACCCATCCATAATTGGCGCCTACATAGGGTTCTTTTACAGGTATTGCCACATCAGTCCGTACCGTGAGGAAAGATGCTATATCAAAACGAGCGCCGATGCCCGCATCTGCGGCAATATCCTGGCCAAAGGTATTCAGTTCAAATTCTCCTCCCGGATAATTGACATCTTTCTTGGTAAGCCAGATATTCCCCGCATCGAAAAACAAGGCGCCATTCATTTTAATGGCCCCGGCAAACAGGGGCGTAATCGGAAACCTGTATTCACCGTTAAGCTCCAGTTTTATATCACCGGTAAGGTCTATCTGGTTGGTATTATTCGCATTCGCTGCATTGTAATAGCTTCCCGGCCCCAGCGTCCTTATCCTCCAGCCCCTGAGGCTGTATGGCCCGCCTGCAAAATACTGCTTTATATAGGGCAAGGCATCCGATTGGCCATAGGGAATACCCACCCCTCCGTAAAACCGGAAAGCAAATACTGAATGCCTCACATTTAAATAGTGCCTTGCGTCAAAATCAAATTTGGTATACTGGGCGTATTGTATCTTATAAAGGTCGTTAAGCGCATCACCCAATTGGTTAACAGCGCCCAGCACACCACCGGCCTCTTCAATTCCAAGTTTCAGGTAAGAATAATTTCTGCCATGTTTTTTGTTGATATCATCAAAGGTTATGGAAATATTTTCCCCCTCAATAAAATTTTGCTTATAGCTGTTTCTTAAATAAGTATTGCTGTCAAGCACTTTTTTAAAGGAATCCGTCTCAATAGGCAGCCTGATGATATTTACGAAAACCGGCGAAAGATTCCAGGTAACCGTCTGAGACTGGTGCCAGCTATACGAAAAATTCCCGCTTGTATTGATCAGTTTAAAATATTCAACCCGGTCTACTACATTTTCGCCACCCCCAATAATAGTATGGGGAAGATTGGAATTGCTGAAAAGATATGCCCCGATCGGAGCCAGGAATTTTGGAAAATCAATACTTGCATAAGCGCCATAAGACCTGGTAAGGATACTGAAATTATTAATGAAAGTGCTGCCGGGTTGGTAGGCATATTCAAGGCCTCCATTTACCCCTATGGTAAGCAGGTTGGAACCCTTCAGGAAGTTCTTTTCCTTGAAATTTACGCCTACCTGGTGACCAAGGGCATAAGTGGATCCGCTTGATATTTCATAATTGGTCCCAAAGTCGTATCGCTTGCTTCGGGTAAGGTAAATATTGCAGTTTAAGGTATCTTTCTTCTTTTGGTCTTCCTTAAGCTCCAGCCTAATGTATTGAAAAATACCCAGTTCGTTAAGCTTGGAATGCGTTTTATCATAATCTGCCTGCGAAAAGTGATTTCCGGGGTATAGGAAAATATGCTCGTACAATATCCAGGCATGCACAAAATTATGGTGATATTTAAAATCAATTCCGCTAATATGCCGTATTTTCATATTAGTATCGGCCAGGTCTGCAGGTTTATCACTATAGTCTGGAAAAACATTTACCTTACCTATATAGAATTTCTGGTAAGCTGCCGAATCGTCTTCAAGTTTTATAATGTATTCTATATCAGCCTGAGGCCTTTTCTTGTTTTTCTTCGGAGCTTCCACATAATTCACTGCAGCCTGAAACGGGCTCTCAATATCCTTGAAATAGGCTTTATCAAAAGTATCGAGCTGGAATGAAACATTTTCCTGGTTGAATTTATAAAAACCATTATTCCTGATTACCGCTGTTATCCTGCTTCTTTCATCATCAGCCATACCATTGGTAAATTCCTTTCCCTTCTGAAACAGGCTTGCGTTCATATTATCCTTTACCAGGCGGGCTATGGTACTGTCGCCTATCTTCAGGATGATCTTATTGATTACGTAATCAGTGCCCGCATTGATGGAGTAAATCACAAATGCCTTTTTTTTCCTGAATACCACAGTATCCTTCACCTTTGCATTAAAATATCCCTGATTAAAAAGATAACCTCTCATATTTTCTGCAGACCTGATAAGGGTAGCCGAGTCATAGACCACTGGCCTTTCATATTTTTTAGGCAGTGAGGAATCTGGGCGGGAGTGTACTTTATTATAACGTTTATTATATAAAGAAAGCTTTACCGGTATAGCCTTAAAGAAATAGCTATTGGGTTTCTGAACAATGATTTTTGCAAGGTTATCCATAAGCTCACCCCTGTTTGCCATAGGGTGCTCCGATTTCAGCTTTATACTGTTTTTACGCAGCAGGTACTGGTTCTTACCCAAATGCTTTGTGTAATGGCAGCCTGTGGCAGATAATAAAACAGAGGCAAAGAAAAGGTATAGAACTATATTTCTGATTTGATATGACGGCAACAAAATTTCAGCAAAACAGGCGGAAATTTTAGCATTTTTTCCGTTTCTGAAACCATTGAACATTTTGGTAGCCAAAGATTTTATATTTCGAAAAAAAGAAAAATAACCATCCGGATTTACCCCATTAATTTTACAAAGGTTACTATCAGATAATTTATTGCCCATGTATCAAGCATCTACATTTAGTATAGTTTTGCAGCTATGCTTTCCAAGGCGCAAATTAAGTACATTCGGTCGTTAACACACCAAAAATTCCGGAAGGAACATAAGGTATTTATTGCCGAGGGCGAAAAACTGGCTCGTGAATGGCTGGGCGCCGATGGCCCGGTAAGTATGGTTATTGCTACAGGGGAATGGGTTGGCCTGAATACAAGCCTTATAGCCATGCACCCTGAGGCAGAACTAATTGTAGTAAAAAATGCCGAACTCGAGGCCATTGCGTCCCTTCATACCCCCAACCAGGTACTTATGGTAATTCCCTTACCTGAAAAAAAAGAAGTACCCCTGGTTGAGGATTGGTACCTTTTCTTAGACGATATACAGGATCCTGGCAATATGGGAACCCTCATCCGCATTGCCGATTGGTTTGGCATTCCCAATGTAATTTGCACTCCAGGATGCGTGGATTTTTATAATTCCAAAGTGGTTCAGAGCGCAATGGGCGGGCATTTAAGAGTTGGCCTCTTTGAATCAGACCCCGAAGAATTTCTTAAAACCATACAGTTGTCCAAACTGGCCGCAACACTTGGTGGCCAGGATGTATATAAGATGAACCGGCTTAAAGCAGGGGTACTTATCATAGGCAACGAATCTCACGGAGTATCAGGAAAAGTATTATCTTTGACTACAGAGCAAATTACGATTCCCCGGCGCGGCGGAGCAGAATCTTTGAATGCAGGCGTTTCGGCCGGTATCTTATGCGCTCTGTTACTGCCATGTTAAAGTTCATTTTTTTAGAGAAGACGCTTTAAATTTGGATCAGAAATTTTAGTCAAATTGACAAATCAAATTATATTATGAAAAAATTGCTTGTTTTTGTGATGCTTTTAGGCTTTGGCATTAGGCAATCTGAGGCTCAATCCATGTTGCGTGTAAGGATGGCCGATAATTCAAAGATCAATATATCAGTTGACGGGCGTTATTTTAATAAGGCCGGTACCGGAATCACCGTTGGAGAACTGCCCTACGGACAGCACAGGCTGAGGATTTTCCAGTTTGTTCAAAACCGTCATGGCAGGCTTTTTGAAGAACCTATTTTTACCGGTAATGTAAAGACCTATAATGGCATGGTGACCTTATTTGTATTTGATAAATACAGCGGCGAAACCAATATAACCGAGCAGGAAATAAGCGCCTATACCTTTAACCATCCACCATCCAATGAAGCCAACCGCTACTCAGACCAGATGAATGATAATGGCAACGGCAACCAGGGCGGAAATAATAATTACAACAATAACCAGGGAGCGCCCCAGCGTTTCCGCAATTACGACAATAACAACAATAACGGCGGCAATAACAACGAAAACAATTCACAGTATTCTGCCCCACCCCCACCTCCTGCGCCTCCGGCCCAAAGCTCACTTACCGACGATAAAATGAGTGAACTGAAAACCAAGGTAGCCGCCAAAGCCGCTGACATTGAAAAAATGAACATACTTAAGGATGCCCTTAAAAATGAAAAAATCACCGTTAAGGACATCTCCACCATATTTGACTGGTTCACTTTTGAAACCTCAAAAGTTGATTTTGCCAAATGGGCCTACAGCATCACTGTTGACAAAGATTATTTCTCAGACCTCGAAAATAAATTATCCTACAAAAACTATGTCGACGACCTGGATAAATTTATAAAAGATAATAAATAACCAGCTAACTCATCCTCGTTTTTAACATACTGTGTCCCTATTTTCATTAAGGAAGGACGACACGGTTGGGCGTTTGCAAAACCCGAAAATTTTTTTTATTACGTCATGCGATGTGCCAAACCTTTTTTCAGGTGTTGCACATCTGTTTCAAGACCTGTTGTCCCGTTCCCCCGGATGTTCCATAGGGACATCCGGGGGAACAGATAAAACCCGGTCTCCGACCTCATTTAACTTGAGCAAATCCAAATAAATTATCCAAAGAAAGCTTTAATTTTCGTCCTCGCCGGGTCTCTGCTCTTCGCAGGACCCGGTGATTGTCGAGATTAGCCCACATTAAGATTGTCAATTGGTAAAATGGCTACGAAATAGGATTTCAGCTCCCCTCTCATCTTCATTTTTAACAGCCTGCCCCTATTTTCTTCAAGAAAGACGCCCTGGCAGGGCATTTCCAAAACCCGAAACACACCATTTTATATAGAAAATAGATGTGCCACATCCGAAAAAAAGTGTGGCACATCGAAACTATAAACACATTTTGCTACCCCACTTCCACGCCCAGTTCTTCTGGTATGTCTTTTTCAATCCTTAGGTTATCAATGATAAATACCTGGCGCTGAGGGGTGTTTTTGCCCATATAGTATTCCAGCAATTTCTGTATCTGGGCTTCCTGGCTTATGAGTACCGGGTCCTTGCGTATATCCATGCCTATAAACTGGGAAAACTCTTCGGGGCTTATTTCACCAAGCCCTTTAAAACGGGTGATCTCAGCCTTTGAGCCAATCTCCCTTATAGCCCGCTGCCGCTCTTCATCGCTGTAGCAATAAATCGTTTTTACCTTGTTGCGCACCCTGAACAGTGGAGTTTGCAGAATATAAATATGGTTGCCGCGCACCAGGTCGGGGAAAAACTGCAGGAAAAAGGTCATAATGAGCAGGCGGATGTGCATGCCATCCACATCGGCATCAGTGGCTATCACTATATTGTTGTAGCGCAGCCCTTCCATGCCTTCTTCTATATTCAGCGCATGTTGCAGCAGGTTGAACTCTTCATTTTCATACACCACCTTCTTGGTAAGGCTGTAACAGTTGAGCGGTTTTCCCCGCAGGCTGAAGACCGCCTGGGTTTCCACATTCCTGCTTTTGGTGATGCTGCCGCTTGCGCTGTCGCCTTCGGTTATGAATATGGTCGATTCCTGTTGTTTCAGGTTATATTCGTCCCGGCCCTTATTCGGAGCCTCATCATTCAGGTGAATGCGGCAATCGCGCAGTTTTTTATTATGAAGGTTGGCTTTTTTGGCGCGTTCATTGGCCAGTTTGCGTATTCCAGACAGTTCTTTCCTTTCCCGTTCGCTTTGTTCTATCCGTTTTTTAAGCGCGTCGGCAACCGCAGCGTTTTTATGCAGGTAATTGTCAAGTTCCTTGTTCAGGAAATCAGCTATAAAAGCCTTCATTGATGGGCCGTTTTCCCATACATATTGCGAACCCAATTTGGTTTTGGTCTGCGATTCAAAAACCGGTTCCTGCACCCTCACCGATATGGCAGCACATATACTCTGCCGCACATCCGATGCATCGTAATCCTTTTTATAAAAATCGCGTATGGTCTTTACAAAAGCCTCCCTGAAAGCAGCCTGATGCGTGCCTCCCTGGGTGGTGTGCTGCCCGTTTACAAATGAATAGATATCCTCGCCATAGTCGCCGGTATGGGTAATGGCTACCTCAATATCGGTGCCTTTAAGGTGGATTATCGGGTATCGGTTCGATTCAGTATTGGTTTTACGGGAAAGCAAATCCAACAGCCCGTTTTTGGAAATGAAATTGCGCCCATTGAAGTGTATCTGCAGACCCGCATTGAGGAAGCAGTAATTCCAAACCTGGTTTTCAAGGTACTCATGCACAAAGTGATAATTACGGAACACCGTTTCATCGGGCCTGAAAACCACAAGGGTGCCATTAGGCAGCGTCGTATCCGTTTCAGGATGTTCTTTTACCAGTACTCCTCTTTCAAACTCGGCCACCTTGGTCCGCCCGTCGCGGAATGAAGCTACCTTGAAGTACTTGCTAAGCGCATTTACAGCCTTAGTACCCACCCCGTTAAGCCCCACCGATTTCTGAAAAGCCTTGCTGTCGTATTTGGCGCCTGTATTTATTTTACTCACCACATCCACCACTTTTCCCAAAGGGATACCCCGGCCAAAATCCCTAACGGTTACTCCCCCATCGGCAATAGTAAGCTCCACGCGCTTGCCCTGGCCCATGGCAAATTCGTCAATGCAATTATCCATTACTTCTTTTACCAGCACATAAATTCCATCATCCACGCTGCTGCCATCGCCCAGCTTGCCTATATACATACCAGGCCTCAGCCTTATATGTTCCCGCCAGTCAAGGGATTTAATACTGTCTTCGTTATATGAGTTGAGTAAGTCGGCCATAATCTAAATCAAAAGTAAAATTTAATGGGAATAACTAAAGTAAGCAAATTTAAACCAAGTTGGAATTCAAAACGACATAAGTTATGAACAATAAACATGATGAAATACTCAATTCGTTTGGTCATATTTAGGTAATCTGATAAACAATTAAGTCAGGGAACTGGAACATATATTTTGTAGTATTGTACTTAGGGGTCGTCAAGTAATAAGTTGTTCAATAGTGTCGCTTTATTTTTCTTTTTTGGTTTCTGGGAAAGCTGCGAATATTGAAATATTTAAAGATTTTACAAGGGCAAATAAATGGAAAAGTACAAGTAAACATGAATAAATTATTTCTTGACAACCCTTTAGGGTATGCTGAATAAGCAAAGTTGATGCAAAAATTACCATTTAGGCCAAAAATGTGCTTAGTGGCCTTAGTGATTTTCTTTGCTACCTTAGCGGTAGAAAATCAAATGCATGGATTTTTGATGGTTTTCAAAAAAAGCTTTGCATCTGAAAAAATATTGAATCCTCGAAATACAAGCTGGACAAGAACTTGATAATTAAACAGCATATCTTGGCTTAGCATATCAAACCAGGCTGATAAAAACCTAACGATATGGAGCCTAAAAGCATACTTCTTTTTAGCAATGGCTGTTTTTAAAATTCAAATACCTGATCACTTTACCTGAGGGGTGACATTTACCCTTTTCTTCCTGAATAGGTTCTTAACAAAAACCTGAAATTTCATTTCGAGCAGGTAGGCCGAAATATAGGTCACGGAAAGGTAAATAAGTAGTTTCACAATAAACATTAAAACAGATGTGGCCTGGAAATACCCGAACAAAAAAAGCAGTGGAAAATGCATCAGGTACATGGCATAGGAAACATGGCCCAGGTGGTCGGTTGATTTTATGAAGGCCTTGAATTTGGCCGGAAGCTCAAAATTCAGGAACCAGAAAGCCAGGCTCATTAACAGGAAAAGGGTGGGCAGCACAAACCCTTCCGTCAATAAATAATGGAAACCATATACTTTGTAAATGGAAGCCAATCTTAGGATGCTCTCTGCAAAATAAAAATAAACAATATAATTGCCGATTTTGGAATAAGAATGGGTGAGAGCAAGAATAAGCACAAAGGTGAGCGGAAAGAAAAACAGGTCGGGGTAAAATACGGCCTGCTGGTACCAGATATAGTGCGATAGATCGGCCATGGGCAGGTGCAAAACTTTAAGAATAGGGCCATAAGGATTAAAATATTGCAGGCAAAAAATAAGGGTAAAAATGGACATAATCCTTGATGCGGAAATTTTCCAGTAAGGCCAGGTTTCATGCTCCGCAATAAGTGCGCCGGTAACCCAGAACAGGAACCCTAAAAGATAACTCAGGAATAAGGGGGGCAGCGCCTTATTGTGGAATAAAAGAAAATATCCGGCAATGATGACCAGTATCACTTTTAATGTTTTTGAGAAACTGATGCTGAAATAAGAGAATAAAATAAAGGAAAGATAATAAACAACTTCATAATTGAGCGACCATACAGGGGTCTCCTCAAACATAAGGTTACCCGCAGGTACGCTCACAAAAAAGAGGTTGGAAAATAGTTTGCCCCATGTATTATCGCCATAGGTTACAAAAAAAGCAAATATTACAGAAAAGAAGTATATAGGCACAATTCGCAATACCCTTTTCCTTAAATATTCCTTTATCAAAGCCTTATCCCCGAGCCTGCCCGTATTTAGCTGTATTACATAACCTGAAAGGATAAAAAATACCAGGAAAAAAATATGGCCGGGAAAATTAAAGGTTAACACCTGGTTGATGCCATAGTTTTTATCGAATACTGTGACATAACTCATAAGGTGGGTAAAAACCACGCATACCGCGGCCAATCCGCGAACTATGTCTAAATTATTATTGTATTGTTTTGGCATCTATTATTTTTATTGCAGGTACTTTATTGAAATATTCTTAACTGGCAGGCTGAAACTGGGTACTCAAACCAATCCCGGAATTTTTAAAAATACTTCCAGGGAAATCCTGTTCAGTTCAAAAGTACATTTAAGAATTAATTTTTCAGCATTACATTATTTGATATTTTTCAGCAAACAAAGCCCTTCATTTTTCCCGACTCTTTAATTTTTTCCTGCCTTTTCTCATTGCCTTCAGTTTATCTTTTACTCCCGACTCCATTTTTTCAATGGCAATTGTAAAGGCAAGCGGGCTTAAATCCCGGATATGGGTTTCGAGAAAGGGATGAGTTTGAGCTGGGTAAACGCTGTTTAATTCCCTCAATGCCCATCCCACCCCTTTCTGAACATAATATTCCGGGTCGGCAAGCAAGGGTTTTATTAAAGCAATAATGGACTCAAACGGCAGATATTCCTTTTTGGTGCGGCTATAATAAAGCAGGCTCACTACCGACTGCCTCCGGTACCAGGGATTGGCTTCTTTATTCCAATCCGAAAGTCTTGAATAAACCTGTTCAGGCATGGTTTCCAGTACCTTGGTATTTATTTTGGCGAGCGCATCGCATAGTCCCCAGTCGTCAATTTGTTCCTGCCAGTCTGCCGATGTGGCCCAGATTACCGGGTGATATTCTTTCCTGGACACCCAGCGCTCAAGAAACAGATAGGCATGAAGCCTGGCCCTGAAATTCGGGTTATGCTTCCATATATGGTCCCATATTTCAAGCTGGCGCTCAAAGGTTTCCGTACTGAAACTATAACCCGCCCTTGCCGCTGCCCTTTGTGCCGGTATTACCTTGGCCGTTTTATTGATTATGGCTAAAACCTCGTCGGTATATTGTTGCATCCAGATTTAATTTCATCAATATTCTTTCAAAAAATTCCTCTTTACCCCATCTTCAAGGCTCCATTTACAAGACAATCTTGATTTTATACCCGCTTTCATTGCTCCAGTGCCGTGCCTTCATTATTCACCGGCAATTCCTTATCCCTGTAAAATAATAACAGGCAAATACCGGTTATTACAAGCGCCACTGATAAAATCTCGGCCTGGGTGGGATGTATAAAACCCCAGTCATAGGTTGAGTTCACTCTGATCAGTTCTACAAAAAAACGTTCTACGCCAGCCAGTAACAGGTAGACAGCAAAAACCTGCAAGGTACCTTTCAGCCTTTTGCGCAGCATCCACAGTACAAAAAACAACCCTATGCATACTATGGCCTCATAAACGGGGGTTGGGAACACGCTCACCGGTAGCACACTACAGTAATCGCCTGTGCAGCCCGCAATATGAATCCCTTCCTTGCCTACATTGTGAGGGTAGTTCATCCCCACAAGCCAGCGGGGCAGCCAGCCCGGTGCTGGGAACCAGGTATGGGGCGCATTGCCTATCAGGTGCAGACCCATTTGGCCCTCCGCCTGGGTTGCAGCCCTTAGTGATCCGTCGCTATTGGTAAGATAGGCTGTATTAAAAATGCCCCAGTCGCCATCGCCCGAAAACTGGCAACCCAGCCTGCCAATGCCATAGGCCAGCATAATGCCTGGCGCGGCTGCGTCGCACATATGCCTGAAGGGTATATTGTGGCGTTTGGTATAAAAATAAAATGCGATAGTTGCTACAATCAATCCGCCCAGAAAGGTAAGGCCACTTGATGAGGTAAGCTCGTCAATAGGGTGCTTTACAAAATCATCCCAGGTTTCCAGTGCATTAAATATTTTGGCTCCTAAAAGCCCCCCTAAAGCAGCTACCACTACTATTTCCGTCATCAGGTCATGTGGATACACAGCAACCATCACTTCCTTAGGCTCTGCTAATACTTGTTTTTTGTTTTCGGCATATTTAAGGTACCCAAAAAACAAGGCTCCCGCCAAACCGGCAAGGAAATTACCTTTCAGCGAAAAAAGGTAACTCATAGGGTCCTGAGATACTTCATGGAAACCCCCGAAAAGTCCGCCTGCCTTGTCTCCCAAAAGAAAACCGGTAACCATTGAAAAAATCAGGTCAACGGGCTGTAGTGGCTTTCCCACCACCATCAACTGGAATTCAGGATGCAGAAGACCCTGCTTTTCTTTTCTTTTCAGTTCCTGACCGGTAGCCCATGCAGCACCAATAAAAGACATGGCCACCAGGAAACCAAATGTTTTAAAAATACTAAGCCATTCAGGCATGGCCATACCGGTCAAAGCCTGGAATAAGTATTGGAAATCGGGATACATGGGGGTAAAGGTAGTATTAAAAGAGGAATGGTAAATAGCCAGACCGGGAGGAAGCAGTTGAATTGCTAAGTGACTGATGTTAATTTTAAACGAACAATTGGAATTTCAGGTTTTACCATTAAATAGAATCCAGTGGAATCAGGAGTACTATTAGTGAAATTTTTTATTCAAAAATATGGCTGTTTTTGCTTAAATTGCCTTATAAAATATGCCATTACTCAGGGAACAGGAACTATGCTGGTCGCCGGTTGTTGCTAATTCTTCCATGAACAGGAGCAGGAAGTCAAGCGGGGTGAACAGCTACGAAAAGGAATTCAAATTCAGGCTGGAAGATTTCCTGGCAGATAAAATAAAAGAACTTGGCCTGTGCGCCTGGCTCGACCTTTGCTGTGGCGAAGGCAGGGCTCTTTTGCAGGCCTGTGAATACTTTTCACGGTCAGGTTTACAAGAAAAAATAAAGCTCACCGGGATTGATTTGCTGGAAGTAATACAACCAGCTGATGAAAAAAAACCATTCCTAAGCTTTGAAGCCGCTTCGGTTGTGACCTGGCAACCCAAAATGAAATATGACCTGATAACCTGCTCCCACGGATTGCATTACCTGGGCGATAAACTCAAAGTAATAGCCATGGCAACCGCTTGCCTTAACGATTCAGGGCTGTTTGTAGCCCACCTCGATTTGCAGAATGTCCTTATTGATGGCCTTCCTTCAGCGCCACTAATGAAGCACTTATTAAAAAAATACGAAATTGAATATAATACCCGCTCCAAAATAATAAAAAGGCAGGGACCGGTTAATATTGATTTCAAACTTGAATACCTGGGAGCTGATGATAATGCTGGGCCAAATTATACGGGGCAGCCGGCTGTTACGTCACACTACAGGTCTTTATCTTAGTGGTTGTCAAGGAATAGATTATTCAATGGTTGCGCTTTATTTTTCTTTTTTCATTCTTTGGAAGGCTGCGGATATTGAAATATTTAAAGATTTTACAAGGGCAAAAAAAATGGAAAAGAACAAGTCAATATAAATATTTATTTCTTGACAGCCCCTTAGTAATTAACGTAATTTTTGTTGCGAACCTGTTAGCAGGTAGCAAGTAGGTTTCCTTCTTTTAGAGTGGTAAATCCTTTATTGGGCTAAGCAATATGAAAAAGACCCCCTATAAAAACTCATAAAGGGCGCTAATAAACACAGCCTTTGCCTTTTAGGAGAATCTCGAAAAAACTATTAAAAATTCTTTATGAAATAACATTCTTATAATATACAAAAAAAACCACCACCACTTACAATTTCACCACCTTAAAATCCATAATACGGTTCTGGTAGTGCTGTGATTCGGTACATTTTTCACATATAGGGCAGGGCACCCTTGGTTCTGTTGCGCCAAGGCCATTGGCGGTAAGCCGGGATAAAGAAATACCCTTCCTATGCAAATAATCCATTACCGATTTCGCCCGCTTTTGGGATAATTCCATGTTATAACCCTGCACCTTTTCCCGGCAATCCGTATGTGCGCGTACTTCAATCCGCAGGGTCGGGTGCGTTTTCATAAAATCAGACAGGCTGTCAAGGGTGGGTTTAGCGTTGGGGATGATAGCGTACTTATCGTAGTCAAAAGGCACATACCCTATTTCATAAACGGTATTCAATTCGGGTTTCGCCACATCCGTAAACCGGGCTACCGGGACAGGCATTGTAGGGGTATCCACACGGGGCTGCACCTTTCTATACATAACCACGTATTCCGTTACGGTATCCATCTCTTTTACCGAAGCCGTACTGAAACTTAATTGTTTGGTACTGTATTCCGGCTTGCTGATCTCCGCGCTATACACAGCCTCAGGATAAACCGGGGTAATTAACCCTCCTGTCTTATCAACCATTGCATCCCGGCTTTCCTTTACAGATTTCAGCGCCACTGTTACATCCGGCAGGGGTTGTCCCGTTACCGAATCCTTCACTATTAGTTTCAGAAAAACTTTTTCCCGCTTGTAATAATAAATATTATCCCCTCCCCTGGCCGCAGGCCTGTTGCTCGAAAACCAGGAACTGCGGCCATCGGCATACAAAGCAAGCGAAATATCATCAAACGAGGAGTTGATGGGTGCGCCCACGTTTTCGGGAGCCGTAAAAGTATGTTTGGCGGTGTTCCACCTGGCCCTGTAAATATCCAGGCCGCCCATACCTATATGTCCGTCTGAAGAGAAAAAAAGCGTGGTATCATCTGCAAGATAGGGGAAAACTTCCTCTCCTTCGGTATTAATGGCCGCACCCATATTTTCAGGGCGCGACCATTCGCCATAGCTATTTTTGGTGCTCAGGTAAATGTCCGACCCTCCGGCCCCACCCTGCATATTTGATGAGAAAACCAGCATATTCCCGTTTGGGCTCACCGAGGGGTGCGCCACCGAATAGTCTTTGCTGTTGTACTTAAATGGGGTTACGGTTTTGAATTCCTTATCTACCGAATCATAACCAGAAGCAATCATAATTTCCAGCACCACCACACTGTCCGAATTGGCTACCGATTTACTACTCAGGAAACCGGTTGAATACCTGCTCCGGGTAAAATACATCTGACTGCCATCGGCGCTGAAGGTGCAGGGCCCATCATGATATTTGATGTTTATATTTTTCGATTTGGTAACTTCGCTCCATTCGCCGGCGCATTTCCCGTTCTGGTCGCAGGCCACGCTGTAAATATTAAGGTAAGCCCCGCCCGACCAGTTATCCTTTTTCTTTTTGATGGAGATTACGGTATCTGAGGTAAAAACCAGGTTACCCCTCCACAAGGTCGGGGCAAACTCAGAGCCATTGGTATTAAAATCAGCCATGGTCACAAAACCCGAAGGTATGGAGCCTTCCATCATCCGGGAAGCCTCGCAACCCGCTATCAGGTTTGCCGCCCGCTTATCGGCCTTATTGGTTTTCTGGTAATCCTTCAGCCACTTTTCAGCCTCCTCATACCTTGTGAGTTGCATAAGCACCTGGGCATAATGCAGGCTTACCTGGTCTTTTCTTCCCGGCAGTTTTACCGCCTTGGCATACCAGTCAGCCGATTTTTGCAGGTTGCCCGTAAACCGGTAGCAATCCCCCACCCTTGCATAAGTTCCTGCATCCCGCATGGAGTCAGCCACTTTTTCATAAAAAGGTATGGCCTCATGAAAGTCCAGATGGTTATAGTAATATTCAGCCTTCATCAGGTCCTTGTTTATCTTGGCAGATAAACTCCCCATAATGAAGCAATTGCTTAGTAGGACAAATACTATAAATCTGATGTTCATACAATAATTAGAATATATATAAACGGTTAAAAAGGTTTTTAATTGTCCCGGCTCCTTGCTGCTATCAGCCTTTGGTGGCAACCTGACCTGCATTTTCTGTGGAAATGGCGCTATTCAACAAGTGAAAGCTATCAGGCTCCCCAACCGCAGATGCAGGAGACAATCTCTTGTGTAAATCTAAAGATTTTTTTGGTTCCCAGCCATTTTCAACCAATCATTTCATTCAATAATATTGCAATCGTTGTCTCCCCCTCACTTTAGGACGTCTATCCAGTCCTTCAACTTATATGCATCAAGCTAAGGATTTATCTTGCAATCACATAAACATATGAAATACCTTTTATCCACAAAAGATGGAGCTCCCCTCCTTTTTTAGGAGGGGACATCTATCCTGTCCTTCAACCTATATCCATCAAACTAAGGAAATATCTTGCAATCACATAAACATATGAAATACCCTTAGGCCACAAATGATGGAACTCCCCTCCTATTTTAGGAGGGGACGTTTAAAGTCCGCCCCGGCGGACTTTAAACTGGGGTGGTAAGGGGTCGAGGTTGGCGAATTTATTGGCATAAAACGCTTGCTTATAGCCTAAGCATCCTTTAAAGTTAAAGTCCGTGTATGCCATTTAAAAAACTTGTCACGACGAGTTTGAATTTGTTTTCCAAAACCACTTTGGCAATGACACCTTTTCCAGTAAATAATCTGGCCCTCGAAGTCACCCTTCAATTTAGGACGTCTATCCATTCTTCAAAGTATATCCATCAAGCTAAGGAAATATCTTGCAATCACATAAACATATGAAATACCTTTTATCCACAAATGATGGAGCTCCCCTCCTTTTTTAGCTACCATGTCACACATACATTCATTTATTGCATTTAAACACAGGAATACCCCTGCACGGCAAAGCATTTTTACCTGGAACATTCAATATATAGTGATCTGCCCCATCGGGGCAACCGGTTTGTAGCAAAACAGACCGCTTTTATGGGTTTTTGCCCCATATGGGCTACCCTTTAACGATTGGGTAGCCCCTATGGGGCAAATATATATTTTTCTTTCATATCACTACAATCCGGTTGCCCCGATGGGGCAATTCATATAGGAGAAAAATACTTGTGGGTACACGGCAGCTATTTTAGGAGGGGACATCTATCCTGTCCTTCAACTTATATGCATCAAGCTAAGGATTTATCTTGCAATAACATAAACAAATGAAATACCATTAGGCCACAAATGATGGAACTCCCCTCCTATTTTAGTAGGGGAGGTTTAAAATCCGCCCCGGCGGACTTTAAACTGGGGTGGTAAGGGGTCGAGGTTGGCGAATTTATTGGCATAAAACGCTAAGCTTAAAGCCAATGCATCCTTCAACAAGAAGGAGCCGGGGGAGAGACCCCAACAAGTTTTCCAAAATTTATCACGATGAGTTTCCATCTGTTTCACTCAATCGCTCTGACAATAACGCGTTTTCCAGTAATTGATCTTGCCATCGTTGTCACCCCTCTCTTTTGGATAGGGGCAGGGGGTGAGGCTACCTCCCGCTTTTCAAAGCTTGTCATTATACTCATCCGCTCACCCTTAACTTTCCATAAACACAAAGACTTAATTGTTCGGCGAAGTCTCAGAATACATCGCAGCGGCTGCCAATCTCCTGTTTCGCGAAACGGGGGACAATCATTCCGCCCCCTTTAGGGCCGGGGTCTCTACGAAAATACCATAATAAATTATTCACATAGTGTTTTTGAGCGGGTACTTTCCCCTACCCATTCCCCTAAAATGCCCTTATAAACCTCGGCGTAACATATTTCGAATTATCCCTGATAAAATCATAACCCACCACTATTTCATGGCTTCCGTTGCTATAACCGTTGAGTGCTGAAACCTCGTAATCGTAGGCATAGCCTATATTGATATTTTTGGTGACCTGCATATGGATGATGCCCTCAAATGACTGGTCGGTGCGGTAGGTTACGCCAAGCAGCAGCCGGTCATAAAGGATGGCTGAGAGGTTAAGGTCGCTATTGATGGGCAGGGAATAGGTGGCATTACCGGCATACCTTACCATCATCTGCGGCTCCAGTTTCAAAACCTCACTCAGGGTGAAAACATAGCCCCCGCTCAGGTAATAACCCCTTATCTCCCTCGAAGCCTCATTATTGATGCGCTGCTCATTTTTGTCGTAATAATCCTGCAACAAGGCCGGAACTGAAGCACCCAGATAAAAATCCTTGCCAGACCAGTAAACCCCGGCCCCAAAATTGGGCAGGAAGGCATTATTCACATTGTGAGCCAGGTTGGGGTCGTTTTGCTGGTAAGGATTGAGCGCACTATAATTGGCCGAATACAATTTAGCCCCACCGGAAAGTCCGAAGGAAAGAATGGTATTACCCATCTGTATCCGGTAGGCATAATAGGCCATCATATCGGTATTTTTTTCCACCCCAAGCTGCTCACTGTTCATGGTAAAACCCAGCGCCACGTGCCTGAAAGGCATCATATAGCTACCCGCAAGGCCGTCAACGCTTATGTTATAGGTTTTGGGCGCGCCGTTTATGCCAGTCCACTGGTCGCGGTAATCGCCATCAATGGAAGTCACATCCCTGCTCCCGGCATAGCCAGGATTATAAAGGAGTTTATTGTACATAAACATGGTATAATGAGGGTCGCTTTGTGCGAAACCATAAGTTGGCAAAAGCAATATAAACAAGAGTAAATACTTATAAGAATTCATAAAGTCCTTTTTAAAATTTCAGTTTCAACGTTTTATCAAAAGGGATCCTTTATATACGTCAGAACCCGGATTATTATTGTTTGCATTCAGTTTTACCACATAAAAGTAAGTACCATCTGGCAATTTTTCTCCATTATTTCCGTGCCCGCCCCAGTCATTGTTATAATTATTTTGTTCATAAATACGATCGCCTTCCTTATCAAATACCTGTACTGTGTTTTTAGGATAGTTTTGGATACCTTCTATCACCCATACATCGTTGATACCGTCCCCGTTGGGGGTGATGACATCATGAACAATGACCGGAACACATGTATCTTCCTCAACCTGGAATGAATAATTCTTTTGGCAGGTGTTATTATCGGTAACAACCACCCCATAAGTACCTGCTGGCAATCCGCCAAGGTTGGTATCGGTAATACCGTTCGACCATAGATAACTGTATGGGGGTATCCCCCCGATTACTGTTATATGGATACTCCCAATGTTTGTTTCGCAGGCGTCATTTTTAATATCAGCGGATATCTGTATTGAATCAGGTTGGGTAATTATAAAACTATAGGTTGCCGTGCATTTAGCCGCACTGTCTGTTACCCGTAGCAAATAGGTGCCCGCACCAATGGCATTATTATAATTTAAAGAATCCCCATTCGACCAGGTATAATGATAAGCCCCGGAACCACCTGTTATGTTTACGGTTATATTCCCGTCATTATTTCCATAACAGGTAACGGGTAAAACATTGGCGCTTATTGCAGCACAGATAACGGCCCTGATGCGGTTGTTAAGGCAATCACCAATATAGATAATGCCGCTACTGTCTATGGCAATATCCCACGGGCCATCAATTTCAGCCAAAGCGGGAAGTCCTCCATCCCCGCTAAACCCCGCAGTCCCATTTCCTATAATCGTATTAATCATCCCTGAACCATCAATTTTGCGAACCCTGTAGTTCCGTGAATCAGCAATATAAACATTGCCCCTGGCATCCACTTTCACGCTTCCAGGATAGTTTATCGCAGCATTGATCGCCTGTCCGCCATCGCCACTATAACCCGTAGTTCCATTTCCGGCAATTGTATTAATGATTCCTGAAGCATTTATTTTACGAATACGGTTGTTTGCCTGGTCCGCTATATAGAGATTGCCCAAATTGTCAGGAAAAACATTTGACGGAAAATTTAAAATTGCCGCAGTAGCCGGGCCGCCATCTCCTCCAAAACCTTCGCTACCATTGCCTGCAATTGTGGTTATTATTCCCCTTGTGTCTATTTTTCGGATCCGATGATTATATTGGTCACATATGTAAATATTACCCAAATTGTCTGATGCCACCCCACTAATGCCATTGATCCGGGCTAAGGTAGCAGGGCCGCCATCTCCGCTGAAACCATAAGTGCCGGTTCCTGCAATTGTACTGATAATACCAGACGAATTTACCTTACGGATCCGTTGGTTATTCTTATCCGCTATATAAATATTATCGCCATTATCAACGGCTATGCCCCAAAGATTACTGCATAATTGAGCGCCAGTTGCCGGACCGCCATCCCCGCTATAACCAGAAGTTCCATTTCCGGCAACTGTTGAAATAACACCTGAGGAATTTATTTTACGAATGCAACTGTTTGAATGATCGGCAAAATACAGATTGCCTTTCCCATCCAAAACTATGCCAGCAGGATAGTATAAGGCTGCAACTGTGGCAGCCCCACCATCCCCAGAATAACCAGGAACACCTTTACCTGCTATAGTGGTAATGACCTGCGCCTTTAAAGCACAAGACAAAAACAAAATAAAAAGGAGAGATAACCGTGCCAATTTGATAATATATAATTTTCAGCCAAGAATTTTAAACAGATCAACGTTTAATCAAAATGCTCCCTTTAAAAACATCCATCCCATTAGGGGCATTGGTCGAATTCAGTCTTACCACATAAAAATAAGTGCCATCCGGCAATATTTCTCCATTATTTCCTCGTCCGCCCCAGTTGTTATTATACCCAACCTGTTCATAAATCCTGTCACCCCATTTATCAAATACCTGGACGGTGCTTTTGGGGAAATTCTCTATACCCTCAATAAACCAAACATCATTGATACCGTCGCCATTAGGCGTGATTACGTCATGAACAACTATTACTTTGCAGGTATCTTCTTCAATTTGTGCGGCATACTTCGTTTGGCAGGTATTATTATCGGTAACAACTACGGTATAAGTACCTGGTGACAACCCTTCAAGGTTGGCCTCCGCTATTCCATTCGACCAAAGATAACGGTATGGTGACGTTCCCCCTCTTACGGTCAGGCTGATGCTCCCAATACCCGATTTACAGGCGTCATTTTTCACATCAGCAATAACCTGTAAAGAATCAGGTTGGGTAATCGTAAAGCTATCAGGTGCGGTGCATTGAGTCAGGCTATCAGACACAAGGAGTTTATAAGCTCCCGGATAAAGATTATCAATATAAGGTAAACTGCTGCTATCCGTCCATGCAAATTGATAAAATCCTGATCCGCCGGTGACATTTACGGCTATACTTCCATTGTCAAATCCGTAGCAGCTAACCGGGGTAATAAAGGCTTGAATAATTGGAGATGGCTTTACCGTAACCAGAAATAATTCAGGCGCTATGTTGTTGTATGTGATAATGGAAGTGCCTGGATATATGCCTGTTACCCTCCCTGAAGTATCTATAGTAGCTACCACTGCATTACCGCTGCTCCAGGTGCCGTTGTATATATTCCTTTTTAGCTCAACAACTGTCCCTACACAAATAGTATCGGCATAAGACGTTGCTGTAAAGCTGCGGATAACGTAGTTGCCTATATCAGCAACATATACATTATCTGCCGAGTCTGCATAGATACCGTATATAGTGCCGAATGTGGCTTGCATTGCAGGGCCACCGTCGCCTGTATATCCCCGCGCCCCCGTGCCTGCCACTGTGCTGATATAATGGAAGGTGTTCACCCTCCTAACCCGGTTATTGCCACTTGGGGATAGGTAAATATTTCCACGGTTATCGGGGCACATACCCAAAGGACCCTCTATGTTTGCGGAATCCGCTGGCCCACCGTCACCGCCATATGTTGCGGAATCGTGTCCGGCAACATTATATAAAAGCCCGGAAGTGGTAATCCTTAAAAAATGCCAGCAATTCTGATTGGTAAAATAAACGCCACCCGTATCATCAACCGAAACGTTGCGCATGGTGCATAAACTCACAGAAGTTGCCGGAACCCCATCAATTGTAAACCCAACACTCCCACCTCCCGCATAAGTAGAAATTATACCTGATGCGTCTACCTTCCTTATGCGGTTGCTCCCGCTATCGGATATATAAATATTGCCGAAAATATCTTTTGCCACACCGGTAGGCGTGTCCAATTGCGCATTTATGGCAGGCCCTCCATCTCCGCTAAATCCGGCAATTCCTGTGCCTGCAATGGTTGTGATGATGCCTAAAGTATCAATCTTGCGGATTACATTATTATATTCATCCGCAATATAAATATTACCTAAGCCGTCAACAACTGCTTTTTTGGGGGCATTTAAAGAGGCTAATAGCGCAGGTCCACCATCGCCTGTATAACCGGCCATGCCATTTCCTGCTATTGTGCTGATAATACCAGAGGTATTTACTTTTCTTATCCTGTTATTTCCCCGGTCCCCAATATAAATATTGCCCAGCCTGTCTTTAAATACATCGGTTGGCTGATTGAGTTGCGCATTGGTAGCCAGTCCGCCATCGCCCGAAAAGCCGGCATGGCCGTTTCCGGCCATAGTATAAATATTACCCGATTGGGCATTCATTGAAGAATTGACAAACATGAAACCAATAATAAAGCTAAGGAGCGCAACTATCTTGTTCAATTTGTATATTTAATTTAATGTTTTAGTTTCAGGAAAGATTGACAAATATAATGGGTATTCGCTTCTATTGGTTTACCGTTTTATCAAAAGAGATCCCTTATAAACATCCTGCACAACAGCGGCAGCGGCAGCATTCAGTTTTACCACATAAAAATAAGTACCATTGGGCAATAAATCACCATTAGTGGATCTTCCACCCCAGTCATTGTTATAATTATCTTGTTCATATACCTTATCGCCCCATTTATCAAAAACCTGGATTACGTTTTTAGGATAACTTTCTATGTTCTCAATTACCCAAACATCATTGATTCCGTCTCCATTCGGGGTAATTACATTATGTACTATTATATCTGGGCAATTCCCTTCCGGCACACTAATAAACGCCGTTTTTTCACAATTATTTGAATCAATTATATGGACGCCATAACTTCCTGCTAATAAACCCGATACACTATTGCCCGTTGAATCATTTGACCAATAATACCGATAAGGTGAAGTGCCGCCCCCAACGGTAATATGAATTTTACCAGTCCCTTTTTGGCATAGATCATCCGTGACCACCGGAGCCATTGTAATAGAATCAGGTTGTGATATCGTAAAAGTATCGGCAAGGTTGCACTGAATTGTCGTATCAGAAACCCTCACAGAATAAGAGCCGGGGCTAAGAGAATTTATTGTAGCCGTAGTATCTCCTCTTGACCATAGGTATTGCATTTGGCCGGAATCCGTAATTACATTGAGGGTTATACTCCCGTTATTACTTCCATAGCAGCTTGCCGGAGCAATAAGCCCCGATATTGAAAAAGGCGGGGAACTGTAATAAGTAAATGGAAAATCGGCGGAATTGCTGCAATTAAAAGCATTTGCGGGAACCGTATATACCAGGGTACAGGTTCCCGGCGAAACCACGGTTACCAACCCGGATATACTGTCTATCGTCGCCACAAAACTATTGGCGCTGCTCCAAAAACCACCACCTACCGTCTCAGAGAAAATGGGAATTGCGCCCTTGCAAATGCCGTCAGGCCCGGAAATTTTTCCCGCATCAGGCAAGGGATTAACTGTAAATGTTGCATAGGCCACACAACCAAGGTCCATTTGAAAGGTAATTATAGCAACCCCTGTTCGTAACCCTACTGTGATTCCGGAATCCTGCATATTACCTTCAATATAAACAATGCCACCATCACTACTCCACATAGCGCTACCTCCGGTATCCCATAAAGCAACAGTATCTCCCACGCAGGCAGACAAAGGGCCATTTATGGGCAGCATATAGGTAACCAGGAACGAAGCTGTATCAACAATTTTGCCGCAAATGTTGGAATCAGTATAAAAAAGTGTATCCCATCCTGCCGATAAGCCTGTTATGCTATCACCTTTTAATACGGCCCTATTATTACTTAGGCTCCAATATCCTTCTGAATCGGACTCAGTCAACCAATAGGTTTGACCGATACAAAAAGAAAATCCTCCATTAATTTCAATCTCACCATGAAATGGAACCGGAAGGACTTTTATTATTTTAGAAAAAATACAACTTCCTGTAGTATAACTTATGGTATCAAATCCAGGCTTCCATCCAAAAACCGAACCCGAACTTACTGAAGCTATACTTGGATTACTGCTCGTCCATACTCCTGATACAATAGAATCAGTTAAGGAAATGGTTGCCCCAACGCAAACACTGTCAGGGCCATTAATATGATTATGGGCAAAATCAAAAATAGTCGTGTCAATTTTGATGTGGTACACACTACCTCCCAATGTATTGCCATTATAAAGTTTCAGAGAAGATATACCGGAGCATTGACTAATCGTAAAATCTCCCCCATTATTCACAGTTGAAAAAGAAGCGGTGGTTAAGGGGCCCATTAATACGCCATTATACAAATAGGTAGGCCCGTCAGTATCCATAATGCAGGGATTATAGCTATTCATATCAGTTGGACTTAATGTATAAGCTGAGCCATTTATGGAAACCTGTAAATATTCCCCAGTGCCATATGGCCCACCATTGATGCTCACAGCCCTTACATTAAAGCTCCTTACAGGCGGGCTAAAATCGTATTCAAACCAGCCATCTGTTGCAAATTTGCCAGCCCAGTAAGCCATTGGTGGGAACTTGCAAGAGTATAAAGGAGGCGCCGAATCTGTAAAACCGCCTGAGGTCACAGTTACATTTATACCGCCATAAGCAACAGTCCCGGACAGATTTGTAAGATAGGCATATTGCGCCCCGGCATAATTAAAACAGAAAAGCAATAAAATTATGGCCAACCCATTCTTCATAATCCTGTTTTTGTAAAATTATTCATAGAATTCCCAAAACCCACAAGTACTTATAAAGACGTAAAACCGGAACATATTGTTTGTGATGGATAAATATATTTTTTACAACCACTTATGGTTCCAAATCTAAAAACTAAATGATACCCCCATTGAACCGAAAAAGGGCCAACTCATTGAGATGGCCCTTTAACATTTAAATATTGAAAATCTACTATTGTCCTACGTTCAGGTGCATTACTGCGCGCCTGTTTTCAAGCCTTCCTTCCGGAGTGCTGTTATCGCCAACCGGAGCCTTTGAACCATGGCCCATAACTTTGATGCGCTTGGGATCAACACCCATTTCTATCAGTTGTTGTTTCACCGCTTTTGCACGTTTCAGCGACAATACTTTATTATAGGCAGGTTTGCCTGTAATATCAGTATAACCATCAACAACAATATCCTGAGTCTTATCTTCGTCAAGTTTCTTTTTGGCCGATTCAAGAACAGGGTAAGAAGACTTCATAATTACGGTCCTGTTTGTTTCAAACAAAATAGGTGTAGTTATTTCCGGCAATTCCATTTTCACGGGGGCAGGAGGCACCGGCGCTACCAGGGTTATATCCTTGCAATTAACTGTGCAACTGTTTATTGTGGCAGAGATTTCGCTATAAGAACCGGCACACAAATTAGGTACGGTAATTGTACCATCACTGCCCACCATACTTGTATAAGGCGATTGATTGCTGCCATTCATTTTGTATTTAATGGTAGCATTCAAGCCAGCCCTCAAACCATGAATGGTAATTGAACCATCACATGCTCCGGAGGTAAGTGGATTGGTAGAACTTTCAGAGTAATTTTTAATCGGTGGGTTAACCAGTATCACATTTGGTGCGTTTCTGCTATCACCATCCATCGTCAACTGGATATTGGCATATTCACCCGCACAAAGATTAGACAATTTAATGGTTCCGAATGGAGAAACAGTATCTGTTTTCACCTGCATTGCATTGCCGTTATACAAGTAGTTTACTATGCCCGTCTGACCGGGAGTAAGGTTATTGAAAATGATAGAACCATCGCAAAGACCACAGTAACTTGGATCTTTTGCTTCTTCGGTAACAGGTAATAAAGGTTGTTCTTTCTTTTTCTTGCCACCAATGAAGAACCTTACGCCTACATTAATACCATAAGACTGGCTGGTTTCAGAGCTTACGGAATGTAAAACAGAACTGTAATCTCCAACTTTATTAGTCAGCATATAGTTGCCGGGAACATTATTATTTGAAGGCTGGTAAAGATAAAATACGCCAAAATTAAGCGCCACATGATCAGAGAGGAAGAAATTAAGGGCTGGCCTTACAAGGTAGCCAACAGAGCCTGTATTATAAGATACAGTACCTGATTTGCTGGTTGGCGTAACACCTAAACCCGTATTGTAACCCTGGCCTGGCAATATAGTATTAAAATATTGCTGCATAGTATAATTAGGGTTAGTTACGAATTTATTCACGGTATAGAAACGGTCATTTACATTCGGTGTTAATCCGTTATCATAAACTGGTGAATATCCGCCCTGGCCATTTGACTGGAAATCATAAATGGCTTCATAATTAAAATTGGCATTGGTATTATACGCATTGCTCATCTTTATATTATAAAGGATTCCAGCATCGGCAGTAAAACCAATTACTTTTCCAAGGCGCTTCTTGTACTTTAATACCAACGGAATATTCAGGTTGGTTGTCTGAACGTGCTCTGTAATGCCACCATTAGCGGTAATCAGTTGCCTGAAAACATCATTATTCTTATCATGGCTTTCATATTCCACATGGTAGGACGACAAATTAACGTCCCCTGTCTGGAAAAGGTAATTAAAACCGGTACCTATCCCAAAATTGCGTTTTTTACCAAAGAAAAAACCCACCTGGCCTTCAGCTCCATAAGTCATGCCATTATTATAGGTAAGGTTGCCGCCTGTATTCATGTTTACCCCATTCAGGTAATTATTGGCAGTCGCAGCAGTAGTCATATTCTGAGAAAGGCCACCGCCAAGCACATTAATATCTATTACCCATCTTCCCAGGAGACTGTCTCCGGTAAATGATTTTTTGGGTTTCGGCGCTTCTGTTGAAATATTTGAACCTGGTGTTTGCTGGGCAATGGCTGAAAAACCAATGCCTGCGGTAAATATCAAACTAAATAATCTTTTCATATCCGGACTCTTAAATGTGATTTTTAATTTTTAACAAATTTGGAATTAGCAATTTTAACTCCGTCACGATAGCAACTTATCAGGTAGCATCCTGCCGGTAACCCATTAACATCTATATTTACATTATGCCCGTTCATGGGTTCACCAGCCACTTTCTGTCCTACAATATTCACTATTTCCAACTGCACATCTCCGGTAACATCAGCATTAATCTGCACGTTAATATTGCTTGAAGCCGGGTTAGGATAAACCTTCATATCCACACCTGAGCCCTGGTTTACATTAGTAATAGCAAGAGGAGCATTATAATAAGACTTCTGGATACAATCTCCTTTCTTAGTCATAACCCAATAATACAGGTGTGCAAAATCGGGATTGCTGTTGAAATAACTGGCGTTTATTTCACCAGATATGGCAGTGGAATCAAGCGTGGTAGCATCATCATATCCCCACTGGTAATTATCCTCATTACCTGCAAGGCAGATGAACTGCCCCCTGTAATAAATAACAACCGGATCATCAGAAATTGCTGTGCCTACATAAACAGTATAAGTAGAATTGGAGGTGCACCTTGTTGTTCCACTTGTAGTATTAAGTGAAATAACCGCTGTACCAGGGTGGCTGAAACTAACAAGGCAATTTTGTTTGTTCTCCCCTTCAGCCCAAATAAAGGCATTACTTGCCGACCAGGTATAATTCACACCTGCCCCTGGAGCCGATGCGGCGCCAAAATTCTGGAAGTAGGTGCCTGAACATAAATAAGAAGGCGGATAAATGGATATTTCACCGGCGCCAGGAGTTGGGTTAACCAAAAGGTCCAGATATTCTTTGTGAGTGCAACCAGCCCCTACAGTGATTGTATAAACATAAACCGCTGTAACCGGGTAGTTAACTGAATCGTTAAGCGTTTCACCTATATTATTTGTTCCAGAGCCTGAAGCATTACTGATTCCTGCAACTGCAGCCCTGCTCCAGTTAAAAGAAACACCGGGAGTATAACTTGACGGATTATAATAAAATGGAGAGCCACTACAAACCGATTCAGAAAGCGAAGTATTAAGCAACGGCGTTGGGCTCACAACTACAGTTACTGTTTCCTGATTGCTACAGCCATACGCCATTATGGTATATTGATAAGTATCGGTTACATTAAAATTGGTTGTATTAATAGTTTGCTCACTCAAAGGACCAGTACCGCTTGCTGCAGGTAATCCAATTCCCATTACATATGGACGAACCCAGCTGTAAGTAACAGCAGTATGGGCTGAAGTAGTGCTTGTAGGGGTATAATTGAAGATAGCGCTATCACATATTGCAGCAGGGGTAAGTGAACTGCTCAATACCGGGTTAGGATTTACCAAAAGAACAATATTCTGGGTATTCCAGCAACCGTTTATTTTAAGGGTATCCACATAAGTTACAGCTACCTGGCTATCCGTTGAATTGACCAGCGATTCATTTATTACTCCTGTCCCTGTTCCAGTGGCCGGCGTAATGCCCGCTACTGCAGCCCTGCTCCATCCATAAGCAGTAGTACTTCCGGTATTGGCCGTGTCGAGATAAGTAAATGTAGAATTGTCACATACCGGACTTGGGTTTAATGTGCTTAACAAAACCGGATTGGGGTTTACAATAACAGAAACTGTTGCCACATTTGAGCATTGGCCAAGTTTCAACGTATCAATATATAAAACATTTACCGGGCTATTTGTGGAATTCGCAAGAATCTCATTTACACTGTCTATACCGCTGTTAAAAGAATTACCTGCAATAGAATCACGGTGCCAGTAATTGGTTACACCTGAAACATAATTGGAATCAATAAAATAGAACTGGGTATTGTTACATATGGACGTTGGTAAGATTGTATTGCTCAATTTAAGAATAGGATTAACCACTACAGTAAGCGTCTGAGTATAAGCGCAACCGCTTCCCAACCTTGACAAATGAACAAAATAGGGCACTGTAACCGGGTAATCAATTGTATCATTCAGGTACTCATGGTCAGAAACTTTGATGCTATCGGAGCCTACATTTGAACTGTTGGAAATACCAGGAATTAGGTTCCTGTTCCACATAAAGATCACGCTATCTGTTGACAAAGTAGGCACATAGGTAAACAATGTGCTGTCGCACAAGGTAGGAGTCGCGATCCAGTTGGTAATTGACAAAGTAGGATTTACATGTACCTGGATATGGTCAATATTATTACAACCATTTGCGCTTAAATTTACTACATAATCCACATAGCCGTTTGATGTTAATGTATCATCCATCACATCATTAATTGTATCGGCGCTTCCTGAAGAATGGATAAAAACCCCGGTAACGACATCTGGCGTCCAGCTATCGATTGAAAAACCGGGGGTTGCGCTTGTAAGTACCAGGTGAAACAAATTACTGTCACAAATTGAAGTATCCGTAACCGTATTTAATACCGGGTTAGGATTAATAGTCAGGGAAATGGTATCTGCAGCGCCAGCACAAGAATTTACATAAGGGACAACAATAATAGTGTCATTTAAAGGAAAAACAGTGGTGTTGTTACCGTTGAATGAAATACTGTCGCTGGTACCGCTGCTGCCAAGACCTGAGGTAAGAGCCACATTATTATTAGTCCAGTTAAAATAAGCACCATCAACAGGCGCATTGAAAATTACCTTATATGGAAATCCTGTACAGGGCGTAGTAGCTTCTATTGTAGAAGTCATTGAAGGCGTAGGATTCACTGAAATTGTAAATTCCTGTATAGAACCAGTACAGGTTGCAGTAGAGGGGGTAACCATTATGGTATCCAAAATAGCGACAGTGGAAGTATTAGTGGCAGTAAAAGGAGCAATATTACCTATTCCGAAAAGGGGAATTCCGGTAACCGATGTTGTACCTGCCCAGGAATAATTAGTACCGGCAATAATACCATTAAAAGAAACCGAATCAATTGAACCGTTACAAAAAACAAGGTTTGGGGTTGTTCCGGCATTAGGTACAGGGTTGGCAGTAATAGTGAAACTTTGTGGCATTCCTGCACAACCGTTGGCAGAGTCAATAATAGTAATGGTGGCCATTACACTGTTAACCATACTTGTATCAACAACGGTAAAGGAACCTATAGAAGCGCCTGAACCAGAATAGGCCAGACCGATACTTGAATCAGTATTGCTCCAGGTAAAGGTTGCCCCTGATACGGTATCGGTTAAATTAATACCGGTAGATGGCAAACCATTACATACCGATTGGCTGATTGGAACTGTAAAATAAGGCGTGGGGTTAATGGTAACATATAATGTAGTGGTTGTAGAATCGCCTGCGCCATCATTAATCTGGATAGTAAAGGAATCAATCCCGGCGTAAGTTCCGGAAGGGGTATAAGTAAGACCGGAAGGGGTAACCACACCACCATTTGAAATACCAAAAAAATCAAAACCAGCCAGTGAACCATTTGAAGGAGCCATAATAACCGACCATGTCTCAGTTTGTCCGAGGTCCGCATCAGATATTGATAATATATCGGAAATATCTTCCATATATCCCTGGCACATGGAAAAATTGATTGGATTGCCATTTACAAAAGTTGGCGGAGAATCTATAACCTGGCTAAAAGTAGGAGTTACAAATAACAATAAAATAGCCATCAAAAGCATTGACTGGCCGCGAAATCCTTTAAAACCTTTCCTTTGTTTGTAAAATTTTTCTTTCCTCATAAGATATGACTTGTAAAATATGGTGCAAAAGTAGGTAAAAAAAAAATTAATAACAGGGATTCGGACTGCTAAATTTTTATTAACAATAATGTATTATATAAAACAGTACGGGAAACTCCCGGCTAATTATTGTAAAACAATTTCTTTACCTCTCAAAAAAGGCACAACCGGGTGAAGGTCTGCCGTGGCGCAATAAGCCATATCTTCTTCAAGTCCATAGGCGGAGAGCCTCTTGTAATGGGAACTATCCTTTAGAAAATCAATAAAATTACCGCCCGAACTAATAAAAAGGTGGTTAGCTGCCCTTGCGCTGTCACAATTTATTTCAAAAGCGTGTTGAATGCGGTTAACCACGGCCCCCGCGAATAAAGTATCTTCAAGGTTAAATTTATCCTTCCAGGATGCACATCCCAGGATAATATTTTTGTTCCTTTGGAGTAAATAATCACTCAAAGCCGAAAGGTTAAGAAACGAACCGATAAGAATCTCGGATGCGCCTATCACCATATGCAGTAGTCTGGTACCATTGGTGGTAGTCAATACCAAAGTCTTATCCTTTATAAATTTGGGTGGGTATTCAAGGGGGGAGTTACCGTATTGCAAACCTTCGGCAATTTTACCATCACGCTCCCCTGCAGTAAGGCTGCCCTGAATTAAAGCGCCTGTAGAAATACATTCTGATACAGAGGCCACCGGAATTACGCATTTCGCCCCATTATGCAGCGCTGCAGTTATAGTTGAGGTTGCCCTGAAAATATCTATTATAACTACTATAGCTCCTGTGGTATCATATAAATGCAATAAGGCAGGTGATAAACAAACTTCCAGCCCAGGTTTTTCAACATTTATCATGAACGTAAATTATCTATTAAATAAAGAATGTGCAGATTAAAAAAAGCCCCGAATATTCGGGGCCGGTAAATCATATATGTGTTAAAAACTACGATCAAATATCGACTTTTGACGGCTGCCTATTAATAAACCCACATATCGTGTTCCTTATTAAAGATATCATCAGCAATCCTTTGTCCTTCATATAATACTTCCATCGGGTTCAGGTGTTCTTTCAACTCTTCGCCATAAGCAGCCGGTGAATTCGAACTTCCATAAGGGTTGCTTACCTTGGTGATCTTGCTTGAGAATTGACGGCTTTCGAAAAATTCATCCCAGGTATAGCGGGCAAGATCATTCATCGGGTTAACAACTTCATATTGTGCGAGAAGTCCGCGAATATCCGGGTAATATAACCAGAACATTGCTTTAGGGCCAATATAAACGTGTTGATCATTATACACGTCCTTGATAGGGGCAATACCTACAATTCTTACCACCATAGCGCCCATATTACGGTCGAAAATCCAATCTTCTTTGATCCTGTACTTAGTAATTTCTTCAGGATTGAAGTCCCTTGGAGTTACCACAGTTTTTTCGAGGCCGGTAACCGGGTCGGTAACTATGGAAGTATCGCTTGTGCCAGAGGTTGTTTCAAGAATATCCTCCTTGCTCATTTGCTGGGAAAAATGGTCATCAAAAGTTTTATAACCTTTGATTTTCCCTTTTTTCAGGGCGTCAATTAAAATTTCTATGAACATACCACCACCGGTATTTTCATCTCCTGCATACCTGAAAGCAACATTCGCTTTTTCACGGGTATCAATTTCACGCCAAACGCGTTTCTTCCAAAGGATATCATCTTCCCGAATGTGCTGCCATGGAATAGGAGCAGTAATATGGGAAACACGATCGAACGCGCCGTCGTTGGTAAGTGATTTTTGCCAACGATCATTCACGCCATCAGGCTGCTTTTCCAGTTTCGGATCAGTAGTACCCTGGGCAAAGGCGCTCATTGATGAAAGTAGCAGCCCCGCTACAATGGTAAATTTGAAAGTATTCAGGATGGTCATATCCTTCTGAAATTTTTACTAAGTTAACTAAAATAATGACAATACAATGGAATTAATTTTTCTCGGCTGATTATCAGGCCCGATAGCCTTAATTTCCTCAATTATTATCCTGTCACCTGCGTGCGCCTGACGTATGGCGGTCATAACATCTTTATTATCTGAGAAACGGCAACCGCTTGGATTCTTAACCAAGTAAGGACCTACAAGGTCTTTGCCTTTTGGAAGCATCATGAAGCTGAACTGTATGATCTGGAACCTTGCGGCAAAATCAAAATTCTTAAGCACAGCTGCAGGACCGCCTTGTACCCTGAATGTGGAAGCCGACATACTACCTGTAGGCACTCCGCCAACTGAAGCTTCAGGATCGGGAATACGCCTAACACGAATTGGCATTCCACCAACTTTTTTTAAGGGACCTTCTTTGGTCTTTGCATTGATAGCCACATTCAGGTCACCAAGCTTATCAACCCAGATATTATAATGCCCTTTCCTGTTAGTGGAATCAGGCATTATCCTTGCGCCTGGTATATCAAGCGATACGTCTTCTACCGAATATCCGGCAGCTGCAACCGTAACCGGGTTCGCAACACCAATATAGAACACATTCATCTTATCAAGTCCCATAGATGCGCCGGTAGTACCTACCATGTATTCAAACTTCCATTCTTTGGATATCGGCCCATTTTCCGTATTGAGTTCTATTCTTCCCTTTACAGTCTGCAGACCGGTACCAGTTGCAACGGTTTCCCATGGCACAACTCCATTTACAGCGTCCTTTTTTGAACCACCACCCTGAGTAATAACCACTGTGGGTTTATTACTCTTATTGAAGGCTGCAAGTAATATCGAGGCTTCAATCTTCTGACCTTCGAGCAGGTAACTTGTTGTAGGCAATGCTATAGCCGCAGTAGTGTCAAATTTCAAATCCTTCAAATGGGCTTCCTCAAATAACCTATTGATTATCAAACCTTCACTGCTGCGCACATCATTGGCATATTTTGAAAACAGGGCCAAAGCTGCAATTGCAGGCATGTGCTCAAAGTTTTCAATACTCCAGTCTCCTGTAGGATTATGGTCACTTGGCTTGGCATTGGTAACTTTCAGAGGCATAAGCGGGCTCAGGTAGGTAGTATCAGCCGCGCTAACCTGGGAAAGCAGGAATTTCCTGAGCGCAGAAATTCTTTCTTTAAGTGTATCGCCGCCTCTTTTCTCAACAAGCAAGCTTGTAGTGGCATCAATATTATCCATCCTGTCAGGAATGGTACTGTCTTCTTTATTATAACCACCGGCCTCCATTACTAACCTGCGTTTCCAATCCTTCAGGTAAGCCACCATAGCATCGGCTTCTTTTACAACCAAATCCGCACGCTCACGGTAAGGTTTTACCTTGGCGGCCTGACCAGGAGCCTTTTCATTCTCCTTGATGGCATTATATACTTCAGTGGTTTTCTGATCTATTGATACGTTTGACCTATCAATACTCAGGCTCAATGTCTTGAAGGCATTGAGGATCTCGTTAGATACGTTGAGGGCCAGCAGTGCAGTCAACACCAAATACATCAGGTTGATCATTATCTGCCGCGGCTCTTTAGGTATAGACATTCTTTAGCTTTTACTGGTGTTAAATACTGTTATTTAATTTCAATTCCACAATTATCTGCCCTGCATTGCCGACAGCATATTACCGTAAACATTATTGAGTACAGTAAGATTCTTGGCCAGCAACCCGATTTGTTCTTTGGCATTGGTTGCATCAACCGCACTTGAAGCCATTGCTTCAGATGCATTAACAAGATTGCTGTAAAATTTGTTCATTGCTTTGAGGTGGTTATTGGCATCAGACAATTCCACTTCATAAATCTGGTTAAGCGTACCCAGGTTTTTAGAAAGAACGACAACCTGATCATGAAATTTGGTAGTATCTTCTGCAGCTTCGTTAAATGCGCTCATTGTTTTGGTAGCGCCAACAAAAGTGCTTTTCATTGCACCGAGCGCTTCTGCCGCATCGCGGGCACTCTGTGAATAAGTTGCAGTTGCAGCTGTAACATCCGACATTTCTTTAATCTGGCCAACTGCTTTTCCGAAACTCTGGAAATTGTCATTAAGCCTTTTCAGGTTTGGCGTATTAATTTGCGCTTCTTCAAGCATTTTGTCAAGAGACTTTGTAGGTGGTTCTCCGGGTTTGGGAAGGCCGCCTTTCTTTATTCCTTTACGGTAAGCTTCAACATTGGGGCTTTCAGTAATATCCGGGTAAAAACGTTCCCAGTAATAATCATGGTGAGGTGGGAGCAGGCCAAGCATCGCGAAGATGAAGGCTTCAGTGCACATACCTGAGGTAAGCATTACACTTGCACCGGGCCAGTGTTGTATTTTAAAAAGAGCGCCTAATAACACAACCGAGGCTCCAAGCCCGATAATCAGATTTTTGAGGTATTTACCTTTATCGGTTTCAAAAAATAATGCAATTGGATTCATTTTTGCTGATTTTTCTTTTCTTTGATTATTTTACATTAATTGATTAAGTCCTTATTTCTGAGTTCTTCTTTTCCAAATTTACTTCATAGGCCGCCTGTTGCTCAGCGCAGGTACTTCCTCGGTATAAACACAACGGAATCCGATATATGCCTTTGAGGTATCCTGGTATTCATAATCCCTCGTGCTTACCTGTAGATAGTAGGAAACATCCCTCCAGCTTCCACCCCTTACCACCTTACGGTAAAGATAAGGCCTGTCTTTATCTCCTGGCTGAACGTCATAGGAAACAAGTGGGTTAAGGTCAGACTGCTGATTATAATTTCCACCATTGAATGCTGATGCAGTCCATTCTGATACATTACCCGACATGTTTTTCAAACCATAATCGTTTGCAGCGTATTTGTCAACCGGTACTGTATAAAGTCCTCCATCTGCAGAATAGTTTCCACGCTGAGGTTTAAAGTTGGCAAGATAACAGCCTTTTTTATTGATGATATAAGGACCGCCCCATGGGTAAGGCGCTTCGTTGCGGCCACCTCTCGCCGCCCATTCCCACTCAGCTTCTGTAGGGAGCCTGAATTTGCCTTCAAAATATTGTTTGGTTTTGTCACGCTCAGACTTCCAAAGGTTGGTACGCCAGTCGCAAAATGCATTACACTGAATCCAGTTAACCCCAACTACAGGATATTTGTTGAATCCCTGGAACCAGAAATACTGAAGCGCAATAGGCTCATTGTAAGAGTAGTTGAACTGCTTAATCCATACTGTGGTATCAGGATAGATTTGTGGTTCAAAATTATACCTGTATTTAAGTTGCGATTCCATAGGGTGCATCACAGCTTGTTTATAATCAAATGTTGTATAGTGATACCTCAGTTTGGAAGCGTCCAACTGCTTAACTCCCCAACCAGATAATTCTGCAGGAACATACATAGAGGCAAGTTGGTCCTGAAGTTCAGGATCTTTCCAGTTGATGTGCTTCATGTCAAGACGCTGGGACCCATCAGGCAGGTCTTTAAAATTACCAAGGATTGTATTAGCAATGGAATCACGCACATAGTTGGTAAATTGGCGGTATTCCTGATTGGAAATTTCAGTAGCATCCATATAAAAACCTACCAGCTGTACTGTATGGATGGTTGCGTCATTTCTGCCACGGATATCCTCATCACTGGCTCCCATTTTGAAAGTACCCGAGGGAACATACACCATGCCTATTGGATAAGGCGCTTTATAATTCATTCTCGTTTGATCACCTATCAACTGGCCATTTGAGCCTGGTTGCCCACAACCTGCAGCAAGTGCGAGCAATGCTAAAGCTGTGACCTTCAGGGATGTTTTTTTCATACTACTTTCTATTGTTTTTGCAATTTGGCAACAAATATTTTCAATCAATTTTTGCTCTCGTTAGCGAACGGACGCACAATATTCAAAGTTTTTTCCAAAAATGCAACTTTCGGGAAAAAATTGTTGATAATTATATAAAATAAAAATCTGAAAATTATACTTGTCTTTTAACATTTTTTTTACCCTCTTATTTGGTGAAGTGCTTCACCTGCGCTGCTTACAGGCGACAGGCACATTTCTTCTGAGCAAACAAATATACTATTCTTATCCTCAAAATACTTATTTTTTAGGATAGGCAAATCAAATATTTCTTTTCGCAAAGTGAAAAATACCGCTTGTGGAAGGAAATTCCGCTGAATTTCGGCTTTTTGAAGGTCCGCATTTTTCCCTGAGCAGATTACTGTTTTTATGCCCTCAGTTTTGCGTTGAATTAAAATTGCCCAGTAAGCAAAAGAATAGGGATAACGGACTGTATTTTCACTCATTTTCGATAGCATTGCCGTCGATTTTTCAAGCCATTCCCTGCGCTCCATACATAAGCCTAAAACCTGCAGATTATGCGCCATAACCGAATTGGCCGAAGGCAAGGCGCCATCATATAATTCCACCTTTCTAACCGGGATATCCGCCTGCTCTTCCGACGTAAAATAGAAAAAATCTTCCCCGGTACTGAACTTTTCAATCACGGTTTCCACGAGTTCAGCCGCCTTCAAAATCCATTTGTTTTCCCCTGTCGAACAGCCCAGCTGAATAAGCGCCTGGGTTAGAAATGCGTAATCATCAAGGTTGGCTGTTATTTTTGCGTTACCGTTTTTCCAGGCATGTTTCAATGTTCCATTTGTCTCGAAACATCCAATCATCCACTCCATATGTTCAGTAGCCCTGACCAAATAATGTGCGCCTGTTTCTATTGCTTGATGCTTTCCTGCCCCTATTGCCACTCCTGCCCTGCTCAAGGCTATATTCATCAGTGCATTCCACGACAACAGGCTTTTATCATCAGTCTGTGGCCTTATTCTTTCCCCTCTTGCCACTAAAAGGTTTTTCGTGACGTCAGATATTACCTTCCTGATTTCAAAGGGGAATAGCCCCCTTTCAGCAGCAATCTTTTCAATGCCTTTGGCAATATGAAGGATATTTGTTTCTTCCCAGTTTCCTTCAGGCTTTATACCAAAATAATCAGCCGCTATCCCTTCCACATCAAAACTTGCTTCAAGCCATTCGTCCCAGGTCCAGGTATAAAATTTCCCCTCTACACCTTCGCTGTCAGCATCAAGGGCGCAATAATACCCCCCCGCTTCATTTTTAAGTTCAGCCTCTGTAAAAGCAATCGTTTCTTCTATAATTTTCCGGTAACGTTCTTCATGTGTTAGGCTATATGCATCACAATAGGAACAAACCAATAAGGCATTATCATAGAGCATTTTTTCAAAATGTGGGGCAAGCCAGTCTCTATCGATAGAATATCGTGCGAAACCACCCGCAAGCTGATCATAAATCCCGCCTTCAGCCATTGCATCAAGGCTGCGCAAGGCATGGCGCAGAGCAGGTTCATCGCCTGTAAAATGATGGTATTCAAGGAGGAAACTAATGGCCATAGTACCCGGAAATTTTGGCGCATGGCCAAATCCGCCTTTTTCCTTATCTGCCTGTTTCAGCAGGTTAGCAGCTATTTTACCACTGTATTCCTTATCTGGCATCAAACCCGCCGGGCCCGAGATGGTTTTGGAAGCCTGTTTCAGGTGCCTGATCATTTGTTCAGCCTGTGCGTTTACTTCTTCAGGCTGGTCCTGCCATATTTCGGCCATACGGCCCAGTACCTGCAACCAGGATGGCCTGCTGTATGCCGGCCTCGGGGGATAATAGGTACCACCATAAAATGGGTACCGCTCAGGAGTCACAAATACATTGAGCGGCCATCCGCCACTTCCGCTTATGGATTGCACAGCATCCATATATAAATGGTCCACATCCGGGTGTTCTTCCCTGTCCACCTTAATGCACACAAAATGCGTGTTCATAAATGCGGCCACTTCCTCATCCTCAAAACTCTCATGCTCCATTACATGGCACCAATGACAGGCTGAATAACCAATACTTACCAGGACAGGTTTGTTTTCTTTGCGGGCAATTTCAAAAGGCTCATCACCCCAGGGATACCAGTCAACAGGATTATGGGCATGTTGCAGCAGATACGGACTTTGTTCATTGATCAGCCTGTTGGTCATCTACATAGAAATTGATAAATAAGAAAATTAAAACCCATATGCAGGTTGGGGTTATGGTCAGGAAATTAAAAAAAATAATTTGGTTTGGAACTAAAACCCGTAAATGTTAAAGAACTGAAATTCGATAACAATTTCAAACAACTGAAAACTAATTTATTACAAACTATTATTCAGCGCTTTCTTCATTTGCAATACCCTTCAAGGTTTCTGCAAGGAATTGCTCAAGGGCCGAAACCATAGAAGGGGCATTCGGTGCGGGCGCTTTTACATTCAGGTTAAGCCCCGATTCTTCTACTGCTTTAGAAGTAGTAGGACCAAATGCGCCTATAAGAGTACCATTCTGCCTGTAATCGGGATTATTTTCAAAAAGCGTCTGGACACTGTATGGGCTGAAAAATACAATCATATCGTATCCTTCTTTCATTATATGCCCTATATCATTCGAAACCATCCGGTAAAGGGTAGCATCGGTATATTTAATATTCAATTTCAATAAGTACTGGCCAATATCATTCTTTGTACTGTCTGACAAGGGCAGAATATATTTTTCATTTTTATGCTTGCCTATTACCTCGCAAAGTCCCTGGGTGCTGCCATCGGCTGAGAAAAAAACCTTTCTTTTCCGGTACAGGATGAACTTTTGTAAATAGAGCGCAACCGCTTCTGTAATACAGAAGTATTTCATATCCTGCGAAACCTTAAACTTAAGTTCTTCGCAAATCCTGAAAAAATGGTCAACAGCATGTCGGCTGGTGAATATTATTGCGGTATATTCACCTATGTCAATGCGTTGCTTCCGGAACTCTTTTCCGCTTAAACCTTCAACCCTGATAAAAGCGTGAAAATCAAGTTTCAGGCTGTACTTTTTAGCAAGGTCAAAATAAGGCGACTTTTCAGTTTCGGGACGGGGTTGCGTTATTAATATACTACTTATCTTCATTTCCTTTATCTCATCGCCTTTGTTTTGTAAACGAACAACATTATCCATAAATAAGGATTATCAGAAATAAACTCGGAAATGCACTATTAACGCTGGTATTGATTTAGTAAAACATGAGCCCTTTAACCAATAACTTCATCAATACTGCCAACGGCAATAATTCCGAGGCGCAAAGGTACATAAAAAAATGGAATTTACTATATTGGAAAAATGAACCAAAAACCTGCCACGACCGCAGGTAACGGTTCAGAAGCAAAGCCCCTGAAACCACAAAAGATATGACAATTACCTGCTGCGCCCACTCGCGGTCGGCAAAGGCCAGGATAATGATAAAGGGTATCAAGGTTATGCCAAGCACCTTATTTATGAGAAAAACATTAAATAAATAATGTTCCGTAATCCCTTCAACCCTGAAGGCCCATCCGCTGAACCTGATAGCAGCAAATTTGGCCAGGTAAATAAGCCCGGTGCCACTTATCAGCATGATGATAAGCAGCGAAGGCGGAATAATACCCGAATGATGCGGAGTAAAAAACCTGACTATGTAATAGATATAAGCCCCGAATGCAAATGTAAAAAATACATTCATGAGCAGGTTGGGAAGCCCCGAACCCTGCAATTGTTCCTTAAGTTGCCTGTTGCTGAGGGTTGGGTTCCAGAAAGCCCGCCAGAGATTAATAAAATAACGGGTATCCATAAACCTGATGAGCCCAAGCATAATGCATAAAAAAACAAGCAGGTAGAAATCAGCCGTCTGCGATTCCATAATATGAGGAACCTCAATATCATTAATCACATTTTTGCAAGCCAATATTGGCAATGCAGCTATAAAAGTATCTGCATTTATTTTCCCCTGCTGCCTCAGATAGGCGCTGTCGGGCATTACTGTAATGCCATAAAGAGCCGGTTGCACCTTGCCATAAGCAGTACCGCAATTCAAAATAATAAAAAGAATGATGCAAAACCGGGCCAACCGCATACTGTGGGTAAAATTAGGTGAATTTATACCAGCCTTTATTTACCTCACTGGCACTATGCCTCATTTATTTTTCCACGGCTGTGCATATTGGGCAGTTTATATTGAGAGGGATAGTCAAGTCAATCAAATTTTGAAATTTACATTTAAGTTTTCGAACATTTAAAATGGAACATTTTTGGTATTACTGCTGCAAATTGCCAAGCCATCAATCTTACTCAGCCAATATGAGGGACGCCACAAAAAGGCAAAAAACTCCAATAGATGCATTGACTTTATGAAACAATCCATTAAAAGTTATTTACCAGAATAACTTCGCTAAAATTGAGGAAACTGAAATCACCCATTGTTCTTATGTCTTTTCCGCTTCCTTATTATAATTGCTCAAGACTGTCTAAGAATAAATATTCCTGAAAAAAGTTTTGTTGAACACGAATATTAAAACGATTTATTCCCAGGGATTTATCACCATTAAAGGAGAAATACCTTTGAAATCAGCCATATTTCGGGCAAATAAAATGAAATTATTTACTTGTTCAGTAGCTGCAATAATCGATCAAGCAATTTTATGTCGCTATTCTTCCTTATCTCAATTCCTCTTAAAATAACAGTTTCTTCAAGGTCAAAAACATTACCTGCATTAATAAAATTAGGCAAAGTAGCTCATTGTTGTGTTGCTGCTTTTTTCCATGCCAAAAGTTAAATTCGGGTAATGATACATATATTAGTTTCAATTTCATCCATAAGCCTGCTACCTTTCAGAGGTAAGAGTTTATTTAAATATTAAATAAACGCAATATTATCAATGAGATATCCCCATTCCATTCTTCCTTTATATCTTTTGCATGTTTTTGAAAATCAGCATACTGTTCCTCTTTAAGAGGAAGTGAGCCTGTTAAGGCTGCATTATTTATTTTCTTGTCTCCATGTTTTTTTCAGAAAGTTCATCAATGGAATATAGAAACACCTTCCATTTTTTACCTATGTATTTCTCTGGAAGGTGAGTTGAAATATTTTCGGTTTCGGCAGTAATTGTAGAATGGACTGAGGCCTAAATTTTACGTGAATACAAGTTAACTATAAACTTTATTAAAACGGATTTATTTGTCGCATTATTGAAATCCCCCTATTTCAGGGGTGATTTTTTACGGTATTTTTTTCAGATAAGCAGTTTTTAAAATAATTTTTTCAACTTTTGTAACTATATTTCTCCTTTTTCGATTCATAGGTATCAACCGCTTCATAATGCTCAGAATAACCAACCTTTCCAAAACGTACCCTAATGGCGTGAAAGCCCTTACGGATGTAAATCTTGATATCTCAAATGGCATGTTCGGGTTGCTGGGGCCTAATGGCGCCGGTAAAAGCACACTTATGCGCACCATAGCCACCTTGCAGGACCCTGATTCAGGATCCATAATGTTTGGAGATATGGATGTGACCAAAAATAAAAGGGAACTGCGCAAGGTGCTGGGTTATCTGCCCCAGGAATTCGGTGTTTATCCCAAGGTTTCGGCTGAGGAAATGCTGCATTATGTGGCAAGGCTCAAGGGAATAGGGAATGACAAGGAACGGAAGGAACTGGTGAAGGCGCTGCTGGAACAAGTGAACCTTTATGCCCACCGCAACAAATCGCTGGGTGGGTATTCAGGGGGCATGAAGCAACGCTTCGGAATAGCCCAGGCCCTGATAGGTAATCCCAAACTGATTATTGTGGATGAGCCCACCGCGGGCCTCGACCCTGCCGAGCGCCTGAGGTTCAATAACCTGCTCAGCGAAATAGGAGAAAACATCATCGTCATCCTTTCCACGCATATTGTAGATGACGTCAGCGAATTATGCAATGATATGGCAATCATTTCAGGCGGAATAGTGGTGCAAAGGGGCAACCCGGAAGCCCTTGTCCAGAGCCTCGAAAACAGGATATGGACCAAGAGGGTGAATAAGGAAGAAGTAGCCTTTTACCAAAACTGGGGCAAAGCCGAATATAAATTCATACTTGCCAAACTTTCCGGTGGAAAAATGATGGTATATATCAACAGTGAACAGGATCCGGGCAATGGCTTTGCGCCACAGAAAGCCACGCTCGAAGACATTTACTTCTCAAACATTTCCTAACCTCTTAATCATACACCCATGTTCGGTTCCATTTTTGCTTTTGAGGTAAGGCGTTCGCTCAGGTCACTTTCTACCTATGTCTATTTCTTTATCCTGTTTATAGTCACTTTTTTCCTTGCCCTGCTGGCGGGCGGCGCTTTTCCCGAGGCCAACTTTCAGTTTGCCGGAGAAAAAATTTATGCCAATGCCCCACTGGTCATAGACGCGTTTTTCTCTACCATCACCAATTATATAGGTATCATCATTATTGTGGCGCTCATTGGCAATGCTGTGCTTAACGATTTCAAGACCAATACCTATACCATGATTTTTACTACACCTGTTTCCAAATTCGATTATTTGTTCGGCAGGTTTTCAGCGTCTCTTTTTATCTGTCTCCTTATTCTTACCGCACCGGCATTCGGTATGGGCCTGGGTTATAGCTCCCCATGGGTAAACCATGATAAGATTGAGGCCATTACGTTCATGCCCTATGTATCCTGTTATTGGCAAACCATTATCCCAAATGCATTGATTTATGGCGCCTTGTTTTTTTCGGTTAGCCTCATTGCAAGGGATATTTTTGTAATCTGGCTTTCCCTAATCATTTTTTATGTGGCCACCGGGGTTTCCAATTCCATTTTTGTTTCGCTCGATAACCAGACTATTGCCGCTTTTGCCGACCCTATGGGCAACCTGGCCAAGCGAACCATCAGCAAATACTGGAGTACTTTCGAAAAAAACCATAAAAGCTACTATCTCACCGGCCTTTTCCTGGCCAACAGAGTCTTATGGTTGTCCATATCAACTATCCTATGGTTTATCGGTTACAAATATTTTTCCTTTACCTCAAGCCCTCGACGCTTGTTTATTCGTAAACCCAAAACGGCAGATAGTTCAAAAATCTCGTTTGTACCCGCATTTTTCAACCGCAACGCCATACCCGTAGCAAATATGTCTTTTACCACAGCAGCCAGCCTGCGCAGCCTTTGGGGGCTTTCGGTAAATGAATGCATCACTATGTGGCGCAATATTTATTTCCGTATCATCCTCCTTTTCGGAATGTTGTTCCTCTTTTTGGCTTCCACCCAATTGGGCAAGATTTACGATACAACCGTTTTACCTGTTACCTATATAGTTGTAGAAAATTTCGGTGGCACTTTTATGCTTTTTATGGTGATACTTACCATCATGTTTGGCGGGGAACTTGTCTGGCGGGCCAGGGATTTCAAAATGGACAATATCCTTGACGCATTACCGGTGCCCAACTGGGTATTTTACAGTAGCAAGCTGGCCGGCTTAATCTTTATGCAGGTGCTTCTCATGAGCGTTATCTTTATTTCGGGGATAATCGTGCAGTTGTGCAAGGGCTATAACCACCTGGAGATTTTTCTTTATTTCAAATACCTGTATGGCTTTATGCTCATAGATATGGTAATGCTTGCCGTATTGTCCATATTTGTACAGGCCCTGGTTAAGAATAAATACGTGGGGTATTTTATTGTCGGCATATTCTATTTCTGGAATGCCACTTTTGCGAGCATTGTTTTAAAACACAACCTGCTCATATTTGATTCATCCCCTGGTTTAAATTATTCCGACATGAATAGTTTCGGGCATTGGGTGGGGCCTTATTTCATTTATAAAACATACTGGGGCGCTTTTTGCCTTGTTCTTGCGGTGCTATCAAGCCTGCTTTGGGCCAGGGGAACAGAAAAAAGCCTGAAACTGCGGTTTACAGAATCTCTGAATAAGGCCAACAGGCGCTCATGGCTGGTGCTTTTTGCAGGGCTAATTATCTTTTTCGGCTGTGGCGGGTTTATTTATTATAATACCAATGTCATCAATAAATTTGAGACCGATTTCAAACAGGATGAAAATTCAGCCACTTATGAAAGGAAATATAAGAAGTTTGAATTTTCCCCACAGCCCAAAATCACCGATGTTAAGCTGAATGTGGATATTTTCCCCTATACAAAGGGTATGCGCTCAAACGGAACCTTTGTACTTAAAAACAAAACCGGTTCGGCCATAGATTCTGTCCATGTATTGGTTCCATCCACTATTATTATTCACACTATGAGTTTCTCAAGGCCATCGCAGCTGATGCTTAACGATTCTTTATTTGCTTACCGCATTTATAAATTGGCAGCCCCATTGCAACCCGGCGATACCATTACCCTCAATTTTGATGTGGAAATGGTAAGCAAAGGATTTACTGAAGGTTTCTCGGGATTGGGCACTCCGCTTGATAATGGCACTTTTGTGAACAATATGAGCTTCCTGCCCTATATTGGCTACGCGAATGGGGGAGAACTTACAGACAATACTACCCGTAAAAAGCACGGTTTAGGCTACAGGATAACGGCTAACCCCATTAATGATACTGCAGCCCTAATGTATAATACATTTATCCAGGACGCCGACTTTATTACCTTCGATGCTACCGTGAGCACGGTCCCCGACCAGATTGCGGTAGCTCCTGGCTATCTGCAGCGCGAATGGACTGAAAACGGAAGGCGTTACTTCCATTATAAAATGGACTCAAGGATACTTAATTTTTATTCCTTCCTATCGGCCCGTTATATCATCAAAAAGGAAATGTGGCACGATGTGAGTATAGAAATTTATTACCAGAAAGGCCATGAATACAACCTGGACAGGATGTTCAACAGCGCCAAAAAATCGCTTGAATATTATACCACCCATTTTTCACCCTACCAATACAGGCAGGTCCGCATACTTGAGTTTCCCCGTTATGCCACTTTTGCCCAGTCTTTCCCCAATACCATTCCCTTTTCTGAAGGCATTGGTTTTATTGCCAATGTTGACGACAGCAGCAAAGATGAGGTTGACTATCCATTTTATGTAACTGCCCACGAGATAGCCCACCAGTGGTTTGCCCACCAGGTAGTTGGGGCTGATGTGGAAGGATCCAACATGCTTTCCGAATCGCTTGCCCAATATGGCGCCATAATGGTGATGGAAAAAGAATACGGGGAGGAAAAACTCAGGAAATTCCTGCACATAGAAATGGATAAATACCTCACAGCAAGGTCAAACGAATCAGAAAAAGAAAAACCCTGGGCCTATGTGGACAATGGGCAGGGGTATATCCTATACCAGAAAGGCGGCATTATGATGCATTCCCTGAATAAATACCTGGGTGAGGACAGCCTGAACCATGCATTGAAACGGTTCATAGAGAAATATGCATTCCAGGGACCGCCCTACCCTACCACGCTTGACCTTATTGCCGAAATCAGGAAATCAACGCCCGATTCCCTGCAATATTTTATCACGGATGCATTCCAGAAAATAACCATATATGATAATAAGGTAACCGACGCCAAATCAACCAAACAGGGTGATAAGTATATAGTTGATGCGACAATAGACTCTAAGAAAAGGTATGCCGACAGTACCGGAAAAGAAACAGATGCCACCGGGGACAACTATGTGGAAATAGGTTTGTATAAAAACAGGACCACCCTTATGCAGGTAGCCATGTATAAATTAAAACCCGGTGAAAACAAGATCTCCATCATAGCCAATGAAAAACCTTATAAGGTAGTCATAGACCCCCGCCTGCTGCTCATAGACAGGAAACTGGATGATAATGAAATGAAACTGGATAATAAGGATAAGGTGAGCGCTAAATAAAATACATTGCACATTGGCAAAATAAAATGCCACTGTGCAATGTTTCCTATAAAATTTACCCTATAGCCTGCCTTAAATCTTCAATAAGGTCCTCCACATCTTCAATTCCCACGCTTAGCCTTATCAGCGAATCAACCAGCCCATTCTTTATCCTGTCTTCCCTGGGAATAGAGGCATGGGTCATGGTGGCCGGATGGCCAATGAGCGATTCCACACCTCCAAGCGATTCGGCAAGGGCGAATAACTGCGTTTTTTTAAGCACTTTTATGGCCTCATTCAGGTTATCATCCTTAAGTGTAAAAGAAATCATGCCCCCAAAACCCCTCATTTGCTTTTTTGCAATATCATGATTGGGGTGGTCTTCAAATCCTACCCATATCACCCGGCCCACCTTGGGATGGGAGCGCAGGTACTTAGCTATAGCTTCACCGTTTTCGCAATGACGCTGCATCCTCACGTGCAGGGTTTTTATCCCTCTCAGCACCAACCAGCAGTCATGCGGGCCAGGTACAGCACCGCAACTGTTCTGTATAAACCTTAGCCTTTCTTCCAGGCTCTGGTCATTCATAATCAATGCGCCATGTACCACGTCAGAATGTCCGCCAAGGTATTTGGTGGCTGAGTGCAACACTATATCAGCTCCATGATCCAGAGGGTTTTGCAGGTATGGGGAGGCAAAAGTATTATCGCATACCAAAACCAGGTTGTGCTTTTTGGCTATAAGGGCGCAGGCTGCTATATCTATAACATTCAGCAAGGGATTGGTAGGCGTTTCTATCCAGATCATTTTGGTATTGGCATTGATGTATTGCGCTATATTCTGAGCATCCTGCATGCCAATAAAATGAAACTTAATTCCGTAATTGGCAAACACCTTGGTCATTACCCTGTAGGTGCCCCCATATAGGTCGTTTGAAACGATAACCTCATCACCGGGAAGCAGCAGTTTTATTACTGCGTCGGTTGCAGCCATTCCACTACCGAAACATAACCCGTATTTTCCGTTCTCAATAGCAGCCAGTGCGTTTTGCAAAACTGTGCGGGTGGGGTTCTGGGTACGGGCATATTCATAACCTTTATGGTCGCCGGGCCCTGCCTGCACATAGGTTGAGGTTTGATAGATAGGTGTCATTATAGCCCCGGTTGTAGGGTCGGGACTAATACCGGCGTGTATCAGCTTGGTATTTAACTTGTAATGATTATCAGACATTTTATATAATTAGCATTGAATAATAGATAGGATGAAATAGGTGTGGCCGATAGCTAAACTAATCAAGGGATAAATTAATGAATCCCCTTGAAAATTTCAAATATCTGCATTTGTCATGGCGAGTGGGTTTCCATTTGTTTCACAAAATCACTTTGGCAATGGCACAGTTTTTCATTTAACTGATCTTGCCATCGCTGTCAACCCTATCTTTTGGAGAGGGACCGGGGGTAAGGCAGCTCCGCAATTTGCAAAACTTGTAACAGAGACCAATTGCAGATCAGCGAACCAACTCAGTATCAACCTGTGGCTTTGCTAAGTTGAGTTTCCAAACGCAATAGTTTATCCTGTACAAAGCATTATTCAGTCTTCACTCTTTTTCTCTTGGGCAGCTGCAGGTTTAGCTTTGCTTTTCTTAGGTTTTGCCGCAACAACGGCTGCTGGTTTAGCGGTTTTTACAGGTGTCGTTTCTTTATCCGCCTTTTTTGCTTTCTTTTTTTCTTTAATTTCTTTATGCTCTTTTTCTTCTTTCTCTTTTGTGTGGTGTTTTTCTTCCTTTTCCGGTTTCAGGTCTTTTTCTCCCACAATTTCCACGAATTCCAGATTATCCATCAATTCGCTGAAAAGTTTATACTTGCTTTCTTTAACGATTAGTGTGATCTGCCTCATATATTTATTTTTAATTATTAAAATGCAAAATTAGGGTAATTCTTACGTTTTCACAGAAACTATTGAATTAATAACATTGGAAATCAAAACCGATTCATTTCCAGGAAACCCAAATTGACAGCAGCAGCTTAAAAAGGTATATCAACCCTTATTTGTTTGGAATAAATTTTACCCTTGGCATCCTTCCCGTCAATCTTCCACATCACCGACCTGAGCATAACAAAAAGTGGTTTCTGGTTGGCCTCTTTCACATTATGCACACTATTCAGCATTTCCTGTATCTTTTTCTTACTCATGTGGCGCCGCTGCGCTGCCTTTGCCACAGCTGTCCTGATAGTATTGGTATTAACATCAGGGTAATCAAGCGACTGGGCTTCAAGGCCTGTTACCCTGTACATATTATTTCCACCATTCAGGGCCTTCCATGCAGTGGTTGTTGACAAAGATTCGATAGGCAGCGTACCCAGGTTATTCTTAAGTACTACCACCGACTGATACCTTTGCGAAACCTTGGTTACATTACCAGTTACCTTTATGATATTGTTGTTGATATTGCCATTTGTGAGGGTATAAACCGCGCCGTTAGCTTTCAACAGGTTGGGTTTGCCTGCCTGTTTAGCGTTCACATTCTGTATAAAAACAGAAACCTCGCTGAAATCAGCTGCCAGTCCATTACCGGAAGGCAAAGCAGATACTGGGGTTATGGGTTTGGATTTTTTCCCCGTATCTGCAGCCGGTGGTTTCACCTGCACTACCGGGGTATCCTTGGTTTCAGTTTTAGAGGGTATTTCAGGTTGCAGGTCGGTAACCATATCCTGCAGTTTCAGGGGATCCTTTTCCGTAACTATGGTGGACGAATCGCCCAGTATTATCGGTCCGTGACTTTTACCTGGCGTATCATCTTTACAACTAAAAAGAAAAGACACCGCAAACGCCAAACATGCTATTTGTATAAACCGTGAAATCATACCATTCCTGTTTCAATTACGAAAGTACCGCAGATTAAGTCAATTGTCAAATGTAATGAACAAAAAGTGGTTCTACCCCATATTATGGGTTCAAAATAAAATTTTCTGCCAACCTTGATATTTATATTAATGATATCAAAACCACAGGTATAACCAAGGAAATTGATTTTTTTTTATGACAAAATAATATGGTTATCCGATAATAGTAATTATTTTTGCGGCCACATACACGTACTATATGAAGAATACTCCCTTTACGGAAAGACATATTGCCCTTGGCGCTAAAATGGCTCCGTTTGGCGGCTTTAATATGCCGATATCCTACACAACCATTAGTGATGAACACCTTTGCGTAAGGTCAAACGCCGGAGTTTTTGATGTAAGCCACATGGGTGAGTTTATACTTAAGGGGCCAAATGCACTTGAGCTGATACAGCGGGTAACTTCAAATGACGCGAGCAAACTTACCAACGGAAAAGCACAGTATTCATGCCTTCCCAACGAAAATGGCGGTATTGTAGACGACCTTCTTGTATATTGTATAGACCAGGACAAAACCTATATGCTGGTGGTAAATGCCTCAAACATTGACAAAGACTGGGAATGGGTGAACAGGCATAATACCAATGGGGTAGAAATGCACAATATATCAGACAAGACTTGCCTCCTTGCCATCCAGGGCCCTAAGGCTACCGGGTATATGCAGCAACTTACCGACATGGATATTACCGGCCTTAAATATTATACTTTCTGCCAGGGTACGTTCGCCGGGGTTGAAAATGTTTTGGTTAGCGCTACGGGTTATACCGGCGCTGGCGGAGTGGAAATTTATTTTGAAAATACCGGAGATAATGCAGACAAAATCTGGGAAGCGGTTTTCAGGGCTGGCATGCCCCATGGCATGAAGCCTATTGGCCTTGCCGCAAGGGATACTCTTCGCCTCGAAATGGGCTTCTGTCTTTATGGCAATGATATTGACGACACCACAAGCCCTATTGAAGCCGGACTGGGTTGGATCACCAAATTTACCAAGGATTTTACATCAAGGGCCATTTTTGAAAAACAGAAGAAAGAAGGCGTAACCCGCAAACTGGTTGGGCTGGAAATGATTGATAAGGGTATTCCCCGCCATGGCTACAGCATACAAAATGCCAAGGGCGATGATATAGGCATAATAACTTCAGGAACCCAATCGCCCAGCCTTAATAAGGCAATAGGTATGGGTTATGTAGGTGTTGAAGACGCCGACGAAGGCTGCATTGTTTTTGTGATGATCCGCGACAAAGCCATCATGGCCAAGGTAGTAAAACTGCCTTTTTACAACCAATAAGGTCTTTGGTTTTCATTTTGAAGCAAAATAAAGAATTATAAAAATCCGCCCTTTTAAACGGGCGGATTTTTTTTGGTAAAAAAATGGGTTAGATTAGTGCATTTTGGCAGCATACCCGCCTGTGCCTCCTAATCCCTCAGGCCACCTGAATGTGTGGAACAGACGGCTTAGTCTTGCATGAAAATTGCAATGATTTATCCCTCATAAAGTTTAGCAAAGCCTGATATCTGCTTATTTTTATAGGGTATTTGGCTCCACAATATAACCGGTTGTAGTATCTTCAAACCTGAAGTACTTTGCCGGAAGCTCCTTATAGGTAAAAATATCCCAGTTGACAAGGAACTTGTTCGTTACGCCTCTTGCCCAAACCCGGTCACCAGGACGGTCGTCAATAATGATGGATGCCGACTTTCCCTGTTCAAGAGTAGATAGCAGCCAGAATTCATAAGGTGTTCCCCATAGCATCATTAAAATGCCCGCATTTGCTTTTTTTGAACTGGCAATTATCTTTTTATCACCGTTTTGTTTTAGGTATGCCCTTTGCCAATCAAGCCGGGCTGTATAGGTATTATGGGTAAAATAAATCCGGGCACAGCCTGTGATCAATATTAAAACTAATAGGGGCATAGCCAATTTTTTCTTATCCAATACTGGCAGCATATCAAATATAACTGGAAGGCCAAGGAAAATACCTAAAGGAAGGTATAAGTTTTCGATATAAAAATTAGGGGTAATTGGAGTCGGGTAAGAAATATTCACCAAAAAAAGGTAGCCGGTAAATGAAATTATAAAAAAACAAAGTTTTCGGAAGTCCGAATTTTTAAAATAAAAAATTACTATGCCCACAGTACAAATAATAACCCAATAATACAATTCCAGGCAATTTAGTAAAAAACGCTTATTTGAGTAGGTAGTAAAATAGTTGGGGAACAAAGAGATAAAATTTTTCATCCCACTCATTGAATGGACTTCATATGGGGTTTTGAACAAAAACATTTTTATAAGTAACCCAACAAAATAAATTAATGTGATACAGTAAAGTAATTTCCTGTCAAAAAAGGAATTTTTACTTAAAATAAAGAAAACTATCGAAAATAAAATGACAAAAACAATGAGAGGATGATAAAATATGACCGTTATTAAAATCAATAATATAATTCCCCAGGTTAAAGGTGTAACCATTTTTAATTCTTTTTGACTGATGAGTGCAAAAAGGACGAGCAGCATTATTACTGCCTGTGGCAATTGGGAAACCATCCAATAAAAAGAATCTGCGACAAAAAGTATATTAAATAACAGAATCAACAATGCAAAATCGTATCTTTTTAAAACACTTCCACAAATGAAATAGCCGGTGAAATAATAGAGAATAAATGATGAGGAATAAAGCTCTAAAATCAAATTTAATGGCAAACCTGCCTTGCATGCCAGTAAAGGTAAAATCTGGTTGATTATATCACCGAAACGGTATATTTGTATAGCAAATCCCTGACCTTTAATAATATGAAAAACATTAAAAGCCATATCAAGAAAAACAGTCCTTTCCTTATAGAAAACCAAAGAAAAAACGAACAAAACAACATAAGCAACAATCCCCGTCAAGTATAATTTCCTGTACATAATCCTTATTGGGTCTAAATATAAAATTTCTTTTCAGTGCACTTCCCTAAAACCGGGGGAATTTTTATTTCTTTGCAGTAGTTTCGCCAACCAAGAACGCAAAATATGTTACCAAAGTACAGCCGGATTTTATTAAAACTGTCAGGAGAATCACTGATGGGTATACGTAATTTTGGAATTGACCCCAAAATGCTTGAACAGTATGCCAAAGAAATAAAGATGATAACCAATGTAGGCGTTCAGGTTGCTATAGTAATAGGCGGCGGCAATATATACAGGGGTATGAATGAGGCCGAAACCGGTATAGAACGTGCGCAGGGCGACTATATGGGAATGCTGGCAACAGTGATCAATGGAATGGCGCTACAGGCTGCCCTCGAAAAGGAAGGCGTGAATACCAGGTTGCAGAGCGCCATAAAAATGGAGCAAGTGGCAGAGCCCTATATCAGGCGGAGGGCCATGCGCCATCTTGAAAAAGGCCGTGTTGTGATTTTCGGTGCCGGTACGGGTAATCCCTATTTTACTACCGATACAGCAGGTTCGCTCAGGGCAATTGAAATAAATGCCGATGTAATTTTAAAAGGCACCAGGGTTGATGGAATTTACACCGCCGACCCTGAAAAAGACCCAACAGCCACACGGTATGAAACCATTTCCTTTACAGAAGTAATTCAAAAAAACCTGAAAGTAATGGATATGACTGCCTTTACCTTATGCCAGGAAAACAACCTGCCTATCATTGTATTTGATATGAACAAGAACGGTAACCTGCTGGATGTAGTTACAGGTAAGAATGTGGGAACCCTGGTTTCTTAATTCCCTCAAAAAAATAACGCCATTAATATTTCCGGAATGGGAAACTGTTTAAGCAGTTTCCTCTTTCGATTTTTGCAGGGGGCTTCACTTCCGCCCCTATTGCTGTTTTCATCAACAAAGGCGAAATGACATTTTTTACAGGTAATTGATCTTGCCCTCGTTGTCACCCCTCTTTTTTGGAGAGGGACCGGGGGTGAGGCCCCAACGCGCGTGATTCACAAAATTTGTCATGCTGAGGCACAAAGCATCGACCCTGTTTCGCCAAAGAAGGCTTGATGAACGAAAGATACTTTGTGCCTAAACATAATAAAAGCAAATAATGAAGAAACCTAATGTTTTTGGGTGAAATAGCGTGCTTCTCCATGTAATTGTTGCTTGAAAAATTTAATTTATTCATCTGTTACAAAATGCTTATGCACCCGTTTTATCCCCGGAGCCGGACCTAAACATGTTCTTCTTTCTTTCCTGTGGAAAAGCATTGGTGTTTATCAAATTTCGACGTACTTTGCGCCGCTATTCTTACAATCTTATGGATTTCCAACTTACAGAAGAACAAATTGCCGTACAATTGGCGGCCCGCGATTTCGCCAGGAACGAACTGCTGCCGGGTGTGATAGAACGCGATGAAAAACAGAAATTCCCCGCCGAGCAAATCAAAAAACTGGGCGAACTGGGCTTTCTGGGAATGATGACCGATCCTAAGTACGGAGGTTCCGGTATGGATACGGTTTCCTATGTGCTGGCTATGGAGGAAATCTCTAAAATTGATGCATCGGTTTCGGTGTGCATGAGCGTTAATAATTCGCTGGTATGCTGGGGACTTGAGAAATACGGAAACGAAGAGCAAAAACAAAAATACCTTGTAGAACTGGCTAAAGGTGAAAAAATAGGCGCTTTCCTGCTCAGCGAGCCTGAAGCGGGTTCTGATGCTACTTCACAGCGCACTACTGCCCAGGATATGGGCGACCATTACTTGCTCAATGGCACCAAAAACTGGATTACCAATGGCAATTCGGCGTCATATTACTTAGTCATATCACAAACTTACCCCGAAAAGAAACATAAGGGCATCAACGCGCTGATCGTTGAGAAAAACTCTCCGGGCGTGACCGTTGGTGCCAAGGAAAATAAACTGGGCATACGCGGCAGCGATACCCACAGCATTATGTTCCAGGACGTGGTAGTTCCCAAGGCCAACCGCATAGGCGATGATGGCTTCGGGTTCACTTTTGCCATGAAGGTACTTGCGGGTGGCCGCATAGGTATTGCAGCTCAGGCGCTTGGCATAGCAAGCGGCGCTTACGAACTGGCTCTTAAATATTCAAAAGAACGCAAGGCATTTGGCACTGAAATCAGCAACCACCAGGCTATTGCCTTCAAACTGGCAGATATGGCTACCGAGATTGAAGCGGCTCGCCTGCTTTGCCTCAAAGCCGCATGGACCAAAGACCAAGGTCTTGATTATACCCTACCTGCATCCATGGCCAAACTTTTTGCCTCTGATATTGCTCAAAAGGTAACCAATGAGGCTGTGCAGGTGCATGGCGGATATGGTTATGTTAAAGAATTCCACGTAGAACGCCTGCTTCGCGATGCCAAAATCACACAGATTTACGAAGGCACCAGTGAAGTGCAACGAATAGTTATCAGCAGGACAGTGCTGAAAGGGTAATAGTTAAAGGTTAGCTCCTGATTTATTTGGCCTGAAATATTCATATGGATATTTCGGGCTTTTTGTTTTACTTATATTTCATCCTGTTTTGACGTTTTCGTTTTGACGGCATTACCATTAACCTAAGCTATTTCACTTCGGGAAGCCCGAATTGCTTTTATTTGAATTGCCGCCTGTGAAACCGTCAGATTTTGGATTCAAAGGTTTAAAACTCCAAAGGAGTTCAACTAATCGGATAAAAGGCCCTTCAAAATCTGGGTTTATCTTAAAAATTTAAATTCCCTTGCTTAGGGGTTGTCAGGCAATATTTGTTCAATAGTGGCGCTTTATGTTTCTTTTTTTCGTTCTTGGGAAAGCTGCGAATATTGGAATATTTAAAGATTTTACAAGGACGAAAAAATGGAAAAGAACAAGTCAATATGAATAACTTATTTCTTGACAACCACTTAGTACGATTTTATACGACAACCTAAAAATTTCCTCCAATACAATATAGGGAACCTAATTTTCCATAACTTTACAATTATGATACGTACAGTTATTACCCCTGAACATAAGGAAATCCTTATAACTATCCCCTTAAAATATGTTGGCAAACCTCTGGAGATACTTATATTTTCAAACGAAGAACTCGACTTAAGCAACCCGGAACTACCTTCGCCTGACGGTACAATTAACTCAGAATCAACTCCATCAGACACCACTTTTAATACCGCACAATACGAAAATCACCATACGCCAATCAACGATATAAAGGAACCTAAAACCCCCGAACATAACCCTACTTTATTCCCATTCTGGAATTTGCACAAGGATAATCCGGAAAATAATGACGAAGATAAAAACATTACATTTATCGAACGAGAAAGTGATATCTGATCAAATAAACCGCACCTTAATTTCTATATTGGTATTCCGGCCCTTATCATCGGTACAGGATATTTTTAAGATTGGGGCTGTGGCGGAGAAAAACATTTTTTTATCAGCTTCTGATGCCGAGAAAAAATGGTCATTAATATACCAGTAAACCTTATGCACATCATTAGCTGCGGTACAGGATAATTGAAGTTTTTGTTGTTCCTTATCAGTTATAAGGTAGGTCATGCCATTGGTTAGCGAGGTTATTACCGGAGCCTGCCCCTGGAACGTTCGGGTGCAAGCCGGGTTATGGGGTGGAAGTTTCTGGTAGGCAATATGGGCCACATCGTTGTAGGCCGCAAGTTCAGGGCTAATATTCTGCATCAGTTTGGTTTTGTACCCAGATGGCGGCAGGCACGATGTACAATAGCTATACTTTTCATCAGCCGATAACCAGGTCGCCTTCATATGATCGCAAAGCTCATTTGACGACACACCGGGAATATAATAATCCATTACCTGGTTATGGCAGAAATCATTGGGAACCTTTCCGGTTTCGGCACATACCAGCCTGAATGCCAGATCCTTTGGGGGCTGCAGCCAATCGTTGCCAACCTCGCGGTCAATAGCGTTAAAAAGCTCGAATAGCAAAGGGGTTGCCGTTGATGCCCCACTAAGGTCAGGCACACCTGCCGCTGAAAAATTACCTACCCATACTCCTATCGTATAGCGCTTGTTGAATCCTATGCTCCAGGCGTCTTTCCTTCCATAGGATGTACCTGTTTTCCAGGCAATTTTGGGTATTCCCCTTGCCTCATCCCAGGCATTGGGCAGATCAGGCCGGTGCAGTTCACAAAGTATCCGGGTAAGCATATAGTCGGCTACCGGGGTCATAATGATTAAGGGTTTATTGAGGCTGTCATTAATTCCAGTATTTCTAACTGACTTTCCTGAGCTCGACGTATCAGAAGGGTTATATCGGGTGGAATAATAATTGCCACCATTGGCAAAGGCGCTGAATAAGGCAGTAAGTTCCTCAAGCCTCACCCCGCAGCCACCCAGTATTAAAGACAGCCCTATTTTATCCTTGTTTTTCTTAATAGACGCAAACCCGGCCTGCGACAACACACCGGCAAAATTGCCCACCCCTTCGGCGTCTAACAGTTTAACTGCGGGTATGTTTAGTGAATTGCTCAAGGCATATTCAACAGTTACATTTCCCCTGAACATGCGGTCATAATTTTCGGGTGAATACCCTTTAAGATTGATGGGCACATCGGCAATTACTGTTTTGGGGGTGATCCTGCCCCTGTCGAACGACAAACCATAAAGCAGGGGCTTGAGCGTGCTGCCCGGAGAGCGTACCGCCCGCACCCCATCCACCTGCCCGAAATGAAACCGGTCAGTAAAATCGGAAGAACCAATATAAGTGAGCGCCTCATGGGTCTGGTTGTCTATAATGAGCACTGCCGCATTATTTACATTTTTCAGTTTTAGCTGGGCTACATAATTGCTCACTATGGTTTCAGCTTTTTGCTGCATCTTTCCGTCGATAGTGGTGCGCATTTCAAGGCTGCCTGGGTGATTAAGCCTGGTGCGGTAGGCAAACTGTGGCACTCCACCTGGCGCATTATGCCGGTAAGCGGTAAGTGGCTCGTGAAGGGCATCATTGATCACGCTTGCAGGGAATAGGCCAGCCTTTTGGAACCTTTCGAGCCATCTATTTCGGGCAGCCACAATTTTATCATTATCCCTTCCCATCACCCTTGAATTGGGCCTGTTGGGGATGATGCTCAGCGCGGTAATCTCAGCCAGTGATAGCTGGTCGGGTGTTTTGTTGAAATATAGCAAAGAAGCGGCCTTTACACCCTGTATATTGGAACCATAGGGCACCAGGTTGAAATAAAGCTGCAAAATCTCATCTTTTGAATAATGCAATTCGAGCTGGGTGGCTCTGAACATTTCAAGGCATTTATTGAAATAGGTGCGGGGTTTGGGATCCAACATGCGCGCTACCTGCATGGTAATAGTTGAAGCCCCCGATGTGCGCCTGTGCCGGGAGAAATTATTTAAAAAGGCCCTGCCCACTGCCAGAGGATTAATACCCAGGTGGTGGTAAAAATGTTTGTCTTCCTTAAATATAAGGGCTTTTTTCAATTCAGGTGTAATCTCATCGAGCCGGGTTTTTATCCGCCATTGATTGTCCCTGGCTATATAGGCATGAAGGACAGTGCCATCGCGCGCCTCAACTACCGGTGCATAATATAGATCAGTATTAAGCGGAAAAATCCTGTCGCATAAGAGGAAAAGCAAAAAAGCGCCCCAAAAGCCTATCCCTGCTTTCCTAAGCCACTTTTTCCAAATATATTTCCCCGGCAGTATTTTCATTTTTCTTCACAAACAAGCGGCCAAAACAAAGTTCACCTAATACCTGAACCCTTTGCCCCCGACAACAAAATTAACCATAAAAATGAAAGGCCGGGGTGAACAATGTTGTTTGAACTATTATTAGAGCGCCATTTAAAAGCTTTACTCAAGCCGATACCATATATTCAAATATATTTCTATTCCTTTTCACCGTGCCTCAAGGCTTTTTATCTTTCAATCTCACATTCTCAAATATTTCCGCCCAAACTTTTCCTTTTTCAATTTTGTAAACAAGGTGAAAAGATGAATCTTTTCTCAACTTATTATACCTGTAATCGTTGTCAATATTATCAAATATCGCAAAGTCCGTATTTGTATTGATATCCCATTGCACCTTATTAAACACCTTGTTGGTTTTTAAATATCCGGTTGCAGGATTGATCAAGTGTTGTTGTTCCATAAAAGATCCGGCGCCAATTACCTTGTCATAATCCTGGTTTTGTTCCAGATAATCAATTACACCTTGCTGAACATCCATTGCCGTAAATGCGCCAAGGTTGGCATCGCCAAAATCATTGTTATTCTTAAAAGCAAAAAAGCTGATCAATAAAATAATGGCAATTAGGGGAAAAAACAGCGCCTTATAAGTTCGGGCCAGTAGCATATCATAAAAAACCGCTGTAAGGAATAATAAAGGAACTATTACGGCAAGCAGATACCTATAGGTGAAGTAATTCATGGTAGAAAAACACAAAAAACAAAGGATAAATAAACCGGAAATTCTAATGAACCTGCGCTGATATTCAAGTTCAAACATTTTTCGGCCTCCAAAAACATAAAGAAAATAAAATACTGATAATACAAACACCATAAAAAACGGGATTGGCGGCAATAAGCGGCCTGTACGCATATCATCAACAAAATAATAAATAATGGCTCCGGGAATCAAAACCACAGTATAAATGATCTTCCTGTTTTTAACGGATGCAATGAGCGACAGTACCATTAAAACAAGGAAATAGAAATACTTGTAATTATCATAAAAGGCCACATGAACACATGCCATCCTGAACTTGTACCAGAAAGCTTTCCAGCTATGCTCTATGATATCGTTATAAAAAGGGAATATATACCAACCTCTTTGGTATTTTTGAAGAAGGAAAAATATCAATATCGCAAGACAGGGAAAAGCCACAGAGGCAAGCCTGAAAAGGCGCATTCTCCATTCATTCCGTTTATTAAATAACCCTGCCAATGCATCAATCCCAATAACAAAACCCAAAACCAGTCCGCTTTCTTTGGTATAAAACAGCATGGATAAGGTAATGGCGGTGAAAACATACTTGTCTTTTATGTAAAAACATAAACTCAGGAATGCCAAACAGGCAACCAACATTTCAAGCAATACAAATGAAGACTGCACAAAAAACACCTCCTGCGTAGCCACCATCACAAGACCCAGGAAAGCTACCCTGGGATTAAATAATCGGTAACCGGCCTCGTAAATCGCAATAAGGAAAAGTAAGGAAATAAATAGAGCGAAGGAATGCATGGCAAAATGGGATGCACCGAAAATTTTCATCCAGATGGCAGCAAGGGCATGAAAAAATAAGGGGTGTCCACGCGATAAATCAGCATCAATAGCATTGGGCATCAGGCTTATGCCATGGTCATGCATAGCCTTTACGGCTGGCATATAGGGCCAACTTTCATCCCAATAATAAGGATAATATAAATGGGGTACTTTACAGAAAACAAAAACAATTAAGACCAGGAGCAGCAGAAGTCTATTATCTAAAAGCTTACCCATAAGATGCAAATATATACAAGATTATGGGTTTTAATTTCTGAGAAACAGATCAGCAAGATGTTGAGGCAGGGATATAGGGGTTGAGCCGGTCAAATCCTTGCGCTGCTTTCCGTATAACCTTAGCGAAACTAAAATCCAATAATAAAAAGCATCCTGCTTGCTCTCAGTCAGGGAATTAGTCTTGCAAAAACCTTGACCAGGCTAAATCATTGCCACCATTATCGCCCCAAAAATGCTGAATAATAGCACTGAAATTTACATATGATTTATTAAGAATAAATTACCTGAAACAAAAATATTGTTACTGCTTTACAAAAAATCAGGCACTTTTATTTTTTTTCATTGACTATTACTATTTTGCGCTTCAAAATCTTTAAAACTTTGGCAATTCCCTTAAAACACTGACATGTCGACACTCAAAGAACAATTGTATATCTGCTGCATTGAATATGTCAAAAAACGGGAGACGGAAATGAGGAAAGCCATTGCCGAAGCCCAGGAAGCTGCAAATGAAGAAACCAAGAGTAGCGCAGGCGATAAATTTGAAACAGGGAGGGAGGTGTTGCAGCAGGAAATAGACCTGAACCTGATAAGGCTTAATGAACTGGACAAGATGCGACAGACACTTGAAAAAATATTGCCGGGACAAAAAAGTTATTCTGCCGGGCCAGGGTCGGTGGTTAAAACAAATAATGGGAATTATTACATATCTATCAGTGCAGGGCAATTAAAGGTAGATGGGGTAACCTATTACGCCATTTCAGCGGCTTCACCCATTGGGGCCAAACTGGCTGGAGGAAAGACAGGTGACCAGTTTGAAATGAACGGAAAGAAATTTATTATTGAAGGGGTTAGTTAGATTGTGGAACGGCAAAGCTTTCTAAACCAAATTATTGCAAAGCGAATAGGTAGGCTTAATTTATCTATAAAAATTTGAGGAAATTGATGGCTATCTTAAAATTTGATTGACAGCTCCAGCTTCCCCTCAAGTCCTTCAGAAATAATCCTTTGGAGCGTAGAAAGCCTTATGTCTTTAAGGTCATTTTCAAGTTTGGAAATATAGGATTTATTAGTGCCGGAAAGGTCAGCTACCGGTCTTGGGTCAGACCTTTTTCCTGCCTCGCCTGCTGTAAAAGCACTCCAATTTTAAAAGCCTCGTAACTGGCCTCAAATTTTTCCCGTTTGTTTGTGCCTTTTACGCCTATTTCTTAGTCAATAAATTCGCTAAGGCTGACGAGATTTTTGTTTTTCTGCATAGTATTCATATTTTATTTTTTCGGCGCGATCAATTTCCTTTCCCTGAGTTTTTTGAGTTATCTTTTGAAAACCATTTCCAACAACTGTTAAATTATCCTGATCGAAAAAACAGAATATTCTGAAAATATTACTCCCATTTTGTGCTCTAATTTCATACGACCCGTCAGTTCCTTCCAAATGTTTAAAATATATTTCCGGGATTGGGTTGATATTTTCAACTACCTGCAAATTACAAAGAATCTAATGCAGTACCTTGACTGTTTTTAAAGCAAAAACTCCCTAAAATATTCTTTGTAGAAAAATATTTTCCGGTTTGCAAGCATTATGGAAAGACAGGAAGTGTAGCACAATCAGACAACTTTTAAAAGGCATTTTTATTCAGGAAACCCATTTCTTAAGTTACCCAAAATACTTTCTTTTTTTCCCAAAACCATACTCAGATTCGCTGATTTCTTTTATTTTTGAATTCCTATGTTTATAGAGCCAAATCGTTCGGGAAAAGTAAAAGGATGGATGGAAGTAATCTGCGGTTGCATGTTCTCAGGCAAAACCGAAGAACTCATCCGCAGGCTGAAACGGGTGCAGATTGCAGGCCTTAAGGCCGAGATTTTTAAACCTATGACCGACGTGAGGTATGATCCTACCGATATAGTTTCTCATGATGCCTCGCGAGTTCGTTCAACCCCGGTTGAAAATCCATTCAATATCTTATTGCTTACTTCCGGAGTAGATGTTGTGGGCATTGACGAGGCACAGTTTTTCGATGAAAGCATTGTGGAAGTCGCTGAGGCGCTTACGCTCAGGGGTACAAGGGTAATTATTGCAGGTCTTGATATGGACTATACCGGGAAGCCATTTGGACCTGTACCCTCGCTGCTTGCCAGGGCCGAATACATAACTAAACTGCATGCGGTTTGTGTAAAGTGCGGTGATATAGCCAATTTCTCCTACCGCAAACCACTCATAGACGACCAGGTGCTGCTTGGCGAAAAAGATGTTTATGAACCCAGGTGCAGACAATGTTTTTATCATAAATAAATATAAACATGAAACCTGAAACCACCGGCAATCAAGCGCACGGAGAGCTAAAACAAACATCAGATTTGGCTACACCTCACGATTTTGATAATAAAATCTTCGACCTGGTATTGAAGGCATTATATTCCACCTCAGCCAATAACGGGCTTAGTTTTGAAAATGAAATATTACCACTTGAAAATATACATGTAAGTGCTGCTGAAGCAGAAAGATTATGGAATGTGATGCTTAATTCGGGTTGGTTTAATCCGATCGCCGGTTTTGGAAATGCGGGTAAATTGATTCTCTCGGCTTCAGGCTTCCAGTTAATGTCTAAATATGGGGGGTACTTTCCTTTCCTCGCTTCGAGCCAGGCCCATAAACCGGCAAAGGCTACAGTCCACTCCTTAGCGCCCCACAAAGAGAGCCTCGAAAATCCGCTCAGGGAAATTAATACGCATCCTGAATTTCCTGAACGCGAAAAAATTAAAAAAAACCAATAAAACAAAAAGCTGTTTCCAAAATTTATTTGGCCATTTTCATACCATTTTTTCAATTACTTTTGTTTTTAAACTCAACCGGGTCTTACCCACAATAGTAATTCCGGGAAAAGAAAAATTAACCATGCCTGAATGAAGGCATCAGACACTAATCATTAATCATTATACGTGTTATCATATGCGTCTTTTACCTTTTATACTTCTTTTAAGCGTCCTGATTAATACAATGGCTCTTGCACAAAGGCCTGCGGGCCTTGACGATACCTGGTCGCTGGAGCAGTGTGTGCAGTATGGCGTTTCTCATAACATCTCTATAAAGCAAGACTCACTTACTGCCAAACTGGCCCATTATACCTTACTGCAAAGCCAGTTATCGCAATTGCCTGTAGTGAGCGCAAACGGAGGTTACGGCCGCAGCTTCGGCCGCTCGGTTGACCCTACTTCCAACCAGTTTGTTGATGCAGACTACAACTTCCTGAGCGCCTCGGCCAATGGCAACCTGCTTGTTTTCGGATGGATGCAGGTAAGGAATACCATTGCAAAAAATAAATACAGCCTTGAAGCCTCTATTGCCGATCTCGACCAGTTAAAAGACGACGTATCACTCAATATCGCCAATAGTTTCCTCTCTACCCTCCTCGCCAAGGAGCAGGTAAATGTGAGCCGCAACCAGGTGAGCCTTTCACAGGCACAGCTTGAACAAACCAAAGCCTTTACCGATGCAGGGAGGCTTCCTGAGCTGAATGTGGCCCAACTGGAATCGCAGGTAGCCTCTGACAGTTCTAACCTTATCACGGCCATTGCCAGTTATAATTCGGCGGTTTTGGACCTTAAAACCTTGCTCAACCTTGATTTCAGTATACCTCTTTCTGTTAAAGTGCCTGATATTGAGGCTGAGGAACAACTTAAAGTTTCGGTAATGGATCCGGAAAATATTTACCAGGTGGCACGTACCCATTTTGGTTCGGTAAAAGGAAGCCTTTTAAGGGTAAGTTCAGCCGAAAAGAGCCTTGCTGCTGCCAAGGGTGGCCTTTACCCCCAATTCAGCATTAATTACCAGGCAGGCACCAACTTTGCCAGTAATTACCAAAGCTACCAATACACCAACCAGTTGTTGGGATATACCCCCATTGGTTTTGTTTCACCCACCCGAGACACAGTTTACCAGCCTATATATAAAACGCTTACTCCCATGATACCCTTTGGCACTCAGCTTAGCGATAACTTCAGGCAAACCCTCATGTTCAATATCAACATACCTCTTTTTAATTCATGGCAATCTCAGTACTCGGTAAGACAGGCCAAAATAAACCTGGCCAGCATGCAGCTTAATGAATATAACGCCGAACTTACCCTTAAACAGAATGTTTACAGGGCTCACAACAACGCAATTGGTTCCATACAGAAATATTATGCTGCAAAAAGGGCTGCTGAGGCTGCAAGGCGCGCCCTCGATTTTGCTAAAAAACGTTATGACCTTGGCCTTACAAGCACTGTGGACCTGCTTGTGACCCAAAACTCAGATTTTGTTGCTGCTTCAAACCTGGTAGGCGCTAAATACGATCTCATTTTTAAACTTAAAGTAATTGATTATTACCTGGGTAAAGAATTAAAATTGTGACCTGATGGATGAACTGAAAAACGTATTGATTGAAGCTACCCGGGAAGCCGGAAAAATAATTCTCCATTATTTCAACGGGGTTTTTAAGATTGGCCATAAAGACGGCATCAACAACCTGGTGACCGAGGTAGATAAGCTTTCGGAAGATAAAATTATTGAAGTAATAAGGGCAACCTTTCCATCGCATACCATCATCAGTGAAGAAGTAGGCGAACTCATTAAACCTTCTGATTACCAATGGATCATTGACCCCATTGACGGCACGGTGAATTTCGCCCATGGCATACCTATTTGCTGCGTGAGCATTGGCCTCATGCACAACGGCGAAATATTGCTGGGTTCTGTTTATAACCCTATGATGGATGAATTATTCTTTGCTGAGCGGGGCAAAGGCGCCACGCTCAATGGCATTCCCATTAAAGTTTCGGAAAAAACAGATTTCAAAAAAGCATGCCTCGTTACGGGTTTCCCCTACAAATGGCCCGACAATACTGAGCACCCTATAAAAGTATTTGAGCGTTTTGTGCTCGAAGGGCTGCCAATCCGAAGGCTGGGTTCTGCGGCTATCGACCTTTGCTGGGTAGCCTGTGGCCGTTTCGATGGCTTCTGGGAATACAACCTCAACGAATGGGATGTTACCGCAGGTTATCTCATTGTTCTGGAAGCAGGCGGCAAGGTCACCGATTTTGAAGGCTCTCCTTACAATGTATTTGAAAAACAAACCCTGGCCACCAATGGCCTTATACATGAGGACATGCTGAATGTGATAAGGAAAAGGGCTGATTAACCAGGTTATTTTCACTTAGTCGTTGTAGATGTTTCCACCAGCAACCATCGAGGTTATCAGGACAAATTAAGCCTTACCAGCGCTTTTCTATTAAAGCGGTATTCAATTCAGCAATTCGCAAATGTTTTGGGTGAAAACTCCAGCAACTGCGGGAATAAGTTTTGACGTTATTCTATCCCATGGCCCGGTATTTGCTTGCCGTTACCCCGAACTTTTTCTTAAAGGTTTTATTCAGGTGGCTTTCATCAGTAAAGCCCAGTTCGGCGGCTATTTCCGAAATGGTGAGGTTGCTGTAAGATAAGCGCGTCTTTATGAGTTCCAGTTTAATTTTTTGTAAAATCTACGATACAAAATATGGTCAGGGTTTCGGGTATGAAGGTATGAAGGTCTTCAGGGGTGAGCAAGAATAAATTTCCCTTTTCATACCTGTAACCATTTGCATTGATATGATGCAAACCAGATCCGGTCATTACATAAATAAGCTCAAAATAGGGGTGCTTGTGCAAGGGCGACGGGTCAGGGGACAGCTCCTTAACCGTAATGGTAAAATCGTGGTACATCAACGAACTGAGCACACAAACGGAATTTTACCCAAAAATAGAGGTTTTTTACCTGTTCGGTTATATTAATCTTACCTTTCTTTGCACCACTTTTAAACCTGGATTTTTTCAGTACATTTATATAAAAACCATCCATTGTTACAGGGAAAAACAGCGTATTTTTCCAGCATCCGTTTTGAAAAACAACAATACAATTACCAATACCTAAAAACATTCTTATGGCGGTAACAAATCTCAACGACCAGACGAAAAGCAAAATCCCCTTTATAAAATCGGGGAAAAGCGGTTTTGAATCTGTATCGGTAAAGCGGTTGAAAGACGCGGCAGGCTGCGATACCGATGGCCTTCTGAAATTGCTGGACAGCAATATGGGCGGCCTTAGCGCTGCACAGGTAAAACAAAAACAAGAGCAAAACGGGCTCAATGAAATAAGCCATGAGCAGGCATCCCCATGGTATGTGCAACTCCTGATGTCGTTTATATTCCCCTTCAACGCAGTGCTGGTTACCATAGCCATCATTTCCTATGTCACCGATGTCGTTTTTGCCCCGCCCGGTGAGCAGGACTATAAAACCATACTGTTGCTTACCATCATGATCCTGCTGAGTTCCCTTATCAGGTTCTGGCAGGAATACAGGAGCAATAAAGCCGCCGAGACTCTTAAAGGGATGATCAAGACCACGGCTACCGTGCTTAGGCAGGAGGGTTTGGAGGTATCAGCCAGGAAGGAGATCAATATACGCGACCTGGTGCCTGGCGATCTAATCTTCCTTTCGGCTGGAGATATGATACCTGCCGATTGCCGTATCATCCAATCCAAAGACCTGTTTATCAGCCAGTCCATGCTCACCGGCGAGTCACTGCCTGTGGAAAAACAGGCTTCTGTTATAACAGATAATGAGAAGAAATCGCCGCTTGAGTTGGAAAACATTTGTTTCATGGGCACCAATGTTGCCAGCGGCACGGCTACGGCAATGGCTGTTACAACCGGTAACCTCACTTATTTTGGGTCGCTTAGCAAGGCTATTACCGGAAATAGTGTGGAAACCAGTTTCGACAAGGGCGTAAAAAGTGTAAGCTACCTGCTCATCAGGTTTATGATCGTAATGGTGCCACTGGTTTTCCTCATTAACGGGCTCACCAAAGGCAACTGGTTCGAAGCGCTCTTATTTGCCATTACAGTAGCCGTAGGGCTTACCCCCGAAATGCTGCCTATGATTGTTACAACCAACCTTGCCAAAGGTGCGGTAAACATGAGCCGGCAGAAAGTCATTGTGAAACGCCTTAACGCCATTCAGAATATAGGCGCTATGGACATCCTTTGCACAGACAAAACCGGAACCCTTACCCTTGATAAAATTGTTCTCCAAAGGCACATGAATGTTTTTGGGACCGAGGATAACGAAGTACTGAAATGGGCATATCTCAACAGTTTTCACCAGACCGGCCTAAAAAATCTGCTTGATCTGGCAGTATTGGAACATAGCGAAGTGCATGAGATAATCAATGTGGAAGAAGACTTTAAGAAAGTAGATGAAATTCCATTCGATTTCAACCGCAGAAGAATGTCGGTAATCCTTAAAGAAAAAACCGGCAAACACATGCTTATTTGCAAAGGAGCCGTGGAAGAAATGCTGAGTGTATGCACCCATGCCTACGACCCTGGAGAAGACCATCAGTTGCAGATAGAAAGTGATGTTATTGTTCCGCTTGATGAAACTACACGCAAAACCATTCTTGACACCTCACGCAAACTCAATGAAGAAGGATTAAGGGTATTGCTTATTGCAATCAGGGAGTTTGACGAAAGGGCGCTCACCTATTCTGTGGCCGATGAAAGCAATATGATCCTGACCGGTTTCATAGGCTTCCTCGACCCGGCCAAACCATCAGCCAAAACTTCCATCCTCGCATTGCAAAAACTGGGCATAAGCATCAAAGTACTTACGGGTGATAATGAAATAGTGACTAAGAAGATTTGTAAAGATGTAGGTGTCACGGTGAACAATGTAATCCTGGGATCCCAACTTGATAATATCAGTGATGAGGACCTTATTAAACAGATTGACGACGTTAATATATTTGCCAAATTAAGCCCCTTTCAAAAGAGCCGGATCATCAAGGTTCTCCAGCAAAAAGGGCATACCGTAGGTTTTATGGGCGACGGCATCAATGACGCCGCAGCGCTCAGAGATGCCGATATCGGTATTTCGGTAGATACCGCAGTGGATATAGCCAAGGAAAGCGCCGACATCATCCTGCTCGAAAAAGACCTGATGGTGTTGCGTAAGGGCGTGATCTATGGCCGAAGGACATTCGGCAATATCATCAAGTACATCAAAATGGCGGCAAGCAGCAATTTTGGCAATATGTTCAGCGTACTGGGAGCCAGCGCCATGCTGCCATTCCTGCCCATGCTGCCCATACAAATATTGCTTCAAAACCTGCTTTACGATATTTCCCAGATATCCATCCCTTGGGACACCATGGACCGCGAATACCTGGATATTCCCCGCAAGTGGGATGCAAGGGGTATAGGTAAATTCATGCTTTATATAGGGCCTATAAGTTCCATTTTCGATTATGTAACCTTTGCGGTCCTGTATTTCTTTTTCAAGGCCAATTCGCCCGCCCACCAGGCCATTTTTCAGTCTGGTTGGTTTATTGAAGGATTGTTGTCCCAAACCCTCATCGTTCACATGATCAGGACCCGGAAAATACCCTTTATACAGAGCTGGGCTACGGCCCCTGTAGTGGCGCTTACCTCCCTAATCATGGCAGTAGGCATAATCATTCCTTTTTCTCCTGTAGCAGGCGCATTTAAAATGGTGCCCCTGCCCTGGTCCTATTTCCCATGGTTATTCGGGATACTGGTAGGTTATTGTGTACTCACACAAATAGTAAAAACCTGGTTCATTAAAAAATTCGATCACTGGTTATGAGTAAAAAAAGTCTGCAGTTGTTGCTGCTTATTGTGATTGTAGCTGTATTGGTCACTTTAATTGATTGGTTATTCAACCATCATAGTTTGTAAATGTATGTTTACAGGCTGTGGAAAGGTAAAGGTATTGCAATATACATTTTTACTTTCTGCATTTTAGCTTAAAAATGCCCCATCGGGACTTCCCTTTTCGCAATTGGGTAGCCCCGATGGGGCATTAAAATATTCCTTTTAAATGGTCCTACAATCCTTTTGCCCCGACGGTGCAATTCATTTTGAAAAAACATTTGAGAATAAACAGAAAAGAAAACAAAGAAAAATCAACGCAAATAAACTTCCCCTATTACCCGATAATACAATTATCAGTTTTCCCTATTACCTTCGTTGTAAAATTAATATCTGTGGATAATAGTTTTACCGGTGTGCCCTACCCTGAAACGGGCTTTTTTTCCCGTTTAGTGACTGATTACCTTACCGACCAACCTACCATTCAGCCTTTTTATCTTTATCGACCGGATGCCAACGGTATTCGCAAGGCTATTCAAGCAAGAAAGAACTTTCCTGTAAACAGGGCTGTACTTGTAAATGCCCTTACCCGGCAATATGAGGTCCTGGAAAAAAGCCCGGCGGTTGCTGAAAACCTTCAATTGCTGCTCAGCGAAAACACATTTACCGTTTGTACAGCCCATCAGCCCAACCTGCTAACCGGTTACCTTTATTTTGTTTATAAAATTCTCCATGCCATAAAACTGGCTCGGCAACTGAGCGCTGATTATCCAGACCAGCATTTTGTGCCGGTATATTATATGGGCAGCGAGGATAACGATATTGAGGAATTAGGCGCTTTCAGGTTCAGGGGCGATAAGTATGTATGGGACGGCGATGGCCAAAGCGGGGCAGTAGGCAGGATGGATACCGCTGGACTCAAAAAACTGTTCAATGAATTGTTTAAGGTTTTCGGACCGCCCGGAAAGAACTGCGATGACCTTCAAAAAATGGTGACCACGGCCTACCTAAAGCATAAAACCATTGCCGAAGCAACCCAATACCTGGTCAATGAATTATTTGGCAGGTTTGGGCTAATCATCCTCAACCCTGATGACGTGGCTCTCAAAAGCCTTTTCATACAGGTAATGGAAGATGAATTGCTCAATCAGGCTGCATTTCCGGTCATCAGCAGCCAGGTTGAAAAATTAGGCGCACATTATAAAATTCAGGCACACCCAAGGAATATTAATCTATTTTACCTCAATGACCAGCTTCGCGAAAGGATTGAAGTTAAAGACGACAAATGGGTAGCCCTGAATACCGAAATTAGCTGGACAAAGGAAGAACTGCTAAAGGAATTACGGGAACACCCCGAGCGTTTCAGCCCCAACGTAATGCTGCGCGGACTTTATCAGGAGACCCTATTGCCTGACGTGGCCTTTATAGGCGGCGGGGCTGAGGTGGCTTATTGGCTGCAACTAAAAACCCTTTTCGCCCACTACGGGGTATTTTATCCCAGCATCCTACTCAGGCAATCTGTATTGTGGATAGGCTCACAGCAAGCAAGACTCAGGAAGCTCACCGGTTTCAGCATACCTGAATTGTTCAGGCCACAACTGCAGCTTGCCAGGGAATATGTTTCCACCCACAGTGATGCCGACTGGCAGACCAGCGAAGAAACCGAAGCCATTGAGACCTTGTTAAGGAGCCTGCAACAAAAGGCGACCGCAATTGACCCTACCTTAACACTGGCAGCCGAATCATCAATCACCAAGATGAAACGCCTGTTGCTGGAAATGGAGAAAAAGATGTTGAGGGCAGAGAAAAAGAAACTCAAAGTAGATATGGACCGCATATTCCGGCTCAAAACCGCACTCTTCCCCTCAGGTAGACTGCAGGAACGAATAGAAAATTTCGCGGAATACTACCTCGAATACGGTCCTGAATTTTTTGACGTGTTAATGGATGGGATAAAGCCACTTGATAATACTTTCCTGGTAGTGGAATTAAGGTGAGGGATGAATTTTTTGTGAGAAGGATTGAGTCAAAGAAATGGACCTGGATTATTAGTTTAAGGAAAGAAAATCAAAATTACTTTTCCAACTATACAAATCATAATAAATTAGGTATGCATACATTGACCTTACAGATAAATAATGATAATGCCGTGAAAGTAATAGAGGATTAGGAAAAAAAGCATTTCACCACAGTCATTGAAAATTCATGCTCAGATTCTTCCTCGTTTCCTGGCGCACCTATGTCTTTGAAAGAATTTAAGAATTGGATAAATGCAGCAGAACAAACGAATACAATCCCCCTTAAAGATGCAAAAGAAAACAACTCTTGGATCCTGCCAAGTAAAATTACTGATTATTAAGCCAGGAATATTGATGAAATCACCGGGTATATTGCTTACATAAATTCTGAACCTTTAAGCGCTATAAGTGTCGGGATCGCATATAGGAAACAATTGTCCGGATTGAATATAATCCTTACGCTTTCCGGGAATGCATAGAACTTCGCACAAAATCTAAAATGTATCGCCAAGCGGTTTGTATGTCCCGGCTAATTGTCTATAAAATTGGAGAGGTGCTTTTATTAGGTAACCAGGCAAAAAATCGGATGTGTTCTCGCCCATTACAAACATGCTGCCGGAGCATCCGCGTTGCAAACGATACGAGGAAAGGTGGGAAAAGAAAAGCGGAAAACTATTTCCCATGCATCAGCAAATAACAGATACCTGCTATAGAAGCCACTATGCCAAAAATGCAAAATATGGCTTTTGAGGTACTAATAATCAGGGGCGATTCCTGTTCCGTGAGGCGCTCGTAATTGCTGCGGGCCAGTTCCAGGTTATTTTTAGCATCGTAATATTCAGGCAATTGCCGTCTTATTTCCTTTAACAGGGCCAGTTGGGGGTCATCGGTACTGGATGGGGGTTGGGCTGTTTCCTTTTTTTCCAGTTCATGGGTCAGAGCATAGTCATAGCCGACTTTTTTTGATGGGTTGCCTAAGGTTTCAAAGGCCGCATTCACCTTTTTCGACCATTCCTCAAAATATTTATCCCCCTCATTCTTGTCAGGATGAAACTTCATTGAAAGCTTACGGTAGGCTTTTTTGATATCCTCTGCCGTAGCGTCCCTGTCAAGGCCCAGAATGTGGTAGTAATTAATCATGTTTCAGATACTTCTGAATAGTTTTGAGTTCCTCAATTATTTTGTATGCCGGTGATCCTATTATTGGTTATCACTACTTCCGTAAGGTATTTTACCTGGCCGTTTTCGGTTTCCTCGGGGTCATAATACCAGGTCTCTGTATTCGTGCCCCTCACATAGCTCGAATCAATGTCTTCCGGATCGCCCCAGGCCAGCAACAAAAATTCTTCAGGCATGCCTGGCGCAATGGTTTCATTCTGAATATCAGCAGCCGTTTCTTCCCCAAACACTATGGCTATCCGTTCCAGTAGCGGCCTGCTGAATTCTTCAAATTGTTCCTCAGCCTCATTAATGGCTTCTTTAGCCGCTTCTATTTCCACCGCCATTTCCTGTCGCAGTTCATTTTGGGTATAAAGCCCCACAGCCAAGTAAATGACTGAAATAAACAATATAACTAAACAAAAGATGATCATCCGGAATTAGAGAAGTTTTGCTAAGGCAAATCTAATGAACCTTATTGTAGGATTTTTGGGTAATTGGAGCTTTATTTTTGTTTTGGTCGTAGCGAATTGTCTTGAACTTTGATTTTAATGATTTAATGAAAGGCTATGATTTTTGGGCTTGAAGCAGGTTATTTTATACAATTGATTTATACCATTATTTTCGCCAGCCTCGACCCAAAACCACCCCAGTTTAAAGTCCGCCAAGGCGGTCTTCAAACGTCCCCTCCTTGAAAAAAGGAGGGGAGTTCCATCATTTCCGACTCAGGCAAATGGCCTGTTTTTATTTTATTTCTTACTCGTCCCCTTCTTGAAAAAAGCTACTGCGTACCCACATCTCTATTTTTCGTATTTTATTTTGAATTAGCCCCATCAGGTCAAAGGATGGGCACGAAGAATATACATGAAACAGTAATCTGACCCATTGGGGCAACCTGTTTGTAGCAAAACGTTCCCCTTTTATTGGTTTTGCCCCATCTGGACTACCCTTTTCGCTATTTGGTCGCCCTGCCAGGGAATAACCCATATTTGGGAAAAATACTTGTGGGTACCCGGAAACTTGAAAAAAGGAGGGGAGTTCCATCATTTCCGATTCAGGCAAATGGCCTGTTTTTATTTTATTTCTTTATAACCTTTTGCATTCCTTTATCCAGCCAATCAAAAAAACAATAATAAATCACGGCCATTTGCCCCAGACTTATTACTTTTGACTTAAATTTAAAATGGAGCGCAACGAGAAGCCAAAAGAACTGATGAGGTATTCGGGACTTGCCACTCAATGGATGGCTATGCTGCTTATTTCGGTTTGGGCAGGATATAAACTGGACCATTGGATACATTTAAAGGCTTTATTCCTAATTTTGCTCCCCGTAGGTTCTTTATCGCTTTCCATGTGGCAATTAATCAAAGAACTGAACAAACCAAAAAAATGAAGAATTCTTTCGTTTTGGCAACTTTAGCGATTTTTGTGATCCTTTCTGTGGCCATTTACTTTTTAAAGACTGATATACCCGCATTCGATTTGGTGGGCCTGGAAGTGGGCAATGGCCTCTTGGCCGCCTTATGCCTTGGCTCTTACCTGATGGTGAAGAAACAAATGAACGATCGGCCACAGGCTTTTGTAAGAGGGGTTTACAGCGCCACTTTTCTCAAGCTGATGGTTTGCATGGTAGCCATCCTGGTGTATATATTGGTGAACCGGGCCAACCTCTATAAAGCCAACATTTTTGTGCTTTTCGGCATTTACTTCATTTATACCGTTATGGAAACGCGTATTTTATTTAAAATGGTAAGAGGGAAGTAGGGATAGAGGATTGTTTTAAATTTTTCAATTACGCCGGTAGGCCTCACCCACGGCCACTCTCCTCGTCCGACAAGCTCAGGATGAAAAATAGGGGTGGCAACAAGGGCCAGATTAATGATTGAAAGTACAGGTAGAATTGGTCATTTCAGAGATTTTGCAAAGCAAATGAAACCTCAGAATTAAAGTGCCTTGGGATAAATCATGAAAAAAAAGGAAACATCGCTTAATTATCTTGAAAAGTTTTTGCCACCGGGATCATTTGACCAGGTGGCTCCGTTTTTTAAAACCCACACCATCCATCTCACACTCACTTATGAGCGCAAAAGTGTTCTTGGCGACTACAGGCATCCTGTGCCAGATGTGCCTTTTCACCGCATCAGCATCAACTGCAACCTCAATCCCTATAGTTTTCTCATTACCCTGCTTCACGAAATTGCCCACCTTGTCACCTTCACCCATTTTCAAAACAAGGCAGCGCCCCACGGCAAAGAATGGAAGGCTGAATTCCGCAAAATCCTGATACCTTTTATCGGCAAAACCTTTTTCCCGCCCGATGTTGAAAAAGCGCTGCTGGCTTATATCCATAATCCTGCTGCCAGCACTTGTACCGACCCGCAATTATACAAAGCGCTATACCGGTATGATGTACAAAAACCGGGTTTCAAACTGGTAGATGAAATACCCGAAAATGCTTTCTTTGAGATTGAGGATGGCCAGGTTTTTCAGAAACTTGAAAAAGTAAGAACCCGCACCCGCTGTCAGAATGTAAAAAATAAGAAGATCTATTTTGTGCAGGGAATTATGGAAGTGAAGGAAGTGAAAGATGTAAAAAAGTAAGGAGCCGGAATTTTATAAATCCCGGCCCAATATTATTATAATATTATTGTACGCTTTAGGCTACTATAAAATTGCACAGTTTAAATAGTACCCTGGCGCCGGTAATGCTGTCGATGGTATCTTCATCCTGCTCTCCGCATGATACTTCATTGAGGTCAAATCCAATAATTTTACGGCCTGATGCATGGAGCATTTTCAGCAGGTAAAATATCTGTTCTACTTCAAAACCACCTGGAACAGGCGTGCCTGTATTTGGGCACAATTTGGGGTCAAGCCCATCAATATCAAAACTGATATATACTTCCTGGGGCAGGGCATCAATGATATTAGTGCATATTGCCTTCCAGGTTTTGCCCTCATATTGATCTTCTTTTATATTTTTATCAAAAAAGGTTACCACCCGGCCCTTGCTTTGTTCAATGATATCCAGTTCCTCATTGCAATAATCGCGGATGCCAACCTGCACAAGTTTGCCCACCTGCGGAATTTCCTTCAAAACATTATACATGATGGATGCATGAGAGTAGGTAAACCCTTCATATGCCACCCTCAGGTCGGCGTGGGCATCAATCTGCAATATCCCGAAATTAGGATGCTTATCTGCCAGGGCTTTTATGAAGCCAAGGGGCGTACTATGGTCACCTCCAATCAGGCCCACCAATTTACCCTCCTTCAGCAGGTTGCCTGTCATTTCATAAACCCAGTCCCGCAGCATCAGCCCGCCTTCGTTTATTTCCTCCAGTTTTTCATTGAGCAGTTCATCTGTAGCAATTGTTTTTCCTTCGGTCATGGCTTCAAGCACCTGTTCAGCACACCATCTCAGGTAGTCGCCTTTTGCCTTTATGTCCTCATTTACAGGCTGCATATAAAAACCCTTCTTCCAGCCATCTTTCACATCAGGGTCAAACAGATCAACCTGCATGGCCGCATCAAAAATCTGCTCAGGCCCCCTTGCTGTCCCGGGCCGGTAAGAAACCGTAACTTCCCAGGGTACGGGAAATAAAACAAGCGTTGCATCTTCCTGGCTAAATGGCAATCCGAAAATATTATTGGATAAAAGACCCACCGAATTGGGGTCAAAAGTGCTTAAATCAGGCATTTTAATTAGTTAAAAGTTTAATTCGTAAGCAATAATTCAAAGTATGGCATCAGAGAAGAACTTTTCCCTTTGGTTTCTAAAGGATTGTTTTATACAGCCCAATGGGTAAAATTCGAAACTTCTGAATTCGACCCCGATAGGGTCGCCTATTTACAGATAGTTTATTTGCTATAAATATATGGCACCATCAGGGTCGTATATTTATTCATATTATTCAATTATTTATCCCTTGGGCAGTATAATACCTCAAATCCCTTTCAAGTCCAATTGCATAAAAAGCATCATTGCCTCTGATAATGCAAAGTTACAAAACAGGAAGCCCAAAACACAACTGGCATGGAACAAAAAGGATTGTAGCTATCGCAAGTAAATTACAACAGGACAAAAAAATCCCCCGTTTGCAGGAAACGGGGGTTAATAATATTATATTTTTACGAATTTATAAACCTTACTGTCTCCTGCGCCTTGTAGGTGAAGCAGGTACATTCCGGGAGGAAAATTGCTTAGGTCAATATGGTTAAGCCCTTTTTGAACCTGTCCGCTCAGCCCCATTTTAATTCCTGTAACCGAGAATATCTCATAGGCAGGGGTTTCCGGGCCGCTGTATTTTACCTTTATTTCGTTCGAGCACCTGGTTGGGAAAACAGATACATTTTCGCTGGTGAAAACCTCAGGTACACTAACCAGATTGATGGGGTGTAGCCGACTGAAACGGTAAACAGTTCCGTTAACGGGGTATGAATTGAGGCTTAACGGAGTGGAGAGCAGATTACCATTTATCTGTACCACGGTCTGGATGGTAGGATGCAAAGGATCGCCATTAAGCAGGTAAATATTCCCATTTCCATTAGTGTCATTGTCGCATGCATAGCCTACAAGGGGGCCATTACCAAAATTGAAATAGTCTGTACCGGTAATGAGTGAAGGCCCGTATCTCAATTCCACCGTACCCGAATCTTCATAATACCATACCTGGAAATTAACGGAGTCGGTCATAGGCAGGCTATCCTGTAACTGCTGATCGAAACCGGCATTAAAAAATTCGGCTTTAAATATCAGGTTTCCAGGCGTACCCGTTAATTTATATCTTAAAGGAGAGCGAGAAACCGTATCCCCCAGGTAACCCCTGTCATCAAGCGATGCATCTGTAATTATAAACCCGGAAGATGTCACATTTGCTGTATCGGTTACTGCAAAATTTCCTCCTATTGAATAGAAATTAGGACAATCTATAGTATCCATGTAAAAATTAAACCCTACAGGAGCTGCAAAATTGTAATTGGTATTCCAAACTTGTCCCGGATCTAATACAGTTGCTGAATCAAGTGGCACATATGCCTGGCTATAAACAGTTAATGTATAAGGAAGTTGAGCAAACGACCCAAATGAAATGCCAATAATGGCCAATGTCAAAAATAATTTATTCCTCATGCTTATTTTTTTTATAAAAATAGGCTTAATTCAAAAACCAAAATGTTAAAAGGGAAAATTAGTTAATATTTAACAGGTCCTTAGCCCCATTACCTGAATTTCCTTTCCGCTTCATTAATCGCCAGGTCATTGATACTTGCAAAACGTTTTTGCATGTATCCATTCTCATCAAATTCCCACATCTCGTTACCATAACTCCGGTTCCATTGTCCTTGTGCATCATGCCACTCGTATTCAAAACGCACCGCTATCCGGTTATCCGTAAAACTCCATAATTCTTTTTTAAGTTTATAATCCAGTTCCTTTTCCCATTTGCGTTTCAGAAAAGCCCTTACTTCATCCCTTCCATTTACAAATTCGGCTCTGTTACGCCATTCAGTATCAGGGGTATAGGCAAGCGCTACCCTTTCCGGGTCGCGGGTATTCCAGGCATCTTCAGCTGTCTTAACTTTTTGCGCAGCAGTTTCTGATGTAAAAGGAGGTAAGGGGTATCTCTTATCCATAATTTAAGACTTTTTTGAAGGTTAAAGGTAAGAAAGCCATACACAAAATGAAATAGGTTACTTATTTTTAGGCTCAGTCAGGATTTATATTACTAAATCCGTGCAAAAAACAACCCAATGAATTATCTACCCGAAGAAAAGGCGACAAACCTAATGACAGAAGCGCGGCTGGCCAGCGAACGTACTTATTCGCCCTATTCGCATTTCCCGGTTGGCGCGGCTTTACTTGCCGGTAACGGAGAAATTTTCACCGGGGCCAATATTGAAAATGCCTCATATGGACTCACCATTTGCGCGGAGCGCGTAGCTTTAGGTAATTGCTTCACCGCAGGCAGGCATGATATTATTGCCATAGCGGTTTATACCCCATCAATGCCAGTAGCTCCCTGTGGCGCCTGCAGGCAGTTTATTATTGAATTTGGCAAAGATATCATAGTTGTTTTCAGGGAAGGAAATGAGGTGGTGCAAAAAACTATCGGTGAGTTGCTTCCTTATTCGTTTTCATTTTAGAGGGGCTCTGCCGGATATTAGTGACAATTGAAACATCCATATCATCCTATTTGCCAGCCGCACCAACAACCACCCCAGTTTTAAGGGATCTGGGGCGGTCTTAAAACTTCCCCTCCTTGAAACCCGCCGGCAGGCAGGTGAGTTCCATCATTTGGGGCCAAAAAAGCAGCCTATTTCATGGGATTTCTTTTCAACTTCTGATTTTCAACCTTAATCCAGCAAAAGGTAAAACTCCCCCAATATTATCATTATGTAAACAAACCCCCACCAGGAGGCACTTTACCGGATAATCGTGTATAAATTCACTTTACCCTTAGTCGAATAAAATTTACGCCTTATCTTTCAACCTTATTAAAAATCCCACTTAAATGGACCGTTTCACCGGCCTTGCCGGCATTATTCTCATTCTTGGAATCGCCTTCCTGGTCTCCAACAACCGGAAGCGCATCAACCTTCGCCTTGTTTTTTCGGGGCTTGGGCTACAGTTATTAATCGCCGTTCTGGTGCTTAAGGTGCCCGTTATCAACCACTTCTTCCAGTTCCTGGGTAAGGGAATGCAAAAACTGGAAGGATTTGCCAAGGAAGGCGCCGCATTTGTATATGGAGGCATAGGTGTTTATGGGCCTACCGGGCAGGTGGGCAATTACCGCGACGGACCTGCTTTTGTTTTTGCTTTCAATATCACAGCCACCATCATCCTGGTTTGTGTGCTGGTTGCCATTTTATACCACCTGCGCATTATGCAGGTAATCATAGCAATAGTGGCAAGGGCCATGAATTTCGTGATGCGGGTGAGTGGGGCTGAAGCATTGAGCAATGTGGCAAGCGCTTTTGTAGGCCAGGTTGAAGCACAGGTCATGATACGAGGTTACCTGCCTACCATGACCAAAAGCGAACTACTCGCGTCTATGAGCGGCAGCCTTGCCTGCATAGCCGGGGGTATCCTCATAGTTTATGCCAATATGGGCGCCCGGCCCGATTACCTTATTGCAGCCAGCCTGATGGCAGCTCCCGGAGCGCTGGTCATTTCAAAAATCGTTTTCCCCGAAACCGAAGAGTCGCCAACTATGGGCCATGTGAAACTGGAGGTAAAAAGCCACTACACCAACCTTATTGACGCCATAACCCATGGCGCCGCAGATGGTTTCAAAATAGCAATGAATGTGCTGGCTATGCTTATGGGTTTTATCGCACTTATAGCTATGATCAACTGGATGCTGGGGCATTTTTATATAGGTTCCATTCATGATTCCGCCCACCGGCTTTCTCTTGATTTAATTTTCGCCAAGCTCTTTTATCCTTTTGCCTGGGCTATGGGCATACCAGTTGAGGACCTGAACAATGCAGCAACTCTGCTGGGACAAAAACTAACCGTAAACGAATTCCTCGCCTTCAAAAACCTTACTTCCCATGCAGTACCGGTGGTTACCCCAAAAGGTTTGACGATTATTACCATTGCCATATGCGGTTTCGCCAATTTTGCCAGCGTTGGAATGCAGATCGGAGGTATAGGCGCTCTCGCCCCTGAACGTCGTGGCGACCTTGCCCGCCTTGGCATGAAAGCCCTGCTATGCGGTACCCTGGCATCCTATCTCTCAGCTACCATAGCAGGGATATTGGTGTGAAGCGTGAGTTTTGAACTGTTTGGATATTCCTATAATAGGAATGGGAAATTTGCCCTGGCGGCTCCTCCATTTTGCTATGCAAGCTGCTTCGAGATTTCGCCTTTTAACCGAATTTATGATCCGAAAACAAACCTGTCAGTACTTTTAATATTAGCGGCCTGGCAGGGTCTAACAATTATGGCAATGCTTTCAGTATTTTCTAATTAAAGCCCTCAAGCCGCCCTTCCGCCGGATTGGGCGGTGGTACGGCTTGAGTTTGACTTATTGTCCATTATTTTTCCCCACTTCGCCTATTCTATCACAACCATAGCATAATACTTTCCCGATTCATCTGTGGCTGTAACCATATATACGCCTGGAGCATAATTGAGTTTTATTTCGGCATCCTTATTGGTGAGGGTGTTTAATTCCATTATTTTTTCACCCAAAAGGTTGGTAAAGGATAAATTCACCAAGTGATTGTCAGGAGAATTAAGGTTAACCGTAAAAGTCCCGTTATTGGGGTTAGGGAATATTTTAAGGTCTGCCACGGTAACAAGATTTGCAGTATTTGCACTTTGCAATGCACACATGGCTATTGAGACCACCGTTAATGGTTGCGTAGCCGTGGCTGTTCCGCAGGAATTGCTTACGGTATAGGAAATGACTGCACTACCGGGAGTAATACCAGTCACTACACCTGCAGCGCTTACTGTGGCATCAATTGAACTACTTGTCCATGCGCCCCCTGATGAACCATCGCTAAGGTTAATGGTACGGCCTACACAAACAGAAGAAGGGCCTGAAATAGTTCCTGCATTAGGCATTGGGTTAACCGTAACAGTAAGAATGGTAGTGCAACCCGTAGCAGTATAAGAAATTACTGCTGTTCCGGCTGCTACCCCGGTAACTATTCCCGAACTACTTACTGAGGCTATGCCTGCATTGCTGCTAAGCCATGTGCCGCCCGTAGTTGCATCGCTTAGCGATGTGGTTGACATAACACAAACTGCAGGTGTACCGGTAATGGGCAATGTGCCGCAGAAATTATCCCCAAAAATAAAATCACCGGCCAGAAGGCCAAGTGCAAAACCGGTATTGGGCGTCGAGGTATAGGGTACAGTGGTATTGGTGGTGACTATACCGGCGCTGAGCCAGGCAGTAGATGAATATTGCTGGGTAAGGAAGGCGCTGTTGCTTCCACCTATTATGTCTATCAAATTATAGGTAGCTGTTGGCGAGACTGAAGCAGGTCCAGCCGCGCCTATATTGGTGATAGTCCAGTAATGGTTAGCCATAAAAGAAGTAGAAAGGCCGGAAGTAGAAACAAACGGATGCAGACCGGCAGTAGCCATAACGCCAAGGCTACCCCCAGTCCCTGGCGAACTGAAAGTCAGCAGCATAGGTGCAAAATCCACATCGCCTACTTCATAATTTACTGTTGAAAAACCGGAAATTGTTTTTATGAGCGTACCATCAACATAAGAAGATGGCCCCGCCCCTATAACCGCCGAGGGTGTTCCAGGTACAGACATGGTAAAGGTTGAAGTGTTCAAAATTCCGGATGTGAACAATAGAGTACCGGTAGTTGAGGTAGTTTGCGATAAAGTAACACCAGAGCCATTAGCAATGGTAATGCTATCAGGAGCCACAAGAGAGGCCGGAAGGTAAGAACCGGTAACCTGGGGCACTATTCCATTGAATACATAATTTGCTGAGTTGGCGAATGTTTTGGTGCCTGTAGTTAATATGGCTCCGTTTATTCCGGCAGCGTTGGCTACCTCAAGCGTAGCCACACCGTTTAATTTGAAAATACCTGTTCCGTTTAATACATAGGCCGTAGGGCAAATCAGGGTTCCGTTAACCGTAACCCCAAAACCGCCGGAGCCTGTTGATGAACTGAAATTGCCATCCAGAATGGCAGTACAGTTACTGTCCACATATACATTTGTTCCCGACCATACCCCAGTACTTGTATTGTCAATCTGCATCATTCCCGAAGAAGATGGCAACGCAAAGTGTACAGTATTGGTGCAGCCTGCGCCTACATTGGTCATTGCAGAGGGGCCGATAATACTGCAATTCCCATAAATATTATTAGTAATAACCCCACCAGCGCCACTCGCAACAATTGAACCTGCGGTCATTACAAAATCTCCATAAGTTTTCATTAAGATGGTGCTCGATGCGCCTGTAGTGGTCACAGTGCCGCCTGTAATGTTATAATTTCCATTGGTAATTACCGTGAGCGCAGTGCTGCTGGCTACAGAGCTCACAGTACCGGATGACATGATTACATCACCATATATATTTACAGTGCTATTAGTGCCTGCACCACCCAGCGAAAGTGTGCCACCTGTGAAATACACTTCCCCAAAGATAGTAATAGGGAAAGAACTGCCAGCCCCGCTCATGCTCAAAGTACCACCGGTTGCAAAGGTAACCGTATCGGGCGTCATTGACATTGTGCCTACTATCCATGGCGAGGAAGGAGGCAAAGACATGGACATGGTTATAGTCCAGGTATCGCCGGGTGTGGTAAATGTAGTAGGAGAAATTGTTCCATCCGACCAATTGGCGAGGGTGTTTATATTACCTGCCACACTGGTGGTCCAGGCAGTAGAGAAACCATTATAACCCAGGCTGCACAACAAAAATATTAATACCATTACTTTAATGGCTGCGCCACTGTAACAATGACGCACTGCGCCTGGAAAAACAGAATTTGTAACCAATTTCATAATTTTAAGCTTTTATTGAATAAAAATACCATTTTTAACTAAGATTCAAAGCGGTTTTTAAAAATTATCCATAAAACTTAAAACACTCAAAATAGGATTTCCGGCAAGCCTTCCTAAATAATATTTGGTATTTGCGCCTTTGTTTGTGAATTTTACAATTATAATGCTGGGATTAGTTTTTAAATCTACCGGAAGCTGGTATTCGGTCCAGGATGAGCTGGGTGGTTTTTGGGATGCACGGATAAAAGGCAAACTTAAAACTGATGAAGATATTTCGTCCACCAATCCTGTTGCTGTAGGCGATACCGTGGTTTTTGAAATGGAAGATGAGAAGGTAAGAACAGCCCTTATAAGTGGAATCAAAGACCGTCATAATTATATGGTGAGGGTATCGCCCCACAACAAAAACCAGAAGCATATTATTGCAGCAAATATTGACCTTGCGCTCCTGGTTACTTCAATTGCCGATCCCCGCACTTCAACCGGCTTCATTGACCGTTTCCTGCTTACTGCAGAGGCCTACCATATACCAGCGATCATTGTGGTAAACAAAACAGACCTGATCAAAAACAAACAGTATGATATTCTTGAAACCTGGAAGGAAATTTATGGCCGGGCAGGTTATGAAGTCTTCCCTGTAACCGGGACCAAAAAGGAGTCGCTGGCAGCGCTTGAGGCAAGAATAGGAAATAAAACGACCTTATTCAGCGGGCACTCAGGAGTGGGTAAAAGTACTATTATTAACCAGATAGCTCCCGGAATAAGCCAGAAAACCAAAGTTGTTTCAGGCTGGAGCGGTAAGGGGCAGCATACCACTACTTTTGCCGAAATGTTCAGGCTTCCCGGGGGTGGAAAAATAATTGATACCCCAGGCGTTAAGGAATTTGGACTTATCGATTTTGAAAGAGAAGAACTTTCCCAGTATTTCCCGGAAATGAAAGAAATGCTGAAACAATGCAAATTCAATAATTGCCTGCACGTTAATGAACCTGGCTGCGCAGTAAAGCAGGCGGTTATTGACAAAAAAATATCTGAAGACCGGTATGTAAGTTATGTATCCATACTTGAAAGCATTGAGAAGAAATGGGCCTGATTAATGGTTGATGGATAAAAGGTAAAAAAAAATGGGTAAACAGAATCAGGAGACGCCAGTAAATAACCGGGGAAACAAATACGAAAAACAAAACATTAATCATTAACAATTAAACATTAATCATTGACCATGGTTTTATACAACGTTACCTTAAAGATTCAGAATGAGGTGGTAGCCCAGTGGGTGGAATGGATGAAATGCGAGCATATGCCCGATCTTTTGCAAACCGGTTTGTTTACAGGGTGTCGCCTCTTCAGGTTGATGGAACAGGATGATACAGATGGCGCTACCTATGCCGCACAATATTACTGCAACAGTATAAAT
>Ga0364887_10053_pt1 | contig 82898 bp, 67 predicted proteins | sample ExccelJu500001D4_4_FD_206924 | JGI IMG/M metagenome (GOLD analysis project Ga0364887, IMG submission 206924) | Enriched cells from Trout Bog Lake Hypolimnion, Wisconsin, USA - BchlTB.July23.5000.01.D4 | ecosystem: Environmental > Aquatic > Freshwater > Lake > Hypolimnion/Profundal zone | place...
TCAACCGGGGCAGCAAAACCAGCAAAATCAGCAACAGAGGTTACAGCAAAATCAGCAACAGAGGTTACAGCAAAACCAACAGCAGGTCATTCCCCAAAACAATCAACCGGGGCAGCAAAACCAGCAACAGAACTTACAGCAGCGGGGTCAACAAAACCAACAAAATCAGCAAAGGTTACAGCAAAACCAGCAACAACGATTTCAGCAAAATCAGCAGCATGGTCAGCAAAACCAACAAAATCAGCAGCAGAGGTTACAGCAACAAGGACAACAACAGCAGCAGCTAAAATTGCAACAACAGCAGCAGCAACTAAAACTACAGCAGCAGCAAAAGCAACAGCAGCAAAAACAACAGCAGCAAAAACAACAGCAAAAGCAACCGGTTTCTAAAAACTAGCTTAAACAGAATTAAAAAAAGCATGTATCCAAATAATAAAAATAGGATCTATAAACTGAATATTCAGTTTATAGATCCTATTTTTATGGCTAAATAATTTGTATGACCTGCTTTTTTATTTCCCGATTTTATAAATATCTATTACCAATGCTGATGACAGGCTGTTTTCTTTTTGCAAACGAAAATTCGTTTACGGGCCTAAACCCTCCGGCATCCCCTTCTCACATTGTATTTATTGAAGATTCCTGGACCGAAGCCTTAAAACAAGCGAAATCACAACACAAATATATTTTTGTTGACGCTTATGCCAGCTGGTGAGGCCCCTGTAAAATGCTTAAAAACACCACATTTACTGATGCAAAAGCAGCGGCGTTTTATAACAGCAATTTTATCAAAGTATCCATAGATATGGAAAAAGGTCAGGGTCCGGCACTTGGTGCACAATGGGGATTAACAGCCTACCCAACGCTAATTATATTCAACCCGGAGGGAAAACCTGTTTTAGGGACGGTTGGTTTTATTAATGCAACTGACCTGGTACGGTTTGGCAAACAGGCATTGAGCAAATAATCAAACTAAGAAAACGCCCACAGCAATTGGCAGGTTTTCAATAAAAAATTGCAATTATCGATGAATGGAAATTTAAGATCATAAACATGTAAACCATATGCGGCAAATTGTGTTACCCTTTTATGGATTACAATATTTATTTATTAGCTCCCGATCCGTACAATCCCTGCAGGGATGTTATTCACTCAAGGGATACCCATTTAAAAGTAAGGGTTTTTTGTCTTGACGAAGAGCCTTTTAAAGCTGATGTTAAAGAGATACAGCTTTACGGCTATGCAGAAGGCAAACTTTATGCTTTTGAAACAATTAACATACTGGCTGAAGATGCGCTGGATGTTGTAGGGGCGATACAATGGTACGCTGCTTATATTGAATTCCCGGATATGGAAATATTACCTGATGATCCGCGCCCCGACAGCCATATTGCAGTTTAATTGGACTGTTTCTCAAAAACCAAACGTTATCATGAAAAATATGCAGTTTATTTTATAGGTTTTCTGAAAGCCAATAAATCAATGCTCAGACTCTTTATTTAATAAAAATCTAATTTCACGAAATACAATTGGCAGCTGACTATGGGCTGATAAAAAACCTTTATATTGTTTAATGGTAACAATAGTATTGTTTTAAACTTAGCTGAAATACTTTAACAAAATTGTTACCCGAAACAAGGCGCGTTTTCACCACTTTTACAAAATATTAATGGCAATCCATTTTCAATTGATATAGCTGGTCCGAAATTTATATATTTATTGACGGAATACCTATTTATGAGATTCTATTTATTAGAAATATCAATCATACCGTTTTAAGATGACGAATAATATTAACGCTACGCATACACTTCATTCCTTGCTGCTTATTACCGGTTTGTGTTGTATCTCACTATGCAGCTATGCACAAAATAAGCCGCGGCAAAATCCGTCCCAAACAAGCGTGGCCGCCCCGGTAATAGTTCCCGACACCACAAAAACAAATTTGCTATTGCCTGTTACCATAAAAGATACCGGTAAAAATAGTGCCGGTGACTATTTAACGCTACAGCAATGTATTGACTATTCAATAAAACATCAGCCTGGTTTAAATATCTCGATGATAAATATAGATGTCGCCAAAACAACAAATGCGATAAGCTTATCCGGAGCGCTTCCACAAGTCAGCGCCTCCGGCGATCTGATACACTATATTCAACAGTCAAGCAGTGCTTCGGCGCAGGGTACAGGTTCAACCAGCACAACAAAAGGACAATCCAATGCCAATACCTTTATGCCGGGGATAGCTGTTTCGCAGGCCATATTCAATCCGAGCCTTTTATATGCACGTAAAAGCGCCCCATTATATGTTAAACAAGCTCAGCAAGCTACCGATAGCACCAAAATATTCCTGGTTTCAGCAGTAAGCAAATCATTCTACACTTTATTGCTCAACCTTGAGCAAATTAATGTTTTAAAAGAGGATACGGCTGAATTCGGAAAAAGCCTCAGGGATGCCTATCATCAGTATAAAGGTGGGATAGTTGATGAAACTGATTATGAGCAGGCTCAAATTACGCTGAATAACACCATGGCCCAGTTAAAGCAGGCAAACGAAAATGTAGTACCGCAATATGCTGTTTTGAAAAGATTAATGGGTTTCCCGCCCGAACAGCAATTCAACGTGGTTTTTGATACGCTGGAAATGATGAAAAGCATCCATATTGACACTACCGAACAATTGCAATTTGAAAAGCGAATCGAATTCCAGGCAATCAACACGAGTAAAGATTTACAAAGCCAGCTTGTAAATTATTACCGCTACTCCTTTATACCCACAGTATCTGCGTTCTATAATTATAATCTCAGTTTCCAAAACAATAATTTTGGCAGCCTTTTTGGCACTTCTTATCCAAGCTCTTTAGTAGGTTTATCTATCACTGTACCAATTTTCACCGGGTTTTCGCGGCTCAATAACCTGCATAAGGCCAGGCTTCAGCAACAAATACTTAATTGGGATCAAACCGATCTCAAGTCGCAGATATATTCACAGTACACCTCCGCATTGGCTAATTATAAAGGAAATTATTATAATTTACAGGTGCTGCAAAGAAATGTTGCCCTGTCCAGAAGGGTTTTCTTTGTTGTTACGCTGCAATACAGGCAAGGCATTGTTCCTTATCTGAATGTGATCACCGCCGAATCAAATTTAATAACATCAGAAATAAACTACTTGAATGCATTGTTCCAGGTATTATCGAACAAAATAGACCTTGAAAAAGCAATGGGAAATATTTCTTATTAACATAAAAAAACAGCTTACATGAATAGAGTATTATTAAATACGGTTTTTATTAGTTGCCTTTTGCTGGCAGCCTGTAAAAAAAAGCAGCCGCCAGTTAATCCGGAGGTGCCTGTTAATTTATTAAAAATAAAAGCACAACGCGTTTTATATTACGACAAAATTCCGGCAACAACCCAGGCTTTAAACCAGGTAACGCTGCTTCCGCAGGTAAGCGGCGCTATTACAGGGGTGTTTTTCAAAGAAGGTTCGCATGTAAGAAAAGGGGAAAAGCTTTATGAAATTGATGAGCGCCTGTACAAGGCTGCATACGACCAGGCAGAAGCTAATTTACAAGTGTCGCAGGGTAATTTGGTGCAGGCCCAGCAGGATGCCGACCGCTATGTATATTTGAATAAATACAATGCCGTTGCCGAACAGCTTTATGATCATGCCATTATTACACTACAAAATGCAAAAAACACGGTTAAAGCTTCGGAACAGGCTGTAAAAACGGCAAAAACAAATTTAATTTATGCTGTTGTTTATGCGCCATTTGACGGCACAATCGGTATTAGTCAGGTGAGGCTTGGTGAGGTGGTAAGCCCGGGTGTTACTGTTTTAAATACTGTTTCCTCTGATGACCCAATGGCAGTTGATTTCATTATAAACGAAAAGAATTTGCCATTTTTTGAAAGGTTGCAAAACAACAAACAACACCCCGTTGATTCATTATTTACAATGTTACTTCCTGATAATACGCTATATCCCTATACCGGCAGCATTTCGGTAATAGACAGGGCTGTAGATTCCCAAACCGGTTCTATCACCATCAGGTTGGTATTTCCAAACAAAGACGGATTATTGAGGGTTGGAATGAGTTGCGTGGTTAGGGTACACAACCAGGATACCGAACCGCAACTGGTAGTACCAAACAAAGCCGTGGTAGAGCAAATGGGTGAATACTTTGTGTACGTGGCAAAAGATACGGTGCTAAAAGTTAGTGCCGACAGCCTGAAAAAATTGGACAAAATAGCTGCTGCCGACGCTAATAAAGTAAAACTGGTCGCCGTTCAAAAAAAGGTTCAAACCGGGCAGATAATAGGGGCTGATATCATTATAAAAAGCGGTATTAAAGCCGGCGACAAGGTAATCGTCGACGGTTTGCAATCGTTGCACGATGGTGTCCGCATTACAACCGCAAATAAGGTAGGTCCCGGCGGCGGCAAAGGTGGACATTAATAAGTCGAAAGCCTTAAGTCCAAAGTCTTGAGTCAATAGATTGACGAAAAGCGCAAGTGGACTTTAGACTCAAGACTTCAGACTCAAGACTTAAAAAAATATGATTGCTAATACCTTTATAAAGCGGCCCGTTACTGCAATAGTTATTTCTATTGTACTGGTAATTACCGGTACCGTTAGTATTTTGCTGCTGCCTATTGACCAATATCCTGACATTACCCCACCCGTGGTTCAGGTGAACGGACAGTTTATAGGCGCCGATGCCCAAACTGTGGAACAAACCGTAGCAACGCCTATTGAAGAGCAGGTAAACGGTACCCCCGGCATGGAATACATGCAGAGTAACAGCACCAACAACGGCGCTATGCAACTCAACGTAACTTTCAAAATAGGCACTAACATAGACGTAGCGGCGCTCGACGTGCAGAACCGGGTGAGTATCGCCACCCCGCTATTGCCTGCGGCAGCCAGTCGTTTGGGCCTTACCGTTCGCGCGGTTAACCCAAGCATGCTGATGATGGTAGCCATATACGCGCCAAAAGACTCGCATAACATCACTTTCCTTGATAATTACACCAATATTTTTATTCAGGATGCGCTGCTGCGGGTACCGGGAGTAGGCACAATAAGCCGGTTTACTGACGACTTTAGTATGCGGGTTTGGATGAACCCACAAAAAATGGCTGCTTACAGCCTTGAGCCGCAGGATATTATTACAGCGCTTACTGCCCAAAACGTACAAGTAGCTGCAGGTACGGCAGGTGTGCCTCCGCAAGCGCCAACGCAAACTTATGAACTGGGTATTTTGGTGAACGGCCGTTTAAGTACGGTTCCGGAGTTTCAAAACATCATTGTAAAAAATAACCCCCAAACCGGCGAACTGGTTTACCTTAAGGATGTTGCCCGCGTGGAACTGGGTAAATTTACTTTTTCGAGCAACTCATTTGTGGACGGACACCGGGCATCTTACCTCCAGATATACCAGGCTCCCGGCAGTAACGCGCTCCAAACTGCCAATGGCGTTTATGCGGAGCTTGCCAAGCTAAAACAAACTTTCCCAACGGATGTGGCCTACAGCGTTCCCTTTGAAGCGGTAACTGTTGTAAAAGTTTCGATGACGGACGTGGTGAAGACTTTATTAATGACCCTTGGCCTGGTAGCTATTGTGGTGTTCCTGTTCCTTCAAACATTCAGGTCTACCCTCATACCCATTCTTGCCATACCGGTATCAATTTTCGGTACATTTTGTTTTTTTATTCCACTTGGCTTCACCATCAATACTTTAACCATGTTTGGCTTTGTGCTGGCTATTGGTATTGTGGTGGATGATGCCATCATTGTGGTTGAGGCCGTGCAGCATTATATCGACAATCAAAAGATGTCGCCTAAGGAGGCTACTTACCAGGCGATGAAAGATATTTCGGCCCCGGTTGTGGCTATAGCACTTATCCTGGCCGCAGTATTCGTACCGGTTGGATTTATTCCCGGTATTGTGGGCAGGCTGTACCAGCAGTTTGCCATCACCATTGCCATCTCGGTAATTATATCGGCTTTTATAGCCCTTTCGCTAACTCCGGCGCTTTGTACCCTGCTGCTAAAGCCGACGGACGAAAGCAAAAAAAACAAGGGCCTTACAGGTTGGTTCACCAGGTTTAACGCCTGGTTCGATCGGGTAACAGCCAAATACACTGAAGGTGTACGCCGTAGTATTAAAGGGGCTAAATATATCGTTATCCTGCTGGTCTGTGTTTGTGTGGGCGCCTACTACCTGTTTCAATCCAAGCCTACCGGCTTTATTCCATCGGAAGACGACGGCAATTTGTATGTAACTTACCAGTTGCCCCCGGCATCATCTACAGCTCAGTCGGTTAATATCATGACCAAACTGATGAAGGTAGTTGCAGCCACTCCCGGCGTTGGGCATTATGCCGCACTATCGGGACTTAACGTGGTAACTAACGCCACTAACTCCAATAATGGCACAATCTACGTACAGCTGAAGCCCTGGGATGAACGCTCGGGCGATGATCAGCAGGTACCGGGCATTATCAAGGTAATGCAAAAACGCATTGCCGATGCCGGTGTTACCAATGCTAACGTTGAAGTAATACAACCCTCGCCCCTTCCCGGTGTTGGCTCAACTATAGGTTTCAGTATGCAGATAGAGCAGCGGAGCACCAATGATAACCTGCAGGACTTTGAGCGGATTGTTAACCGTTTTGTTGATTCGGCTAATAAAAACCCGGCAATTACCAAGGCGTATACCTTCTACACCGCCCATACGCCCAACATGAGCCTTTCAGTCGACCGGGAAAAATGTGAAAAGCTGGGGGTCAGCATATCGGATGTATTTACCACAATCGAGGCCTTTACGGGTAGTTTGTATATCAATGATTTTACCACCTATAACCGTACCTTCCACGTGGTGGTGCAGGCGGATACTGTTTATAGGGCGCTGATAACAGATTTGGATAAGTACTATGTGCGCAACTCCAGCAATAAAATGGTGCCTTTGGGCGCCGTCATCAGCTTTAAGCCTGTTGAAGCGGCCCCGCTGATCTCACACTTTAATATTTTCCGCTCTGCGGAAATAGACGGATCATCGCCGCCGGGTGTCAGCTCTACCGATGCTCTTGCTGCCTTAACGGCATTGGCCAACAAGCAACTGCCACAAGGTTATACCTATGAATTTTCGGGCTTAAGCTACGAGGAATTGAAAGCTGGTTCCGTAACGATGTATATATTCGCGTTCTCCATTACTTTTGTGTTCCTGTTCCTGGCTGCACTTTATGAAAGTTGGTCGGTTCCGTTTTCGGTACTGCTTGCGGTGCCGATAGGCGCTTTCGGGGCCATTTTAGCATTGGTGATGGTCCCTTCCCTTACCGACAACGTTTATGCGCAGATCGGTTTGATCACATTAATAGGTCTGGCTGCAAAAAACGCGATCCTTATTGTGGAGTTTGCCAAGGTCCGTGTGGATCGTGGCGAAGATCTTCTTGCCTCAACTCTTGAAGCTGTAAGCCTTCGTTTACGCCCGATCATCATGACATCGCTGGCCTTTATCCTGGGTGTGATGCCGCTTGTTTTTGCAACCGGTGCAGGTGCAGTGGCCCGGCGTACAATAGGCCTGACCGTGCTGGGGGGCATGACTGCGGCTTCTACAATAGCCATCTTCGTAGTACCGGTACTGTTTGTTCTTATCACCCGCTGGGCCTACGGTAAGGAGAAATTGGAATACCTGAAGGCACATCACGAAGAACTGATGGAAAAAGCGAAAAAAGTTGAAGCGCAGAATATCGACCCGGAACTGGAATTTGAATTGCAGAAATCACGTGACCTGCATAACACAAGCGAAGCATGATCGCCAATACTTTTATAAAACGGCCGGTAACCGCTATCGTCATTTCCCTTGTTTTGATGATATCGGGAGTGATATGCGTTTTCAACCTTGCCGTTGACCAATATCCTAATATTACCCCTCCCAGCGTTGGTGTGAACGCCAGCTATACCGGCGCCGATGCGCAAACGGTGGAGCAAACGGTTGCTATTCCTATTGAAGAGCAGGTAAACGGCACGCCCGGTATGGAATATATGCAAAGTTCCAGCAGCAACAGCGGTAGCATGAGTTTGCGCGTAACCTTTAACGTTGGAACTAATCCGCAGATCGCTGCGCTTAACGTGCAAAACCGTGTGGGTATTGCAGCGCCCCTTTTGCCATCGGTTGTGAGTAAACTGGGTGCAACTGTGCGCGCCAGCAACCCAGATCAATTGATGCTGGTAGCCATTTACTCGCCAAAAAAAACACATAAAATCACCTTCCTTGATAACTATACTAATACATTTATTGAGGATGCTATTCTAAGGGTACCGGGCGTGGGCGATGTGAGCGCACGTACCGACCAGTTCGCCATGCGGATATGGCTTAATCCGGATAAAATGGCATCGTATAATTTAATGCCATCAGATGTAACGACTGCGCTTAGCGGTCAAAACGTTTACGTTGCTGCCGGGTCGGTAGGTGCACCGCCCCAAAACCCAAAACAAGCCTTTGAAACCGGCATAGTGGTGAACAGCATGCTGAGCAAACCCGAACAATATGAAAATCTGATCGTAAAAAACATCCCCGGGACGGATAAGATGATCTATGTGAAAGACATAGGCCGGGTTGAACTTGCCAAATTTACTTATTCAGGTGGCACTTTTGTAGATGGTAACCGGTGTTCGATGTTAATGATCTTTCAGTCGCCGGGAAGCAATGCCCTGCAAACCGCCGATAATGTTTACGCTAAACTGGCAGAACTAAAAAAATCATTTCCATCGGATGTTGACTATATTGTTCCTTTTGAATCGATCACTATTATCCGTGTGTCAATGCAGGAGGTGATCGGCACACTGATAAAGGCGCTAATATTGGTTGCCTTAGTTGTATTCCTGTTCCTGCAAAACTGGCGCGCTACTATCATTCCTATATTGGCCATCCCGGTATCCATTTTGTCGACTTTTTGTTTTTTCATCCCATTGGGCTTCACCATCAATACCCTCACCATGTTTGGGTTCGTGCTGACTATCGGGATAGTGGTTGACGATGCTATCATTGTAGTGGAAGCTGTACAACATTATATCGATGAACAGCACATGTCGCCAAAGGAAGCGACTTATCAAGCCATGAAGGAAATATCGGCACCGGTAATAGCCATTGCACTTATTTTGGCTTCCGTATTCGTTCCGGTTGGCTTTATTCCCGGCATTGTTGGCCGCCTGTACCAGCAGTTTGCGATCACTATAGCTATCTCGGTAATCTTCTCGGCCTTTACGGCCTTATCCCTTACCCCAGCGCTATGCACTTTATTGCTGAGGCCCTCGCATCACAACATAGGTAAGGAGAACTGGATCGATAAATTTTTCATCGGCTTCAACAGGGTATTCGAAAAGGTAAACTATAAATATGCAAATGGGGTAAAGCGCAGTATCAAAAACACCAAATATGTAGTAATTTTATTGGTTTGTATTTGCGTTGGCGCCTGGTTATTGTTCAAAGCCAAGCCTTCGGGCTTCGTTCCCAGCGAAGATGGCGGACGCTTGTTCGTCACCTATCAAATGGCCGATGCCTCAGCTACTACCCAATCCGTTGCTGTTATGCAAAAGCTAATGAAGATCGTCGGCTCAACCCCGGGCATCCTGCATTTTGTTGGCGCATCCGGCTTTAATATACTTGGTGGCGGCGGGAATAATAGTGGCACCATGTTTTGCATGCTAACGCCCTGGGATGAGCGGACCACGCCACAAACCAAGGTGCAGGGCATTATGGATAACATCAAAAAACGGGTAGCCAAAGCAGGCATAAAAAATGCCACCGTGGTAGCTATTCAACCCCCGCCGATAAGGGGTATAGGGCTGGCAGCCGGCTTTTCAATGCAAATTGAACAAGGCAACTCGACGGATGACATCCATGCTTTTGAAAAAAATGTCCAAAAATTTGTTGCTATCGCCAAAAAAACACCGGCTACATCAACTGCATTCTGCTCGTTTACGGCCCACACCCCAAGCTTTACAGTTACAGTCGACCGCGAAAAATGCGAAAAACTGGGCGTAAAAATATCTGATGTTTTTTCCACCATGCAGGCCTTCATGGGCAGTTTATTTGTAAATAATTTTACATTATACAACCGGACTTATCATGCTGTTATTGAGGCCGACACGGCTTACCGGGCATTAATTAGCAATATAAACAGATATTATGTGCGCAATCAGGCCGGCAATATGCTACCACTAAGCACCCTGGTAACTTACAAAGCAGATGCGACCGCAACATCCATATCGCACTTTAATATTTTCCGTTCTGCAGAAGTGGATGGCTCTATTCCACCGGGATACAGCAGCGGCCAGTCATTGGATGCGCTTAAGGAAATTGCAGCCAAAGCATTGCCGCGCGGTTATACATACGAGTTTTCGGGCCTTAGCTATGAGGAGATCAAGGCGGGCAGTATTACGGTCTATATTTTCCTGTTCTCTATCATTTTCGTATTTCTTTTCCTGGCGGCATTATACGAAAGCTGGTCGGTACCTTTTTCCGTACTACTCGCAGTGCCTATCAGTGCATTTGGCGCCATCGTCTTCCTTACACTTTTCCCCTTGATGACGGGTAAGGAAATCACCAACAATGTCTACGCACAAATCGGCCTTTTAACGCTAATTGGCCTGTCGGCAAAAAACGCCATCCTGATCGTTGAATTCGCCAAGTTGCGCGTTGACCGCGGCGAGCCTCTGTTGAAGTCGACCATCGAAGCGGTGCGCCTGCGTTTCCGACCGATCATTATGACGTCCATGTCCTTCATCTTCGGTGTGTTGCCGCTGGTATTTGCCACAGGTGCCGGCGCAGAGTCCAGGAATACCATTGGTATTGCCGTGCTGGGCGGAATGATCGCATCATCAACTATATCTATTTTCATTGTTCCGGTGTTATTTGTACTGTTTACACGCCTTTCATACGGAAAAAAACAGCTTCAATGGCTGCAGGATCACCACGAAGAGCTGATGGAAAAGGCAAAAAAGGTTGAAGAATCAAACATCGACCCTGAACTGGAATACGATATCGCCGAATCACGCGCTGCAAATACGGCTGACAGGGAAAGACATTTTGGTGGAGACGATGGGAAGGAATAGTTTTTTTGAACTTAGCTGCTTTACCTAATTGTCTCCGCCCTTCTCAAACCCAAAAATCCGTTTCGGATTGTCTATAAAAATAGCATCAAAGTAAGCGCTGAGTCCTCTTTTGTTCAGTTCCTCGCGGAAGGTGGTCAATAAATAATCGAGTCCCGGTTTGCCGCCGTAAGCCCGCCAGTAGGTATTGCGGGCGGCATCCATGCCTGCGGTGATCTGGCCAGGGTATTGGGGCAAAAGTTTTTCTAACAAAGTATAGGTCCAGTTTTCATCCGCTGCCTTCCAGCGGAAGGCGCTGTCGTATTCAACGCTTATGCCAGTTTGCATCAGTGCATTATGATAGCCCAAATCTCTATTCCGGTCCAAATGGGATAGAACAACATGTTTAAGGTTTGCGCCCAGCTTCTCAAACAATTCAGCCTGTTCAATGGCCTGGTTACCATTATTGGTATGGGTAAGAATGGGCGCACCCGTTTCAAGGTGGGCATTTACCACCGCATGGAAGATCTTTTCCTGGTGTTTGGTAAAGGGTCCGTCACCGGTTGCTAATTTTATTAAGCCCGCTTTATAAGGGGTTCGCTCAACAATCGGCCCGTTGTAATCATATTTATCAATACCGGTTATAATATCCGCGATAAACAAATCGCTTAGCTGCTCCTCTGTATAGCTGTAGCGCCAGTGGCTGGGAGGATAATATATTTCGAGGTGAATCCCTGTTGGGATGATGATGTTTATTCCTGTTTTTTTTGAAATTTCGACCGATTTCAACACATTTCTCCCAGCATTGGCGGGCATAGTATCCACCATGGTTGTACAGCCCAAAGTTTTTAAGCCACTAAGTTCTGTGGTTATTTTCTCCTCATCATTCAGCAAAAAATCGGCGTTGCCGAGCGTAGGGAAACTTTCTTCGATCACGATATGTTCATGCGAGTATGTTATGCCCATCTGATCCGAGGGGATATCACCTGTTATGCTCCTGAAAAAACTCATGTTACACAAAATTTAACTTCCATTCATTTTTACCTGTAAAGGCCGCTTTACCGGGTTGTTCCAATACACTCCCCTGCTGATGCAAATCTTCCCTCAATATTTTCACGTCAATTTGATTGGCCGCTTCATCATTTTTTAAGGATTGTACCGCAGCCAAACCGGCAGCATGCCCCATTGCCATTGTTTGCGCCATTGACCTACAGGAGGCATGGGCATCATGCGTGGCGGAAAAGCACCTGCCCACCACCCAGGCTGTATCACTTCCCGCAGGCACTATCGTACCATAAGGAACACCGTAAACGCCGCCATTTGGAATATACTGCCATACGGTTTCGGTCTCGCCTCCCCTGCCCTCCCGGTGATCCTCAATAGGTGCGCCGCAAAGCAAAACCGAATCAGCCGGAACAATGGCCGCCATACATTCATCTTTGGTTAATCGGTGTTCACCATATACGCGCCTTGTTTCACGAACACCAATCTGGTTGGACAAGCCTATGATTTTAGAATTTTCGTATCCAGGTACCTCCTGCTGAAAAAAATTTTCAAACACAAAGGCTTGCCTTCTGCCTTCAATTTCGGCTTCGGTAAGTTCATCTGCGTTCAGGGCGCTTAACCCGGTCACTTTCACGGCTACTGTCGAAATACATTTTTCTATATTCATCGCATGCGCCGAACCTTCTTTCCTCGGTAAGGGATGCGTTGTTTTGGCCATGATCTCCTTCAGCAGCTTTTTACCGCCTGCTTTTTCATAGGCTTCCAGATCCACATTGGCCATACGGAAAGTAGTGGTCATGCTTTGTGCCGCTTCCTTTTCCCCGGCAATTTCATAGCCAAAACCTGCCAAATGGCAAAAATCAGCGTCGCCGGAAGCATCTATTACTCGTTGGGCCTCAATTTTCCAAAAACCTGATTTATTCCAAAAAATACATTCATACCTTCCGTTTGGTTGTGGATTAACGTCTATCAGGGTAGTGTGCAGCAGCAGATTAACACCGGCTTTCATCAAAAGGGTGTCCCAAACATTTTTAAGCCTCTCGGGATTATAGTTCACGCCGGTCCCTGCGCCATAGGTGTTCGGCCGCAGGAAAATTTCCCCGTGACTATCTAATTCATTAACTATCCTATCGGGCAAGCCTCCGACGATCTTTTCAGGAACTTCGCCGGGCGTAAAAAAACCATAAAAAGTATCCAGCATTTGAGTAGATGAGCCGCCGAAAAAGCCATAGCGCTCCACCAGTAAAACTTTGTATTTTTTTGAGGATGCCGCAGCTAATGCCGCCAGGCAACCGGCCGATCCAGCCCCTACTACCAATACATCTACACCCTTTATTTCCCGCAAATTCTTGTACATAGCTATTACTTATTTCCGGCTGAAACATAACTGGGTATGCCAACCTTTTTATACAATCTCGAAAGCCTGTGTGCGTGCTCATCATAAGCAGCCTGAAAGATCTCCGCTGCCCGTTCAGTGCCGACAACTGCCCCTGCTGCGAGCGCATTAGGCGGGTGCCCAGCCTGTGTCAAAAGGTTTGCCAATTCTGCTTTAATGCAATTGATGATCATACATGAGCCCACGGTTGATCCCGGTGCAACAGGCATTTCCATTCCTTCAATTGCGATCATCGCATCACCAACCGGTGCACCTGAGTCTAAAACAATATCACAGAAATCCTGCAACTTGCGGCCATCCGGGCGTTTGCTCGTGCTGGCGTCGGAATGCGCCTTAGAGATAATCCCCACCGTTTTCACTCCGGCAGCCTGAAACAATTCGGCCATCTCAATTGGCACAACGTTGCAGCCGGAAGAAGAAATAATCAATGCGGTATCCTGCTCAGACAGATCGAAATTCCTTAAGATCTGCGTTGCCAGACCAGGTACATTTTCTAAAAACATAGCCTGGCGCTGTCCGTTTGCGCCCACCACCAGGTTGTGAAATGTTAGCGACAGTTCCACAATTGGGTTAAAGCCGGGAAAAGAGCCATACCTGGGCCACATTTCTTCAACCATGATCCGGCTGTGACCGCTTCCAAAAGTGTGTACCATCCGCCCTGCCAATATAGATTTGGCAAAAATATTTGCAGCAGCGAGCATTTCTCTTTCCTGCCGCTCTACTGCTGCTATCAAACCGCTGCATTTTTCAAGGTATGTTTTTGTATAGCTCATCCTTATATATTTTAAATTTTACTATTCGCGAATACCGCAGCCCCGATGGCTCCGGAAAGGTCACTAAATCCGGCCTGTTTAATCATTGTTTTTCTATTGTTATCCGGCCTGAACTCGTACACGTCCATAAAATCCTGTAAAGGTTTAAATAGAGCATCACCTGCTTTGGTGATCCCTCCTGCCAGAACCACAATTTCGGGCGACAGCGAGTTAGCCAATGAAGCTATGGTCAGAGCAAGTTTTCGTACCGAATCAAGCCATAGCCAGGTGGCGAATTTGTCATTTGCCAGATAGGCATTTACTATTTCAAGTGTTGATTCAAAACGTCCTGCCGACCTCCGCTTTATAGAATAATTTCCCAGCGCGAATTCCAGGCTCCCCGGCATACCAAGAATGCTCGGTTCACTATCCGATACGTTAAGCGTTGTATGCCCGAAATGTCCGGCCATCTGGTTTAATCCCTGGTAGAGTTCCCCGTTTATCAAAATGGCGCCACCAACACCGGTGCCAAGCGTCAGCAAAACTGCATTTTTATAACCCTGCAAAACGCCCAGCCCGCTTTCGGCCATTATTGCCGCGTGCGCATCATTGATAACGAAAGTTTTTTTATCGAAGTAATCTTCCCAGATAAAATATTCAAGTCCTGCTAAACGGCCAGGCATATGTGTAATACACGTATTATTCTCATTGGCGATGCCCGGGCAGGAGATCCCGACCAGTTCAACCTGTTGATCACAGCCATTTTCCAAATAGTGAACCATCGCCAAAATGTTCTCCTTCCATTCGCCGCCAGGTCCGTCATTTGTTAGCATAGTATGATCAATGAGTATTTCGCCATGCTCATTCAGCAAAACACCCTTTATGTTCATTCCACCTAAGTCAATGCCTATGGTTACTTTCATAATGCTGACTAATATTGACCTTCTGAAACTTCCCAGCCACCATCCACATACAAGGTTTGCCCTGTTGCAAATTTCGATGCATCCGACATAAAATATATAGCCGCGCCGTCAAGGTCTTCGGGGCGTCCGTTTCTTCCTCCATCCAAAGGCTGTTTTGTCTTTATAAAATTCAATATATCCTCATCCTTACTTGCCCTTCCTGACATGGGTGTTTCCACCAAGGCAGGCGCCAGAACGTTCACCCTGATATTATCAAAAGCATAATAAGCGGCAATGGACTTTGTAAAACCAATAACGGCAGACTTTGCCGCGGCATAAGCATGGGTCACAAAATATTTAGGTGAGGGAGAGATTCCCAAAACCGAACTCACATTCAGAATGCTGCCGCCTGTTCCCAATTCCTTAAATTTTCTCACTGCGGCCTGGTTCGATAACATGAGACCCGTCAGGTTCATTTCAAAGGTTTTGTTCCATCCCTCAAGGCTTAATTCGTGCAGGGGGCCGTCCCCAAATTTTCTTCCACTACCGCCGGCCACGTGATAAAGGCCGTCAAAACCACCGAACGCCTGAATGCAAAGCTCAATAGCATTTACCGCCGTTGTTGCATCGGTTGCATCGCCGGTATAAACTGCAGCGGCTTCGCCCAAAGTTATTTTTGCTTTTTCACCGCTATCCGGGTCTCTTCCAACAATAACTACCTTTGCGCCTTCGCGCACAAATGCAATAGCTGCTGATAAACCCAAACCAGTGGTGCCCCCTATTATTACTATTCTTTTACCTTTCAACATAGCTAAATCAGAAAAATACCGGTACCCGGAAATTTATTTGAATTTAGTGTAAAATAAACGATAATTAATACGAATTATCAGTTTACGACTATTTTAAACAATGCATTTTTGATAGACGGGTAATTTAACAAAAATCAAACGGGCAGGGCTATCACCCGGTGATGAATGCAGCCGTTAGCTATTAGCCTTTTAAACTTAATAGCTGGAAGATAATTCCAGAATCTGGAAATTGTTCATCTTAAAATAATGCCGTGCCAAATTTTTACTCAATTCAAAGAATATCAAATACCTGATTATCAGTTAATAACAAATTAAAAGAACTCATTACAATAAAAAACAAAATATGGCAGCCGGTTTGAATAATGATACTCAAATAAGGCATTAATTAATTTTAACCAAGCAACATTATGAAAACTTCATCAACCTTCAATAATTGGAAAGAAGATATAAACTTCAATTTCAACACTACCTACAAGGGCAATGATATAACATTGCACGTTATCTCAAATAATGGGATCTATAGCGTATTACACAATGAAAAACCTATCGGCAGCATCAAATTAGGAGACGTAAGGCATACCTGGTATGTTGTTGATAGTAATTATACCCCATCATATTTAGTTGACGAAATCGGGAACAGGATAGCTGCACAGCTATAGCGGGCAGGAACTATTTCTTATTTATTTTTATTCCTTAAATTACCGGCCCAATCCTCAATATTTGCACTATGGCAAACGGCATCATTAAAAAAGATTCAATTGATTTTTTAACAGATCTTTCAAAAAATAATAATCGTGACTGGTTCAATAACCATAAAGAGAGATATGTTGAAGCCCAAAGCAATATCATTGGGTTTGCAGATGCCTTGCTATCCGAAATGAACAAACACGATAATATTGAAACTCCCTCCGGAAAAAAAAGCATTTATCGGATTTATAAAGATGTCCGCTTTTCAAAAGATAAAACACCTTATAATACCCACTGGAGTGCATCATTCAAAAGGGCGACAAGAAAACTGCGCGGGGGGTATTACTTTCGCATTGAACCGGGAAATTCGGGTTTGGCTGGGGGATTTTGGGGACCAGATCCCGATGATATAAAGCGGATCAGGCAGGATATCGACGCCAACTACCCGGACTGGGAAGATCTGCTTAGCGACCAAACATTAATTGGAACCTTTGGCAACCTCTGGGGTGAACAGCTCGCTTCAGCGCCGCGCGGTTATGCAAAAGACCATCCGGCTATCCGTCTGCTACGCTATAAACAATTCATACTTCGGCACCGGTTTAGTGATGAAGAAGTATTGAGCTCCGATTTTTTATTTAAGGTGAACGATGTATTTAAAAAAATGCGCCCTTTTCTTGATTATATGAGCGGGGTGCTTACGACCGACGCCAATGGGGTGGATCTGGTGGATTAAGGATTAACTAAGAAAATCAACAATTTTTAAATCATAACTAAACCATACAATATAACAGCAATAGCGATAACAAAATAGATCACCGAGATTCCAAAAAATGTGGCCCACCTTAGCCAGTTTACAAATTGCTTGCCCATTTGCACCAGAGGGTCATCAGTATCCTTTATTACCAGGTAACTGCTTTGTTTTTCCCGCTCTGCATTAATCCTGTTTGTTTCCACATATTGCAGGCGCCCGGGATTGAGGTACGAATTGCAATTGGGGCACCTTTCATCAATTTTATTTGTCCATGTGCACCATTTTCCGCAAGAAGGACATTTTATTTCATTGATCTGACTCATAATATATTTTATTAAAAATAGATACTACTAAGATTATAAAACACCATTAAGTTGTAAAAGGTTTGAAAGTTCACACTTTACCGGGACAAGTTAATATCCCTTGAAATGCTCATATTAAAAATAAACAAAATAAATCGAAACAAAGAAATGAACTCCCGAATTATTTTTAATTTTTACTATGCTGCCGAAATACAAAATACAAATTGTAACCAGATAGAAACCTGCCCTGCTATCCCACTATTTACTTTTCAAACCCCTATATTCCTTTGTTAGCCCAATGATTACACTATCCATATTATACCTTTTTACCCTCATAGCAAAAACACAAATAACAATATTTTAAAAAATAACTAAGTTTAACCCGTGCAATGTCCTGACATCGGGATAGGGTATATTTATCAAACCAATCAGTAAAAATAAATCATGGAAAATTCGAGAAGAGTTTTTATTAAAAAGTCTGCAATTGCAGCCGCAAGTTTTTATATAGTACCCAGGCATGTCCTTGGTAAAGGTTTTATTGCACCAAGTGATAAGTTGGTAATTGCCGCAATTGGGGCCGGGGGAAAAGGAGCGGATGATATAAACCAGTTTAATAAAACTGGTAAAGCATCAATCGGTTTTCTATGCGATGTAGATGACAGACAGACTGTTGCTACCAGGAAAGCATTTCCCAACGCTAAATATTACAAAGACTTCCGGGAAATGCTGGATAAGGAAGGGAAATCAATTGATGCGGTTTCTGTTTCAACGCCGGATCATACCCACGCTGTAGCTGCGATGGCAGCAATGCAGTTGAACAAACATGTATATGTTCAAAAGCCACTTACACACGATATTTACGAAGCCAGAAAACTTACTGAGGCTGCCCATCGTTACAAAGTAGTAACCCAAATGGGAAACCAGGGTTCCAGTGGCGATGGGGTTAGGCAATTACAGGATTGGTATCAGGCAAATGTAATTGGAGATGTGCATACCATATATTGCTATACTGACCGGCCTATTTGGCCTCAGGGCGTTCCCCGTCCTACAAATATTTCAAACATTCCACCAGAACTGGATTTTGATTTATGGTTAGGTACAGCTCCTAAAAGAGACTATTTTGAAGAATTACTACCCTTTAACTGGCGGGGTTGGTGGGATTTTGGAACAGGAGCATTAGGAGATATGGCTTGTCATATTATGTCTCCGGCTTTTGCCGTTTTAGGGTTAGGCTATCCGGTAAGCGCAGAATGCAGTGTAGCCACAAAATATATTACAAATTGGAACAGGGGTTATTTTCCCGAAAGCGGTCCTATTTCTTCTCACATAACCTTAGTTTTTAAGGGGAATGCCGGCAAGCCCGACATTGAGTTACATTGGATGGATGGGGGTATACAACCTACCCGACCAGATGAATTAGGGCCTAATGAAATTATGGGAGACGGAGGTAATGGAATTATATTTATAGGTACAAAAGGAAAAATGATGGCTGGCACCTATGGCGTTAACCCTCAATTATTACCAACATTTAAAACTAAGGAGATTAAAGTTCCAATTACAGTTGCAAGGGTTAAAGGCGGAGAAGATGGTCACTATGGGGCATGGGTAGAAGCAGCAATTGCCGGCTATGGAAGTTATGAAGCTAAAAATTTAAGCTCGCATTTTGATATTGCAGGCCCATTGACAGAAAGTGTTTTAATGGGAAATTTAGCAATAAGGAGCGCCGAAATTCAAAGGAAGAATGGCAATGACATTGAATATCCCGGTAGAAATATTAAATTATTATGGGATGGCCCCAATATGAAGATTACCAATTTTGACGAAGCTAATCAGTTTGTAAAAAGAAATTACAGAGCTGGCTGGAACTCTTTATAACAAAATAGTTTGTCTTAGCAGGAAGTGTAAACTAAACGCTGTCAGCTATAGCTCACACGCATACCTGCGCAGCACAAAAAAGCCCGGCATATCTGTCGGGCTTTTTGCGGAAGTTACAAGGTTCGGACCATCGACCCTCCTGTTAGTCCCGGATTTATAATCCGGGACTTCATATTTCCGGATCTGCAATCTCTGATTACAAATCCCGACCAACGAGCGTACAAACGAGGTTGCTGCCCAATTTAATTTCTACACGCTCCATTTGTTTACTTTGCGGCGATAAACTATCAGTAGTAAAACTTTATTTTTATCTGCCTTTAATAAAAATCACGGGCGACCGATAGCGGTTAAACTGAAAAACAAACCATATGAGTAACCAAATCTTTGTAAAAATGGCGGTGGATGCCTGGCAAGGCCAGCTAAAGAGTACCGACAGTTTGTTAAACAAACTATCTGATGAACAGCTTATGCAGGAAGTTTCCCCGGGGCGCAATCGCGGCATTTATCTACTCGGGCACCTGGTCGCAGTACATGACATGATGCTCTCTTTGCTGTTGCTTGAGGACTCACAATACCCCAACCTCTATCCCGTTTTTGTCCAGTCGCCAGACGGAGCAGTAGCCGATCTTCCTTCGATAGCCGAGCTAAGGACGCAATGGACAGCGACAAATGAAAAGCTATCGGCACATTTTGCAAGTTTACCCGCAGACGAATGGTTTACCCGCCACGCAAGTGTTAGTCCTGAGGATTTTGCAAAAGAGCCGCACCGCAACCGGCTGAATGTGCTGTTAAGCCGTACCAATCATTTAAGTTATCACCGGGGGCAATTGGTGTTGCTGGCGACGAAGGATTGAATTCTATTTGACGGCAACCGCTGTTTGAAGTTTGGAAACTTCGGAGGGCTATGCATGTAGTCTTTGAATACGATAAAAAAGAAAAGCCCGACATTTCTGTCGGGCTTTTGTGGGAGTTACTGGGTTCGAACCAGTGACCCTCTGCTTGTAAGGCACCTGACAGTCCTTAATATTAGGCATTCTTTTTATATGTTTTTATTCTTAATTGTCTGTAAATATGCTATTTAAGTAAATTTAATTTGATAGTTGTTATATGTTTGTTTATATTTGTTTATCAGTGTTTGTGTAAACCACTGTGTAAACCGGAATAAATGGCAACCGAATATACTACCGTCGCAGTTATATTATACAAGTCGAAAACCCTGTCAAATGGTGAGCATCCCTTAATGATAAGGGTATCAAAAAACCGGGTACGCAAATACATTGCGTTAGGCATTTCATGCGATCCAAAATCCTGGGATCCCAAAACCAACCTCCCCAAAAAGAGCCATCCAAACAAAGCGAAGATCGATAGTATAATTTCAAAAGCTATCAGCCAGTACAAAGATAAGGTAATAGATTTTAAGCACGAGGGTAAAGACTTCACCCCGGATGTTTTAATTTCAGAAGCTAATAACCTGGTCAAAAAAACCACCGTTTTTAAATATTTTGAAATCAAGGTGCAAAGCCTGAAAGATTGCAAGCAGATCGGCAATTCAAAAGTTTACCATGATACCTACAATCAACTAAAAAATTTCACGGCCAATAAAGACTTCACCTTTTCGCAGCTGGATTATAATTTCCTTTTAAAGTTGGAAACTCATTTAAGATCAAAGGATAATACAGATAATGCAATGTCTGTCAGGTTTAGAACTATCCGGGCCTTATTTAACGCTGCCATTGCAGAGAACTACGTAAAGAAAGAATTATGCCCCTTTGATAAATTCAAAATTTCGGAGCGCTTTAACTCCAAAACCCAAAAGCGAGCAATCACAAAAGAAGATATTAAAAAGATCGAGGCCATACAATTAGATAAAAACTCTGCAGCCTTTGAAGCTCAGCAATATTTCCTTTTCAGTTACTACGGGCAGGGTATAAATTTTGTTGACATAGCCAGCCTAAAATGGAGTAATCTTATAAACGGGAGGATATTTTATAAAAGGGCAAAAACTGGAAATGAGCTTAGCTTCAAACTTCCGGTGCCGGCACTGGCAATTATCGAATATTGGAAACCTGCAACTAAAACCGCAAATGATGCTTACATATTTCCAATTTTAAATAAGGAAATACATTTAACCCCAACCCAAAAGCATAACCGCATTCATAAAGTATTAACCAGGGTAAACAAAGATTTAAAGAAAATTGGCAGGGATGCCAAAATTGAGACCCCTATAACCAGCTACGTGGCCCGGCATACCTTTGCAACAGTATTAAAAAGAAGCGGAGTATCTACCGCGATAATATCGGAATCAATGGGCCATCAAACTGAAGCCATTACACAAACTTATTTGAAGAGCTTTGAAAACAGTATTATCGATGAAGCAATGGAGCATCTTTTATAACAGGCAATGCCCTAAATTATTAATAGTACACAATTATTAAACATACATGGCACAAACAAACCCTGGGCAAGCGCCGGAACTGAATAAGGTTAATTTCAAACCAAAAACTGAAATAAACGAATACTTAGTTGACGATTTTAATGTTGAGATATACGAAGAATACCCGATCTGGAAACACTTATTTCAACCGCTTGAATTTTTCAATTTACTATATGAGCAGAATGAAATTATTTGTGCGAACACAGATAAAAAACCTGAATTAGAATACCACATCCGTCAGCTGAATTTAAGCGAGGATCAATTTTTATATTTCCTATCTAAATTATTGACCCTGATATCCCCTGATCATCAGAGTGACGCCCAGTTAACCTTATGTCACCGTTTCATTAAAAAACAATACGATCTACTTTATGAGAAACTTTGCGGCAAGTATGATTATCTTCCCCGCAGCTATGTCTTTATGAATGTAAAAAAGCACTTAAAGACACTGAAAATGAATAATGAAAAAATCGAATTTTTAATTAACATTTCAACGGATTTCAAACAAAACAAAAACATATTGGGCCCGCTCGACGAAATCGACTTTGTCGAAAACTGCGAATTAGAAATAAAAAAGCTGGAAAAGCTATCTGCGTTTACGGCGCCGCCAAAACAGATAAAAAAATCTGATTCAAAACTTTCCTTGCGCCAGATAGCTTTACTGCATTGTTATGAAGACAAACTAATAACAAGAGATGCTGCAAAATCTATTGCATCGGAACACAATTATAATTCAGGTGATAAATTATACCAATTTTTTACTTTCTATAATGATCGCAGGCATAGGATAGGAATAGTTGAAGGCTCGGCAACCGAAACTACTCTCAAGTCTAAAATTGAGCTGTTAGAAGGAATTATAGTGCTTCTGAATAATAATCCCAAAGCAAAAAATAGGGTAGTTGATGAACTTCAATTGTTAATGAGTAAAAGCGATTAATCAACTTTTCTCAACTTGTAACTGGTTATAACCGGTTACCACTTTTCACCCCTCAGACCTTTACATCAATCACTAAAAAAATTGATGTATGAATAATCCATTTGAAACCATCGATGCAAGATTAACAAACATTGAATGTTTGTTACTTGACATCAAACACGCAAAAACTGCCATTACGGATAATGTTGCGGAAGATCAATTATTAACCATCAAACAGGCGGCCGAGTTAATTAGTTTATCGGTCCCCACCGTCTACGGCTTGGTTTCGCGTAAAGAGATACCCGTTTCCAAGCGCGGGAAAAGGCTCTACTTTAATAAGGCTGATTTGCTGGCATGGATAAAATCAGGCCGCAAGCCTACCTTGTCTGAAATCGAAAGCCAGGCGGATGATTATTTAGCGCAACAAAACAAAAAAAGATAAACCATCATGAGGAGTGGTTTACCATCTGATAAATCTTCAGAAGATCGGCAGAGCAAAACAAATAAAATTACCCCAAAATTTGATGATAAAAGTATTAGCCAAGGCGAATTGATAAACCATATAAACAGCATTGAATTAACTCCGAATTTAAAAATCATACTTGAAACGCAGGCAAAATTAAAAAAGCTAAAAGAGGATGATATAAAATTTTCAGATCCTGTAATTAATCAAAATGGTAATGCAGTAATTTTCCCGCACACCATAAATGTTATCCAAGGGCAGGCTGGGGTGCATAAAAGCCGTTTAGCAGAATATTTTTGTTCCGCGCTGCTAAAAACTCATGGTTGTCAGAACGAATTATTAGGCCTTAAAAGAACAAATTTTGAAGCTACCCACACCGTTGTTTACGTAGATACCGAAAGAAATCTATCAGAACAGTTTCCCTACGCTTTACAATCAATTCAAATTAAGGCCGGCTATGCTAAAGCCGATCACCCGCCAAATTTTGAGTATATCTCCTTACTTCAAATTAACAGAAAAGAACGATTTACCGCCTTAAACGAATATTTAACCCATATCAAAATCACGACTAATAATTCCCTCTTTATTGTCCTCGACGTATCTACAGATTGCATTGAAGATTTTAATAAGCCAGAAAAAAGCATGGAGTTAATAGACCTCATGAATATGGCAATCAACGATCATAATGTAATTTTTCTTTGCCTTATCCATGAAAATCCCAATAGCGACAAAGCCAGGGGCCATTTCGGCACGGAATTAATGAATAAGGCCAGTACACTTATGCAGGTAGGTTTTGAAAAAGATGCCCACCAAAATGATACCGATATTATTCGGGTAAAGTATCTAAAATGCAGAAGCACAGCAAGGCACACTCCGTTTTACATCAAATACAGTAACGAGGCCAAGGGTTTAATATTAGCGGATGCAAACGATGTTTCAAGCGTTATAAACAGCCGTAAACATAAAGCCCCCAATGAAGATATCATAGAGTTTATAGAAATGTATTTAGGGGACGGCACAATATTAACGCGGGTTGATTTTTTAGAGAAATTATGTAAGGATTTTAAAGCCAGTCAAAGAACTATAGAAGCAAGAATTTCTGAAATGATACAGGCTGAAATGAAAATTTTCAATAAAAATGGCGAACAATGCACTCTTTATAAAGAGACGAAAGAAAAGGTAGTTTATTATTCACTAAAACCATGCTAAATATCAGTAAAACAATACTTTGCAAGTTTGCAAAGATATTTGCAAATCAACTTTGCAACGTTTGCAAGTTTGCAAACCCCTATATACGCCTTTACAATTTGCAAACATCCGTTTCAGCCTCGTTGTCAAAGTTGTTTTCGAATGATCAATGAATGAACTCCAGTACATATTGCAAAAGGGAAGCAAAAAGCTAATTTGTCCGGAGTGCGGTAAAAAAACTTTTGTTCCTTTTGTTGATGCCATTACCGGGGACCAATTACCTGGTCAATATGGCCGTTGTGATAGGGAAGTTAACTGTAGTTACTTTTTTAGTCCGTATAAAGCCGGGTACCACAAGAGTAATAAACCTGACTTGTCGAACAGCGTTAATTTCAAAAAGCCAGCCCCAAAGAAGTTCAGTATAATTAACGCTGAATTATTTAAACAAAGCCGTAAAGCATATAAACAAAACAATTTTGTGCAATGGCTTAAACTATGTTTCGGTTCAGTGGTTACCAGCGACCTGATCAGCCGTTATCATATTGGAACATCAAAGCACTGGCCTGGAGCAACAATATTTTGGCAAATTGATAAGCAGGGGAAAATCAGGACCGGTAAAATTATGCTTTACGATCCCAAAACCGGGCGGAGAGTAAAAGAACCTTACAACCACATTGCATGGGCACATAAAGCCTTACAATTACCTGAATTTGAATTACAGCAATGCTTATTTGGTGAGCATCTTTTAAATCAAAATCCGGCCTGCCCGGTGGCTATTGTTGAAAGCGAAAAGACGGCTATAATTGCCAGCGCCTATTTGCCCCGGTTTGTATGGCTGGCCGTTGGCAGCCTTACAAATTTAAACCCCGCAAAATGCAAGGTTTTAGCCGGGTGCAGGGTTTTCCTGTTTCCCGATCTCAACGCTTTCGATAAATGGAACGTTAAGGCAACGGAACTAAATACTTTAATGCCTGGTACGTCATTTACAATATCAGATTATTTACAGACCAACGCCCCCGAGGCGGACAAACAAAAAGGTTTAGACCTGGCCGATTATCTGATAACATGTAACTATAAGGAATTTATAAATAGCGGTGATCAATCAGGAATCGAAACCGAAAAGCAGGCAATTAACGAACCTGACCTTGTCAGTGAAAATAGTGAAGTCTTAAAAACAACTTTTATAGATAGCGAACTAATACCAACCGAACGTTCTAATAAGCCTTTCAAAGAGGAGTTTGCCCCCCTTTGGGATATAACCGAACTGGAAGCGCTTTTTTATACCGTACAGCTGCCAGGCCAGCCCATACAGTTAAACAATTTCAGTATGATAAATAATGTTAAAAGCTTTGTTGATAGCCACATTGAAATTTTATACCATAATAACGGGAACAGGACTTTTACTCCTTATTATGATCGGCTTATTGAATTAATAAAAGCATTGAATCTAAAGTAAACCACCCCATGGCCGACCGCACGAGGCTACCGCTCGCAGGAAATAAGGCGTTCGTCAATAACTATTCAGCAAAAAATCACGCCAGGCCGTTCAGCATTTACCTTTGAAGTGTTTATTTTTTATCGGCAAAGGTAAAAGCTTCACGCCCCACCCGTCTGATAGAAGCCGGCGGGGAAAGCCTGTCATGCTTTTTGCGTTCATAGTTATTTCCTCACAGCAGCTATCTCTGTCCTGTCCGCAACCCTCCGATAGAAGCGGGTAACGGCCAGTCCAGACGCTGCTTTTTGTTTGGCGCGCCTGCGGTTACAACAACCGCCCCGCCATCCCACAAACCCAACGCATGGGGCTGGCGCCCGGTCGCCCCGGTAAGACCGGGGCTTTTCCCGGCCGGGTTGTTTTCACGCGCGGGCGGCTGCGCAAGAAAAAAAAGAAAGAAAAACCGGGTATCCGTGCGACCTAACAATGGGCGAAGCCCGGCGCAGATGGTTACCCAGTTGAGGAAATCATCTGTTACAGCAAAGATAGCCTCCGAAGGCAAAGCAGTAAAGGGGCTTTCGCGGCATAAACGCACGTAGCATTTCACGCGCGAGGCCATTTATTCCACGGTCCCCTTGACAGCTTTACCTTCTACTGCTTTTGGTTGCTCAACAGTTGATTGCCTGGTACCCGAAGCTTTCCAAAAAAAAGAAGCTTAAAAAACAGCTCGGTTCTTTGCGCGGGCAAAGACAGCCTGCAAGATCAGCCAACGGCCCTGGCTTCAAGCCATCACGAAAACATATGGTTTGTTACGGGATAAAAATTACATTTGAAGCGACTAAACTAAAATTTAAAATATCATGAATGAATTATTAAATAGAGTTGAATTGTCTTTTGATGATTTTATTGCAGATTTAATGGCTGGTAACAAAAGTAGGTTATCAAAACATGCAGAAAATTTTGAAGGATTTCTTGGCGAAATAAATATAAATATTGCCTTAGCCGATCCAGAAGGAATGCTTAAATTGACGGTTCCGGAAGGTTTTGTTGAATTTGCTGCGATTGGTTATAAACTGCGTTTAATAATTGACGGTATAAGGGCTGGCGTAATAACCCCTTAGAAACAGCTTCATTAAATGTTTGTTCAACCTTTTTTTTAAATTCATCAATTGTCATTATTTTTTTTGTAGCCTGCATAAATAAAGGTATAAAATTTAGGCTTAACTAAAAAATATTTTAGGCAAAAACTTTATATACTTTTTACGTATATTTAGTCCAACTGGTATATAGTTGCCTTAATTTTTTATTAAATATTGCTAAATTTACAACTATTACTTAAATAAAAGACGGCAATGGATTTTGATGAGTTTATAAAATTAACTGAAGCTTCTTTTGAAAAATTCAATCAGGCAGTAAAATGCGGCCACTTAACAATTCATCAAGAAGATGGATCTTGTATCCATATACCATTAGAGCAACATATTCTTGAGGTGTTTGAGGCGCAACAGCACGTTTCTGTAATGCTGACCACATAATAATATCTAATATGTTCAGGCATTTTTTTAAAGAAATTTTATATTCTGGATATCTAATTTCAGTTTTAACTGATAGATCAATCATAATATTCCCATAAACGGCTTCAAAATCTTCGTAGAATTTAGAAATTAGTTCTTCGATAGGGTTCATAATGTCAGAGTTAATGAACCGCTAATATACTATCTCGAAAATAAAAGCTACCAAAAACAAAACAGATAATACTTGATGGCACGTAATATTGGATAGCGTTTTCTGCGAACCAGTTGTTTAAAATATCCAGTTATATAGCCAAATAAGTACAATTACCATTATGCCCATAATTATCCAGAAGACAGGACTTTTCATTGCTTCTGCTAAATTACGCTGTCGCGCTTGCATTGATGCAAGATCATCGCCGGGCTTAAATTGTTTGCCACATTTCAAGCAGGTAATAAATACAGAGTGCGAAGTCCATCCCATTTTATTGGCAGATACTTGGCTATGCCCACATCTTGGGCATTGAATAGGGTTTTGGTTCATTGTGTCGTATTTTAGGTTAAAAATTATTTATTTTATCGAACAGAAATCTGTTTAATGTTAGTTACAACAATCTCCGGCTTGCCTCTGTAGTTGATAAGCTTTCCGGTAACGGTTATAGTTCTATTTTTAATGGCCCGTGCCATACCTTTAGTTCCTTTCTTTAGTACCACGGCAAGCAACTGATTAGGATAGGCCGCGCCCAGGTTTACCAGCACCTTATTTCGAAGGGACTTGGTACCATAAACTTTAGCGGTGACGGTTACAGTTTCATTTATATAACTTTCCGCATCGGTAATCTTAATCGCTTTAGGGGCCTGTTTATTTAAAGCAGGGTTTTCTTTAACCAATACACTGCCATTTATTTTAACCCTTTCGAACAACTGATTTAGAATGCCGGCCAGGCGGATCCCGGCCTTTTCAATACGGTACTGTATGATACTGATATGTGTTTCGTAATACCTGTTATCAAGCTTATGGCCATGCATGGCAGCTACTTCTGCATACAACCGCGTGCTGAGCTGGTAACTTTCCCAAACCCACGTGATAAGCGGGTCACTTTGCCATTTTTTAATTTGTTCGGGTGTTGGATGATCGTATTTTTTAGCCAGATTTTCATAACTCGATCCCGCCTGGTGCAGCAATTTAGTGTCCCAAAGGCTGTGCAGGTTGGTACCGTGCCCATCGAAGTTTAATTGTATAGTACTGCCGCCTTTGTCTTCGGCCCGGCTCACATGCATAGGCTGGTGCATGTCGCCTACAAAATGAACGATAAATTTTAACGCCACAATTTGCTGATTGCGGTTTGACAAAGGATCGGTTAAAATATGTTCCTGCTGCAGCAACGCGCTGTAAACATTTTCAGTTTTCATGCTTTCAACCCGTTGTTTGAACTCGGGAAAAGTTAAACCTAACGGGAGGTTTAGAAAATGCCATGATGCAGTTTGCCGGTATTTCGGGTCCATTCTGACCTCATCCGCCCAGGTACTTACATCGGCAAGGCTTTGAGCACCAAGTAAAGCCTGCACCCCCGCCTTAGCTTTAGCGTTTAAATGGTTTTCGGCAATCCTGCCAATGGTACGGTGCCCGGTAACACCCCAGGAAATTAAACCGATGCTACAACAGGTAATTAAGGTGATAAACAGGGCTTTTTTCATTTGATTTCTCCTATTTGAATAACTTGCCCGTCTTCAGAGCGGCCAGGATGATAGTAAGCTGTTCCTTTTAATTCCTTTGGAATTTTATATACAACTGCCGTAGTTAAATGAGTGAGCGGATTTATTTGCTCTAATCCCGTCTGCCAGCCGTTTCCGAAAATTGTTTCCGGGTGATCGAAATTATAGTCTCTCCCATTGTAATTTATTAGTACCTCACCGGATAAAATCATTCGACTTTCAGTATCAGTATTTTTATATTTAATACGAAGTACTAAGTATTTTATATCCGGTAATTGTGGCAAATCGGTATATTCATTATCCGTGTTTACACTTTTTAGCACCCAATATCTTTGAACAGTAACTTCAAAATATTGGGTTGTCAAGGGTTGATTAAGTTTAACGATATTAGAATTAGATTGTGCTGATTGCACGGGTTGACTATAATCGGCATCGGCAGTTTTCGTATTATTTATCGGTACAAGGCCTGAATATTTGGATTGATCATTGGATTCAAATTTAGGCTTTAAGAACAAATAGAGGATAATACCCACGATTACTAAAATGATAATAGCAGCGGGATCGAATTTTTTGTTAACAGGTTCAGTTTTCATTTTTGTGGTGTTTTAAAACTAAAAAATTATTTCGATAGCAAAATCAATACTCATATCTTGATTTAGGCTTTATAGATGAGGTTATTTCAAAGTCTTTTATCGCGGAATTTATTTCGATACTCATTTCAGTTTTTCCATTATAAAAAAAAGATGTAACACCTCCATTACTTCCGAGCTCGCCAATTAAATCATGAGCATTAATAGTGGTTGAATGCAATACAAAACCATATTGATCAATAAATACGATATTTAAATCACCATCTTTATAATTTTCCCGTAAGTCATTTAAATCATTAATTCGGAGTGTATAATAAAGAAAATTACCTCTATATAATGCTTTTAAACTGGCAGAAGCCCCTTTCTTTATTTGCCCTACTGATTTGGTTCCCAAATCCCTTTGAGATGGTTTTGACACCTCAAATTTTTTAATATCCGTTGCATTTAAATCCCCGATTTCTCTTAACTCATTGTCAATAATTTTGTAAATTTTGTGATCGTGGATAAATGTATTTTCTCCAATTTGTGTATTGGAATTCGAGCAGGAATTAAAAAGCAGCAAGCTGAGTGCTAAAAATGTGATAGTAAAGGTTTTCATTTTGTCGTATTTAGGATAAAAAAATATGGCGTGACTATTGTATCAATCCGCCACCCAGGGTTACGACGCCCCACAGACACAAAGATACAGCCACGCCATTTCGGCGTACTTGTAGCTTTGTATTGTCTGTTATATCGAGGTCGTAATTCGGGCAGCAATACTAAACTTAGTACATTATTATTCCGGCTTCCTATTTGGAGTTTACCGGTTTCTTATCTGCACTACGTGCAGGTTTGTTTTCGTTTCATACAATCAAAATTAGGCAATTTAATCAGCATATTTTCAACGCTTATGATCAGCGTATTTCTGCGCGTTAAAAATTCAAAAGCATTCACCAAAACTAAAAATTCTACAGCGTTTAAAATAAAACACTGTAGAAAAAACAACAGTCTCGAAAAATAAAAATATAACAGTGTTACATTTTACGGCAAAAGCCACTCATTATGCCCTGTAGTAGTCGCCAAGGCACTTTATGACACTTGAAAATTTACTACTGAAAATAAAACACATCAAAAATATAACACTTCGCAAATAACTGTAAAGTGTGTTTTCGAGGCTGTACTAACTACATTGCATCCTGGTGGAAAAAGTTTTACAGTACCTTTTACCATACCTTGAACCAGATTAACAGTATTTGAATCTTAAAAAGCATGTCATATTTCAAAAATAATACAGTGTCATATTTTATTTCAAAAACAACTTATTGTGTTCTGTAGCAGTCTTAAAGGCACATTAATACAGTTAAAATTCACATTACACATTAAAAAAATAATCCAAAATAAGACACTCGCCAAACAAGTGGGAAGTCTTTTTTCGAGGCTATGCTTGGCGCACTGCATCCCTGGTAAAGAAATTTTACAGTACCTTTTTGAAATTGGCAACATATTAATTGGTTGCCTACGGAATGGCTGTGATCAATATCGCAAAATACTTTGTGATGAAATTTAAGGCTTCGGCTTTAATCCAATTGTATTTTGTGTAAACCAATAGGTAAACCGTAAATAAAAAAGCACTTACAAATTAATGTAAGTGCCTGATTGTTAATGTGGGAGTTACTGGGTTCGAACCAGTGACCCTCTGCTTGTAAGGCAGATGCTCTGAACCAGCTGAGCTAAACTCCCTTCGTTTTGGGATTGCAAATATAGGATGTATGGACTATTCTTCAAAAAATAATTTGCATTTTTTTGAAGAAACGAACCTTTTTACTGAGAATTAACTGTCAATCAATTTACAATCAATACTTTAAAATTTTATTTTTTTTTTCAAACAGTAATAACAAAGCGGGATAATCAGGGATAAATACTAATCCTCACGAAGGGGGAGCCGATTCTTTTGTTAAAATCTGTTAAAAGAAACCAATTTCATGTCAACTTCAGAATCGCTTAGTAATATTGTTATAATAAATCGCTTAAAAACACGTATAACATTTATTTATGAAAATATTAACCACTTTTTTTATCCTTAGTCTTTTTGCCAACATTAGCTGGTTGGGCGATTTTAAGGAAGCCACCTCCGAAGCATCCAAAACGCATAAACTGATACTGATCAATTTTTCAGGGTCCGACTGGTGCGGGCCGTGCATACGGGAAAGAAAAGAAATATTGGAAAATGCTACATTTGAAAACTACGCGGCTGAGCATCTTGTTTTGGTACGGGCCGATTTCCCCCGTCAAAAGAAAAACCAATTGAGCAAGGAACAAACCCAGCGTAATGAAGCCCTCGCCGATAAATATAACCCGGAAGGAAAATTCCCCTATACCCTGCTGGTTGATGAGCATGGTAAGGTATTAACAACCTGGGATGGCTTTCCGAATGTATCGCCAGAAAACTTTGTACAGCAAATAGCTTCGTTTGCAAACCCCGGGAACTAAATTAAAATTTGGGAACAAAAAATAAAGGTTGATTTGTTTTTATGGCCTGGCTATAACCAACAGATCAACCTTTACGTTTTTATCAATGGCATTATCGGGCCCTACCTTATACTCCATTCTATTTAATTCAAAATGACCTTTGAATTCGTAACCGCCTTTTTCAGGTATCGCCGTGAAAGGAAAGGAGATGGTTTTTGTCACTCCTTTCATTGTAATGCTCGCCAATAAAACATAACCGTTGTTCATTGTACCCTTTTTTATACTTTGAGATTTAATTGTGATCAGCGGATATTTTTGCCGATCAAAATATTTTTCTTTTTGCAGGTCATTATTCCGCATGCCTATCCCGGTATTAATTGTTTCCACCGCTACAGAAACATTAAATGAAGATACAGCAAGATTATTGGGGTCGAAAACTATGGCACCTTTGAGTCCTTTAAACGTCCCGGTTACCGTGTTTGTAAAAATAAGGTGGTTTACTACCTTAAACTGCACCAGCGACCCTTGTTCAACCGGTGAATAATGCTGTGCAAGGGCTCCAAAAAAAGGTGCCGAAATAAAAAGGGCGATCAATGTAAAATAGTATTTCATGTCTACTTTATTAAGCGCCAAAAGCCTCATTCAATACTTTACAAGTTTGTCGCTTTGTTAATAAACCATTGCTTTATTCAAATGTTTTCATCTGTTTTTAATAACAGCATTCTTTAGCACCTGTTTGTACAGATCGATTAACTCTGCCCTGATAATATTCCTGTCAAATTGCTCAATTAAGGTTTCCGAAGTTTTAACCGAATCGTTGTAAAAGCGGTCATCGCTTATCAATTTTCCGATGAGTTCTATAAATCCGGCAGTGCCTGCTGCCTTCAGGTAGGGAGCCTTATACAGCAGCGCATATTCCTTTAGGTCGCGGTAAACAACCGGCATACCGCAGGCGGCGGCTTCAAGCGGAGCTAAGGGGCAATTCTCCTGGTAGGAAGGGAATAAAAAGATATCTGCAGCCGCATATATTGCCGGCATATCTTCCAAATCATACATTCCGGCAAAATGAATATGCGCCGAAGCTTTTTCTATACTTTCATTTATCCTGTTTATCCCGTCGGTTAACATGCCAAAGGGCCTGCCGCCAACCCATACAAATTTCACATTTGGCAACGCTTCACCAACGTCGATAAAATCTTCCACTCCTTTTCTGTCCTGTAATTGTCCTACCCCCAGTATTACTTTATCATGTTCGCTTAGCCCAAGCAATTCACGCCCTTTCTTTCGGTTTTCTGGTGTACGACGCCATTTCCTTGCATCAACCGGATTATATATTCGCACGATTGGCGTTTTTACACCTAAATCCCTTATTGCATTTTCAACCATCGGGGATATGGCAATGAGCATATCAGCATATGAAAAAGCCATTTTAAAATAAGCCTTTGCCAGGGGATATAAAAGCTTCCAAAGCGGCAAAGATCCCTTAATGGAATCGGGGATCACATGCACAGTATGAATCTTGCGCCCCCTATATTTCCTTCCCTTCCAAAAAAAGTAGGGGCCATAGGTATGCGAATGAAGCAGGTCACCTGTTCCCTCATCATTAACAACTACCTCTACGTCGTTTTTCTCTCTTAATAATTCAATCAGCTCAACAAATGCGGTGTCTACTCCCTGACCCTTGGTAATAAATGCTGTTTCAGAGATCATGTGTATTTTCATCACATGCTCCTTTGGTTTAGTTGATGTAACTTCACCGTCATCCCCACTTTCTTTAACTTTATCTTTTTGCATTTTTTTTAAAATGACGGTATAAAACCCACGAGATTATTAATATGACTAACGCCAGAACACCAAATTTAACCCTGACAATTTCTGCTGCCACCTGTGTCCAGTAAGGGCCAAGCAATCTGCCGGTCAGCACATAAGTGCAGCTAACCAGTATGGCGGTTATCATTACCAATGGCAGGTAAAGTTTTGGCTTAATTTGTAATAAGCCCGAAATAACCGAAACATAGCCCCTGATAAAGGGTGTTATCCTGCCCAAAAACACTGACCATAGCCCTCCTTGTGAAACTCTGGCAGATATTTTATTTATTTTTTCGGTTGAAATTGGCAGCCACTTTGGTTTGTGGCTTAAAATATAGGCGCCGAAATAGTAAAAGGTGAGGTATAAAATAGTTGCCCCAATGATGTCGGCACTAATAGCAGATAGCAGTACAAAAGGCAAAAACAGGGCGCCGGTAAAAGCAAGATACCCTGAAAACATTAAAACCAGTTCATTTGGCAGCGGATTTGGGACACCTATCTCCTGGAGAAAGATCAGAATAAAAATAGCGCTATATCCGTAATGGATAATAAATTGAGTTGCTTCAGGAGACATGAACTGAATGAATCAAAAACGGCCTTGAAATACTTTTGACGTGCATTTTTACCCAAGGTTAAAATAACAATCTGAAGCAATTCTGAACTTATGCAATATTACCCTAATATTAACAGAATATTACAAATAAAGTAATTACCGCAGCCAAAGTTTTGGCAATTCAATTCGGATACGTTTAAAAAAAAGAAATAGATCTGATTATTTAATGGACTCTACTTTCAACCAATCCCCAAATGTTTAATCCCCACCTCCCCCATTGATCATGTCCGAAACTATGCCCTTATCATTCTTTCTTTCAGCGAGGAATACCCCTGCAATATGAACCACAATAAAGCCAAGTATCAAATACATGCAAAAACCATGCAGGCTCTTTACGGAATGCCGTATTGCCTTAAATGGCGCCATAGCGTCCTCAAAAGCAAGAAACAGTCCTGTAATTACCATAATAACCAGCAACGCATAAAATATAGCATACAAGCTCTTCACAGCCAGTTCATGCCTGGTCTCCTGCCTGCTCAGTTTTATATCGTTAAATTGCACGTAGGCGCTTTTTATCTTGCGGATGAATTTCTGATCGACCAATTGGAAAAATTCCAGCAAAAATCTGAACAGGAGTAAAGCGGCTAAGCAGTACCCGAAATAAACGTGCACATCCCATACCTTGTCGCTAAGGGCATGCGCAACCGACCTCGCCTGATCATCGCTTACACTAACGTTTGACTTTTGTAATTCATCCTTAAAAAACGAAGAAGTTGTATGATCATCAGTAATGGTTGAATTGATCAGCACTGTAATTAATGAACCGCTGATTACAACAGCGTTTGCCCAATGCCAAAGGCGGATTGACGCCGAATACTTTTTTACTGTAATAGGATGAACAACGTCCATCCGAACTGCTTCTTTATTTGCCATATTTTTTTCTAAAATTATAAACTTATTTTGAAGTAATTCTGTAGTAAAACCACTTTATTAACTATTTTAAATTTATGGCATGACCTATCTACAGAATTACTTCAATTTCAAATATTATATTTGGTAAAAAAACTTTTTGAAACTCCTGATTATAGAAGACGAACAGGCTCTGCGCGATAATATTACCAATTATTTTAACGAAGATGGAAATATTTGCGAAAGCTGCAGTTGTTTAGCCGATGCAATTACAAAGCTATCCAACTACGAGTATGATTGTGTTTTATTAGATATCGGTCTGCCAGACGGGGATGGTTTTGCCGTTTTAGAGTATCTGAAAGTACAAATGAAAAACGAAGCGGTGCTTATCATATCGGCAAGAAATTCCCTGGATGATAAACTGAAAGGCCTTAATATTGGCGCCGACGACTATTTAACCAAACCATTTCACCTGGCCGAGCTTAAAGCCAGGGTGGTTGCAATTTATAGACGCAAAGCCTTTAACAGTAACAATAAACTCGTTTTTAATGAAATAGTTATCAACCTGCTCGGCAGGACAGTTGACGTAAATCAAACACCTGTTATTCTGACGAGAAAGGAATACGACATGCTGCTGTATTTTATTGCCAACAAAGGCAAAGTAATTTCAAAAAACGCCATTGCCGAACATTTATGGGGCGATGAGATGGATATGCATGATAATTTCGACTTCATTTATACCCATATCAAAAACCTGAGAAAAAAACTCCTGGATGCAAAATGCAATGATTACCTGAGCTCAATTTATGGAATTGGCTATAAATTTAAGGCAGAATGAAACTGTGGGCACATTATAATAAGGCAAGTACCATTATTACAATATCCGTATTGCTTGCCGGGGCCGTTATTTATTATTTTGCCATAAATTATATTGCCCAGCAACAGCTCAACCGCGACCTGACCGAAGAATTTGAAGAAGTTGAGGATTATGTAAAACTAAACGGACAATTACCCAAACAGGCTGATTTTGATGAAGACCAGACAACCTTTTTAAAAACCAGCAAGGATACTTTAAAAACAAGGTATTTTGATACCGCTTACAGTGATCCGAAAGAGAAAAAAACCGAAGCCGGTCGTGCTGTACGGGGGCTTGTCTCATTAAAAGGCCAACATTACCTAACTACCATCACGATATCGAGGGAAGGGACCGAATACCTGATCCAAATAATCGGCGCAATTACTCTTGCATTGATGGTTGGCTTATTAATCATACTTTTTATTACCAACAGATACATTTTAAATGGACTGTGGCGACCATTTTACGACACCCTGAATGCATTAAAAACCTTCAATATTTCCGACAGCAACACCTTTCATCTTAAAAATAACAAAGTTGACGAGTTTAACGACCTGAACCATGTTGTTGAAACGATGTCGTTAAGAGTAAAAACTGATTATGTCAATTTAAAACATTTCACCGAAAATGCTTCACATGAAATGCTCACGCCTTTAGCCGTTATTACCACTAAACTTGATACCCTTATACAGGATGAAACCCTGAAACCTGAACAATTTGAACAGATCAATGATATTTATTCAGCTGCCAGCAAATTATCCCGGCTTAACCAATCTTTGCTATTGCTGGTAAAAATTGAAAACAAGCTACTTGATGATGCCGAAGAATTAAGTTTGGATGGATTGATCAGTCAGAAAACAAGGCAATTTAATGAACTGGCGCAGTCAAAAGATATCAGGATCAATGAACATCTGGGAGAAAAAAACATCACTGCAAGCAAGTATTTAATTGATATACTGCTCAATAACTTGTTTAGCAATGCCATCAGGCACAATAGCAATGACGGCTGGCTCATTATCACGTTAACCACCGATAAACTTATTTTCCAGAATACCGGTTGCGAAAAACCGCTTGACGCAGACATATTATTTGAGCGTTTCCAAAAAGGCCAAAAGTCAGAAGGAACCGGCCTGGGCTTAACCATTGTTAAAAACATTTGCAATTTATACTATTGGGATATCAATTATTCCTTTGAGCACTCGATGCATACCTTTACAATAAAGTTTTAATGATCTCCCGGGTTTAGTTACCGAACAAAAATTGAAGCCAAGTGCGGTAGCCAAATCTATTCCAAAACGCTGAAAATATCAGGAAAGGAACATGCTTACAGAAAAAACGAACCCCGTTTTGTTAAGACAAATTCCCCAAACTGTGTATTCTATGGAATTATTTATTCCATATTTTGGAAAAATAAAAAGGTCGGCGGGGCGATATACGATTCTGGTTTCGATAGCAAAAACCACCTCTTTATAGCCAAAAAGAGCCTTTTTGTTAAAAATTCAATAAAAAAAGTCTTGCTATTTCACTCAAAACTCCACCAGACCAGCCATTACGGGCGGGTGGAACAATTATTGTATTTATAGAAATAAGCAACAATAAAAGAACATCATTATGAGTATTTTAGATCTTATAGCTATAGCCATTGTATCTGCCCCGGTATTTTTCATTATCAAGACAGCGATCTCAATGATCAGGGATAAAAGATTAAGTTAATTCACAAATTAATCCGTCCGCCTGCAATGCCTGAACATTAGTTGAGCACTGTTAACCGACAGGTTAAATTTTGATCAGGCAATAAACCATTTTTTTGTGGTTTTATAAAAATCAATTAGTTCCAAAAACCTGCTCTATCCAACTAACGGGAGCCATTGGATACTTCAAACAAAACCCGGCAGATAATAAAATTTTCCATATTTTTACCGTAACCACCTAATTCAATAGGTAAAATCATGACTTCATTTTCTTATTTTAATAAAATCAACGTGCGTGTAATTGTTTTTTGCCTGGTTTGCTTTTGGCATACGGTATTAAAAGCACAAAACAACGAACCTAAATTTAAGGTAATTGCATTTTATACCGCGAGGGACGATAAAGCCCATATAAGTTTTGTACATGAGGCAAACATCTGGTTCCCAAAAATGGCGGCCAAATATCATTTCGCCTACGACTCCACAAAGAACTGGAACAATATGAACGCGGAGTTCCTTTCGCATTACCAGGTAGTTGTTTTTTTGGATACGAGACCTGATGATCCCCCCCCAAAGGGCAGCTTTCCAAAAATATATGGAAAACGGCGGCGCCTGGATGGGCTTCCACTTCTCTGCATTTGCACTCACACCATCCGAATTCCCTCAGAACTGGGACTGGTACCATAATGTATTCTTAGGCTCGGGACAATACGTGAGTAATATTTGGAGGCCATCAACGGCGATTCTGGATGTGGACCGCAATTTCCCGGCAACCAAACACATGCCAAAAAAGTTCAAAACCTCACCTAACGAATGGTACCGTTGGGAGAACGATCTGCGCAAAAATCCGGACATTCAAATACTTTGCTCCATTGATTCGGCCAGTTTTCCGCTTGGTACAGGGCCCAAGCTGTACGAAATATGGCACAGCGGCTATTACCCCGTGGTGTGGACCAACAAAAAGTATAAAATGATATACTTTAACATGGGCCATAATGATATGGACTACGAACATAAATACGACAATACCGACCGGACGCTATCCTATACCTTCAGTAGCGCGATGGAAGAGAAGCTGGTTGTCGACGCTCTATTGTGGATGGGGAAGGGAGGTAATTGAGTCGATTGGGTGAGTAGTTGATTAAGTTAGGACTATAAATAACCAAATCAACTACTCACCTAATCAACCCCTAACATCAATTATTCAACCAATAGGTAAACTTAAATACCAGCATCCTGGTTTTAACGTTAAATGGCATGGGCAAATAATTGTCGGTGTAAACAATAAAGAAATCTGATGCCGGCCGGTAGCGGTATTGCAAACGGGTGTTGATATTAAAATTTTTCCCTTGCTGGTTGTACTGAAAATACCCTGTCATGAAAAATTTATTGGTTAACGTTACATCAAGCTTCGGACCGATCAGCCAGAACGTGTTCCGGTTCCAGGGCGAAGGCAGTTGTATTGAACTTACTGTTGTACTCCACAAAATATTCACAAAGGGCTGAAAACGGTAACCAACATCGGTTGCGAGGCTTATTTTTTTTCCATTATCGTAGTATCCGCCATAATCAAAAGTAAAATCATAAGTAAATACCCTTTGCGGGACAGAAAAATAAGAAAGCTCCAGATTATTCCAGTGGCTTTTATTCCCGGTTCTTAGCGAATCGCCCACATAATTTGTAGGATCAAAAGGGGAAAGCAGTTTCACGTAGTCATGCTCTACTAAGCCGGTTAATGTACTCCGGTTTCTGAACGTAACGAGGTATGACAGAAAACTTCGGTTATCAGTTGGATTAAAAGAGCCATCGTAGTAATCAGTAAGGTTCAGTTGGGGTCCATGGCTCAGTACTGCGCCGCCGGCAGGTAAAAAGAGATAGGCAATAACCGGATTTACCTTGATATAACCATGCCGGGGCACGTAACCAGCTTCGGCATTGTAGTTGGCGCCCACATATTCATACTCCCCTCCCACTGTCCAGTATTTATTGGTAAACTGAAGGTTACCGGCATCGGTAAAATCGTGACCGGTTTTGCCGGGCGTGAACGATTTTAAAATAAGTTCCTTGCCCGTCCACGCATTTGAAGCTGAGGCCAGGTTAAATTCCACCCCGGCATTGGCATTGTACTTCGAATTCGCCGGTTGGCTTGAAGTAGGCACATTTGGAAAATTAAAAGCTTGTTTATCAACAAAAAGGAAACCGATATTGGAGCGGGCGAATACCTTTCGCTGCAGGGCAATTACAGTGAAGTTTTGTGCCGGCAATGAGTCGTTACTTGCAGTTTGCATATTCATTACCCCGATGCGCCAGTTTTTATCAAGTTTACCGCTAAGCCTGAAGCCGCCGATAATATTTGATGTTAAACCAATTTTACGCGAAAAAAACGGGCGGATAGTTGAATACCCGAAATTCCCAAACTGGTCGCCGTTCTCTAAAAAGAACTGCCTCGTTTCGGGATAGAAAAGCTCAAAGCGGCTTAGGTTGATAACCTGCTTGTCTGCATCTACCTGCGAAAAATCAGGGTTTACCGTAATATCGAGATTTAGCGCTGATGACACCGCTATCTTTGCGTCAACCCCGGCATTTGCCTTTACTGCAACACGCTTGTTATCAACATAATCTTTACTGATACTGGTTAAAGCATAAGGTATTACCGAAATATTTGAGCCTGGTTCGGGCGGCGGGGAGTCCCATATCAGCGTGCCGGTATAGGCCAGCGATGCTGTAGGGAATTGCCTTGGAACCGGCGCCCAGCTCGATTTTTCGGTAGCTTTCAGGTCATTGCGGCTAAAATTAATCCCCCATTCGGATATGCCTTTTTTGTATCGGATAGATTTGAAAGGGATGGCAGCCTCAAATATGTATTTGTCAGGATAGTCCTTTACCGCCGAAACCCATTTATTGGTCCAGTTTAAATCTACTTTTCCACCTTCGTACATGGTACCGTCCCACTCTGCCCCTGCGGCGTTTGACCCAAATGAATAACCGCTGGTCTGGTCATTAAAGGTATCCATGAAGAAAATGAAGTTGTCATTTTTTTGAAAGCTGAAATCCCGTTTCAATGACTCCACCATGTTAGGGCCTGCGAGAGGTTTATAGCAAATAGCCAATATGTAGATATTCTTTTGGTCATAAGCCATCCTTACCTCTGTACAGGCGTTCGCCAGGCTGGTATCCATCGGCAATACCATATAAAAATTCTCAGCGACTGCTGCATCCTGCCATGCCTGTTCATCTGCTATCCCGTCTATGGTAATAGGAGATGTTGCGCGGCGAATATGGTAGTGATATTTGGCATTACTTTTTTGTGCATCAAGGCGCAAAACGCACATGCAACAAAAAAAAGCCAGTATAATTCTCAATTTCAAATCAGGGCAGTTTTAGCTATTTTTAGTTTAATTTTTTTAGGTTTTAGCTATAATAATGGCAATTTAATACACTTTTTCGTAATCACAGCCTCGTATCAATCTATTTACACATCAAACAAGCAAGTTTATCTAAAAAATAACTCATTTAGTCGCAAACTTGTTAGTAAACACCATTTGTTGATAAGTTTTGGCCAAAAAGTGATCTTTTTGAGAAAAAAAGTGTTAAATATTTGTTAAAATATTAGTCTTCTAATTCTATAGGTTTTATATTTGTGCAATTATTATTATCGGTATAACCAATTAGTTCTTTATGATAAATAATGAGGTCAGTTACTTTAAAAAGAGCGAGCGCCAGCTTTCTCTTTTTTTTGTTTAAGGACGTTTTTGTAGCGGTATTGATTGACCGCCTTTATTCAAATTCAGGCTATTCTCCACTCAACCTTTTCAACCCATTCAACTTTACTTCAACACCTTATTTATCTCATCCAGCAGATATCCCTTCCGGTCCGAATCATATTCCCAAAACATCGCCCCTCCCATCTTTTGTCGTTTAACATATTTACATTTTTTCTTTACCGACCATTCGTCATCAAACGTTATAAATTGCCGGGTTAGGGGATTGAAGATATAATCGGCTTTTGCCTGCCTGTCGCGATAAAGTTTAAATCCCGGGATTTTTAAAACACTGTCCTTTATAGTAGTATATCCAAAACCCCTTGCATAAGTGGCAACAGAATCGCCCAGTCCTTTTGCACCATCAACCAGGATGGAAGCTTTACCATAAAAGGCAATCCCCATCACCAGCTTGGCGGGGGGAACACCTGCAGCCTTAAACACAGCTACGCCGTTATCGGCATTATTATGCGCCTTGTATGACTTTGACTGATATAAACCGGTATGGTGCGACGCAACATGCCCCCCGGAATAATCATAGGTCATCAAATTAATATAATCCAGGTATTGCTGCACTTCAGCCATTTCGGTATGATCAACAAATGCCGCAAATGCGCCCGCAGCTGTAGTCAACAGGTATTTTTTACCTGTTTGCTTTTGCAGGTCATCCAATTGCAGGCGAAGTTCCTTAAACATAAGGGTATAGTTCTGTTTGTCTTCGGGACGGTAAATGTTCCCCTTATCACCCGGTTGCCCCGGGTATTCCCAGTCTATATCGATACCATCCATATCATATTTTTTTATAATATCGACGGCGCTTGCAGCAAATCCCTGCCTGGAAGTATCGGACAACACGGCATCTGAGAATTTCCCGCTCCATGTCCACCCACCAATTGAAATTAAGATTTTAAGTGCAGGGTTCTGCTTTTTTAGCAGGTTTAAATGCCGAAAATTAACGGTATCTGTTGCTTCCTTGTGAAGCCAGGCGCGGTTATTTCTAATATCCACAAAAGCATAGTTGATATGTGTTAGCTTCCGGGCATCTATCATTTCAGTTTTCACCAGCCCCCTGAAACCGCCTACGTAACCGATTATCACTTTGCCCGATTGTGCCTGAAGATTGCTGCCAATTGCCAGCAGGCAGCATATCAATCCCCATATAAATCTCCGGTACCTTACAGTTAACGAAGCGAATACATTTAATTGTTTTGTATGCATATTATATTTTAAGCCTGAGCCTTCTTTTTTCAAGGAAACCTGTAATGATGATCACAATAAACGAAACCGCGAATGATCGGATAATTCCGCCTGTGCCAAAGTTTAAAATACGGGGATAGTTGAAATCAATAATATAAAAAACGGCCACAATTATATACGGGATCAGGTAGCAGGTAAGCGTACTTGTACCGGCAGGTTTAATAATTTTAAACCATTGTTGTTTCCCTTTTACATCGATCAGCCATATCAATAATTCAAATAATAAAATTCCTACACCCGTACATATAAAAACCCAGGCCGGAGTTGAATGAATTTTTGAAATCCCCTGGGTATAAGGGCGCACAAAAAAGCCAAGTGCTATTAATGCGGCACCTGCGAAAGTAAATATTAACCAGACTTTACTATAACTACCTTTGGCAATAAGCTTTGAATATAAGAGCGATATCACTGCTCCAAACATCATTAATGAAGCTGACGCGCCATCTTTAATTACCCATAATTTATAATTAAACCAGCCCCCGTGCACGGCAAGGTTAATGCCAACCAGCAAAAGCAATGCGATAACCAATGCAATAAAATTGCCTCTTACCAGCAGGTAAACGCCTGCGCAAACCAGGTAAGCCCAGCCTATAATACCTAAAATACCCCACCATGATGGCTCAAGGCCTTTCGGTGCTGCCATAGTCCCGCCTTTGTACAGCAATGCGAGAACAACAAGTGTAGCTACACCTATCCCTATAAGCGTGTATTTTTTTGCTTTCGCCAATGTGTCGGGATAATCGAGCCAGATCAGGAAGAAGCTTAAGGTTAACAGGAGCTCCCATACACCCAGAGGCAAAACGGCTGCCGCTGAATTATACTCTTCCATGTTGACGTGAAAAAAGCCCATTACTATCAACGCGAATGAACGCAGCAAAATATATACAGCGATCTTCCCAAAAGGATCGCCTTTTTCTAACCTCCTGCCTATGGCAAGGGGTATTGATAAGCCTGCGATAAATAAAAACAAGGGGAAAATAGAATCTGCGAAATGCATCCCGTCTTCGTTTGCCTTTACATGATCAATCCAGGCCGGAACATTGCGAACACCGCTAAGGTCGTTCACAAAAATCATAAAGAACATATTGATGGCGCGGAACACATCAATTGAGAGCAGGCGTTTTGGTTGAAGCATAGCAGGAATAATCAGTTTAACGTTATCAGAATTTAAATATACTTGCTATTTTTTGAATTTGAATGTATCGTTTTTGATATATTTTAAAAGATAGGCGTTCTTCTTAAAATTTTAAAAGAAGAGAAGTTGGCAGCAATTTTTAGTTTTGTTTGGCTTAATAATTATGCCGCTCTTATTTGTAAGAACCAGCGTCGAAGAGTCATGATTTTTTCCTCCATACCCTAAAAAAGAGTACCACAAGCAACAATATTAAATAAATAAGGGGCTCAGACAATATTCAACACCTCCTCCAGCACTTCATGTGAACGCACATGCCCAAAGCCTTCCGTGTGGAGGGCATAGTATTCTAATAATTTATGGACCAAATAGCGGCGATTTTCGTTGCTTAGTTTTAATGTTGCGATGTTTTCAAAACTGCATTGTAGCAGGGCAGTAAAGTTTTGAGTATTTGGCGGCGAAAGGTATAAGGCATGATCTGGTTTGTACCTTAAAAACACACCATTTTTTAAATCGAAATAGTCAGCCTCGCCGGCAAGATAACGGTCGGGATAAAAACCAAGATAACGGGTTAGCTGAATTAAAAACAACAGGTGAAAATTTGCAAGTCCATCGCCCTGATGATCAAGCCATTCGATAGCGCTGAAAATAAATCCAAACAAATTTTCATCAGCAGATTGAAGTCTCACTGCCTTATATAAAACCTCATTTATAAATATAGCAAGGCTGCTTTTTATCACATCATACGGAATAGTTTGTAATTGCGGGGCATTTTTAAGCTCCTTGATCCGCTGAATATTGCCGGTATTTTTATGATATACCACCATATCCAGCAAATGGAGCGGCTGGAGCATATTACGCGTGATTTTAGCTTTTGGCTTTTTTGCCCCGTTTACCAGGTACGATTGCAATCCGAACTTTTCAGTAAACACCTGTACTATCACACTGCTCTCGCCAAAATCGGTGGTTTTAAATACTATTCCGCGGGTTTTATGCAGCATATTAAAAGAGCAATAACAGCTTTGGTAAAAAAATAATCAAGCCGGTAATCACCGCAAAAATAGCTGCAATCACAACAGCGCCCGCGCTCATATCTTTAACCTTGCCAGCTTTTTCATTAAAATCCGGCGAAACCAGGTCGGTTAGCGTTTCAATAGCCGAATTAAATAGCTCGGCTGTAAGCACCAGCGAAATGCAAAGTATAATCCAATGCCATTCGCCGACTGAAATATGCAAAGCAAACCCTATTATAACAGCAACAATGGTAGCTCCCAAATGGATCTTGAAATTTTGCTGGGTGGCAGTTGCATAAGCGATCCCTTTAAAAGCATAGCCAAAACTGCGGATTAGTTTTTTCATAATAACCAATTATTCAATTATGTACCGGGTGGTTTGTCCGGCGACCAGTTAAACAGGCCTCATTTTCAAATCTTCAAATCCACAAATTTCCAAATCCCTTCACCGTACAAATCTGCACATTTGAAAAACATTGTCACAATATCATTTTCATAAATACCATCGTAAATCTATTTTCGTAGTTTAGCCATTCCATTTAATGCCCTGTAAAATAATGTTCTGGAAGAAACTTGCTGACCTCATTTTAAAAAATCGTTTGGCCATTCTGGCAATTATCGCCCTATCAAGTGTTTTTATGGGTTACCAGGCCAGCAAAGTACGCATCACCTTTAATGGCGGAAAAGTACTGCCTATCACCGATTCAGCATATATCAGGTACGCTCAATTTAAAAAAACATTTGGACAGGATGCCAGTACAATGGTTATCGGCTTCAGATCATCCCGCATATTTGACAAAGATGTATTTAACGATTGGAACCAGATCGGCACCCGCATTCAGCATATCAAGGGCGTTAAAGCTGTAGTCTCGGTCGCAAACCTTTACAACCTCGAAAAGGATACCGTTGAACACCGTTTTGTGCTAAAACCAATAGTCGATCATCCGTTAACCACGAACCAAGCCGTCGACAGCATAAAAAATGTGATATTTTCCCTGCCTTTTTATAAAGGACTTATTTTAAGCGACGACAAACAGGCTACCTTAATGGCCATAACTTTTGATGATAAAATTTTAAATACACCAAAACGTGTCCCTATCATTAATGCCATATTAAAAGAAGGAAAGGAATTTGATCAAAAACATCATATACAGGTGCATTATTCCGGTTTGCCGCTTATCCGTACTGTTGCCGCTGATTTAATGAAGAGCGAATTTTCGATGTTCCTGGGTTTTTCATTACTCATTACCGCTTTCATCTTATTGGTTATTTTCAGGTCAGGCTATCCGGTTATTTTTCCGGTGATCATTGTATTGCTTGGGGTTACATGGGCACTTGGCATATTGGTTTTAATGCACTTTGAAATCACCATACTCACGGGAATTATACCGGCGCTGGTAGTAATTATCGGGGTCCCTAACAGCATTTTTATTTTAAATAAGTACTATTACGAATTTAGTGTAACAGGCAACAAATTAACAGCCCTGCATACAGTAATTGAAAAAGTCGGGATAACTACTTTTATTGCAAATGTTACTACAGCAATTGGCTTTGGCGTATTGTATTTTACAAACAGCGAATTGTTAACACAATTTGGCCAGGTTGCTTCTATAAGTATTATGGTAACATTTGCACTAAGCCTGGTGCTTGTGCCGATAATTTTTAGCTTTTTACCCGACCCTAAGCCCAAACAAAGCGGCATTAAGGACCGCAAGCTGATGCAGATGGTATTAATAAAATTAGACCACCTGGTGCACAATCACCGTAAAGCGATTTACATTATTACTGTACTGCTTGTAGCAATCTGCCTGTACGGCATGTCACTGATCAAGGTGAACGGTTACGTGGTGGATGATCTGCCCAAAAGCAGTAATACGCTGAGCGACCTTCAGTTTTTTGAGGCAAATTTCAAAGGCGTTTTACCACTGGAAGTGAGCATTGACACAAAACGAAAGAACGGCGTAATGAACCAGGCCGTGATCCGTAAAGTTGAAAAGCTCGAATATCTCATTTCATCCTATCCGGAGTTTAGCCGCTCGCTGTCATTGATCCAGGCATTAAAATTTTCTACCCAGGCATTTTATGGTGGCAACAGCAATTATTACCGTTTGCCGGAAGGATTTGAACAGGGTTTTATTTTAAGCTACGCAGGCAAATCGGGCAAAAACACCAATATACTACATAATTATATCGACAGCACAAAACAGTTCACAAGGGCAAGTTTCGAGATGGTTGATGTTGGTTCAAGTAAAATGAATACGGTTTTGGCCAGTTTGCAGCCCCGGATCGATTCGATCTTCAATCCTAAAAAATACCATGTTGAATTAACCGGATCGAGCATCATATTTATAAAAGGGGCCAATTATATGGTTAAAAACCTTTACGAAAGCCTTGCACTTGCCATATTTTTAATCGCTGGTGTTATGTGGATCTTGTTCAGAGGGCTTAAAATGATCGCTATTTCCCTGTTGCCAAACCTGATCCCGCTGGTTATTACTGCGGGGATCATGGGCTTTTTCGGCATTCCGCTGAAACCTTCAACTATACTTATTTTTAGTATAGCCATGGGGATCTCCTCCGATCAAACTATTTATTTCATCACCCGGTACCGGCAGGAATTACATGATACCAAAAAAAGCATTTCAAAAATCGTATCGGATACCATCCGCGAAACAGGTATCAGCATGATTTATATTGCGATAGTACTCTTCTTTGGTTTTGGGATCTTCTCTTTCTCCACTTTTGGCAGTGTTAAGGCATTGGGCATTTTATTATCAGTAACCTTATTGGTGGCAATGGTGAGCAACCTTACCCTATTGCCGGCTTTTTTATTGAGTTTGGAACACAGGAAGAAAAAAGAGAAGGTTAAAAAAGAAAGCGTAAAAGCGAAAGCTTAATATTGTTTTAAAATAAGATTTTTTTTAATGGATCTGCAACTCAACAATAAAGTAGCCATTGTACTGGCTTCAAGCAAGGGCTTGGGAAAGGCGATTGCAACTGCCCTCTCTGTTGAAGGCGCAAAAGTGATCATTGGCTCGCGCGATGAAACCGAATTACGCAAAACGGCTAATGAAATAACTCAGCTTACCGGAAATGTGGTAGTGGCCCTGCCTGTTGATGTATCAGATGGTGAGCAGGTAAAAAACTTTATCAAAAAGGCTGCAGATGCATTCGGGCGAATAGACATTTTAATTAATAATGCAGGCGGCCCTCCTTTTAATAAATTCGAAAATTTTGATGAAAGCGACTGGCAAAAGGCCTTTGAGCTTACCCTGCTTAGTTTTGCCCGCACCAGCAGGCTGGTATTGCCGCATCTGCAAAAAACTGGCAGCGGGCGGATCATCAATATTATCAGCGGATCGGTAAAATCGGTACTGGCAAATTCTGTACTTTCTACCAGCATGCGCATGGGGGTTGTAGGGATGGCAAAATTATTGGCCGACGAGTTTGGCCAATATAACATTACTGTAAATAATGTAGCGCCGGGGATGATACTGACTGACAGGTTAAAACATACCCTCCCCAAAGATGCTGATCCTGATCTGGCCTTAAAAGAAAGAGCTAAAAAAATTCCGCTTGGCCGCATAGGCAAACCCGAAGAGCTGGCAGCACTCGTTGCCTTTTTGGCCTCGGCCCAGGCTGCTTATATCAGCGGCACTACTATACAGGTGGATGGCGGCGCTAACCGCGGTATTTTTTAGGTGAATAGGTTGAATTGGTTAGATTGGGTTGAATTGGTTGATTGGGTTTAAAAAAATATTAAAATCTTCTAATCAATCATCATTGAAACCACTCACCTAATCAACCACTCACAATAATAATGGGTTCAATTCCGAATCTATTAGTCCGCCAATAGGTTTGCTCATCAGCCATTTATGATGATCATTTTTTTGCCACTCGTTTTTATAAGGAGCAATGCGGGCGCCATCGGCTACATAAATAATGGTCATAACCTCGCGCATCTTATCTGAATTATTGCCATTGGCATGGTGCATGGTAAATCCGCGATGCCAGGTTGCATCACCAGCTTTCATGGTTTTTGCCCGGCTTATAGGGAAATTATGCTCCTTAACATAATTATCAAAAGCATTTTCCGATTCGTCTGAAATCTCAAAATCAAAAACCGCGCCTTCCTTAAAAGAACCTGACGCAAAGGTGAGCATTCCCATATCCACATCAATATCAACCAGCGGCATCCACATAGTTATCGTATTATTGGTATCAATAGGCCAGTAGTATTGATCCTGATGCCAGGGTGTGGGGCCGCCACCCGGTTCTTTAAACAAAGCCTGATCGTGGTACAGTCGCACATTTTCAACGCCCATTAAATCAGCAGCGATTTTTGCCATACGTTTTGCCAGCACAAATTTCCTGGCGTCTTCATCATTTTGCCATAAGTTCATGATCTGCAAGAACGCCTTACCATAAGTATCCCTGTCCTGTAATTCACGTTTTTCGGTATTATAACGCTCTGCAGCGCTGGTTATCACCGGGCGATATGCTGCAATTTCGTCTTCCGAAAGTACCTGTGTGGTTAACGTATGCCCGTTTTCCCGGAATTCAGAGATATTTTCCTGTGACAATTGTTTAAAATCATCCAAAGGCGGTAAAAGCACAACTTGCTTGTTCATTGCACATTAGGTTTAAATATCAAAGAAAGCTGAACTTCATTCCAAAAAAAATGAAGAAAATGGTATTATTATGGTTTATTTTATCCCTAATTTTATATCCAGAACAAAATGTATTAAGATATACTATGATCAAGGCATCCATCGAAATACTACAGCCGGTTCATGGGCAATCGTTTATATTCAGAAAATTTGATAAGTCCGCTTTCGATGCGCCATATCACTTTCACCCGGAATACGAGTTGACTTGCATTTTGAAGGGGACCGGCAAGCGTTATGCAGGCAGCCACATGGCTGATTTTTCGGCCGGCGACCTGGTGTTTCTGGGGCCCAACCTGCCGCATTGCTGGAAACTCGACCAGGAAAAGGACGAGCAAACCGAAGCAAGTGCAATTGTTGTGCAATTTGACGGCACGTTTTTAGGAGACACGTTTTTCAACAAAAGTGAGTTGCGCCAAATCAAAAAGCTTTTGCAACTGAGCGGCTGCGGCATTTACTTTAAATCGGCCACCAGGGCAGCTGTAAACTCCAAATTACTGGAACTGTGCGGGGAAAAGAACAATTTCAGGCTACTGATTGGGCTTCTCGAAATATTGCAACGTTTAGCTACATCAAATGAGTATATTTTGTTTGACAGAAACCGGATAACTGCCAAACGAACCCTGGCCGAACAGGAGCGGATAAACCCGGTACTGGCTTACCTTGTAGAAAATTTCAGAGAGCAGGTATCCCTTGCTGACGCAGCTGGAATTGCGAATATGACCACCAATGCGTTTTGCAAATATTTCAAAAAAATTACCCGTAAAACTTTTATGGAAACCATTATTGAATATCGCCTCAATTATGCGATCCAGCAATTGGTTCAAACAGACAAACCAATCTCAGAAATCTCCTTCGATTGCGGTTTTGGCGATGTATCCCACTTTTACAAAACCTTTAAACAAAAAATGCATCTGAGTCCGCTCAATTACCGGAAAAAATTCATGCGGAGTTTAAATGACGTGGAGAAAGCCGCCATTCTCTCTGTTTGAGCCTCCACTCCTTAAAGGATATTTCGGTTTTGTTTATTCACCTTATCAATTTTCAGGTACTTGTTTAGTGCAACGTGACAGAAGTAAAAACATCTTCATGATTCAAAAAAAACTTCTTTGAAAATCACAATTTTATCCGCCCAAAGCTATCGGCAGAGACTAACCATCAAGTTAAAAAACTTTAGTAATTTGATAAAAACCTCCCCTATATGTTAAATTATCATTATTGGGTCAACTTTTACGATTAATAAAACTTTAAGCAAACATTAAACGTTAGTTAACTATATAAATGCAACCCGCATTTATAATTGTGATAAGGTTTAGGTTGAAAGCCCCAAGCAGCGAGTGCAAGGGGCTTTTATTTTGGAGTGAGTCCGAAAGTCGGGAAAGACCGAAAGTCCGAGAGAAAAAAGATAATAGTAAAACTACTTTTCACCGCCATTCATTACTTCATTATTCGAAATTATAAATTTGGTATTACAATTGCTCAAAGGCAAGACACTCATCCCTCTTGTCTGTCGGACTTTTCGGACTTTCCGGACTTTTTTCTTTCAGTCTTTCCCGGTTTTCAGACTAACTTAGCATCCCAAATGACTGAGCTAAAAAAAGAACTCTTTAAACAATGCCTTGATTATGTACAAAAGTGCATGGAGGCGGCACAATTGGCCATTGTTGAAGCTGAAAAGGCATCCAAAGATGACACCAAAAGCAGCGCTGGTGATAAATATGAAACCGGGCGTGAAATGATGCAGCAGGAAACAAACCGCAATATTGCCCAATTGGTTGAAGCAAACAAATTAAAAATTTCTTTAAACAAAATAAATCCGAACGTTGTTACAAACGAAGCGGGAACCGGCAGCGTAGTTATTACCGGCAACGGAAACTTTTATATAGCAATAAGTGCGGGTTTATTAAAGGTTAATAATGAAAATTATTATGCCATTTCGCCCGCCTCGCCGGTTGGGGTAGGGCTTAGAGGGAAAAAAGCAGGCGATGAATTTAAGTTAAACGATAAAATATACCTGATAAAACAGGTGTTTTAAGTTATTTTTAAAATAAGTGAAAAGTATTTACGATTTGTTACTGTAATCATAAAATATCTATTACTATATTTGACAAGACTAAAAAGTAGCGGGCAAAAGTAGACCTGCTCATTATAAATTAAATTTTGATGAACATATTCGTAGGAAGTCTTCCTTTTTCATTAGAGGAAGCCGATTTAAGAGAGCTTTTCGAAGCTTATGGTGAAGTAAGCACCGTTAAATTAATTAGCGACAGAGAAACCGGCAGAAGCAAAGGTTTTGGCTTTGTTGAAATGCCTGATGACGAGAGCGCTCAAAAAGCGATCACCGGTTTAAATGGCGCTGAGGTAAAAGGCAGGTCTATTGCGGTGAGCCAGGCGGAAGAAAAGAAACCAAACGATCGCAGAAGCGGCGGTGGCGGTGGTTATGGTGGCAACCGCGGTGGCGGTGGCGGCTATGGCGGCGGCGGTAACCGTGGCGGCGGTGGCGGTGGCTACAATAAAGATAGTAATCGCGGCGGCGGTGGTGGCGGTCGCTGGTAATATAAATTAGCAAGTAAAAAGCCTCACCAAATGGGCAGGCTTTTTACTTGTTCTATTTTAATAGCCTATACCCACAATTTCGAGTTGCTTTTTGCCCTAAGCGGGCTCATAGCTGGTTTGCTTTATTTTTTATTTCCGGAATTTAAACTGATTGCACCGATTGTTGGTTGTCTATACCGATTATGGAGCGATAGTAACTACTTTTGCCCTAACGCTAATAAAAACAGTTAGGGCGATCAAGTTATTAGCAATTTCTGTGTCTCAATTTTTTAGCACCCGGGTCCTTTTGGCATTGGGTTTGTCATTTTCATGATGAATTGATTTTCCATTACCCGAAACCTGCCTGCTGCAAACCGCCTACTGCAAACTGCAAACTGCCTACTGCCTACTGCAAACTAATCCTTTACCTCAGACCCATCCCTGATCTCATCAGTAGCTTGTTTTGCAACGCTGTCCCCGGTTTTCAAATTGCCGTAAACTTCCATCTGATCGCCCGATTGAAAGCCCTTTTTCACCTCTACCCATACTGCATGATGATTCACCACCTTTACGACAAATACCTTTTCAGTTGAGGTTACTACGGCTGTTTTTGGCACGATAAAGGCACTGTCGCGGGACGGCAAAGGAACATTAACCTCGGCAAACATGTGAGGCAAAAGCTTTTTATTCTTATTAAAAACATCCATCTCCAAACGTTCCGAGCGCAATTTTTCATCAAGCGCCCCGGCAATCCGGTTTACCTGTGCCGTAAACTTTTGATTGGGCAAGGCTTCAACAGAAAAAGTTACCTGATCTTTGGTATTAAGGCCACCGGTATAAATTTCAGGTACCGAAACTACAAGGCGAAGCCGCTGTTGGTCCTGTAAAACAAAAAGGGGGTCAGTACTTTTACCACCCGGCCCTACATAAGCGCCCAGGTTTACGTTTCGAGAGGTGATAACTCCATCAAAAGGCGCCCTGATCTCCAGGTAATTCAAATTTGCGGCCACTTCTTTGTATGAAGATTTGGCTGCTTCCACATTAGCATAGTCTGAGTTTTTCCTGGCTTCAGCCTGTTCCAGATCGTTTTGAGAAACCGTACCCGGTGTTTTACTGGTACTGTATAGCCTGTCATAGGTGGCTTTACTGGCAAAATAGGTAGCTTCCTGTTGTTTGATCCGCGACTGGGCCCCGGCTAATTGCGAGTTTATTTCAGGCGCCTCAAGGGTAGCTAATAATTGCCCCTGATGAACCTCAGAACCTATATCGACCAAAAGAGTTTTAACATAACTATTTACTTTAGCGTACAGATCAACTTGCTGATACGGGATCAATTCACCCGGCACGGCAATGGTGGTACTTAATTTCCCTTTTTGAACCGGTACCAATACTACCGATGCTGCCTGAACGGTATCCTGCTGTTTTGAAGCCTGCTGTTCATTTTTGTCCGAATGACATGCACTCAGCAAACTTGCTGTAAAAGCTATAATACTTAAAAAGGAGAATGGATTATTTTTGAGGCTGTTCATGATGGTGCAATGGAATATAAAATTTACTTTCTTTATCTTCAGGGTCTAAGGAAACAGAATCGGTTGATGCATTGCCCTGTACCCAGGCAAAAACTAACGGTAATATTAACAAAGCGGCAAATGTGGATGCAAATAAGCCGCCTATTACCGCGCGGCCTAATGGGGAAGTTTGATCACCCCCTTCGCCTAAGCCGGATGCCATGGGAATCATACCTACAATCATAGCTAAACTGGTCATTAATATTGGCCTTATACGCAAGGCTACCGCTTCACGGGCCGATTTAAGCGCATCGCCATTATGTTTGCGTAATTCTTCGGCATTGGTGATGAGCAACACTGCATTTGAAATAGATACCCCTACTGACATGATCATCCCCATATAAGATTGCAGGTTAAGCGTAGCTCCTGTTAATTTCACCAAAAACAATGAACCGAACAATACTGCCGGTACCGTTGATAACACAACGAATGACATTTTAAATGATTGAAAATTGGCGGCAAGCATCAGGAAAATAACGATAATCGCTACCAGTAAGCCGCTCTGTAAACTATCTAAAGTATCAGTCAGCGTTTGAGTAAGGCCCCGTGTTGCAACTGTTAAGCCCCGCGGCAACTTCCCTAATGACGTGATAGCCTTTTGTACATCGTCGTTTGCTGTACCTAAATCTATATTATTCAAATTAGCCGTAACGGTGAGTATCGGAATGGCGCCGATATCATCGTTTTCGCCATACGTGGTACCAGCAGTAACATTGGCAACATCGCCTAAAACAGGCCTGGCTTTGTCTGTCATTACCGGAATTTCGCGCACATCGTTTAAACTCGCCATTTGATATTCGGGTATTTCCACCTGTACTGCATAACTTAAACCTGCTTTTTGGTCGAGCCACACATTTTTTTCAGTATATCGGGACGATGACGTTGATGCCACAAGTGAACGTGATACGTCATTGATACTAACTCCCAATTCGGCCGCGCGAACACGATCAATATCAATATTAATAGCAGGGTATTTAAAAGATTGCCCTATCTGCACGTCGCGCAGATAGTTTATTTTTTTTAATTTATCCAGCACTTTAAAAGCCCACTGGATATTTTGGGGTTTATTTTTGCCCGATATCACCACTTCAACTGGTGTTGGCGAACCCTGGCTCAGGATTTTATCAGTAAGTTCAATGGGTTCAAAAGAGAGTTGTACCGAAGGCTGCTCTTTTTTCATTGCATTGCGAAAACGCTCCTTTAAGTTGTCCAGGTTTACTTTATAATCTTCCTTTAAATTTACCTGCATAACAGCCTCCTGCGGGCCGGCCATAAATAAATAGATCGGGCTTGTTGAAAACAGACCGGGGTGCATCCCCACGAGGGCTGAAGTTACTTCAATATTTTTGCTGCCCACTAATTTTGCCAGTATTTCCCTTGCTTTAATGGTAATGGCTTCAGTCCGCTCGAAACGCGTACCATCAGGGGCCCGTAACCTTACCTGGAAAGTACCCGAATTGACCTTCGGCAGCACATCGCGTCCAATCCAATTAAACATCAGAAATGCGGAGCCCAAAGCCGTTACGGCATAAAACAATATAAACCATTTGCGATTAGGCATCATCCAATCCATCAGGCTCAAAAAGCGAAGCCTGAACTTATCAAAACGGGTTAGTTTTCTCCCTTTAACTTCTGTGGCGTTCTTTATTGCCAGCTCTTTTTGCTCCCAGGCATCACCCTCATCTTCCAGCGCAAAACCATCGGGATGGCTTTTGTCTTCATGCTCATTTTTCATTACCCAATTAGCCATTACCGGCACAAAGGTTTGGGCAAGCATATAGGATGTTATCATGGAAAAGCCAATAGCCAGCGACAACGGCAGAAACAAGGCTCCCGGAATACCCTTCATAGTAAATGCCGGCGCAAACACAGCCAGGATACAGAACAAAATAAGCAATTTCGGAAAGGCTATTTCTTTACAGGCATCCCAAATGGCCAGTGCCTTTGGCTTGCCCATATCAAAATGCTGGTGGATGTTTTCAATAGTAACCGTTGATTCATCAACCAAAATACCAATGGCAAGCGAAAGTCCGCTCAGCGTCATAATATTAATAGTTTGATGGAAAAGATACAGGAAAAATATACCTGATATAATACATGTTGGGATTGTTAATATTACAATCAGGGCCCCTCGCCTGTCGCCCAAAAAAAGCAGCACCATTAAACCGGTTAATACGGCGCCTATCGCTCCTTCTTCCGCCAAACTTTTAACCGAATTGATCACATATACCGATTGGTCAAACACATACGAAAGTTTTACATCTTCGGGCAGTAAAGCCTGAAAACGGGGGATTGCTTTTTTCAGATTTTGCACCACCTCCCATGTAGAGGCATCAGCTGATTTTGTGATAGGCAGGTAAACAGAACGTTTGCCATTTACCAGCGCATAGCTTGTGGTAATGTCGGCCCCATCTTCAACAGTGGCAACATCATGCAAAAAAACTGTTTGTATCCCGTTTTTAAATAAGGGGATATTGCCAAAATCTTTTATCTGTTTAATGGATGTATTTGAAGGCGCCAGGTAATTGTAATCGCCGATACGCACATTGCCCGCCGGCGTATTTTGGTTATTATCCCTCAACGCTGCAACTATCTGATCGGCAGTTAAGTTATGCGACCGCAGCAATTGAGGGTCAATTTTAATAACCACGGTACGTACGTTCCCTCCGAAAGGCGCGGGTGCGACTAAACCCGGGATTGATGTAAATGAGGAGCGGATGTAAACATTTGCCATGTCGAGCAACTCATTGTTGCTTCGGGTCGGACTTGACAACACCAATTGCCCGACCGGCAATGTAGAGGCATCAAAACGTAAAATAAAGGGTGGCTGCGACCCGGGCGGGAAACCCGCCTGGGCCCTGTTGGTATAAGCAGTTACCTCGGCAGCAGCCTGGGCCATATTGGTCCCTTCATAAAAAGTAAGTTTTATCAGGGTTAAACCGCTTATGTTTTTTGTTTCGATGCTTTTTACACCCGATACAAAAAGGAGCAGGTTAACATATTGTTTACCAAAGTAAGCCTCCATTTGGTCGGGGGTATAACCGCCATAAGGGTGTGAAACATAAATCACAGGCAGGTTAAGATCAGGAAAAATATCAATCTTAATATTCCGGACAGCGCTTATCCCAAAGAAAAATAATCCTGCCACTATAACCAATATGGTAATCGGCCTTTGAAGGGCTCCTTTTATCAATCCCATTATTTATTTATCGCTAAAAGTTATTTATAAATATCCCAAAATCACCGGTTGCTGCGGCCTTGAACAGTAAAGCCTGCCAAACATTGTTCGCGGCAATATAATTGTCAACCTCAGCACGGTTTAACACATACAGCGCTTGCGTAAAATCAACAATATTTGCGAGCCCATTTTTATATAAAGTAAATTTTTGATTGTAAGCATCCATCGCTGCCCGCACCTCTTCCGGTACTTCGTGATAATTTTTTAAAGCATTACTGATCCTGGTTTCGGCAAGCACCTCCTGGGAGCTTAGCTGCTGGCTCACCAAATCGTATTCGTTTTTATATTGTTCTGATATGAATTTCTGCGAAGCTACCTGGTAATGCACCCTTAAAACATTGGTGATGTTCCATGTTACGCCCACGCCAAATAAATAATTAAATCGGGTTGGGCCTGCTCCGCTACCGTAACTGCTGCTGTAGTCAGCCAGATTACTACCATAGCCAGAACCAAAACCGGAACCCCTGCCCTGGTAAACGCCAAATAAGGTAAATGCCGGATAACTATATGTATTTAAAAATTTAGCCTGCTCATTGCTTACGTTTATCCGGTTTTGATAAAACTGTAACAGGGGGTGACTTGCGAAGTTTATTTGAGCCTGCGGGTTGGCATTAACCGGCGCTTTGGTTACGAAAGTACTGTCTAACAAAAAATTCTGCGGGGGAATGCCGAGGTAAATTGCCAGCTGGTTGCTTTGCTCCTGTTCGGTTTCCTGTGCGTTTGTCAGCGCTATCCTTGCGTTTGACACCTCGGCATTTGCCTGTGAGGAGTCAACCCCTGCGTTTAAGCCGTTCTTCACCCTTGCCACCACTACTTTTTGGAGGTCGATGGCCCGGTTAAGGTTATCCTGCTGCGCCTTACTCAATTGCTGCGCCGCCAATAAGTTTAAATATGAACCTGCAACACGGATCTCATGTTGAAACTGCTCCTGCACCAGGTCGGTTTCGTCGCGTGAAACAGCTGACTTTTGAACTTTAACTTTTTCTACGGCCCGGCCAAATGCAAAAAAGTCCCAGCTCGCGTTACTCAGATAGAGCGACCCAAACCCAGCCTTCCAGCTTTGGTTTCCAACAGGTCCCGAGGAAGCTACCCCCAAGCCGTTAAAACCGTAAAGCGGTCCAAATTGCGAATTAACAGTGCCATAATCCTGCTGCGCCGAAATGCTCAGGTTAGGCAGATATTCCGTTTTCGTTTCTTTTAAATACGCTTTTGAGGCATTTAACTGGTTGGTTTTCGCCCTGATGGAACCGTAATTGGCAAGGGCTATTTGTTCAGCATCTTTTAAACCTAACACCTTTTGCTGTCCATTTACAGGGAGTACATCTAAAACACTTAAACAAACTAAAAAGATATACAAAAGAATTCTTTTTAACATATTGGAGATACTAAGATGCGCAAAATTATAATTATGTTGTGTATAAATGACGCATTTAAAAGTATTATCACTGTTACGATTGAAAAATGGCATTTATGTGAAATAGTGATTTCGTTTAATATTGGCGTTGTAATATTTCGATCCGTTTTCTGTGTTCCAACAGATAACAAATATAGCTATCTGTGAGGACACAAACAGCCGGGGGGAGAATATTCATTTTGCCTCACCCAACCCTCTCCAAAGTAGAGGGCTTTAAAAAAACGCGAAGTTAAAGTCCTCTCCTTTGGAGAGGATTTAGGTGAGGCCAACATGGCTAATACTGACCTCAAGCTATTTTCGTTATGTTTGCATCAATCTTCTAATTATGATAAGAGAAGCCATCATACAGAAATTGTCTTTTATGGTTCAAAAATGGCTTACATTAATCATAGTATTTTTCAATAGTCTTATTCTATCCGCACAGGCGCCTTTAAAACCATTTCCGCAGCATGTAAGATATTTTACAGGCACTATTAAACCCAACAATGTTTCGCAAACCGGACTGGATAATAGTGTACGTGATTTTTATACGCAATGGAAAAAACGATTTATTAAAAATGTGCCTGGCAAGGCCGAAAGTTATGTGTGGTTTGGAAACACAGATAATAAACAATGTGTATCCGAAGGCCAGGGATATGGCATGATCATCGTAGTTTTGATGGCGGGCTTTGATACGTCGGCGAAAAACACCTACGATAATTTGTACCGCTACTATAAATCCCATCCCGACAAACGGAGTAAATATTTAATGGCCTGGGCCCAATATACAAACGGCAAAAGCTCGGATGGGACATCAGCAACTGACGGAGACATGGACATTGCTTATTCGCTATTACTGGCCGATAAACAATGGGGAAGCAAAGGTTCGATAAATTACCTGCAAGCTGGTAAGGCGATGATCGCTGATGTGATGCAACTTGATATCAATCATAAAACATGGTCGGTTTTATTGTGCGATGGCGTGGAACACGACAGCAAAGATTATTTTGATATGCGGTCTTCCGATTTTATGCCTGCACATTTTAAGGCATTTCAGCAGGCAACAAACGATAGCAGATGGAACAGGGTTATCGATGCAAATTATAAGCTTTTCAGCAGTTTGCAGGAAAACTACAGCCCGGATGCAGGACTTATCCCTGATTTTATTTCCAATATCAATACAAAAGCGAAACCAGCCCGCCCGCATTTTCTTGAATCGGTTTACGACGGAGAATACAATTACAATGCTTGCCGCGATCCCTGGCGCATCGCTACGGACTATTTATTAACCGGTGATAAACGTTCAAAAAAAATAACCGATAAAATAAACCGCTGGATAAAGGAAACGACGAACAATGACCCCAATAACCTTTCTGCCGGCTATACCTTAGCCGGGCATGATATAAAAGGACGTTATTTTGAGGCTTTAAGCTTTATAGCACCCTTTGCAGTATCGGCCATGGTTGACCCAAAAAACCAGGTCTGGTTAAACCGTGTTTGGGATTATACCGTAGATTTTAAACTGAAAGATTTTGACTATTACGATAATACCATTAAGCTATTGGATATGATTATTATATCGGGAAATTATTGGGACGTGAGCAGGTAAAAGAAACAAGCTGAAACCTATCACAAATTCCCTGTAGCCAGCAAATCCCCGATCCCCTTTGCAGTCCGAATTAAATTCTCCCTGGTATTTTTCATCGCGGTTGCCAAATCAACCCCTTCATTGTTTATCGATACTAAAACATCAAAATATTGCTGCAGGTCGTCATCATGTTCGAGGGGGATCTTTCCGGCTATACCAATTACCGGAATCTTTAATTCTTTTACCCTACGTGCTACGCCGTACGGACCTTTTCCCTGGAGCGTTTGGCGGTCAATACTCCCCTCACCTGTTATCAGCCAATCTGTTCCTTCCAAGGCGACATCAAAATTTGTAAGGGATAAAAAATAATCGGTGCCGTTTACCAGTTTTGCATTTAGCCAGGCATGTAAACCTGCGGCTGCGCCGCCCGCTGTACCGCTGTGTTTTATCTGCGCTATGTTCATTCCGGTTTGTGCCTCCGTTATTTTTGTAAAATTCTGCAAAAAGGCTTCCAACAGGGGCATATCGCCAATAGTTGCACCTTTTTGCGGACCAAAAACAGCAGCGGCTCCTTCAGGCCCGAGCAACTTATTGTCTACATCACAAAGAATAAACACCTCGCAATCAAAAATTCTTTTGTCAAGTGCAGTATTGTCAATCCTCACCGCATTAATGAGATATTTGGGTTCGGCCAGTAAACGACGACCTTCGACGTCAAAAAAAACAATCCCTAGCGCACTTAAAATGCCACAACCGCCGTCGACGGTAGCCGAACCTCCCATGGCAATGATGATCTTACTGACCCCTTCATCCAAAGCAAAACTGACGAGTTCCCCGGTTCCATAAGAAGACGCGCTCATAGGATCAAGCTCCTCCTTTTTTAACAGGCGCAGGCCGGAAGCGTCGGCCATTTCTATTACTGCTGTCTTCCCATTGTCTATCAGGCCAAAGGAGGCCATGATCTTCCTGCCCAGCGGATCCTGAACTTCTTTTTTTATGAATTTCCCTCCGCATGTTTCGGTGATCAATGCACCGGTGCCGTCACCGCCATCGGCAATCGGGAAGCAGATGGTACTGCAATCCAACCTACTTAGTTTTAAGCCCTCCTGAATGGCCGCAGCAACATCTGGTGCAGAAAGGCTATTTTTAAATGCATTGGGAGCAATTAATATTTTCATTTTATAAAAACTTCGACAAAATATAAACCATCGTAATTGTAGTGAGCCCCATTAACAAAGTGGCCGTTGAATACACCTTTAGCATCGTTTTCATTTCGAGGTCCGAAAATTTGGCAATCACCCAAAAATAGGCATCGTTGGCATGCGAGATCATCATAGAACCACCGCCCATAGACAGTACGCAAAGTAATTTACCATTTTCATTGTTTAATCCAAGGGCAGGCAACAATGGCAGCACAATTGATGCAGCCGTTATGATAGCCACTGTAGATGAACCCTGTGCCGTTTTTAAAACACTGGTCAGCAAAAATGGAAAAAAGATACCCATGCTACCCAGGGCAAGTGACTGGCTAAAATGGTCCCCAATTTTTGCGGCGCTTAATATAGCTCCAAATGCCCCGCCCATACCAATGATCACCAATATGCCCCCGGCTTTTTCGGTGGCATCGTGCAATATTTTGCTTATTTCGCTTTTTTTCCATGATCGTTTGCAGTTAAACGCCAGTAATACACCGATCATTAAGGCTATCACAGGATCACCAATGGCGAATAAGATTGACCGCCAACCCTGGTATTCCGCGGTGCCGGGCGTTAAAAACGATTTGAGACCTATTAAAATTATTGGGATGATTACCGGAAGACAAGCCCTGGTTAATGAGGGCAGGTAGCCTGTTTGGTTTACTGCAATTTCATCATCAGCTATTTTATCGGCAACTTTTTTCCCGGCGTACCGCGCCCATAAATAACCCGCGAGCATTGCGGGGAGAGCCACCGGTACACCCAACAATAGCAGCCGGCCAAAATCCACCCCGATTGTACCGGCGGCAGCGGTAGCCCCCGGATGAGGCGGCACAAGGCAATGAACAGCATATAACCCCGTGGCAAGCGAAACTGACATAATGGCAATGGGGATACCTGTACGCCTCGCCATCGACTTGTTTAGCCCGCTTAGTACAATAAATCCCGAATCGCAGAATATAGGCAGCCCTACAATAAACCCGGTAATACTCATAGCTAATGGGGCGTGCTTGTCTCCAAGTTTTTTTATCAGGAAAGATGCCATAACCGTAGTACTTCCTGTATATTCCAGCAATAGGCCTAAAGTTGTACCCAACACTATTATTAATCCTAATGATTTCAATATGGTACCGAAGCCATCTTTTACAACGGAAAGTACGCCGCCAAGCGGCAAGCCGATGCCTAAACCCACCAATAAACAGGCAAAAAATAAAGCAAAAAAAGCCGGGACTTTATATCTGGCAGTCAATACCACGATGAGGACTATACCTGCAAACAAAAACGCGAGGATATACGTGAAGGAATGAGCCATTAAAGGTTGGATTATTTATCTATAAAAGTATACAAGTTTTTTGGATTGCTTAAAAACACCACCCATAAACCTTATTTTGTTTATTAAACGATAAATTTGAATTATCTAAACTAAATCACCAAAAATAGGTCTAACTTTTGCTATAAGTAATAAAGTGCAATAGCTTGCCGCAACGTGAGGCACAATAAATACGTATAAAAAATAACATGAAACAAAAGGTAGCTTTAGTATTATCGGGGGGCGGCGCCAGAGGAATAGCCCACATTGGTGTTATTGAAGAGTTAGTAAAACAGGGCTTTGAAATATCATCCATTGCAGGGACATCAATGGGAGCGGTTGTTGGCGGGGTTTATGCGTTGGGGAAAATGGAAGCGTATAAAAACTGGCTTTATACACTTGATAAAATAAAGATGTTCCGACTTGTTGATTTTAGTTTCAGTACACAAGGATTGGTTAAAGGGGACAAATTGCTTAACACCATTAAGACTTTCATCCCGGATGCTAATATTGAAGATTTAAGCATTCCTTTTGCAGCAGTCGCTGCAGATATCATCAATAAAAATGAAGTCGTCTTTACCAAAGGAAGCATAATCGATGCGGTAAGGGCATCGATGGCTATCCCAACTATTTTTACACCTGTAAGAACCAAAAACGGATTGCTCATAGACGGTGGTATTATAAACAATCTTCCTATTAATCATGTTAAAAGAGTACCCGATGATATACTTGTTGTTGTTGACGTAAATGCCGACATACCGTTAGATAAACCAGCTATTGTAAAGGTTGAAAACGAAGCTATACTGTCAATATATCAAAAAAAGCTGATAGATTTCTACAATCAACTGCATATTTTGCACCCCTCCACTACCGAAGAAAAACTAAATGGTGAAGAAAAACTTGGGTACTTCAACCTGATCAATAAAGCCTTCAGTTTAATGACTTACCATATCACGCAAATGACCCTCGAAAAATACGCACCCGATATCCTGATAAACGTTTCGCGGCATTGTTGTGGCGCATTCGATTTTGACAAAGCAGAAGAAATGGTGGAAGCCGGAAGGCGTGCCGCTATTAAAAGCCTCGAAGCTTATAGACTTGAGGAAAAAAGACAAGCAGGATAAAAAACATCTGGCTGATAGAGCAAAAAAAACGGTAAAAACAAGCTTCGATGACTTAGTTTCTAAAACTTCAAGTCTCCCGTTCACTAATTCGCCGAGTTATCATCATAAACCCGGATATAAAATAAAAGTAACCAAATTGGTTACTTTTTGTATATTTGTATAAATGAAAAAGTAGAATGAACATATATAATCGCAGTTCGCTCACTTCATTTTATGAAAAACATCCGGACTGTAAAGAGACGTTAGAAAAGTGGTATCATGATGTAAGCTCAAAAAAATGGAAGAAACCAGGGGACGTAACAAGAGATTTTAATACTGCAAGGACTATAAAAAACAGCCGAGCTATTTTTAATATTAATCGTAATGATTATCGGTTGATCGCAGAAATTAACTACCAAAAAGGATGGGCATTTATAAAGTTTATCGGAACACACGCTGAGTATGATATTGTTGATCCAGAAATAATTGACCTGTTTAAACCTAAAAGAATAAATAATCTTAAATAAACTTAGTTATGGGACTCAAAATACTTAAAACAAAAAAAGATTACCTGAAATCGTTGGAAAGGTTTGAAGAAATTTTCCAGGCAAAACCTGGCTCTGATGAAAGTGATGAGGCAGATATCATTGCGCTGTTAATAAAAGAATATGAAGATAAACATTATATTATTGATGCGCCCAGCCCAATCGAAGCCATAAAATACAGAATGGAACAACAAGGATTGACAAATAAAGACCTGGCCCAAATACTCGGCTTTAAAAGCAGGGTAAGCGACATATTTAAAAAGAACCGGAAATTAAGCCTGGGTATGGTGCGCAAACTTTATCATGAGTTGCATATCCCTCTGGAAACTTTAGTTAAGGAATATTAAAAAAGTCCCGGCTTGAAACTTAGAAGTTTTAAAAACGTCGTGAATTTTTTTCCTTTAAAGCAAAAGCCCCGGTAAAAACCAGGGCCCTGCAATCGTGATGATTTAGATTGGTTGTATTTTTATTTTGCAGTTAAGTTTATTACCTGTTTATCAATATTCCATCCTTCCACCAGCACCGTTGGTTTTGCACTCCCCAATTTCGCAACCGGGGCGCTAACGGATACGGTAATACTTTCATGCGGAGCCAGGGTAAAGTAATTGCCCGTCCAGTAGCTTGGCATTACTTCTTCGCCGTTTTTCATTAGTTGCGGGCGTACAAAAAACGCCAGTTTATCGGTATTGTTATTGAATTGCAGTGTCCATTTATCTTCGGACAAGCCTTTTTCGGCTTTTAATACTTTAACCTGTATATGCGTCCCGGTCATCGTATTAAAACCAGTGAAATCATTGGCTGGCGCCAGCCAATAAACATTATGCGATACTATTTTTCCGGCTGCGTTGGTTAAATTCAATATCACAAAACTAACCCCTTTGCTTACCGCCAGGCATTCCTTTAATTTGATTACTTCCTGCGTGCCTGTTTCGGCGAGGCCAATATGGTTTACATTAAATGAATTGATCAATTTGCTGTTAATATCATAAACATCAGCTTTGGCTGTTAAAATCCCGGTTGCATGGTGCATGCGGTTAATAATAGCAACTGTAGAGTCATCCTGATTAAATTGAATATGCAGGGGTTCGCAGGCGTTTTGCATGGCATAATAACCGGCATTTGGTTCCAGGTACCAGTCGTAGATCTGCCATACCACGCTTGGCAGGGCAGCATTTAATTTCCACAGCATTACACCGCCGGTTTCATTCAATTTGTGCCCATCCGCTTCAAAAATACCCTGGTAGCCCACCACATTCATTAGCTGCATTTTATCGGAAAAATTAACCATAGTCGCGGGCTGTCCGTATCTTTTTACCATTTCGCTATTATACAAATCATAACGTGCGGCACCTGTACATGCGTCGTGGTAACCCCAGCTATTGTTAAGCGGGAAAGGGAGTTTAGTATCCCAAACCAGGTTGGGGATAGTTTTTGCAAGCGTAGTGTATGGCGGTTGCGATGGGATCCCGGTTTCATCTTTAAATACCCAGTCCCCGCCCACATCGGCTTTTTTATAATATACTTTCGGGTCTTCCCATTGGTAAGGGCCTCCGCTGTAAACACCTGAAGGCATATCATCAGGATAAGAACCTTTCCAGCCGGCGGGTAATTTGGCATAGCCTGATGAACTTGGTATAAAAGGCCTTGTGCCGTCAAGGTTTATGATGTTATCACGCATGGCGTCATATAATTCTTTACGGGCATGCCCCTCGTTACCGCCGGTCCAAACCAACAAGCTTGGATGGTTGCGGACGCGATAAATTGTACTTATAACATTCTTTACAAATACATTCCCTTCCAAAGGCCAATCAGGAGAGCCTTTAAATTCGCCCTGGGTATCGCCGGTCACCCAAAAGTCCGACCATACCATTTCGCCATACCTGTCGGCGGCATTCCAGAAGGCATCAGGAGGCGTAACTCCTCCACCCCAGATCCTTACCAGGTTCACGTTGGCATTACGGCATAGGTGCATTTCATAATCATAACGGGCCGAATCGCGGTTAACCATCATATCGGGAACCCAGGCACCTCCTACCAGGTGTACACGTTTTCCGTTCACATAAAAATCGCGGCGAACAAAGCCCTTTACGGTGACGGCCTTTGAACTAACTGTGCGGATACCAAATACAAAGGAAGTATCATCAGCTATCCCGGCACCATCAGCGTATTGCAGGCGGATCCGGTACAGGTTAGCACGCCCATATCCATTTGGCCACCATAAATGCGGCTGACGTATAAGCAACTGACTTACTTTATCGGCATTCAGGTCAACTACAGAGGCCCCGTTTGCAGAAATTTTAATGTTTTGAGTGAATTGAAAAGGAATACCGGCAAAGTTCTCCGGCTTTATACTCACGATAAGTTTGCCATTTTGGGCAGCTTCACTATGATTGGATAGTGTAAGACTTAGCGATAATTTCGCAATACTGGTATCAGGCAAATTCGGCAAATCGGTCACCAATTTAGGCCTGCCAATTGTAACAGCGCCTGTGGTACGAAGGTAAACCGGTTGCCAGATGCCCATATTGCGATCCCTGACAGGGGGCATCCAGTCCCAACCCACAGAACAAAGCATGGTTACATTTTTGCCGATGTCTCCGGTAGGCCCGCCGTTTTCATAAAATGGCCCTAATGCCTGTAATTGTTCTTTTGCAGGATAACCAGGGTAATCCAATGGGTATATTTTTACCGCAAGGGCATTTTCGCCGCTTACGATCATGCTGGTCACATCTAAATTATGTTCGGCAAACATTCCTGCCATTTGGGTTGAATCAGCTATTTGTTTGCCGTTCACCCATACTGCTGCACGATAGTTTATTCCCTTAAAAATCAGCTGAAAATATTTCCCTTTATCGCCTGCGGGTACTTTAAAAGTAGTGCGGTACCAATAAGGTTTCTTCCATGGGTTGGGATCATTCGGCAGATAGCTATACTGCTCCAGGTTATTTTCTTTATTAAACTGATCAGATGCATCAGGGATCAGCATATTGTTTAATCCCTGGTATGGGTCGGGATAAATATGATTCGCCACCAAACCTGTAAGCACTGTTGACGGCACTTTAACGGGGAACCAGTAAACCGGCGAGTGATATTGAACTGATGACAATTCAGTACCGGTAGCATTAACCAGCGCAGAAGATTGCAGATCAAAATTTGTGAGTTTAACTTGCTTAACAGCACCTGTTTGGGCTAACAGGCTTGTTGACAAAAAAGAAGCACCTAAAAAGCTTAATACAAAGAGGAATACATTTTTTTTCATTGACATTTTTTTTGAAAAGACAATAAAGCCAAAAACCTTTAGCAAAGGAAATTTGTCATAGCAACAATAAATGGCTTAACGGTTTATTATTGAGGGTAAATCTAAACACTAAAGCTAAGGTTAAATTGTACTAATTTAGCCTTTTATTATACTATTTTGAAGCGAATGCAGAAAGCAGGTAGAGAGTGGTGAGTAGTGAATGGTATGATCATTTTTGACCTTTCACTACTCCCCCCTCATCATTTTATTTTTTAAATTTATTCTCCAGCACAATAAATGGTATATTCTTAGACCAGAAAGGTTTTAACCCCGGCTGAAATTCATAGCCTGTTGAATAATTGCCCAGTATTACATCAGGCCGGCCATCATTATTATAATCGCCTACTTCCATAGTCATCCACCGGCCGTATTTACTGACAGGAATAGCGTGCGGTTTAAAGTTAAAGGGACTAACCTGATCAAAATATATTACGCTTTCTTCCGGCGTATTTTTCAAATCGGCATAAAAAGCGCTTGTAATAATATCAAGGTCACCGTCACCGTCAAAATCAGCGGCTATTGCTTTGGTGCAGCCATTTATTGGATAAAACCACTGTTGTTTAAACTTCCAGTCGCCCATATTTTTAAAGATATACAAACCATGATAAGGTTTTAATATACGTGAATCGTGAAAATTATAGCCACAGGTGTAAATCAGGTCAGGTTTCCCGTCATGATCGATATCAGCCAGCTGAAAACTTGTTGATCCATTTACAGGAGGAAACTGCATCACGTTTTTTGAAGTAAAGCCACCTTTTTGGTCATTTAAATACATCCATAAACCTTCATTAGCGCTTCCAAACAAAACCATCACATCAGGCCAGCCATCATTATTAAAATCTCCAACTACCGCCTGAACCGCTCCGGGCTGTTCTGTTATAGTAGTCTGACTATAGGAATGGTCCTTATTTTGTTTAAATAAATAAACACCTCCTTTTGAATGCCCTTGCCCCAATATTACAAGGTCAGATAAACCATCCTTATTAAAGTCCCCTTCTACGGTTTGCACTGGCCGGGCGAGTTCACTGGCGACCACTGTTTTATTTGTTATGTTATTTTTTGAATCTAAATTAACCTGGATCACTTTCCCATTCGGAAAATCAATTGACTTAAGCTGACCGATGCACGATAAAATGGCGTTATTAGTACCCGCTGCATCCTTTTCAAAAATAGCGTCAACAGCCGGCGAAGGCAAAGCCGATACTGGTCCCATTTTTAAGTTACTATCCCATTCGGTCAAATTATTAGTTACTGCATCAGAAGTATATATTTTATGGTTATTGGGGTTAATTGAAGTCAGTGTTGTGAAAGTTACATAGTTAACAGCATCAGGGGCTGTTAGCGCAAACCCGGCCCAGTCATTAACCAACGGAACCGGCTTTTTGGCAGAAGGCAATGAATCAGGCGCTAATTTCCGGTAATAGGAAACGATCGTTTGCCACTCATTCAGTGATAAGCCGGCTGAATCAGTTTCACTCTTAAAATAGCCACCCAAATAGGCTGTTAAACCCAGGTAATGCGCCATCGAAGGCAAGGCATGATGTTTCCACACATCTTTAGTAAGCGCGTTAACCGGCACTAATGCATGGCACTTAGTGCAATTTATTTTAACAAGGTTTTTCCCATCAACCAACGTGTCACCGGTTAATGTGTAGGATGGACCATTGCCACCTTTACACCCATTAAACAGCATACTGCCTGATAATAATCCCATCAATAAAATGGCGTAAAAAGTAACGATATAAGTTTTCTTAAAGTTCATAACAAAGTTTAATTGTTTTTTTGTTTTAATATAACGCAATCAGCACCGCTGATTTTAAACTATTTCATATTAATTCCGCTTAATTCAGCGGTTCATTTCTTGTATGACCATTGCTGTCCGTAATAGTAACCGACACCATTGTTTTATCAATATTCATAAACCTGCCTGATTGCGACAGGAACGAAGTACCATTATAAAATTCCTGCTTGCTTGTACTGCCGTTCTTGTGTTTTATAGTGGCGTACATATCCAAAGGTTGCAGTTTTATAGTTTTAACAGGCCTTTTCAGTTCAAATATTTTCAAAGCGTCCATATTTTGGCTTGCCGCGAGCAAATAGTCGCCTTTTGCCCCTCTCAATTTAACAAGTGCTTTGCCATCACCGGGTATATAAAACCCACTTTGCTGCAGGGTAAGTGGTTTAAAGTTACCTTTTCCATCCCCTTTCAACAACAAACCGTTAAACGCATCATATCTCCCTGTGCCAACTTCGGTACCAAAATCATTCCCGCTGATTGCCACATCAAGGTTTCCATCGCCATCAAAGTCGTCAACCACCATTCCGTCAAGCTGAGAAATTTGAGCTTCCAACGGCAATGGCGCCATTGTAAATTTACCATTCCCCATGTTTTTTATATAACATGATTGCATCATATTGGCCTTTAACCTTATTGCTCCCTTTCTCATTTCGGGTGTGATCACCGAATCCATCGTAGCAACCGCGTATGATTTATAATTCTGGAATTTCTTCCGCATGCTTATCATTTGCTTAATTATATCATCCCGTGTATTAGCCGGAAACTCTTTCATTTCACCATCCTGGTCTTTCAGGAAAAGCGACGGAAAAGCATCAAAAGTACCCCGGTTATCAAAATCTTTCGCGGTAATATAAACCGGATATTTATCGGTGCCTTTATAAAAAGTATTTAACCCAACATTACCTACTATGTAATCCGTACGGCCATTGTGCTCAAAGTCACCAGCGGTAATGGAATTCCACCAGCCAAATTTGTCACCGAGGCCTGTTCCATCCGTAACATTTTTAAATACGCCATGATCATTTTTCAGAAAGGTAACCGGCATCCACTCACCTGTAAGTATCAGGTCGGGCCAGCCGTCATTGTCAAAATCAGTAAAAACGGCATCGCAAACCATTCCTATGCTTTTCAGGTTCTTTGCTGCTGTTGGCGTAACATCTGTAAATTTTATGCGTCCGTCTTTACTGTCGTTGCGCAATATCATACTCGAGACAGGTTTCGGGTAATTCCATGGTTCTACACGCCCCGATACAAATAAGTCGAGCTTACCATCTTTATTGAAGTCAATGGCCTTTACGCATAATTTACTGGTGAAATTTTGTGGCAGCGCCCCTACAGCCTCTGTAAAATTGCCTTTGCCGTCATTTATATACAACCTATCCTGGTAGTAGGGAGAACCAGGCGCATTCTCATACCCCCCGCTGGCTACATATAAATCAAGATGTCCATCGCCATTGGCGTCAAACAATAATAGTCCTTCATCTTTAAAATGGCCTCCCGGCAGTGTTGCGCCCTTTGGCAACAAGTCCCGCTGTATAAACTTACCATTGGGCTGCTGTAAAAGCAGTTGTGCAGGAAATTGGGACGTGCCGCCGATTACCATATCATCGTAGCCATTGCCATCAACATCACCGACAGCTATAGCCGGCGAATAAGCAGACAATTTATGCGGAATAAGCTTTTGGTAGTTGAAGTCGGCAAGGTCAGGTTCCTGGTGTTTGTAGCTAACGCCTACCGAACGGGTGACCTCTTTAAACAATGATTGCGTGTTTATTTTGGGCTGCGCAAACGTGTAATTATCCTTTGCATCGTTAATATTTACTTTTAGCACCTGATTTGCTTTTACATTTTTCAGGTTTTGTTTTTTACCATTTTGCCATCTTATCACAACCGAATCAAGCAAAGAATCTTTGCCCAAACCAAAGTGAGCGATGTTTTGTATGGTTGATAAATATCCCCTGAACGGCGTATTCTCGTAAACCTGGTGTTTGCCATGATTATAGTAAATATCGGCCCAGGCACCAATGCCATCCCTGTTTTGGGGGCCACCGGCAAATTTTATGTGCAAATAATGGCTGTTGCTCTTATCTTTTTCCCTTGCGGTGTTTTTGTAGATCAGCACTTCATCATTAATGTTATTGATCACAAGGTCCATATCCCCGTCATTGTCCAAATCAGCATAAGCTGCACCGTTTGAAAACGTCGGCACATCAAGGCCCCAGTCCTTTGTTACATCAGTAAACTGAAGATGTCCGTCATTTTTGAAGGCATAATTCGGGATTTTTATAATGGGTATCTGATCCAGGATCTGTTCTTTGGAAGCGATCAAATATGATTCGGCCCTAAACGTTGTGAAATCATGATCATTTACGTCACGAGGGTAGCCATTGGTTATCACCAGATCACGAAAACCATCGTTATCAAAATCGGTGATCAAGGGGCACCAGCTCCAGTCGGTTTGCGATACCCCACTTAGAAAAGATGTTTCGCTAAAAACCGGGTCACCTACAGAATCCTCCTGTCCCGGCCGTGGCCCCTGGTTGATCTGTAATGTGTTACGGTTATATTGATACTGGTAGCCATAATGATCAAAATTTTTATAAACCTGGTACGAGTTTGAGGGCATAAACATTTTTTTGCGATAATTTCCTTCCGGAAACATATCCAATTCAAAAACATCTGCCAGGCCATCGTTGTTCAGGTCCTCAATATCCTGCCCCATGGCGCTGGACGAAGTATGTTTAAAATAATCTTTTGACTTATCAGTAAATGTACCGTCGTGATTATTGATGTATAGAATATTGTTAGGCAAAAAATCGTTGGTTACATAAATATCTTTCCAACCATCGCGGTTAATATCAACGGTAGTTGCAGCATGCCCATACCCTTCTATTAAAATACCGGCTTGTTTTGATACATCGTGAAATACCGGGTGTTTTAAAATAGGGTCCCAATCGTTGCGGTAGAGCCTGCCGGTACTGTGTTTTGAGCCATCTGTTACAATTGGCCTGAATGTAGATGTATTATCTTTAGGACCAACCTCATTAACTGTAAGGTACATATCCAAATCGCCATCATTGTCATAATCGAAAAATGACGCCATTGTAGAATGGACTTTTATATCCAGCCCATATTCTTTGGCCATTTCTTTGAAATGAGGAACCCCATTTTTATCAGGCCCCTGGTTTATATACAGTAAATTTCTTCTCTTAGCCGAATCGTTTAATAGGGTATTACAAACATAAATATCGGGCAAACCGTCATTATTTATATCCACAACGGCTACTCCCCTGCCCCAACCGCCAATACCGCCAACACCTGCTTCTTTGGTAACATCTTCAAATTTCATATTACCTTTATTAAGATACAGCCTGTTTGAAACCTGGTTGCCTATCAGAAAAATATCCTGCAGCCCGTCATTGTTAAAATCGCCGATACCTACACCGCCTCCATTATAAACATTAAGCTTATCAAGTGGGTTGATAGAGTCGTTTTCAGTGATCTTATTATTGAAATGTACCCCGGAATAAGAGGAAGGGACCTGTTCAAACAGGGTAGCTTTTTTTTTGCAGGAAAAGACTATAAATAGGATAAAACAATATAAAAAATAGTGTAAGTTTCTCATTATGAAAAATTGTTTTCCGATGGCAATAAACCTGTGTTATCCGCTCTCAATTTGATTATTCAAACAACAAAACGCATGGCAATATATAAAAAAAATAGGTGGTGATATATATCACCACCTATTTTATAGCCCAATTAGCTATATTATAAATTAATAGCCAGGGTTTTGTTTTAAAGCCCCGGATTCAAGGTTAATTTCATTCAGCGGTATTGGGAAAAGCTCGTTTTTACCGGCTGTAAATGTATGGCCTTGCAATACTGGATTGGTGCCAAGCCATTTTATATCCTGTGTTATGTGAGCATTTTCAACCATAGCCATATAACCTGCAGTCTGTGGTCCGCCATATAGAGGGTCATAACGTTGCAAGTCAAAGAAACGCCTGCCTTCCATACCTGTTTCAAGCTGCCTTTCGGTTTCTACAGCCAAACGGGCATAAGCCTGACCGTTCGCAGTAAACTGACCTGTATACGGGCTGATATTATAATTTGCAGCCGGAGTATTGGTAAAACCTTTACCCGGGTTAGCATTATCAATATAAGTATGTACCCAATATTCAGGATGGTTTGCCATACGGTTCCTTATCATGTTCACGTCAGCTTCTGCAGCAGCTAAGGCATTAGTTTCCACTTCAGCTTCAGCACGCCATAAGTACACGTCGGCTAAACGCACCAGGTTATAGTTATTGGCAATATCCTGATTTGTTGCCCAGCCTTCAAAATTGTCGCTGGTTGTAGCCTGTGCATTATGCCAGAACAAGTTTTTGATCGGGTTATAAGGAGTTGCATCACCACGTGACCAAGCCTCACCGCCACATAATCCCCAATCTAAGTAAGGGATATCACGGCGACCAACTGTCCAGTCAAGACGTGGATCAACGGCAGTAGTAGCTGCTGAAAACGCTGGTCCTGAAAATGTTTTCCCGCCATCAGGACTGTATTGGTATTCGTTGTTAGCAGGGTTTGTTAAATAATTATGGTCATTAGGAATGTTAACCAAATTAGAATTCGGAATACCACCGGTGTAGCCCATTATAGGCAAGCCATTCGCATCAACCTGGAAAGCATTTCCCAATGTAATTGATGGCTGGTAAAAACCGCAGCAGCCTGTGTAAGTACCTGAAGCTTCAGATAAGCTTAAGCCAGGGTTACCGTTAGTACCACCTGAACCGTCATTAACGGTCATTTGCACCTGGAATACAGCCTCAGGGCCGTTATTAAACGAAGCATTGAAGTTGTTCTCGTATGGCCCTAAAGCAAAGTGAGTACCTGCAGAGTTAGTTCCGTTAGTGATAATGTCTGTCAAAAGCGGAATTGCTGTTGCATATTTATGATCAAACATTAAGGCGTAAGCTAACATTGCTTCAGCAGCATATTTGTTTGCACGACCAATTTGCGGTTGAGTTGTAGGCAACACATTCATAGCAGCAGTAAAATCAGCTTCGATCTTATCCCAGATTGGTCCGGGATTAGGTACATCAAAATTACCTGCAGAATATGTTACACTTTCGTCAACATAAGGTACATTTCTGAACACTTTTGCAAGTTCCATTTCAAAAACGCCACGGCAAAACCTTGCCTCTGCTGTAACTTCCGCGGCATAGGCGGCAGTTACCGAACCATCTTTAACTAAAGGAATTTCCCTGATCGCGTCATTGGCACGTTGAATACCAATGTACTCGTCTTTCCACTTCTCCTGGAGGTATTCGTTTGCAGAAGTCATGGAGTGGTTTTCAATTTCTGGCGCGTTTGGCGCCTGGTCACCTGTACTTGAACCTTTGTAAGCATCATCCGAAGCGATGCCGCCATAAGTCCAGTTATCAATACCACCTTCCCAGGGTGTACCATAAGTATAACCGGCCCATCCACTAAGCATGTGGTATGTTCCGATAAGCAGACCGTCAACACCCGCCTTATTGGCAAGTACAGCGGAGTTCAATGACCCAACAGGTTCCTGGTTAAGAAGTTTCTTACATGAATACGTTAACGTAAACATAACCAACAATCCCAGGGCGATGAATTTACTATAAGACTTTTTCATAACTCTAAAATTTTTTATTTCTATTAATTAAAATGTTAAATTAACTCCCAAAATAAACTGCTTCTGGTTGTTTGGATAGGCGCCGTAATCAATACCAAACGCTGCGCTACCGGCTCCATTTGCCGAAGAAGGTATCAACTCAGGATCCAAACCGTCATATTTGGTAATGGTAAATAAGTTGGTAACCTGCCCATAAATATGCAGTTTATCAAAGCCAATCCTTTTTAACATTAGCGGATCAAAAGTATAGCCTATTTGTAAAACACGGCATTTTAAGAAAGAGCCATCCTCAACATAAAATGAACTGGTTGTGTACGAACCCAATGCCTGGTTGTAAGACGCTGCAGGAAGGATTGCATTCGGAACGGTGTTAACACCATTTACGATAACAGCAGCCTGGTTGTACAGGGCAAGGGCTTTACCACCCTGGAATGGGTTGTAAAAATTAGTCCAGTATTTTGTATAATTGAAATCCTTGTTGCCTTGTGAACCGTAAAGCACCATACTGAAATCAAACCTTTTATAGCTTGCATTCAGGTTAATACCGTAGGTAAAATTAGGGTTAGGGTTTCCAATCCAGGTTCTGTCATTCGGGGTGATATTTCCATCACCGTCAACATCCTTATAAATAAAGGAACCCGGAGCAGCGCCTGCATAGCCAGGAAGGCTTGATACCTGCTGGGCATTTTGATAAATACCAGCTGTTTGGTATCCGAAAAACTCGCCTATAGGATGACCAACCTGGTCTCTTACGATTGGATTATCACGGTTAAAGCCTTGATCAAAATAATTAGAATTTCCTGTTTCGTGCGTAATTAAACTTTGATAGGTTGTAATATTCGCACCTATGCTGTAAGTAAAGTCCTGGCTAACCTTTCCATGCCAGGTTGCAGAAATATCAACGCCCTGATTTTGAAGGGTGCCGATATTAACTGAAGGAGGGTTTGCGCCGCCAAGCGTTGAAGGAAGTGTTGCAGGGAATAATAATCCAGCTGAAACCTTTTTGTAGTACTCTACGTCCAAATCTAAATGGTTAAATAACGAAGCGGTAAAACCCACGTTGGTACCTTTGTCGTTTTCCCAGGTGGTATGTGTATTACCTAACTGGCTATTGTAAAAGCCCTGTGTAACGGGGCTGCCATTGCCGTTTAAGCCGTAATATGACGCATTAAAGCTTGAATTGTAGGCATTGTAAGCATTACTTGCAGGAACATTATTATAATTACCAACTTCACCCCAACTGGCAATAATCTTCAGATCATTGATCCAGCTAACACCCTTCAGGAAATCTTCCTGGGAGATGCGCCATGCACCTTTTACAGATGGGAAAGTACTCCATTGCTTGCCCGGATAAAATTCCGAAACACCGTCCCGGCGTATGGTAGCTCCTAAAATATACCTGTCATTAAATGAATAATCTAAACTACCAAAAAATCCTTCAAATGCTATCGGCTGAACGATATAGCTGCTTGGCGGACTAACCGGAACAGCGGCGCCGATAGTTACATAATTAGGGTCCAGAGAAAAGTAACCCTGGTTGGATGCACTAACTCCCCGGCCGGCATTGGCTCTTTGTTCGTAACCAACTAAAAGCTGCACTTTGTGCTTGCCAAATGTTTCGTTATATTTAATGGTATTGGTCCAGTTATATTGACTGGCAAGTTGCTCATTTTCGCTATCGCCGTTTGGATTGCCATGGCTTTCAAAATTTTCGTATGGATTATAGCTAAGATACCAGTAATACTGATTATACAGCAAACCGCCAATGCTGGTACGGGCTGTGATGTATTTGTTAATATCTGCTTCTGCGAATATATTACCTTCAACAGTAACGAAGTGCGCATTAGTACCATTGGCCACTGTAGCCCTGTTTGCCAATGCAAAAGGGTTGCTGCCATTACCCAAAGGCTCGCCGTTAGGGCCATCATAACCACCGCCATAATTACCTGCTATGTCATATACAGGAATAATAGGCATTTCACGGTAAGTATAGGAGATGATGTCACCTTCATTCTGAGTGGAACCGTTATAGCCACCATTATTTTCACGATAGGTAACAAAACCGCTTTCCCCAAAACGAACATGGCCGTTAAGCCCGCTGGTAGTAGTATTTACACGAAGTGAATACCTTTTTTCGTAAGTACTAAGTAAAGTACCTACTGTGTTTTGATAGTTTAAAGACATTAAGTAAGTGCTCTTATCACTGCCACCGCTCGCGCTAAGGGTATGTTGTTGAGTAGGTGCAGCTTTAAACACATCGTGGAACCAATCGTTACCGGCACCTGTAGCAAATTGCTGTACCAGGAAGTCGGCAGACGGATTATTCGGATTAAAGTTATAATATTTAGTGATGTCACTATTGCTGGTAACGCCTGCAACACCAAATGTGGACTGACCTGCAGGAGCGGTAGTTCCGTGGAAACCATAGGTTGGTATAACACCAGGGCCACCGGGATATAAAGCTTCAGTAGGTACGTCACCTGCTGTAAATGCCAGTTGTGATTGCTGCTCGGGGTTCATCAACTTCCAAACATTGCCTGACAGAGGTTCCTGTGCGCCATAAAAGCCATCGTAGCTAATAGTGGATCTACCCGATTTTCCTTTTTTAGTTGTAACTAATACAACACCATTACCACCGGCAACACCATAAATAGCCGCCGCGCCTGCATCCTTTAAGATACTGATGCTTTCGATATCATTAGGGTTAACCAGCGACATATCGCCAACCTGGGCGCCATCGACAACATACAGCGGTGATGTATTGCCAAAATTGACGATACCGCGGATGAACACTGTACTTGGCGCACCCGGCGCACCTGAATTGATTACCGTAACACCTGAAGCCTGACCTTGCAACAACTGCTCAGAGCTGGTTGCAGGGATCTTTTTCGCGTCAGTAACGTCGACCGTCGCAATGGAACTCGCGATATCCTTCTTCAACTGAGTGGTGTAACCAGTTACAACCACTTCATTCAAAGTGCTGTTCGCGGGTTGAAGCGAAATTGTCAGGAATTCACTGCCCTTAACAGTGACTTCAGTTGATTGATAACCAATGTAACTTACCACAAGTACATTGCCAGGGCTTAACGTTAAGGTAAAATCACCATTAACGTCGGTTACAGCGCCAGTGTTGGTACCTTTGATCCTTACGGATGCGCCAACAACAGGTAATTTGTCATCGCTTCCGATGACCTTACCTGTGTGTTTTGTTTGGGCTGTAACTACCAATGAAGAAACTAAGCAGCATAACAGCAGGCATAGTGTTCTTCCCTTTAGGAGTAAACTTTTAAACATGAGATTTGAGATTTAGTTGATTAATTTATTTGATTTTAAGCTTATTAGTCAAAGGATGAATTTATTAAGAGGGCGCCCAAAGGCTAACCGGGACCAAATCAAATTGGAATCGGCCCTGGTAAGACAGGCCTGTAAAGATGGTACGTTTAAAAAAGATTAAAAGTAAAAGTTTAACCATGTAATTACAGTAATAAATTTAAAACTTATCGCTACCCTTTTTCCCCGGCAGTCCCCTAAAAACAGAGCACGCCTTTTTAGTAAATGTTATAATAATATCAGGTTATCAATAAAGTTTGCTGATGCAAATATTTATATTGGTATTGATACTAATGTAAATAGAGTGTACTGTTTACACAAGTAAGTTTATAAGAATTACGAATTAATTATTTTTACACGTCAATAAATATCAATATACGAAAACGTTTGCGTATATATTATCAAATTATTAACAAATCATTTAAAATATTAGCAAAATAGAAACGATTCATTGTGTTAAAAAAAGGGATTATCCTAAATAAAACCGCTTTTAAGCTCCAATTTGTGATAAAAATCACATTAGCGTCCGGTATTTTTGATTATTATATAGCATTTTGGAAGCCACGGGCCGGATTAACCGATAGTGTTAAAAAACCATCACAATATGACTAAAAATGGTTAAAATGTCACAACAACACTTATTTTAATGATAGAATTGTCACTATAACGCTTATTACGGCTTATTCACAATCTATTCATCATACATATATGAATGATATAATTATTATTATATCATTCAATTTACACTGCTGGAATTACGATCAAACATCAATTAGTCCAAAATAAAAAGCGTTCTGGCTGCAGCCGGAACGCTTTTTATTTTGGACCGTAATTTCGTTACCCGCTTATTTAGCCCATTGTACAGAAGCTGTATGCGTATCACTTGAATTCGTTCCTATCTGAACAATAAACTCACCGGGCTCCCAATCATAAACCAAGCGATTATTGTAAAATTTAAGCTCTTTTGTAGTGACATTAAACGTTACCTCTTTGCTTTCGCCTGGCTGTAAACTTATTTTCTGAAAGCCTTTTAATTCTTTAACCGACCGGCTGATGCTGGCCACCGGGTCACTTATATATAATTGCACAACTTCTTCGCCGGCGTATTTACCGGTATTTGTAACCGTTACAGTGGCTTTGAGTGTTTCATTACCTTTAAGCGCTGTTTTATTGACCTTTATGTCGCCGTATTTAAAAGTTGTATAGCTAAGACCGTAGCCAAAGGGGTACAAAGGATCATTTGAAATATCAATATAATCTGATTTGAATTTTGCGGGGCCTTTTCCGTCAAAAGGGCGGCCGGTATTTTTGTGGTTATAATATATAGGTATCTGCCCTACGCTGCGCGGAAACGTGGCGGTGATTTTACCTGAGGGATTATAATTGCCAAAAAGCACATCCGCAATAGCGTTACCAGCTTCGGTACCCGGGGCCCAGGCATCTAAAATTGCACTGGCATGGGTATCTTCCCAGGTTAAGGTAAGCGGGCGCCCGTTAAATAACACAATAACCAGGGGCTTTCCCGTTTTTGCCAATGCTTTAAGCAAATCACGCTGACTTTCAGGAATGTTAATGTCAGATCTGCTTGACGATTCTCCCGACATATTTGCCGATTCGCCAACCACTGCAACAACCACATCAGCCTTTTTTGCTGTCTCAACAGCTTCATCGATCATTTCCTGTGCAGGGCGACTGTCTCTGATTTGTTTCATGCCATAAAACCAGGCACGCGAATTTAACAGAGAATCATCTGTGATATTTGATCCCCTTGCATACAATATATTGACATTATTGCCAACCACATTTTTAATTCCTTCTAATACACTTATTGATTTAGCAGGGTTGCCCGCTACTACCCATGTACCAAGCATTTCCGAATGATTATCGGCCAGCGGCCCCACCAGCGCGACGGTGCCCGATTTTTGAAGCGGCAATGTTTGCCCAGTGTTTTTTAGCAGTACAAAGGAGTGTTCTGCGATCTCCCTGGCAAACTTGCGGTTATCGTCTGTAAATACATCTTTCTTTTCTCTATCAGGATTAATGGATTTGTAAGGATTATCAAATAAACCAAGTTTGTATTTAGCTTCCAATACACGGCGGCAGGCCAGGTCTATGTCGGCCAGGGTAACCTTGCCTTGCTTTAATGACTTTTTAAGCGTTGTTAAAAAACCTTCCCCAACCATGTCCATATCAAGCCCGGCTTTCAAAGCGAGGGCCGAAACTGTTTGCAGATCGCCCAGCCCGTGATTGCTTAATTCGTTCACCGCAGTATAATCAGAAACAACAAAACCTTTAAAACCCCATTGTTTTCTGAGCAAATCGGTAAGCAGCCATTGGTTGGCTGTAGCCGGTACACCATTTATAGTATTAAATGAACTCATAAAACTGCCTGCACCAGCATCAACGGCGGCCTTGTACGGCGGCAGGTAATCCTGGTACATTTTTATCAGGCTCATATCAACTGTGTTATATTCGCGGCCGGCTTCAGCTCCACCGTATAAAGCAAAATGTTTTACACAGGCCATAACCGCATCAGCATCTTTCATGCTGTTCCCCTGGTAACCTTTTACCAAAGCTTTGGCAACTTGCGAGCCATACCATGGATCTTCTCCTGCGCCTTCTGAGATCCTGCCCCATCGTGGATCGCGCGCAATATCTACCATAGGCGAAAACACCCAGTTTAAACCCTCTGCTGTTGCTTCTTTTGCCGCAATACGTGCCGATTGTTCTATCAACCCTAAATCCCAGCAGGCAGACATCCCTAAAGGAATAGGAAAAATTGTTTTGTGCCCGTGAATTACGTCCAGCCCAAATATTAATGGAATATGTAAACGGGAATTTTTAACAGCTATGTCCTGGGCTTTCGAAATAAAACTTGTGCCATATACACCGAAAATACCGCCTATGTTTCCTTTTTTTATACTTTCCTCAACACCTTTGTTTACCACCGACCCGGTTGTAGCAACACCACTTGTTACCAGGTTTAATTGCCCTATCTTCTCATCCAGAGTCATTTTGCTCATCAGGCTGGCAACATAGGCATTCATCTTACTGTCATCATTTTTTGTTTGTGCAGAAGCATGATAAAATGCCGTCACAAAAACCATGAGCAGGATAGTTTTAAAGGTTGAATTATATTTTTTCATTTCGTTAGGAGTTATTTTGAAGGGATTAAAAATAATAAAAAACGGAGAGGAGGTGATTTTTCATCTCATTATTAAAAAAAACGATAAATAAAGACTATAATTGGCTTCACACTACAAAATTCTTAGTGTATTTTTGACACAATTGTAATATTATAATTTTAATAATCAAAGTATTTTTGTAGAATAGCAAAAATGTTAACCAAAAAAGAACTTAAAGCGTATTGTATAAACGCCCGGGAAAACTATCTTCCTCATATTTCAATAGATTGCGTTGTATTCGGGTTTCATGAAGGGTTGATGAAAGTACTTCTTTCTGAAGCCAGAAATGAGGGTGAATGGTATTTGCCCGGTGGTTTTATGCTTAAAGAAGAGCCCATTGAAATGGCCGCCAACCGCATTCTAAAAGAACGCACCGGGCTTGACGAAATATTTTTACAACAGTTTAAAGTTTTCGGCGACCCCGAACGATCCAAAGAGCATTTTGAAATGTACAAGGATATGCTCCCGGCAAAGGAAAACTGGTTTGCAAACCGATTTTTGACCATAGGTTATTACGCTTTGGTTGATTTTTGCGAAACCAACCCAAAACCCGATCAGTTTTCGGCTACCTGCGAATGGCGCGACCTCAACGATTTGCCGGCGTTGAAGCTTGATCATGCCCTTATATTAGCAACGGCGCTTGATACACTCCGTTTGCAACTCAATTATCAGCCGCTTGGCTATAACCTGATGCCAAAAGAATTTACTATGCCCGAGTTACAAAAGTTGTACGAAACCATTCTCGGCAAAAAACTTGACAGAAGAAACTTTCAGCGAAGAATGCTTGCCTTTGGTATATTAAAACGATCAGATCAACCCCGCAAAGGCGGAGCACATAAAGCACCATACCTTTATTCGTTCGACCTTGAAAATTATGAGGCCGCTTTAAAAGAGGGCTTTAAAGGAGGCTGGTGACGGAGGGAAGACTTAAGTCTTAAGTCGAAAGTCTTAAGCCGAAAGTCTTAAGCCGAAAGTCTTAAGCTGAAAGACATATTTGACTTAAGGCTTAAGACTTCGGACTATAGGCTTAATTATTAGAGTGCAAAGCAATATTATTTCCTTCGCTGTCAACAAATCCGGCCATGAAACCTATTTCGTCGCTAATTTTGGTTTTTGGCATCATAACCTGACCACCGGCACCTGCAATTTTAGCTAAGATAGCATCCATATCGGGATTGGCATTCAAATAAACTTTTACGCCATCAGCGCTTGGTTTGTGGTAAGGGC
>Ga0364887_10064_pt1 | contig 75567 bp, 79 predicted proteins | sample ExccelJu500001D4_4_FD_206924 | JGI IMG/M metagenome (GOLD analysis project Ga0364887, IMG submission 206924) | Enriched cells from Trout Bog Lake Hypolimnion, Wisconsin, USA - BchlTB.July23.5000.01.D4 | ecosystem: Environmental > Aquatic > Freshwater > Lake > Hypolimnion/Profundal zone | place...
CACCGCTTTTTCTAAAGGTCATGAATTGAAATCAGAGAAATTGGAAGAAGGTATTTATAATCGTGCCATCATCTTAGCTGATCAGTTTAACAATTTTACGGAAGGGTTGGCTTATGAGTTAAAGAAACTCTCTGAGCTTAATTCCAATCAATATGCTGATAGTGCCCTAGGCGCATGGATATTTGGTGAGTCTCCCAATTTAAAGTCAGCAGAAGCTCCTTCATTGCTTGAAGTTTGGCCCATGAATGAAGAGCAGCGACAAGCTGTTACTCAGGCATTGACCAAACCAATGACGGTTATCACTGGACCTCCTGGTACTGGAAAATCACAGGTTGTCACCAATATATTGGTTAATGCCGTCTGGCAGCGACAAAAAGTTGTCTTTGCCAGCAAAAATCATCAAGCTATTAAAGTGGTCCGAAGTAGGGTTAATGAATTAGAGCCCTATAAGCTAATTTATAAGTTAGGGGGAGAGGACTATAAGAAGGAATTACCGAATGAAATTTTAGAATTTGAATCCTTCAAATCCTCCCAAGGGGATGAGATTGCCTTGAAATCTGAGCAAGATATTTTTGAACGGCATTGCAAGGAAATTAAGGAACTGGCTGATTTGGAGAAAAGATATATCGAATTGCGAAAAGCTGCCGAAGAATCCGAAAAAATATCCGAAGAAGCAAGAAAGGCTGTTGGTTCTAATGGTATAGAGGCAATCCGCAATGGTAATTTGGAAGAAATTAAGAGCTTTTCTCCAGGACTTAGGAAAATTCTTCGGTGGTCTCCCTATTTGAATAAAGAGGAGCTCGTTAAATTTTTCTGGCCGCTATATAAAGGAATTATTTACCATTTAATTGCCGAGAGGTCTAAAGAAAATAAAGAGGTCTTAAATTCAATTTCTTTGAAATGCCCTAAAGAGCTGCCATCTGATAAGACGATACTTGAGTGGGTCCGATTCGAGGCGCAAATTTTAAAACGTTTGGATGAATGTGTAAGCGTAAACAGATATTTCGAGGCTTTAAAAAATCTTCAACAAACCGTGAGTCTTGAAGAAATCGTTAAAAAAAAGGAAAAATTATTCCAGGACTATAGCGATAATTCAATCAATTTATGGAAGCATTGGCTTAGTGTGCGAGCTCTCAAACTTTCTCCTGAAGAAAGAATACTATTGAATCAATTTCTTGGTCATTTGAAGTTAGTGAATGAATATAAGGAGAATGATATTACCCCGGTCATGCGAAATCGATATCAGGCATTATGGAAGAAGATCCCAAGCATTCTTCCTTGCTGGGCAGTTAGTGCGCTGTCAGTAAGAGGGGCCGGAATTCCCTTTGAAGCTGGATTCTTTGATTTGTTGATCGTTGATGAGGCAAGTCAGTGTGACATAGCATCAACTCTTCCGTTATTATATCGAGCAAAACGGGTGGTCATAATTGGTGATCGACAACAATTAAGTCATATTACACAAATCGGTAAGGAAGACCAAAAGCTATTAGAAAAGCATAAATTGATTGATAAAAGCCATTGGATGTATTCAAAAAAATCCCTGTTTGATCTGGCATCTACTCTTGGGGGCAATCAAAATAACTTAATCCTACGGGATCATTACAGGTCTCATGCAGACATTATAGAATTTTCCAATAAGTCTTTTTACAATGAACAACTCAGGGTAGCAACTAGGTATAAAAAATTGATAAGACCTTCTCTTAAAGATCCAGGTGTGCGTTGGGTCAATATAATCGGGAAGGTTGAAAAGGATAAGAACGGTGCCTTTAATCGTCAAGAGGCTCAGGCTGTAATCAAGGAAATACTTAGGCTTATTGAAAATGATTATAAGGGGACAATAGGTGTAGTCAGTCCATTCAGGGATCAGGTTAATTTAATAAAGGAATTGGCTAAGGCAGAGCCAAGGATTGTTGCTAAGGCGGAATTTCATAAATTTCTTTCTAATACAGTCCATTCGTTTCAGGGAGATGCACGAGATATCATGATTTTTTCGCCGGTTGTATCGAAGGGTATCGAGAAGGGGCCGCTTCGTTTTTTATCGGATAATAGAAATCTCTTTAATGTGGCAATAACCCGCGCACAGGCCCAACTTTGTGTCGTTGGAGATTTGAACGAAAGCAAAGAATCCGGTATAAAATATCTAAGAGAATTCGCCGAGTATACAGAGAGAATTTCTCAAGTCAAAAATTTGAACCAGAGTACCCTTGCTGATCATGGGCCAATCTACCCGGTAAATGTTTCTACTGTAGAAGTTTCTAAATGGGAGAAAGTTTTGTATGAGGCCTTATATAAGGCAGGGATTCCGACACGGCCTTCATATCCTGAAGAAAATTATGTTCTCGATTTGATTATTATAGATGGGGACAGACGGCTTGATATAGAAGTAGATGGAGTAAAATATCATGAGTCATGGGATGGGGAGCTTTGCCGAAGGGATCAATTACGCAACATGAAGCTAAATGAATTGGGGTGGGATGTGTTGCGATTTTGGGTATATGAAGTTAGGGACGATTTGAAAGGTTGTGTAGAGAAAGTCCGAGCTTGGAGAGATAAGTAATCGGTAGACTTCTGAACCTGTTGAAATTATGGGTAAGGGAAGCCAACACCCATGTCTAAAATTTTATCCGAAATCTCTAAGTACTACAGTTTGGGAATAATAAAAGATCAGAAGTCCAACAACTTGGAGGGAGTCATCTTGAAGGCTTTTGCTATTTTTTCAATAGTATCAAGTTTGGCTGCAGGTGGATCTTTACTTTCAAGAAGTTGAATATGTTTATACTCTATGCCAGATAGCTCCGCCAATTTTTCCTGAGTATATCCGAATTTTTCTCTCAATTCTCTTAAACGTTTCGCCATCTTCACATTTATAGCCGTATTCATAAAGTGTATTATCCTTGATTGTGTGTTTCTTGACACCTTATAGATAAGGTGTTATCTTTAATGTAGGATTGGTTTTTATGGGAGATTGGTCAATTATGGATAAAGATATCAAAGAAATACAACTTAGGCTTAAAGCGCCAATGATTGCACTCGAACGTCTTTCTAATGGAAGATATCTACCGCAGGTTTTTGCAGAAGTAGCTTTCAATGAATTATGGGAAATCCAAAGATTGACTGAAAAAATGATAGGGAAGCGGAAACAGAGGAAAAAGCATGTTTAAATACTGGTGGCAGAAAATGGCGAATACTAGAAAGATTGACCCTTCCGTTAAAGTTTTGATTATTGAAGATAATCAGGTTGATGCCAGGATGTTCGAGAAGGCGGTGCATATTTGCGGCTTTACCTCCCTGATAGCCTGGGACGGTCAGTCTGGAATCGAAATGGCCCAGAACCATACTCCCCGTTTAATCATTCTGGACTATCAACTACCCGACATGAACGGTGACCAGGTTTTAAAATGGTTACGCTGTAAGAAAGAGACAGCCAAAGAAGCGGTGATGGTTTTATCGATCTTGGATAACTCCGACGTAATTATAAAATCATTTGAAAATGGTGCTGACCAGTATTTCAAGAAGCCGATTGATTTGAAAACGCTAGTACGGCAGATTACTTTGATGGTTGATAAGGCACACTATTGAGGCTGGAAACAATGTTTAAGCCATACACACATAGCGGTAGGGATTGGGGGCTGGCCATACTTAACATGTTTATCATCTGTTTTTGTGTCGCTATCCCGCCCTTGGTCTTCGTTTACTTTATCATTGTATTGAATTTACGTTCAAACAGGTCCAAGTATAAATAGTGTGTTTTATTTTTACCAGCCCGTGATTCGTTCATTGGCTGGTTTTTATCTTGATAATAATGCACACATGTGCATAATAGATTATATGAGACCAAAGAAAACGCGTTGGGTCAAATGCAGTCCTGCTGAACGGACTTTTGAACCTCGGCCAAAAGTTAATGCAAAAGATACCATTGTATTGACCTTAGATGAGTTTGAAGCTGTGCGGCTTTTGGATCACGAAGGATTATCCCAGCTGCAGGCTGCTAAAGAAATGCGTGTCCATCGTTCGACTGTCTCAAGAATAATCTCGTCTGCCCGTAAGAAAATTGCTCAAGCCTTAGTAGAAATTAAATCATTAAAGATAGAAGGTGGATGTTGTAAAGTCATTAAAGGAGGATAGTCTATGTCTAAACAAAAAGTGCTGTTCGTTTGTATTCACAATTCAGCAAGAAGCCAAATGGCAGAGGCATGGCTAAACCATATCTGTGGTGATTCCTTTGAAGCCCAAAGTGCAGGTCTTGAGCCTGGTAAATTGAACCCCCTTGTCGTTGAAGTTATGAAAGAAGAAGGCATTGACATATCCCATAAGACGACAAAGGCTGTTTTTGACCTTTTCAAAAAGGGAGAGCATTTTAGCTATGTAATTACTGTCTGCGATGAGGCCAGTGCAGAAAGGTGTCCTATTTTTCCTGGCTTAACCCAACGGCTACATTGGAGCTTTCCCGACCCTTCTAAAGCCACAGGAAGCAATAAAGAAAAACTTGAACAGATAAGACCCATCCGAGACGCCATCAAACAAAAAATTGAGAGCTGGTGTGCCAAAGTTTGCACGACGGCTAATAAAACATGAACAAATATTTTAGTGAATACATAGGCACTTTTGCTTTAGTCTTTGCTGGTACAGGGGCAATTATTATCAATGATGTCAGTGGCGGCGTAATTACTCATCTTGGTGTTGGTATAGTTTTCGGCCTGATTATTATGACGATGATTTACGCCCTGGGTGAAATATCAGGGGCGCATTTCAACCCAGCAGTATCTTTCGGTTTCTGGCTGGCCAAACGCCTTCCCCTCAAGGAGTTCTTGCCGTTTGTTATTAGTCAGGTCTTGGGAGGTATCACCGCCAGCCTATTCCTAAAAGTCATTTTCCCTCTACATAAGACATTGGGAACCACGTTGCCTAACTTAATCTCACCAACGGGGGATTTTGTGTTTGAAACGATCCTCACCTTTTTTCTTATGTTTGTGATTATCCATGTAGCCCAAGGAGCTAAAGAAAAAGGATTGATGGCAGGTGTTGCCATTGGAGGGATGGTTGCATTGGAAGCCATTTTTGCAGGACCAATTACAGGTGCGTCTATGAATCCAGCACGATCTTTTGCCCCGGCGGTAGTTTCTGGGCATTTAGATTATTTATGGATCTATCTCACAGCTCCATTTTTGGGATCAGCGTTAGCCATTATGAGTTGTTGTTTAATAAGAGTAGATGGTTGCTGTAAGAAATAATTTTGATCTACGCGGGGAGGGTTCTCAAAAATCTGATCCTATATAAAAATAGGTGTGCTCGTTTTTTTAGTAAAATCACTTTTGGCAAATTGCACCGGGGGGTGTACTTGGGGACCTCATGAGGGGTGCCCATTTTGGGGACTTTGCGAAATAAATCTATGGTAGGGGTGTTTTTAGAGCATGGTAACGGCAAGGTCCCACCGTACCCCTGGGGGGTAATTTTTACCAGGAGGGTTTTATAACAGTAGAGTCATTCAGGCCCAGGAGAAATCGTTTTCGCATTTTGCACCCGGGGGGGTATTAATTGATTCAAAAACATATTAAAGAAAAGAATCATAAAAAATAGGCTCTAGGGATTGACAAGTGGTCTATCAGGTGGTATGCTTAAAGTGATGGGAAACGATGAGCAAAACAAATTAGAACGAGAATTGCACGAAGAGGCAATAAAGAAGCTGGAACTTTATATGCTTAAACACAGGCTAAAAAAATACGAGTTGGCAAAGGTACTTGGCACGACGGAGGCAAACGTCAGTCGTTGGTTTAAGAGAAAGCATATAATGGGTAGTGCGTGGCGTCAGCTTATTGAACTTAAAACAAAGGAATAGAGCTATGCTTTTTTTATGTCTAAAATATTATCAAATGGTCTACCAAAAAGTAAATTTTTTTGTCCATAATATTATCAAATGGTCGACCAAGAACAATGGATAAAGGCTATGAGAACCATTACACCAAAACAGAACGAGAAAAGAATAGGGGAAACAGCCAAAGTCCGCTGGGAAACGGCCCAAGCTTTCAAAGCTGCCCGCCGTGCCATCCGCTTAGGCAAGCAGAAGAAACCTATCTTTAGGGGGTAATTATGGAAGAACAAAGGAACAAGTTAGCCTGTATTTATGGACGTTGTAGCACGGACGAAAACCGTCAAGATGTCGAGGTCCAGCTTGTCGAGTTAAGGAGATGGTGTACAGCTTACGGCTTGGCCTATGAAGAAGTTTCCGAATACGGCAGCGGATACAAGGGAAACCAGCCAAAGCTAGACGAGGTGATAGAAAACATCCGCTTAAAGCGTTATTCAATTTTGATCGTTTACTCGATGGACAGATTCTCTCGCCAAAGTCCGTCTAAAATTAATGCCTTGCTTGATACCATCGTCGAAAAGTACGGCTGCAGGTTTATAGCCTTGCAGCAGGGCATTGACAGCGAAAACGAGCTTACTTTTGCGGTGGTAAAGCCTCTTTTTGTGTACTTCGCTAATAAATTCTCAAGGGACTTAGGGGACAAGATCAGACGAGGAATTGCCCTTAAAAAGGCTAAAAAAGCCTATAAGGGGGGAAGGCCTAAGAAAAGCGTTGATGTGGCCGCTATAGAGGCTTTACGGGCCAAAGGGCTATCAATTAGAAACATAGTCCGCGAGATCAATGCGGGCAAAATTGAACGTAATAGGATTAGCTTTGCGACGGTGCAAAGGGTGATTCAAAAACAAGGTGAAAATCCATGTGTACAGCAAAATATTTAAGTGTATCAAAAAGAACTGTTTTTGTATCGGTGTTTTACCCAGGTGCAAGGGTTGTAAATATCGCCGTGGAGCCCACAAGGGGCGGGGAGAAAGGCAAAAAAGGCGTCTATATGGTCCAAATTTTACTTTCAATCGGGGCCAATATGAAACGGGGTCAATATGAATACTACTCTTATCAAAGATCAGAAGATCAAGAAGGTTCTTTACTACACCGAAGACGGCACATCATACAGAATCACGGCCACAATTAGACATGATGACGAATGCGGGAACGGACACAATAGCTTTTCAATCACGGGCAATATAGACGAAAAGAAGAAAAACGGCCAATGGTATAGCGTGGCTTGCGGGTGTATTCATGATGAAATTTCTAAACGCTTCCCAGAGTTAAAGCCATATATCAAGTGGCACTTAACGAGCACAGACGGCCCCATGCACTATTTAGGAAATACGCTTTACCATGCTGGGACTAAAGATTGCTGGGGAAAAGAAAAGGGCGAACCGTATCAATATGAGTATCAAATTAAATTCGTTTCTTTCCCAGTGACGTTTAAATTTCCAGTCAAGTTTATCGCATGGGCAAAGAATCAAAGCCAAGGAAGTTTTAAAATTTGCGAAGTCAAACACGAAAAAAGAAACGGCGATACATACGATTTTAAGCCGAAATATACTTTCCACGGTATAGCGGAAGAATGGTATCAATGCCCGTTTGACAGCAAAGAAGAGGCGGAACAATTCGAGATAGCTTTTAATAATATCCCTTTTGAGGTTGTAAGCAAAGCAACGGCTTGGGGTGAAGGTAAAGAGCCAGACCTTGAAGGCGCAAGACATTGCGCTATATGGCCGGACGCAACGCTTGAACAGTTGCAAAATAAAGAACTGTTAGAAGCAAGATTGCCTACTTTAATGGCCGATTTTAAAAAAGACGTGGAAAGCTTAGGATTAACTTTCTAACAAGGAAAGGCGGTCATTATGGAAACGGTTGAAATTTCAGTCAAGCGGGAAGATCAAACGGTACTAACAGAGAGAAGGGAAGACGGAAATACAAGGGAACTGATTGACTTCCTTTTATATGTCACTAAAGCGGATTATACCCGCCGGTATTGGATTAATGCTTTAGTCAAGCAAGGCAGGCTTTCAGAAAGCAGAGCGGGGCAATTATTAGTCACTATGGGGTTAATCTAAGGGATGAGGCCATGACGCTAAACGGTGGACTTAATGATTAACCGTCCCTATATGGCCTGTAAATTAAAATCAATCGGGGGAGTACCGAAAGGAAAGTAGCATGGAACATGTACACGAAGAAATATACAGAGGATTAAAAATCGAGATTATACCAGATGACGGTCACGGATGTCACCCCCGCCAAGACTGCGATAATCTCACAACAATGGTTTGCTTCCACCGCCGTTATGACTTGGGCGATAAGCATGAATACACGCCCGAATCATTGCAAGAATATTTCCGTGAAGAAAAGGAACTGGTAGCAATCCCATTATACCTATATGACCATAGCGGGATAAGTATTTCTTGCCGTTCATTCATTGGCAGGGCGCAACACGCCGAATGGGACAGCGGGCAGGTAGGATTTATTTATATGACCAAAAAGGCTGTTTTAGAAAATTGGCCGAACTGCAAACAATGGAGAGTCAAGGCCCAAAAGGTCATGGAGCAAGATGTTAAAGTTTACGATGATTTTTTGCGGGGCAACGTATATGGATATCGCATCCTTAATGCCGCAGGGGAAGAACTGGACTCTTGCTGGGGATATATTGGGGACCACGACGGCTATATACTCAAAGAAGCAAAATCAATCGTGGACAATATAACGAACAAGGGAAGTACGGATGAGCATGGCCAGCAGTTAATGGGCTTTGCAAGGTTATAAAGTAGGTGCAATGCAAACAGAGAATAACAATAAAAAGAAAGGTGATATATGACAGCCATAATAATTACAATCGGAGCAGTCTTACTTATCGGAGCAAACGTTTATATGTTTTATCGCATGACTCGCATACATGAGACAGCTAAAAAGTAGGCTGAAAAAATGCTATCCTTATACTGGGGATGTATGCTTAAGGTGAGTGCCCCAGATAGGAGCCGCCTATATGGAAATTAAGAAAGCAGCGGAGATGATCGAAAAAGAAATCGAAGCTAAGGGCTTTTCCATACAATACACGAAGGGATTAACAGGAAAAGTCTATCCCGCTACAAAGCGTTGCCTCATTCCTCAAATTTTGACTCGAAAGAGTTTGTATGCTGCTTGCCGTCAATTAAGTCATGTTTTAGAGAATGTCTATATCAAAGGAAAATCCAAACGTGACTTGATCGAACTTAGGGCAGAGGAATATGCACATAAAAAAATGAAAGAGCTGGGATTTTCTGTTCCCCGCGAGATGACTGAACGAGCTACTAAGCTGTTAGGCCGAAAGATTAGGAGGACTAAGAAACGGTTTTTAAGGCTATATCTAAATCGAAAGAAATCAGTCGATGGCAAGCTTCAAAGAATCTGGGAGGACCAGAATAAAAAAGACCAAGAAATCAAACTTGAGGGTTTTAATTTTTGAGGAGGTTAGAGCCTGTGAGGAAAAATTATAAGTACATACAGCTTGAAAGTGGAGTAGATACCATAGACGGCTGGTGGAAATGCACTTTAAAACGTGATGATGGGAGAGTTGTGAGAGTTAAGAAGCCCCGATTTTGGGAGCTTCTTAGGCAGGGACGGATTAAGACAGAAGGAGATAAAAGTATGAAAAATTGGATTGAATGAAAATGTCAGGAAGAAGCCATCTAAGGCTATTGGCAATGGCATTATAGTAGATTAAAAAATGCTATACTTAATAGGAGTGAATATTTAACAAGGAGCCCTATGGCTACAGATAAATATACATTCAAAGGTACAGGTCTCACTCCTGATGAAGTTAAATCAGGCCAAAAGAGATATGATGATTACTTGGCCTCATTCCCTCATCTGCAAAAGAATTATGGTAACTTGCAATCTCTTGAAGAAATCGTTTGGATGGAGACGATTCAAGAGAGAAATAAAAGGCAAGTTTGCAATCTTGCGATGGAAGATAATCCCTCTAACACCGATCCCTCAATAATTCCTTCAACGACCCTACAAAAATCTATCCAAGATGGCTTCAGCACGATTTTGGTTTTGAAAGCAAGGCTTGGAATGTTTGAGGAAACCAATGACCTTGAAGAAGAGGATATGGTTGAAGCTTTAATGACTAAATTTGAAAACTACCGTAAGACTAACCTTGATGTGACTCTTCTTACATGTCCCTGGTGCGCTGATCCTTTCTTATTAATGCGTAGAATGGAAGAGTACGATGACAAGACTATGCCGTTTTACGAAGACCATCTATTGAATAATAGAACGTTATTTAAGATTTATAAAGAAGGTAGGATTACTAAAGAGCAGGTCGCGGAGGTTTTGGGAATCTCAATACAATATGTTGAATGGCTAGAGAAAAAAGTTTATGGCTTGGGTACTTTGCCTTTTAGCGAGCAGGACCCAAAAATTGAGTAGGTAATATTATGGCAAAAGATAAATATACTTTTAAGGGTGTAGGCCTTACTGGTAAAGAGAAAAAAGAGGGCCGTAAGAGGTTCTTTGAGTATTTGGAGGCATTCCCTCATTTGGCTAGAAAATTGGCTCATCAGCAGGCTTTGGAAGAATTGGTTTGGGCAGAAGTAATTCAAGAACGATATAAGATGCAGGTTGGTTCCAATGATTCTCAAGGAATTTCTTTCACGTTGCAAAAATCAATTCAAGATGGTCTAAATTTGATCATTGAGATGAAGGATAAGCTTGGCCTGTTTGTCATGGCACCGCCAATGAATCCCTATGACAGAATTCAAGGCATCTTTAGAAAAGGGGACGACTATCGAGAGAAACATGCGGATGAATACACGGTTGTTTGTCCGCACTGTCAGAAGAAGACTGTACTAATGATACCGACAAAGGGGTATGATATAGTAATTACACCATTTTTTGAGGATAAAGTAATACGCAATAGACCGCTATTTAAGCTTTATAAAGATGGTGTTGTTACAAAGGAAGAAGCTGCCAATGTCTTGGGGGTTTCGCCTCAATACATCGACTGGCTTGAAGTAAAATACTACGGTGGCAAGTCAAATAAAAAAGATATTCCACTGCCCCCTGAGTTGAGCGGAGGCCAAGAGAAGCCCCCAGAAAGCCCCTAGAACGCGTCTATATGGCCCCTAAAACGTTTTCAATCAATAGAGGCTTGTCCGAGGCTGTTTCTTTCTGAATTAAGCTTTTTCTCGTCGAAACACCGCAAATTGCGTTGTTTTAAATGAAATCCTTCCGTTCCGTTTTATATAAGAAAGCGATCAAATATTATAAAGTGAATGTCCCCAGCTCATTGCAAAATAATAGTGTTTTCGGCGGGCTGGATGCCGTTTTAGACTACTTTTTTATGCTCTATTTTGCGGTGTTTTTGTCTTAAAGTCTTAAAGCTGACTTAAAATAAATAGGATTTCTATTCGACAGAAAGTTTTATATGACAATTTTTCTGAAAATATGGCCGTGTGCCTACGTTCATACCGTAGAAAAATAGTGATCGATTAATTTTTCCCCTTACTTTACGGCATTCATGTGTAGATATACCGTAAATTACTGTATTTTTAAAATATCGTCTTGAGACCGCAAATTATCTTATAAAGTCAGTCCAAAGAATGCTTACGTCAGTTAGGATTCCCCTTGCTAATGTTTTTGGGCTAAATTGAAAAATATTTTTGCACGAATGATTATATATACCTATTGAATAGTCCAAAAACTTGTCGGTGAAAGGAGTTCCAGGTATACTTTAAGAAGGATCGCGCCCAGCGAAGCTGCGCCGAACCAGCGGGTGAAAGACCCGTCAAGGTAAGTACCGGAACGCCTTGTAGCTGACCCGAGTTGGGAGGCCGAGAGGCACCCATAGAGGCCGGGTGACAAGCCAGCGGCGGAACATAGCAGGCTGGTGCAAGTAAGCAGTCCGTACTATTAAAAGGAATCCTGCAGCCTCGTTAAAGTATATAGCCGAAAGGCACAGATGGCCGAGTAGTTTCCTACGAGCGAAGGCAACAGACAGCGTACGAAGTGGAACCGGGAGTATCGACGCTGGACATCTGCGGGGTACGGGGAGCGGAATGTTTACAAGGTTAGGTGTGGAACTGGGGATACCCTACTTGCCCGAGGGTAGTAATACCGGGAGAAGGTCAAGCCTATAAGCGAAGAGTGAAAGGGCATGAAGGCAAGAGGGAGTCGGAGCAGGCCATAGTACCGGAAGATAAGGACAACAAAACCTTATCGAGCCCGTTAGGAAAAAAAAAGACGGAGCAAGGGAAGGGCTTGTAATTGAGTCAACGCTTGGAGCTGGAGGTAAGAAAAGGGCATGCCAGAACTCAACAACCCTGAAACAGGAACAAAACTTCGAGAACTTCAGACCAAGCTCTGGGACTGTGCCAAGCAAAGCAAGAACCGGAGGTTCCACGCATTGTATGACCGGATATACCGGATGGACGTGCTTCAGGAAGCATGGAAGCAAGTCAAAAGCAATCGTGGGAGCGCCGGAGAGGATGGGAAAACAATCCAGGAGATTGAAGACCAAGGAGTCAATGTTTTCTTAGGGCAAATACAACAAGTGCTCAAAGAAGGCAAATACCGGCCGACAAGTGTGCGGAGGGTGTATATACCCAAAGCAGACGGAAAGCAGAGGCCATTGGGAATACCGACGGTAAAAGACAGGGTGGTACAAGCGGCAGCGAAGTTAATACTTGAGCCAATCTTTGAGGCAGATTTTAAAGAGTGTTCGTTTGGATTTAGACCCAAACGAAGTGCTTTACAAGCCTTAGAGAGGATACGCAAAAGTGCCAACCAAGGAGGCAACTACGTCACAGATGCAGACGTGGAAGACTTTTTTGGGAGTGTCGAGCATGAATTGCTTGTACAACAGGTGCAAAAGCGGGTGTCCGACAGGCGAGTATTAAAGCTTATCCATCAATGGTTAAAAGCAGGAGTGATGGAAGCAGGGCAATGGAGAAGCAGCGATAAAGGGACTCCACAAGGAGGCGTTATCAGTCCATTGCTGGCCAATATCCTTTTGAACCAAATGGATGAGCAGTGGGAGAAAGACCACTGTCAGTTAGGATTGCTGACACGTTTTGCTGATGACTTTGTGATACAAAGTCGGGATGAAGAACGTAGTAAACAAGCCATGCAAGCAGTGGGGAATATCCTGCAAAGTTTGGGACTGCGGTTACACCCGAAGAAAACGAAGATGGTAAACTTGTCCTGGGGTAAAGAAGGATTTGAGTTTTTAGGACATCATTTGCGTAAAATGCCGTCATACCGTTATGCGGGTAAATGGTATCTGAACCGATGGCCGTCGCAAAAGAGCATGAAGCGGCTACGGGAGAAAGTCAGAGCCATAATCAACCGGAGCAAGAACGGAGTGAAGCATTTAGGCGAACTGGTGGTTAAACTCAATCCTATACTGCGAGGATGGGCCAACTATTTTCGAAGTGGCAATGCGAATCGGCAATTCGCCCAAGTGCAAAGATATGTCTGGGAAAGAATGGCCTGGTTTGAATGCCAGCGTCGTCGGATATACCCAAGATACAGAAACCCGAGGTATGACTACGAGTGGTATCAATCGCTTGGAATAGAGCGTCTTGTTGGAACGACGCAGTACCCTAATCCAAGTTTTGTTTTAGTGAAAGCACGTTCTAAATGACTCTCTGTAAGCCGTATGATCGAAAAGGTCACGTACGGTTTGACAGGGGGATGCAGGAAACCGGGTTCCTAAAGAATACCGGCGCCTGAATTCTACCAGGAGGCATGTAACAAGTGCTGCTCGGGTGATATTGGTGAAAAAAGTTAAGGAATTTATTTGCAGGAAAACTAATCTTTCTAAAACAATTTATTCGGAGAAATCGGTTACTTGAAATTGATTTTTGGAGAAATATTCATTAGGCCTTTTTTTCCAACATCAGTAAAATCAAGGAATTATAAAGTTGAAAACATTGAAGTTTAGAAAAAGACGCCTTGACATGCTATTCTCCAATTAAGGGGTTAAGGATCTGGGACGTTCCTTGACTAGAGTTTATATATGCCAAAATAACACAGAAGGGTAAAAAGGAGCCATGCAGGTCACATGTTGTAGCGATGAATTACTTAAAATCGCGTTACTGCGTAAGTAATTGATGTTTTATCCGCAGTTCAATTACTGATACCTACCGAACCGATTCTTCAAGCAATTCATCCACCAGGTTAAAAGGATAGACCCTGATCACAAGTCAAGGGTTGTGTCTATTCTTGTATTTGAGGGATTTTAAACGCTCAAATACCAAAAAGGGTTCTACCTAGCAAGGGGATTCTCTACGCATTTTTTGCGTATGGTCCCTAAAGGTGAAACTTTACCTAATTTAGGAAAGCCTAACAGCTTTTTTAAGGAGGAAGTGTATGGAGCAGGCAGTAAAAATGTTCCAAGTACCAGTAGAGGTGGTCGAATCGGAGGTCTTCAAGTCTTATAAGGATTCTATAAAGCTGGTGTATCTCTATTTATTGAAGATAACCAGTGAGTCGGCGGACCAACAAGGATGGATTCATGTGACTTCTGTGACCCTTCACCAAATGACAGGAATCGGAGTGGATGCCATTCTTCGGGCAAAGAAGCAGTTGGTCAAGGATGGCTACATTGAGCTTCTGGATAAATATGAGGAGCATACGGACGATGCCCGGCGTGCTACAAGAATTAGGGTAAAGCACTGGAATGCTCTTAGTAAGGTAATCAACCAGGCAGAGGAAAAGCAAATAAGCGGCGGTTATTTTGCCTAAATAGGGAAAGACTATGGACCAAAAAATTAAAGAGTTCATGAGTTTTTTAAAGGAAACCAAATCCAAGAGCACTGTCGATAATGTGGTCTCCCATACCAAGGCATTCCTTCGTGCCAAGAATGTGACTGACCTATCCAAGATCACAAAGGAGCTGGTTTCCGGGTATTTTGCCGAGATGCAGCCTAAGTGTACGGTTGAGAAATTTAATATGGTGATTTGGTCGCTAAGGACGTTTTTTTGCTATTGCAAGATTGAAGGGCTGGAATACCCTCGGCAGAAACAATGGGTAAAGAAGGCCAAAGAGACGATTTCAGAGCATGAATTTTTAAAGTTGATTGTACCAAAGCTTGATTACCTTTTTAAGGATCCATGGAAGGTAAGCGCTATTTTGTATTTTCTTTTTTATACAGGGCTTCGTCCTAACGATCTTCTGCTTATCAAAAGGAAGAACTTTATGCTCGATAAAAATGAGCTGATGTTTACAGATCGCCAGGGGAGATTTATTAGAAGGGTTCCATTGCCTGGAATTCTTGTGGAGGAATTAAAGCGGTATTTTGAGTTCACAGGGGAAGAGGAAAACGTCTTTGATATCAATGTGCGTGACATAAATCGAATTTGCAGGACGCTCCAAAGAAATGAGGTTTTAGGTAAGGACAGGGCGATTAAACCCAATTTCTTTAAAAACAGTTTTGCCCGTCTCTGCCTTGAAAAAGGGGTGGATATATTCATACTCAGTCAGTTAATGATTCACCGGAACGTTAAGACGACATTTAATAATCTTCAAATGATGTCCGATGACATAAAGAACATGACGTTAAACAAATTTAAAGACAGTAAACCTACCGAAACAAGAAGAAGGAGAAGGCATGGAAATTAATTTAAACGAAAATGTGAACTTTAAACTTGCTTTAACCTACGCAAGAAAAGGTTGGCAAGTATTCCCGGTGCACAGCATTAGAAATGGTGTTTGTAGTTGCGGGGATTCCAAGTGCGAAAATCCCGGCAAGCATCCTCGAACCAAACATGGTCTCAATGATGCTTCAAGCGACGAGCAGCAGGTTAGCCAATGGTGGCAAGAGACCCCTGATGCCAATATTGGTATACGCACGGGGGAGGTTTCAGGCATATCGGTTCTGGATATTGATCCTCGTCATGGTGGATTTGAATCTATTAAAGCCTTTAGCCTTCCAGATACCCTTGTTAGTAAAACGGGTGGGAACGGTCAGCACCACATTTTCAAGTATGACGAGAAAATCCCTAACATCGTTGGATTTAAGCCAGGTCTTGATTTCAGATCAAACGGTGGGTATATCGTTGCTCCCCCAAGTAATCATATTAGCGGCAATGAATATTTATGGGCAGATTTGTCCTTAGAGCCGGTCCCAGCACCGGACTGGATGAAAACCAAGGGACAGAAAAAGGCGGCTGTTCAATCAGTCATTGGAACTATCCAAGAGGGAGGCCGTAACGCCTATTTGATGAGTCTTGCTGGGTCCATGAGGCGTCGCGGTGCTTCACAGGAGGCCATTGAGCAAGGTTTATTGGCTGAAAACAAAGAAAAATGTAACCCTGCTCTCGATGAGAATGAAGTCTTGACTATAGCAAGGAGTGCCAGTCGCTATGAGCCCGAGGTTGAGGCGCAAGAGGATAACCCCGACTTGTTATCTCAAGAGCAGGTAAATGAAATCAAAAAAAGAGTAGAGGCTATTCCGAAGGAAACGGCAGCTACGGATTTACCTGCACTGCTAAATCCAATTCTTGAAGAGATTGCTGAGTTGGACATGGCCCAAGGTGATGCCATTCTGCACAACATTATTAAAGGTCATTTCGGGAGCGTGTGGAAAAATGGCGAGCTCTCAACCTATGCAAAGGTCCTTAAGGGTTATCGCAAAGATACTAAGAATGGAGAAGAAGCTGCGGGCCTCGGTAAAGATGAGCTGCTAAGAAAATTAGACGAAGCCAAAGACATCAAGTTGGTTCATCCAGCACAAGATTACATTGATGGCCAGATGATTTTTTCTGTCAGGGCCCAGGACACCTGGTGCCTCGTCACTTCCAATAAAGACATTTTCACTCTGGAAGATTCCACATTGGCAGGATTCAACCTGAAGCATGACTCGGTAGTTGAGAGCCATTTTTCACCCAAGGGTTTAAGTTTATATCTTAGGGGAGAGTACGAGGTCAATATTGCTGCTATTTACCAGAAGATTTATGACTATATTAAACGATTTATTATCTTTCCAGATGATAGATATTTGGCTTATCTCGCCCTTTGGACCATCGGCACGTATGTCTTCATGGTTTTTAGGTATTATCCCTACGTGTGGCTGAATGCCGAAAAGGGTTCCGGTAAAACTCTGTTAATGGAAATTCTCTCAAAGATTGCCTTTAATGGGGACTTGACGACAAATCCCACGGAGTCTGTCATCTTCCGGGACATCTCCAACAACCTTATTACTTTATTTATTGATGAGGTAGAGCGTCTACGCAAGCGTGAAAAGGATGTTTATGGGGCCCTTATGAGTATTTTGAACGTCGGCTTTTGTAAGACGGGGGCAGCCAAACGCAGCGAGAAGAACAGCAATGGGAACTTCTCGATTAAGTCCTTTAACGTCTATTCGCCAAAATGCTTCGCCGGTATCAATGAAATAGACGATGTTTTGCAAGACCGCACTGTCAGAATCGAACTTTTGCGAAAAAAAGCTGGCCAGGAGGTTGAGCGTTATAAGGAATCAAAGGAGATTATGGATCTCGAACAAAGCATAAAGGATGACCTCTACGTTTTTGCCCTGAGCAATGCCAAGGCCCTATCTGAACTTTATAACAAGGAAGGGTCAATCAAGGGCTTAGGCCACCTCGCTAATCGTGAACTTGATATTTGGGAGCCGATATTTCTACTGGCTAATGTGGTCAATATGAACAGAAGCAGTTTGAATCTGACCGGCCTTATGGAGGATCTAAGCAAGCAATCCCTCCTAGAGAGGCAATCGGATAATAATGATCAAAATGAGACCTGCAAGATCCTCACAGCGCTACGGGCCATGCTAGAAGATAGTGAAGTTACGCCAACAAGCCAGGAGGGTGATATCAAGGAGTTTGTGGCTGCAGAAGTGCTCAATTATTTCAAGTGCAATGAAAGTTTTGATTGGATGGAAAAAACACATGTGCTAACACGCAGACTGAAAAGGGTTCATATCAAGTCTGAACAAAGGCGGGTCAATGGTTTCAAGCAAAGGGTTTACCTTATCAACATGAAGGTGTTCGAGGATTGGTGTGAACGTTTCAATATTTGATAGGAATATCTATGAAATATTTTATTACCTATATAGGTGCAAAAATCTTTAAGACATTAAGGCATTTTATCGTAACCCTTTGTCTACACAGGAAGTTACGGTGCCTTAAATTATTTGGCTGTCTTAAATCATTTTAAGCCAGTCGAATTTAAGCCTTCAAGACAGATTTAAGGCAAATTTAAGGCACTTAAGTCGATGAATTTCAGTACGTTAATTAATTATGTCTTAATGTCTTAAATAAATATAAAGGAATATAGGAAGTAAATTTTATTGAGGAACTTTGGGTATGAAATTGACCAATCGAAAATGTGACTGCAAGGATAAGAAAAAATACAGCATTTTGCTGTATAGGCAGCTGAGGCGCTACTGCCATACCCCGACCAGTCTTCTTTTCCCTATATATGGGGGTATGGGTGTGAGGTGCGAATTTAGAAAGGCCACAGAGTTGGAAGAATTGTACACAAGGGACCATGTTGACCAGATGATCGAGCCTTTCTTGGCAAGAAAGGATGATGCGGGCAATTTTAGCCGTGAAAATTGCTACTTCATGGAAAGCAAGATCACAGTTCAAAGATTCATCAACAAAGTTTATGGCTGGGAAATCAATGGAGGGGAATAGTTATGTTAAATCTAACTCACAAATCCGATGCAGTCATTACAGAACTCATAACCAATTCTCTTGAGTTGGCTATGGCCATGCGAAATTACAAGAAAGGTGAAGGAATCGAAATGCAGTGTGTAATGAAAGGTAGCAAGGATGTAGAAATATTTTCGTGGGAAGAGTCTATGAAAATGTATGAAAGAATTAGTTTTTGCCACCAAAGTCCAGGTGTTTATGACTTCAATATTTTTCATCTTTTTTTAATTCGAGAAGCTCTTGGCTTTTATTGCTGCTTCAAAAATCAAGAATTGAGGCCAATCATAAAAGGGACAAAGATTATTGAAATCGATTTTAAGAGACTTAATGATTATTTTTTCCCAAAAGTGACTGCATGTACTTGTTGCTTAAGAAAGGAAGGAATACCCTTCGCTGAAATCTTGGACTGTAAATTGCTTCAAAAACATGAGTATGCCTTTTCTGAGAATGACACTCCGCTTTTTAATACGAAATCGACAATTTACCCTGATGAGGAACCATTATGAATAATGAAATATGGCTTTTCCAAAATGGCATTTATGCGGTTCACATAGTCGATTCAAAGTTAAAAAACAAATTTGATTTCCTAAAAAACTTTAGGTTAATCACGACGTACCATTACCCAAACGGCGTCAAGGGATGGGACTATTTGATCCCTGATGAGTTGTATGCCAAGGCCGCTAAATTAATTAAGAAGGCAGGCTCAAAATGCTAAATTTCCAAAGAAGAACGGATTCCATGTTCCAGACCATCCTAACTAAAGCATTTGAAATGACATTAGAGAATTTGAGGATGCGTGGTGTTGAATTCTTAGAGACGTATTTTCCCGATACTTCGGAAATTTTATCCGTCACTGAAGTTGGTGCAGTGGTGGAAAATCTTAAACAATACCACCAATGTCCAGAAGTTTATAGTTTGAATCGCTATCATTTCCTTCTAATTTATGAAGTTTTAGAATCTTTTAGTAACAATTGGGTAGAGGCAGATGAATGCGGTGAGAACGATCCTGAGGATATCATTATCCCGGGGACAAAAATTTATAAGATTGATTTCGATAGTCTGATCGGATTCTATTTTCCTTTCGAGCTGCTTATTGTAGATGAAAGTTTTTCAAATCCCCATCAAGCCATGTTTATTAGGGAGGAAATTACAAACGACCTTATAAAAAGTAAACCATCAAAGGGGGAATTACAGAACTATAAATTGTCCCGAAGGGATTGGGCCTTCATTGAAAAAGATGAGGTTCTACTTTATACAACCAAGTCAGTAGTTTACCCAGATCCTCAGTGGGATGGTCCAGGGGGAAAGGAGTGGCTCAAATATATTTGAATAAAAAAGGTAAACATTGTTTATCGAGATTAAGAATTACAGGAGAAGGATAAGTTAAGCAAACGTATAACCAGGAGGTAATTAAAATGTTAAAAAAGCCGGTTCAAAAATTAGATTTCGTTGCAGTAACTGTCCACAAGGAAGGTATAGTCGTGGCCCTTGGAGATAGGAAGTTGATAGCAAGAATAGGTATAGATAGGCAAACAGGCAAAGAGGCGCTTGTCTATTATCCTGTGAAAAGTATGAAACGCGTCGATGAAGGATGGAGGATTGATGTTGATGAAGAACATCAAATTTCTGAAAAGGATGCAGTTGACATGATGTATGGAACAAAACCGAAAGCTGGTTCCTTTTTTCTGCCTGTATCAATCAAATCAAAGACCGATGGTCTAATCCTTGGTCTTGACAGAGCCATGTGGAAAAACCTGGGGGGTAATCGTGTAAAGCTTACACCTCTGGGGTGTCCTCTCCCGCAATTAGCGTACCTTGCCCCAAGACCAAAACCAGGAAAGGTTATGGCCATTCCCATGCGTTTTGAGTTTCCAGAAGCCCCTAAGAAATTCATTTGAACCAGTAAATCTAACAGTCTTAAAGATGGGAGGTGATGCAGATGGATGAATTGAACGAATATTTTGAACCACTATTGAAGCCAACAGATGTGAGTAAATGGTTGAATGTATCAGTTTCTACTATTTACAAATGGGCTGAGACAGGGTATATTCCTACGGTGGATCTTGGAGGGAAAATCAGAGGGCCTTTGAGGTTTGCAAAAGCGGAAGTGGCCCGATGGTACAGAAGAAGGTTAAGACGTGGAAGGAGCATGCCAAACCCCAATGTTGATGAACTCGATAACAACTAAAAAAATAACCACCGGGCGTTTTCGGGTGTCTGGTAGATGGAAAAACGACTATAGGATGCTTGAAATGCCCGGTAATTTGCTAAAAGAAGATAAAAGAACTTAATAGAAATACAGCAAAAAACCGTGTGACATAGGTGTGACATTTCAAACTGAGATTTCAGGATAAAGCCGCTAAAGGCGGATAAAGCATAAAAGTTGCATGTTATTGGAAACACAGTAATTTACGGAATTTTTTTTGAACAGCGACGGAGAGGAAAAATGGCGTTTAAAGAGTCTCACCTTCTCCGTCATTATTTCATTGTGTTTTGTAAGTATAAGCAGTATATAAAGTTACAAACATTTAGATCCCCGTTTGAGATGAATGTGCGCAATTTGAATTAAATCGACTTAAAAGCAGGTTTCCGCATCAAGATATTTTTGAAACGTCCTACTCGCAGTTAGAACCTCAGTTAGAGCCTCGTCTTGGTTTTTTACCCCAAAATAGTGTAAGCTTGAGATAGGTGTGCGTTTTTCATTAGCACGTATACCATCGCTGCGTCTTTTGCACGGCGCAAAGGATTAGTGTTATGAGCAAACGAATACTAAAGATTATGGCTCTTTTCTTGATGAGCATAAGCCTAAGGGGGACGGTTGATGCGCCACTGGCCTATGCCCAAAGCATTCCCGCATGGACCTATACCTTGGGCGTTGATGGTGGGCGAATAGTGGAACAGGGAAAATCCCTGCATTTGTATCTTCTCTATAATGTCATTTCAGGTACGCCGGCCAGTGGTGATAACCTGTTGATATCATTTTTGAATTTACCACCGGGTGTCAGTATTAACTTCCCAGGATTAGGTAATAATGCCCTGTTGTTTAATCCGCTGGGTGAAACCGGATATAATAATTTTGATTTAAGCACTTCTTCTCAAACACCCCCAGGCAGTTACAGCATTACGGTCCAAGCAGTGAGTACTCTTACCAATATCTCCCAGACTTATCAATTAAATATTAACGTGCTTTCACTGTCTCAATTCACCTTGTCCCAGAATCCCTTTCCCCCGGCCCAACCCATCCCTCAATTAGGACTTTGGGAACAATACATGGTTAATTTCGGGATTTTTCAGTGTAATCAGCAGGCTATCCAGACGGAAGGCACTTATACTGGCAGCGCTTGGTTTTATGATGGGGAAAGGTCCTTTTTTCAGATCGGTGATTATACCAATAAACCGTCTGTCTGGGACCTTTGCGCGCAATGGGAACAGGGTATTTATCAGCCTACCATCATTGCCAACGATGGTGCTTTTCAATGGATCGAATTTTTCACCAAGGGCATACGTATGAATTATCAAAGAGATGGGGACCCCAATTCCCAGCTGGCCGTCAACCTGATGGCCCAGGCCGATGGAGGTAATTGGGGCGCTCCAGACGGTTCCAACAATACCACGGATTCCGAGAATTTGAGGGAAGTTTCCTATGCCCTGGAAGCCTATATCGATTCCCAGGATCTTGGCCATGCGCCCTACCCGCAAGCCGTGACCTTGATGGAGCAGCTTATGGGGCAATTGGATTCCGCCTTAATTTCCAAGACCTTTACAGGCTTTTATGAGCCATTCATGGTGGGCTTGGCCATGGAAGCCTTGATCCAATATTATAATGATGTTGATCAGGACCCGCGAATTCCTTACGTGATCAAGCAAGCTTTGGACAGTCTTTGGACCCAGACCCATGATCCAACCAATTTCCAGTTTGACTATCTTTGCACTCCCACCAGTTGCCAGGACCCTGTTGGTGATTCCGATCTTAATCTGCTGATAGCACCGGCCTATGCCTGGATGTTTTTGCAAACCGGCGATCCTCTTGATGAGCAGAGGGGAGATTTGGCCTTTGCTGAAGGCGTTGAAATGGGAGGGTTATGGAGTAGTTTCGGCAATGGCAAGGAATTTACCCAAAGCTACCGCTGGAGTGAGGATTTTGTTAAGTATAGGAAAGAAGCCAATGCCCTGGCAGGGACAGCCGTGGCCAACAATACCCAGCCGCCCACTGTCAACGTGGTGGCTCCGGCTTCAGGGGCAACAGTCAGCGGGCCTTTTCAATTGATTGCTGATGCATCAGATGCTGTATATACAAGCGGCGTGCAATTTCAAATTGATGGTGTTAATGCCGCAACGGCTGTCAGCACCATGCCTTTTCAAACAACCATCCAGACCTTTATGTATCCCAATGGTACGCACACGGTCACAGCCATTGCCTATGACTCAGCGGGTAATTCCACTGTTTCCGCACCGGTGACCTTTACCGTCAACAATCCGGTCAATACCTCCTATGGCGCCTGCCCCACGAACAATATCCCAACAGGTTCATTCCAGGGCTGCTATTACAACACCACCTTTCCGGATTTCTCCCAGATGTATTATAACGTCAATGGCAGTGGCAGCCAGCCGCCCGGTGCTAATATGGGGACCTTGCTGTATGTCAGAAATGATCCTGCCATCAATTTTAACTGGGGCCAGACAAATCCGGCGCCGGGAGTGTCTAATTCTGTCTTGGGCGTGATTTGGTTGGGCAATTATAACCTGAATGCAGGCAACTATACCTTTTCGGTCAATTCGGGCGGCACGGCCTTCAGGGTGTATGTGGACAATCAATTATATTATAATTGGTGGTGGGCGTCCCCGCCAATTCCGCCGCCTACCTTTACAGTCAATTTCCTTTCTGCCGGCACCCATTTGATCCGGGTGGAATTGATCCGCGAGTATACTAATAATGGTGATTCCATATTTTATCCCTTCAGTGTTTCCTGGAGCCAGACACCGGCCCAGCCACCGGCAGTGCCGGCTGGATTAGCCGCAACTGCTGTCTCGCCTTCCCAGATTAATTTGACCTGGGACCCTTCGACGGACAACGCAGGCACGGTGGCAGGCTATAATATTTACCGCGATGGCGCGCAAGTGGGATCCAGCACAACACCTTCTTATAGCGATACAGGTTTGGGCGCCTTGACCTTTTACTCCTATACTGTCAGTGCTTATGATACGCAGGGCAATAATTCAGCTCAAAGCAAGGCGGGCTGCGTGATTGCGACGACCCAGGCATCAGGGGGGAACCCGACGGTTTCATCTGTGGCGGACCAGACCATCGGAGAAAACGCAAGCGGCACCGTCAGCTTTAGCGTGGGGGGTGATTCCCAATCTTCCGCGGCAGACCTGAACGTCCAGGCGGTATCAAGCAATCCTACCTTGTTGCCTGGTGCCAACCTGGTACTTGGCGGCAGCGGGGCCAGCAGCACTTTGACCATGACACCGGCGCCAAACCAAGTTGGAACAGGTATTGTGACCTTAATTGCTACCGACAGCGCCGGTGCCTTTGCCAGCACGCAGTTTAATGTTAAGGTCAATGCCGCAGGCACCTATGTGATCAATGCCAGCGCCGGTTCGGGGGGAAGCATTTCGCCCTCTGGTGCTGTGAATGTGGCTCAAGGTGCAACTCAAAGTTTTAGCCTGGCGGCAAACCCAGGCTATAGCATCAACCAGGTTTTTGTTGACGGTCAACAAATCGCGGCCAATCTTTTTCCCAATGGGGTATACACTTTTTCTAATGTTAGCGCGGCTCATACGATTTCAGTTTCTTTCGTAAACACTAGTGTTCCACCTGCGGTGAGTTTAACATCTCCAAGTAACGGCACATCTTATACAGCAGGATCCACTGTTAATCTTTCAGCCACTGCTAGCGCTGCTACGGGGGCATACATCACCAGTGTGGCATTTTATAATGGTGCCACTTTATTAGGCACATCAACAAGCCCCACCACCTCTGGGGGCAATACCTATACCTATGCTTGGGGAGGTGTTGCTGATGGGAATTATAGTCTCACAGCCATAGCCTACGATAGTAATGGAGCCAGCACAACTTCTTTGGCAGTGAGCATAATGGCGGGTTATAGCCTGACTGTTACCACCAACGGTAATGGATATGGTGAAGTGTTTTCGTCTGATGGTAATATCAATTGCGGAATAAACGCCCCGCCATCTCCTGACGTTTGCAGTGAAATAGTCAATGCTGCGACGCCTTTAGTGACTGTTACGTTGACGGCTACTGCAGCCAATGGTTCTGTATTTACCGGCTGGTCAGGGGGAGGATGCAGTGGTAGCGGTACTTGCACATTGACGATGAGCGCGGCCGAAGCTGTGACAGCGACTTTTTTACCAACCGAAATAATCACTGCCAGTTCTGGAAGCGGTGGAACAATCAATCCTTCTGGTCCAGTAAGTGTCAATTACGGAGCGAGCCAGGCTTTTACTGTCGCGCCCAATGCAGGTTATACAGCAAGCTTAACAGTGGATGGCCAGGCAGCAATCTTGACCAATGGCCAGTACACATTCACAGATGTCATCACCACGCATACGATAGCCGCCAGTTTCACACAGATACCCCAGTACCAGTTGCATGTCAGTAATATCAATGGGACTGTCAGCTACAGTTCATCGTTTTATCCGGCAGGTGCATCAGTGACCCTGACAGCAACAGGGGCCGCAGGATACCAGTTTGGCTCCTGGAGCGGGGATGTGACAGGAACAAGTAATCCGGTGACCTTTACAATGCTTAATCGCGCGATGAATGTGACAGCTAATTTTATACCGGCAATACCTCCTATTACGCTCAGCGCATCAGTCACAGGCAATGGGACTATATTTCCGACCAGTGTTAGCGTGCCCTACGGAGGCAGCCAGACCTTCACCCTGACACCTCAAGTGGATTATGTGGCTTCATTAACGGTTGACGGCAATGCCGTCAGCTTGACTAATAACACCTACACCTTAAGCAATGTCACAGCGCCTCATACGATCGCCGCACAATTCACGAGGAACACCTCAACCTTCCAAGTCACGGCCAGTGCCGGCAGCCATGATGGGTTGGTCAGTCCAAGCACTGCGACAGTGACCTATGGGGGCAGCCAGGCGTTTACGATCCTGCCATTTGCAGGGTATAGCCCGAATGTAACCGTGGATGGGGTGCCATCAACAGTCGGCGGCAATACCTTCATATTGAACAATGTCACAGCAGCACACACGATCGTGGTGACTTTCACGCAAAGCGCTTCTAACACGATTAGTGGAGGCAGCGGCTGGAGCATGCGGCCTGCAGCAGTGATGCCTGCAATCAGTCCAGCTCTGCCTATCGCACCTGATAAACCCGCGCCAGGAACAGCTAATAATGGCACTGCAATAAGCTTTAACAGCGGTATACAAATGCCCCCTGCAATCGCATCCGGTATTAATAATACCAATGTGATTTTTAATCAGGGGGTGGATGCTGATACCAGCTCAGTCAATTGTCAGGGGAATAATGCCGATGGATCCGATGGGTCTAACTGTAATGATAATGTAATCAGGTGAATTTTTTAACTTTAAAAAACATGCCGTCGAAAAATCGCGGCATGTTTTTTTGGGATTTATTTAGTTAATAACTTAACAGTTAAGCTATTGACAGATTGTTTTTAATAGTGTACATTTTAATTGAGAAAGGCCGAATTTCTAACATGGATAGGGAAGGTGGTCCGGATGCCTGAAGGTGGCAATATCGATCAAAGAGGGGAATATTACTGGGGGCAGGTCAAGAAACATGGGGGCAAATACCCGGAATTTAACTGGCCTTCGGTAGAAATGCTCTTGAACTTGGTCTATACCTATGATGTGGTTTCCAGCCACATGGCGTCCAAGATAACGCCTCATGGGATCACGAAATCCGGGCTTAATGTCTTATTGATGTTAAGCCGCAGCCCTTTGAAGGCATGCAAACAAAATGAGATCAGCCGGCTGATGCTGGTCAGCCGTGCCAATATTACCGGTTTAGTCGATAGCCTGGTCCGCCAGGGTCTTGTTGAGCGCGCCAATGACCCGCATGACCGCAGGGTCAACATGGTCAAGATCCTGCCCAAGGCAGAGAAATTGCTCGCGGATTTATTGCCGGGATATTATAAGCATATGCATGAGATGTGTTTGGTTTTTACTGCTAATGAGAAGAAAATATTTAACGATTTATTAACGCGTTTGAGGAAAAGGACAAATGAAGTTAAAGGGTAAACATAGCTTTTGGCTTATCAGACCACGATTAATGTTCAGCGTGTTCCTGGTAATGAGTTTTATTGGAGTTCTTCCGTCTTATGCTGCGCCAAGTATTATGCCCTTGAGCCTTAAGCAATGCGTAGATCTGGCCCTGCAAAACAATATTGATGTGCTTCTGGCAAAAGCCAGGGGGGAAGAAGCCCAGGGCAAGAAAATGACCTGGAATGCGGATCTGTTGCCGCAAATTGATGCCGTGGCCACCCAGCAGCGGACCTGGTGGGAAAATATCGGTGCTTTAGGATTTCCAGGTTTTAGCGGCGTCATAGGCCCTTTTAATACTTTTAATGCCAGCATTATGGTATCCCAACGTATCCTGGATTTTTCCGCTTTAGCGCATGCCCAGGCAGGCCGCATCAATTGGCGATCATCTCAGCTTGAAATCGAATTGGCTTCTCAACAGGTGATTTTGGCAACCAGCCTTGCCTATATCCAAACGTTAGGATATGCCCAAGAGCTGTCTTCCTCATATGAAGATGTCCGTTTAGCTGAGCATTTTTTATCACTGTCCACGCATCAGTTGGATGCAGGGCTTGCTTCTGCGGTTGACGTTGCCCGTGACCGTACGGAATTGGCCCAACAAAAGGCACGGCAGCTGGAATTACGCCTTAATCTAGTCAAATCCCAACTGGCGTTAAAACGCCTGGTCAAGATCCCTTTATCCCAGGCCATTGATTTGACCGATAGTTTAAACAACAGCGCTTTTGATTATTTAAGTGAGAAAGACGCCATCAATCGTGCCCGGCAAGACCGGATGGAAGTATTGGTGGCCCATGCGGACAGTGACTATAGTCTTGCCCAACTGAAAGCAAGTCAAAGGCAATATTTTCCCAAGGTTGACCTGACAGGGCAATGGGGAGAGACTGGTTTGACGCCCGACAGGCAGGTCACCCACGCGGCGAATGCGATGCTGAGCATTTCTATGCCTCTATGGGACAGCGGCAGCATTGCCGGGGACATCAAGGAAAAAGCCGGCCTTAACGAAGAAGAGAAGGTCAAGGCGGAAGATTTAAATTGGAAAATTGAAGAAGATGTGCGCGTGAGCCTGGAAACCTTGGTCTCCACCCGCGCCCAGGTCGATGCACAAGCACAGGTGGAAGGTTTCGCGCGTCAGGAACTGGACCTGGCACAGGACAGGTTTTCTGCCGGCCTTGGGGACAATACGCAGGTGATCAACGCCCAGGATAAAATGGCTGATGCCAGGGAGAAATATGTCCAAGCCGAAGCTCAATATGACCAGGCTAAACTGAATTATTTCGCGGCCCTGGGTGATGCCCGGCAGTTTGAATTATCCGGAAATCTGTAATAAGCAGTGTCATTCCCGAATGCTTTTGTCGGGAATCTATAACAGAAGTAATGAGTTCAAGGAAGGAAATAATTATCATGAAAATGCCAGCTTTTTTAAAAAAGGTGCCGCGACAATACTTGATCACCGGGATACTGGCCGCTGTGGTCATCTTCGGGCTTACCTTTTACCAATTCTATAATTTTGAAGGCACGGATGATGCCTTTGTTGACGGACATGTGGCACCCATCAGTGCGCAGGTGGAAGGGCGTATCACCGAGGTTTTGATCAAGGACAATCAAATGGTCAAAAGCGGGGACATCCTGGCCCGGATTGATGATAAAGATTATACGTATAAGCGGGACATGGCCCAGGCAGATGACATTGCCGCCCAAGCCGAGCTGCAAGAAGCCCAAAGGGACCAGGCACGCTATCAACAATTATTGGCCCACCAGGAAGTGTCAAAGCAGGAATTTGATCATACATCTTTACGCGTCAGCAATGCCCTGGCCCAGGCCATGCACGCTGCAGCCAAATTAAATTTGGCCCAGCTTGATTTGGAACATACCAAGATAGTGGCCCCCATTGACGGCAAGGTCTCTGCCAGGTCCGTTGAACAGGGTCAGTATGTGCAGGTGGGGGAGCCTTTATTGTCGGTTGTTTCCAGTGATGTGTGGATCACCGCCAATTTTAAAGAAACCCAAATGGCTCGTATGAAGCCGGGAAATCCCGTCAAGATCCATGTGGATGCCTATCCAGGCGTGACATTTGAGGCCCAAGTTGACAGCATTCAGGCAGGGACAGGTGCTGAATTCAGTTTATTGCCGGCGCAAAATGCCACAGGCAATTACATAAAGGTGGTCCAACGGATCCCGGTCAAAATCACATTGGTAAATCCAGACCCCAAATATCCTCTATGGCCCGGATTATCCGTTTCACCAACGGTTGATTTAAGGACAACAAAAAGTACACCGTCATCCTGAGCGCGAATTAAATTACCCCTATGCCGAGCAAGAAACAGGGGATATAGGATCTCAACAAAATTAATTCGTTAAGGGCCAATAACAGGGTATGAAATCAAATGTTACAAGTTGACCGTTTTAAATGGATGGTATGCCTGACGGTTTTGCTCGGCGCCATCATGAGCGCGCTTGATACCAGCATTATCAATGTGGCGCTGCCTTATATGCGGGGCAATCTCAGCGCTTCCGTCGAAGAAATCACCTGGGTCGCTTCCGGTTATATCCTGTCATCCGTCATCGTCATGCCGGTCATCGCTTTTTTAAGCGCCCGTTTTGGCCGCAGGCCGTTTTATTTATTCAGCGTTTTTTTGTTTACAGCCTCTTCCATGCTTTGCGGCCTGGCCTGGGACCTGCCGTCGTTGATCACATTTCGTGTCATCCAGGGCCTGGGCGGCGGGGTTTTGCTTCCTATCTCCCAGGCCATCTTGCGTGAAACTTTCTCCGAGAAGGAACAGGGATTGGCCATGGGCATTTATGGCATGGCCGTGGTCATAGGCCCGGCCCTGGGACCGGCTTTGGGGGGTTGGCTGACGGACAATTTTTCCTGGCCCTGGATTTTTTATATTAATGTGCCTTTGGGTATTATTAATTTTTGGATGGCCACGCGGTATATCCAGGAACCTTCCTATTTAGTGCGCGACAAAGGCAAGATTGATTGGCTGGGGCTGGTTTTAATGACGGTCAGTTTTGTGACCATGCAAATTGTTTTTGAAAAAGGCCAGGACAAGGGCTGGTTTGACTCGAGTTTAATTGTGTGGTGTACTATAATAGCGGTGATGAGCATGGGATTTTTTATTTGGCGTGAATTAAGTGTTGAAAAGCCGGTGGTCGACCTGTCGTTATTTACGGACAGGAATTTTATCTGCGGCACGCTCGTCGGTGCTGTATTCGGATTTTGCCTTTATAGTACCTTATTTTTACAACCGCTGTTTCTCCAACAATTAGGCTATTCGGCCAATGAAACGGGAATGATCCTGATGCCCCGCAGTTTGATCATGGCACTCGCCATGCCTTTGGCAGGGCGTTTATATAATTCCTGGGGTCCCAGGAACATTATTTTAATAGGACTCGGCATCACCGTGTGTTCCTATTGGCAATTTGCACACCTATCGTTGGATGTCAGCGGCAATGATTTGATCATCCCTCAATTATTCCAAGGCATGGGATTTGGGATGATGTTTGTGGCGTTAAGCACGGTGATCTTATCAACAGTGCCTAAACCCAAAATGACTTCAGCCGTTGGCCTTTATAATGTGACCCGTCAGATCATGGGCAGTGTGGGCATTGCCATTGGCGCCACTCTGTTGAGCAATGGGGACACCTTATATCGAAGCGTCCTTATTGAGCATGTGACGCCATATAATCCATTGTCCCGCCAATGGATTGCCCATGTGGCAGAGGGTTTCAAGCATCATGGCATGAGTGCTTTCAGCGCGCACACCGCCGCGATCGTTTCATTGAGTAATGAGGTTGATCGTCAGGCGCAGATGTTGTCTTTCAACCATATCTTTATCCTCATGGCGGTTATTTTCGTATTGTCCATTCCTTTGATGATGACCATTAAAAACCAACGCCCTGAAGGTAAGGTCGCGGGGCTGGAAGAAGCGGCATAACAAGGAGGATCATGAAAACTCAAATAATAGATATTAAGACCCCGGATGGCGCTTGTGACACTTTTATTGCGTATCCGGAAGAAAAGGGTGCTTGTCCTGCTGTTTTATTTCTTATGGATGGTTTTGGGCTGCGGGACTATCTTTACGAAATGGCCAAAACAATCGCCTCCCGGGGATATTATGTCTTATTGCCGAACATGTTTTATCGCCTGGGCAGGGCCCCGATCATTGATTTAAAATTCCCATTGCATGTCCAAGACATGCCCGAGGCCGTTAAAAAATTAATGCCTTTATTTAAGACGTATTCCCCTGAGTTTGGCATGAGGGACACTGCCGTGTTTTTCGATTTTTTGGCCCAACAAGAACAGGTGCGGCCAGGCCCCATCAGTCTTACGGGTTATTGCTTAGGGGGAAGCTTAAGCATCAGGGCCGCAGCCCGGTTTCCTGATCAAATCAAGGCAGCAGCAAGTTTTCATGCTGGGAACCTGGCGACAGAGGCCAGTGACAGTCCGCATCTACTTTTGGGAAAGGTCAAGGCAGAGCTTTATATTGCCCATGCAGACAATGATCAGTCCATGCCGCCCGAGCAGATTGAGCGCCTCAAGGCAGCCTTGGTGCAGTCGGGTATAAGGTATGAGGCAGAGCTTTATAAAGACGCAGCTCATGGCTTTACAATGGCTGACCTACCGGCGTATAATGAGGGCGCGCTCAAACGGCATTGGGAAAAACTTTTTGGATTATTGGAACGTGCAGAAAGGAAGTCATGAGTCATGCTATTTTATTGATTTCCTGTCCCGACCAAAAGGGCATCACAGCCACTGTCACTGATTTTATATTTCAAAATCAGGGAAACATTCTCCATGCGGACCAGCACATTGATGAGCAGGGCAATACATTCTTCATGCGGATTGAATGGTCCCTGGAGGGCTTTAAACTAAAACGTGAGGGCATCCAACCGGCCTTTTCTGTCATCGCCAAGTCTTTTAATATGACCTGGAAACTTTCATATTCAGATCAAAAGACGCGGGCCGCCATTTTTGTCAGTAAACACCTGCATTGCCTCTATGACCTGTTGTATCGCCACAAAACAGGGCAGCTTGATTGCGATATCGCCCTGTTGCTGAGCAATCATCCTGATGCCAAGGGTGCCGCGGAAGATTTTGGCATCAAATTTGCTGAATTTTACATCGACCGTGATAATAAAATCACTCAGGAGCAAAAGCAGGTAGGTCTCCTTAAGGCTGAAAAGATAGACCTTGTTATCCTGGCCCGTTACCATCAAATATTGACCAAGCCATTCGTAGACCAATTCCCAGCGCAAATCATTAATATCCATCATTCATTTTTACCGGCCTTTGCCGGCAGCAATCCTTATTTGCAGGCCTTTCAAAGGGGCGTAAAAGTGATCGGCGCCACCAGCCATTATGTGACTGAAATTTTAGACGACGGCCCCATCATTGCGCAAGAAACAGTGGGCATCAGTCACCGCGATTCCCTCGAGGATTTAAAAAGAAAAGGGGAAGACTTGGAAAAAGTCGTTTTAAGCAGGGCGGTGCGCTGGCACCTGGAGAGAAAAATCCTTTGTTACGGCAACAAGACAGTTGTTTTTGATTAATTTAAAATGGCGTTCCTGTACCTGTCATATTCCAGCTGTATCCTGTTGGCGGCAATCGCGTAGCTTTTGGAGGGGTCACTGATTTGTTTGCCCATGATCAGACCAATTAAAGAACCTTCTCGGTTTAAGATCGGTCCGCCGCTATCTCCCGGCTTCAGCGGGATGTTTGTTTCCAGTAGTTCCACATTATTCGTCGTGATCTCTTTAAATATTTTTATGACCTGACCTCCCCGTATCCTTTGGGGATTAAAACCCGCATTGGCAATGGCAATGACCTTACTGCCTATCTGGATCTCAGAGGGGTCTGCCAAAGAGACCGCCCTTAGCGGGAACGGGGCATTTATTTTTATTAAGCATAGGTCTGCCGTGCTGTTTAGCAATATATCCGCTTCAAAGATCTTTCCGCCGGACAGCACCACATAAATATGCTGGGCATTGCCGATAACATGCCTGTTAGTGGCGATAATGCCGGCTGAATCGATGATAATACCTTGTCCATAGCGTTCTTCAGAACCTATTCCTGTCCTGCCATTGTCCGAAAGCAAGGCCGGCGCGTCAACAGCCTTGATATCTACCAACGTTGGTTCCAGGTTAAGCCTGGAATTCTGATTAGAAACCAGCGTTTGCGACACTAAGACTTCAGGGTCCGGTGAAACACCTGTAGAAAAGGTCTGGGCCTGGCAAGGTATTAAATTAATCCCCAAGAATACCCCTAGGGCCAAACCAAAAACTGATCTATGTAAAGATATTTTTGCCATATATACCACCTTTGGGAAGTATATACGGTAAAATTGCCAAAAATGCCTTATACAAAAATATGGTGGAAAACGATTTCTAATAAAGACATAAATAATTGAAATATAATTGGTTATATGAATCTATAATTCTAAAAAAGTAAAGAAATAGCTGTCCAGGTCTTGACAACTTTTAAGTTTTCTGGCATTTTGGTAAAAAATGTGATATGGTTGAATAACTAATCCAAAAAAGGAACATACGTCATATTTAGGAGAAAAATGTGTTCAAAAAAATCCCTGTAAAAAGAGCAAGCTTTCTATTTCTTTTTTGTTCGTTTTTAATTACTTTTTGCTTAATCATGATGAAAGATTCATTTGCCTTGGCAGCGCCTTTTTTTAGAGATAACCCTGATGGCAGCCGGACCTTAATAGGACATGTGCCTAAGGATGTAGCTACTGCCACCTTCATATCTCATACCAGCCAAAACATGAGTGTCAGTATCATCTTGCCATTAGAAAACCAATCGCAGTTAAACAGTTTGCTGCAGGATCTTTATGACCCTAAAAGCCCAACGTACCATCATTTTTTAACGCCGCTTCAATTTAATCAGCAATTTTCTGCTTCCATTGTAGATTCAGCCCTTATTAAGGAATACTTAAATAATGAAGGGATTTCTGTTACGGGGCAATCCTCTAATGGATCGTTATTATATGTGACAGGACCATCAGGGGCCTTTGAACATGCCTTTAATTTGCACATCAATAATTACTTAACGAAGGACGGTACAAAATTTTATGCTCCGGACGCGGACCCAACAATTCCTGCAACGTTAGCGGGCAAGATTTTAGCCATGGGCGGTTTAGATAATCTTCATAAATATCATGCCCATAGTCATCAAGCCCCGGTGGTTTCTTCACCTAAAGCCTTGACCTATGCTTTTAATGGTTCAGGGCCAGGGGGATATTTAGCTCCTAATGATGTGAAGACTGCGTATAATTTGAATACCGTTCCTGTTACCGGGACAGGACAAAATATCGCGCTTTTTGAACTTGATGGATATTCAAGTAGTGATGTAACGGCCTATGATTCGTATTTTAGCCTGTCCAACGTTCCTTTGCAGAATATCCTTATTGATGGATTTAGTGGAAATCCGGATTGTACGCCTGCAGATCTAAATTGTGCAGATGAAGGGTCCGCTGAAGTGACACTTGATATTGAGTTAGTAACAGCATTCGCCCCGGGCGCCAGCAATATATATGTCTATGAAGCTCCCAATACCACCCAATCCTGGATCGATGAGTGGACCCAAATGGCCACAGATGATAAAGCAAAAATCATCAGCTGTTCATGGGGGGAGCCGGAACAGGATTCTCCGACTTTAAGTTTTGATAATCAAATATTTCAACAAATGGCAGTCCAGGGACAAGCGGTATTTGTGGCCGCGGGTGATAACGGTGCTTTTGACGCCGGTGCAACAACGTTAAGTGTTGATGAACCTGCTTCCCAGCCATATGTTACTGCTGTAGGGATCAGCGCGCTGACAGTGAATGCAAATGGGACATATAATAGTGAAAGTGCTTCTATTTATGGCGGTGGCGGTGTAAGCGCGGACTGGTCCATTCCTTCATATCAGACACCGCTTATTTTGCAGGCTGTCCCGGCAGCCTTGGTATCAGCAACGATGCGTAATGTACCGGATGTTGTCCTGACAGCCGACGAATCAACTGCGTATGCTTTTTATATCGACGGATCATGGGCAGGTTATTATGGATCCAGTTTATCTTCACCCATATGGGCTTCTTTTATGGCTCGCGTTAATCAGGGGCTTGGTCTAAATGCTCCTCTTGGGTTTGCCAATCCTTTGCTTTATCAGATCGCCCAAGGTAGTAGTTATGCTAATGATTTTCACAATATAACTACAGGGAATAACGGTTATTATCCGGCGGAGCCAGGTTTTAGTGATGCAACGGGTCTTGGTTCATTTAATGGTCTTAATTTGTATAATGATTTGATTAATCAAGTTAACTTTACGCCTCCTGTGGCACCTCCTTCAATGCCCACCGGTCTAAGTGCCTCCGTGGGAAATGCTCAAGTGGCATTGACTTGGGAACCTAGTTCCGGAGCTTCATCATACAATATATTGAGAACGACTGTGAATGGCGGAACTTACACATTGATTGGCAGTTCAGCGGCCCCATATACCCACTTTATTGACAATTCAGTGAATAATGGCGCAATATATTATTATGTTGTTTCAGCGGTAAATTCATTAGGGATGAGTCCGAATTCCGCGCAGGTCAGCGCGACGCCTATTTTACCGCCCGTGCTTACCGCTTCCGCCGGTAACAATCAAGTGGTATTAACGTGGAGTGCCAGCCAAGGGGCTGTGTCGTATGGTGTAGAAAGAGCAACCGCAAGTTTTGGACCATATAGCATCCTTTCCGGATCACTAACCAACATTAGCTATACTGATAATTCGGTAAGCAATAGTACTACCTATTATTATATTGTCACAGCGGTCAATACGGAAGGGCAAGTTACGAATTCCGCTTTGGTCAGCGCAACCCCATCACCTCCGGCACTCCCAGCGCCCACAGGTCTTAGTGCTATTGCGGGTAATAGTCAGGTGATGTTGTCATGGAGTCCAGTGGCGGGAGCTTCTTCATACGGAGTAAAAAGAGCAACTGTTAGCGGGGGGCCTTATTATCCTCTTTCCAGCGTTTATTTTTTGTCTGATACTAGTTATGTTGATTATGCTGCGATCAATGGTACCACCTATTATTATGTCGTTGTTGATTACAATGGGAATACGCCGAGTTCGAATTCCGCGCAGGTCAGTGCAACACCAAACGCCCCAACGCTGCCAGCACCGACGGGTCTTATTGCTACTGCAGGTAATGGCGTGGTGACATTAACGTGGAACCCAGTTGCGGGAGCGTATTATTATTATGTTAAGGTGTCATCAGTTAGCGGCAACGTTTGGTATAAAACAGCCAATGATCCTTATGGTTTCTATGCGACCAATGGCATTACTTATTATGTTGTTGTTTCAGCTGTTAATTCAAGCGGACAACAGGGGCCAGATTCCATGCAGGTCAGCGCCACACCGCAAGCTCCGGCACAACCGCCCGCGGCCCCGACGAACTTGACCGCTGTCCCTGGTCTTGTAAACGCAACGACAGCTGAGTTAAACTGGACAGCCAGTGCAGGAGCAACTTCCTATAAAGTTCTCAGATCCACAATCAGCGGGGGACCTTATACAATCATTGCCAGTGCAGTTACTGTGATCAGTTATTCAGACAGTACAGTTGTTAATGGCAATACCTATTATTATGTTGTCCAAGCTTTGAATACCAATGGACAAAGTGGCAATTCTAACCAGGCAACTATCACGATGGTACCTTTGGTCCCGGCAAATGTCATTGCAACGGCGGGCAACGCTCAGGTGACATTAAACTGGACAGCCAGTGCAGGGGCAACATCGTACAGTGTGCTTAAATCAACATTCATAGGTGGGCCGTATACAAGCATCGCCAGCCCGTTTAGCAGCAGTTATACAGACACAAAGGTCGTCAATGGCACAATTTACTATTATCTGGTAGAAGCGGTGGATGCCGGGGGGGCAAGCGGAGCATCCAATATGGTAAGTGCCCAACCCCAAGCCCCGATACCAACGGCGCCGACGGGAGTAAAAGCTATGTTGGCAGGCAATGAGGTCACCTTGACATTTAGTGAGGCTTCGGGCAATATTACCGGTTATGGAGTGAACATATATAAGAATGGTGTTTTATATGCATCTTCAGCTGGAACATCAAGTCCAATAGGCCCCATTGCTGGTTTACCTCCCGGACAGGTTTATACATTTACTGTGACAGCAACGAATGCTTATGGGACCTCTGTGCCGTCAGTTGTATCTAATAGCGTAACGACACCAACCGCTCCTGATATTATTATAGTGGCTACACCAACAGGGGGTACTGTTACTTGTACTCTCATCAGTGGTGGTGCGTGTCAATCAACAGCTGCAAACACGTATAATGTCCCTGGAGGCTATGGGGTGACACTCACTGAAACTCCTAATAGTGGGAATAAATTTAGTTCATGGAGTGGTTTAACCTGTAACAGTGGGGTGCAGACAGGAACGACGTGCACCACGCTCATTAATACCCCTACGACTTTTGTAACAGCCAGCTTTATTGCCATTCCAGCAGTGCCTACCGGACTTACCGCGCAGGGGCAAAATTCTTCGATAGCATTGTTTTGGGCGGGCAAGATGAGTTCAGGAGCTATTTTATACAATGTCAAAAGAGCCACCGTCAGCGGCGGGCCATATAAGACGATTGCCTCTTCAAACCCTGCTTTTTACACGGATACTTCAGTAAACAATGGAACTACTTATTATTACGTTGTTTCATCTGTAAATGCTTCAGGTGGGGAGAGTCCGGATTCTGCGCAGGTCAACGCAACACCAAAGGCGGCACCATTGCTCCAAGCACCTAACAGTTTTAGGGGCGTCGTCAGGTTTTAATAAGGATTACCCGTATTTTTTTGTAGTAGTCAATGATTAAGAAAATTGATTTGCAATTTGACAGAATGTAGTTTATAAGCTACACTATATTTAGGATGGCGGCAAAGAACGTTATCATATATGGAACACCAGATGGGAAAGAACCTTTTGGGGATTGGTTGTTTTCGTTACGTGATAAGTCTTTACGACATCGGATTGAAGCGCGCATAGAAAGATTAAAACAGGGGAATTATGGTGACCATAAACGTTTCCTGGGGATTATTGAACTTCGTCTGGATTTTGGGAAAGGATATCGAGTTTATTGTGGTGAAGAAGGCAATACGATTGTAATTCTTCTAAAAGGAGGGGATAAATCCTCTCAGGACAAAGATATTAAAATGGCCCTTGAATATTGGAGGGAATATCATGAATAAAAAAAAATTTAGAACATTTGATGAAGCGCAATTAGACCATTATAAGAAACACCCGCAAGAGTTAAAGGGTTATATTGGCGTTGCTCTTGAAGAGTATCAGAAAGATGGCGATGAAAAGGCTTTTCTTTCAGCGTTATCCTTCGCCGCTCGTGTACAGGGGGGATTTAGTAAGCTTTCAAAGGCAACGGGATTAAATCGGGAGAATTTATATAGGGCCCTTTCAGATCGTTCAGATCCGAGGCTTTCAACAGTAATGCAAGTGCTTGGGACTTTGGGATTTTCATTAACGATTAGGTGATTTTGCCGGTAGAAATGTTTCCCCCAAGGTAATGACATCGGGGGGTTCTTATTCACCCACCAAAGACTTGATGGTGGACAATAATTTATTCGGTTCAAACGGTTTTGTAATGGCCGGGTAAAATTGGCCGTTGACATTGACGTGGTCAAGAGCAGAGTCATTGGGTAAATAGGAATTCATGGCGGTAAAAAAAAGGACCGGGATGTCCTTGGTGTCCTCATAGGACTTTAAAAGTTTCACCGCTTCCCCTCCGTGCATGCGGGGCATCATGATATCCATGATGATCAAGTCAGGTTTTTCCTGGAGGGCTTTTTTGACCCCGTTATCACCATCGTTGGAAACAATGACTTCGTAATTATTTTTCCTTAACCTGTTTTCAATCAACTCAATAATGTCCACATCATCATCGACGATAAGGATCTTTTTCACGGCGTTGTCCCTCCCTGTTGGGTGTTTTCCTCAATGGTTGAATGCTTAGGCAGTGTAAACGTAATGGTGGTGCCGCTCCCGACCTGGCTTTCCGCATATATCCGGCCGTGATGCAGGTCAATGATATTTTTAGAGATGACCAGGCCAAGCCCTGTCCCTTTATCCTGATGGTTTTCCCATTGGCCGATCTGATGGAAATAGGAGAACAAATAAGGAAGGTCTTTGGGGCCGATCCCTATCCCCGAATCAGCGACGCGGCATTCAATAAATTCCCCATTCTCCATGGCCGATATTTTAATGGAACCTTTTTCTGTAAATTTATAGGCATTGCCCACCAGGTTTACCAATACCTGGATGATCTTGTCTTTGTCCGCCCAGACCCCCAAGGCGGGCGGCAAATCAGATTGGAATGCCAGGCCCTTTTTTTCCATTTTCAGGGAGAAATCAAACATGACGTCCTTGATGATGGCCACGATATCTACATCCTTCTTTAAGACATCGAATTTGCCTTTTTTGATTTTTGAAATATCCAGCATATTGTCAATAAGCGCCTTTAAGCGGTCAATATTCCTCAGTGACATGTTGCAATATTTCAGCTGTTTGTCATTGACTTCGCCGAACATCCCTTCGGCGACCTGGCGTATGCTTTCCTGGATGATCGCCAATGGCAGGCGGAATTCATGGGAAATATTGTTGACAAAATCATCCTTGAGATGGTCCAAGACCTTAAGTTCCTCATTTTTTATCTTCAATTCGCTGATGTTGTTTTGTAATTGCTTTGTCACGGCGGACAGGGTGCTGTTTAAAACGACCAATTCATTTTGGCCGTGGTTGAGTTCATCAACGATCTCAGGGCTTAATAAAGGTTCCATGGCCTCGCGGTTATCTTTAGCAATGCTGATGGCCTTGGACAATAATGACCGGATGGAGAAATATCCCACCAAGACACCTGTGACCATGATCATCATGGCGGCGTTGCCGATCGTTGTGCTTTTTTTTAAATAAACAAAGTAAAGTAATCCCATGGGAATGATCGAGGATATAAGAAAAAGGATGGCGAATTTACGCAGGACGGAAACTTCGTCAAGCGAAGCTACGATGAAGAGCTTTTTAGAGTGTGGAGGCATGGCTGTTTTAAAAATGTTAGCAGCAATAGCTTACCATACCGCGTCCAACAAAAAGCAAAAATTGGGAACTATTTTGTATTTGTCCTTGTCTAATGTATAGTGTTTTTAACCGGGCCCGTGAGGGGCCTGTTCTTATCGAGGTTTCTTCAAGTGCCCTTCTCCAGAAATTTCCAAAGCCGGTTAATTGATGGGTCACTTAAATTCTTTGAATGCATTGTCAGGATCATACCGCGATGGTTCATTAAATTCTTGATGGGAGCGGTGTTTCCTATTGTCTGGTTAACAACCAGGGAATTAAGCCAGATCTGTATCAGGAATTTTCAATTGGTCTATGGGGATTCCGAGGACAGGAAAAAATATGAATTGTTGACCAGGCGCTACATCAGGTCGATTGGGGATGCCATGCTGGACCTTCTTTATTATCTCCATCGGCCGCAGGAGTTATCGAAAATCGTACATGTTGACCATGAAGACAATTTAAAGGCAGCGCTTAAAGAAGGCCGCGGGGTGATCGCGGTGTCAGCGCATTTGGGCAATTTTCCCCTGATGTTTGTGTCCCTGGTCCAAAAAGGATATAAGGTCAATGTGATCATCCGCAATATCAGGGATGAGAATTTTAGTAAATTCCTGTTCCAACTCTGCGGCAAATGGGGCATCAACATGATCCAGACCTCTCCGGGAAAACAGTTCCTCAAAGAAAGTTTGGCGGCCTTAAAGCGTAATGAGTTATTGTTTTTTTTGCTGGATGAAGTTGTTGCTAAAGACAATGGCGTTAAGGTGACATTCCTCAACCGTGAAGTGATGAGGGCCAAGGGACCGGTCTTGTTCCTTGAAAGGACATCGTCTCCCATATTACCGATGTTTATTTTGCAAGATGAGAAAAAACATTTTAAAATACATATCGGGCAGCCTTTTGAAATCCAGAAGGGGAGTGATGCGCGGGATAATATGGCCGCAAATATTGCCGGACTGACTAATATTATTGAATATTTTGTCAACCAATACCCCTTTCAATGGGGGGGATGGTTTAATAAAAGATGGGCATTGGATGAAAATTGATTTATAATGTGGTGGATCAAGGAGGGTACACCTATGGAAAATATTAAAGCATATGGGGTTTTAAATGCAGCGCAGCCTTTAGGGCCTATGCAAATTTCCCGCCGGGATATAGGTGCCAATGATGTGGCCATTGACATTGCTTATTGCGGCGTTTGCCACTCTGATATCCACCAGGCACGCAATGAATGGGGCAATTCCATTTATCCAATGGTCCCGGGGCATGAAATTGTCGGCAAGGTCACGGCTGTTGGGGCCCATGTGAAGCGATTTAAACCCGGCGACCGTGCGGGCGTCGGCTGCCTGGTTGACTCATGCAGGGAATGCATTGATTGCAAAGATAATCTGGAACAGTTTTGTTCAAGACCTATTTTTACCTATAATTGTCTTGAAAAAGACAATAAAACCATTGCACAAGGCGGCTATTCTACCAAAATAGTGGTGCATCAGGATTTTGTGCTGCGCATCCCTGAAAACCTTGCCCTTGATAAAACAGCTCCGCTCTTGTGTGCCGGTATCACCACCTATTCCCCATTGCGCCACTGGAACGCCGGTCCCGGAAAACGGGTGGCTATCATTGGCTTGGGAGGCTTGGGCCATATGGCTGTTAAATTGGCCCATGCCATGGGGGCAGAGGTCACGGTCTTAAGCAGGACCCTGGATAAAAAGGACGATGCCAAGCGCCTGGGTGCTGACCATGTCCATGCCACCAATGACCCCACGACATTTGCTAAATTGTCCCGCCATTTTGACCTGATCATTAATACGGTGTCTGTTAAATTGGATTGGGGGCAGTATCTGGGACTGCTCAAACGCGATGGCTCGATGGTGCTTTTAGGCGTGCCCAGTGAGGCGCCCCAGCTGCATGCCTTTCCATTGATCATGGCCCGCCGCAGCCTGGCAGGGTCCTTGATCGGCGGCCTTAAGGAAACCCAGGAGATGTTGGATTTTTGCGGTAAACATAAGATCACGGCTGACATCGAATTAATACCAATGGGCAAGATCAATGAAGCTTTTGAACGGGTCATCAAGGCAGATGTTAAATACCGGTTTGTCATTGATATAAATTCTTTGAAGTAAGAAAGGGGTCAAGACAATCGTATGATTTTCAAGCTTTTATTTGCATTTTTTGCCCTTAGTGCCGCTGTATTTGCTCAAGATGCAGATATCCAGTCAAGCGTGGATTATAAGGCAAACAAGATGCAAAGAGAGTTAAATTTGACAGATAGTCAGGCAGCCCTGATCAGGCCGATCATCAAGGATTATATGACCAAGCGTCAGGCCATTTTAGATGAGGTAGCAGGCGAGGGAGTAGTGGATCATGTTGAGGTAAAAAGCACCTTGAAAGCTTTAAAAGAAAAGGAATACCAACAATTAAGCAAGATCTTAAGCGAAGACCAGATGCAGAAATTGATCAATAAGGAGAATTTAATGGCCGCCCTTAATCCGGATAGTATTGAAAGCACAGTAGATGAGGGCACATCACTAACACCTAACGGGGCCAATTTTAAGTTTTGATTAAGTTATAAATCCCTAAAAAATCCTTCTCTTTTTGCCTGAAATTGTGGTATAGTATCCCCCTGTTTGATTTATTGGTAAAATAAAGAAAAAATCATAATTATTATTTAATTTAGGTTAGGGCTCTTTGTTAAAATGAATAAAAGGCGCGTGGTTATTACCGGTTTGGGTGTGGTTGCCTGTAACGGTATTGGAAAAGACGATTTTTGGCAGGCCAATGTGCAGGGGCGATCAGGCATAGGTAAAATCACCCGTTTTGATGCGGAGGCTTTTGAAACGCGCATAGCCGGTGAAATCAGGGACTTTGATCCTTCCCAATATATGCCCTTGGATGTGGTCAAAAAGGTCGACAGGTTTGTCCATATTGGCTTGGCATGCACTGAGATGGCTTTGAAGGACAGTCAATTAGATTTGGGAAAGGAAAACAAGCATAGGATTGGGGTCATCATCGGTTCCGGTTCAGGCGGGATAATGTTTCATGAGGAGCAGATAACGGCGCATTTTGAAAAACCAAACCATCGTTGCCATCCTTCTGCTGTGCCCAAGGTCACATCCAACGCTGTGTCCAGTCATATTGCCATCCAGTATGGTTGTTTAGGGCCTAATATAGTCATCTCGACAGCCTGCGCCTCAGGAAGTCATGCCATTGGCGAAGCTTTTCGTAAAATCCAGTGGGGCGATATGGATATCTGTGTGACCGGCGGCGTGGAAGCCCCGCTGACGCCCCTTAATTTTGAGGCTTATTATTATTTACGGGTCATGTCCAGAAGAAGTGATGTTCCTCAGGGCGCCTCACGTCCTTTCGATTTGCAGCGTGACGGATTTGTTTTAAGCGAAGGGGGAGGGATTGTCATATTAGAAGAATTAAACCATGCCCTTCAAAGAAATGCCCCGATTTATGCGGAAGTATCAGGATATTCCAGTAATTCGGGTGCCAGTCATATGGTCGTTCCTGATTTGAGCGGAGAAGATGCGGCCTGGGTCATGGCAGATGCTCTCAAAGATGCCAATATAGACCGCAGGCATGTTGATTATATCAATGCGCATGCAACTTCAACAGTGCAAAATGACCGTGCTGAGACCAAGGCCATCAAGAATGTGTTTGGGGACCAGGCTTATAAAATACCGGTTTCTTCAACCAAATCCATGATCGGCCATAGTTTGGGGGCTGCAGGAGGAATAGAGGCTGTGGTATGTGCTTTAAGTATTAAGAATAAATTCATTCCGCCGACCATTAATTATCATGATAAGGACCCGGAATGTGACTTGGATTATGTGCCGCTTGAAGGACGTTCTGCCCAACTGAAAACTGTTTTGTCCAATTCATTCGGTTTCGGTAATTGTAATGTCTGTCTTGTTTTTTCAGATTTTAAGGGAGATTAAAATTCATGAATTATGAAGAGATTGAAAAGACGGTCAAAGAAGTTTTGGCCAAGCAATTGACCATGGACATTGAAAAGATTAATTTAGATTCCCGCCTGGTAGAAGATTTAGGGATTGATTCCTTTGGGTCAGTGGAAATTGCTTTTGAATTGGAAGAAAAGTTTAACATTAAAATCCCGGATGCGGCCCTTTATGAGGCCAAAACCGTCAAAAATATAGTGGACTATATCGCTTCCGTGAAAGAAGGAAAGTAAAAACTATGGCTGTCAGATTTTCTGCTAATTTAAAAAATTTATTTAAACCCGCTGCAAAATCAAATTTGCCGGACAATGGTTTTGAATTGCCGGGAGACAACGGAGAGGCCATTATCCTCATCCACGGCATGACCGGCACACCCCATGAAATGAGGTTTTTAGCCAATTATTTAAACCGGCAGGGCTATGCTGTTTATTGCCCGCGGCTGGCCAATCATGGGGCGCCGATCCATATCCTGCAGATGAGCAAATGGCAGGATTTTTATCAAACGGTCCGCCAGTCATATCTGCAAATCCGCGGCAAGTACAAGCATGTTTATACCGGCGGCCTTTCCATGGGAGCTTTGCTGGCATTGCTTTTGGCGGATGAGTTTAAAAATGAAATAGCCGGAGTCAGCTGCCTGTCACCGACCCTTTTTTATGACGGCTGGAACACTCCCTGGTATAGTTTCCTTTTGCCGCTGGCGTACAAAACACCATTAAAATATTTCTTCTATTTTAAGGAAGAGTCGCCTTACGGCATTAAAAATGAGGCTGTGCGCCGCCGTATCCATGAATTTTACAGCAAGGCAGAGCTGCATAACATGGAGTCCGTCCATCAATACGGATATCCTTTTTTCCCCCTGGCCTTGTTATATCAATTGGAAAAATTGGTCAAACATTTAAGCAGCCGCCTGCAAAGCATCTCCATACCGGTACAGCTTATCCAGGCCAAGCATGATGATATGAGTTCTGAGCGTAATTCCCAATTTATTTATAACAGGGTAAGGTCCGACCGCAAAGAACTGGTCCTTTTGCACAATTCTTATCATATCATCACGGCTGACCAGGAGCGTAATGCCGTGGCCATGCATATGCAGCGGTTTTTCTCCGGACAACCCATTCCAGTAACAAGTTAAATGCCATTCATTAACCGCCTCAATCAATTGGAATCAAAGATGCAGGACAAATCACCCATTGTTTTGTCCAATTGCCGCGTATTTTTTGATTTTGACAATACCATGACCACCTCAGATGTCTTGGACGATGTGATCCGCCGCTTTTCCATCAATGACCAGTGGATGGTCCTTGAAAAAGCATGGCATGAAGAAAAAATCGGGACCAAGGAATGCCTGGAGGGGCAATTAAGGAATGTGCGGGTCACTAAAACGGCTTTGCACAAATTCTTAAGCAAGGTGGAGCTTGACCCTCATTTTCACCAACTGCTGGTTTTGCTTGTACGCGAGGGCATCAAGCCTGTCATCTTGAGTGATAATTTTACCTATATCATCGAATGGATTTTAAAATATCATGGCATCAAGGACTTAAAAGTATATGGTAATGCGCTGCGTTTTTACCGCGAGCACATCATCCCGTCCTTCCCTTATGACAATCCTTTTTGCCCCTCTTGCGCCCATTGCAAAAAGATCCATTTGACGAAGGACAAGACGGAGAATAAATTGATCGTCTACGTTGGGGACGGCCGTTCGGATTTCTGTCCGGCGCGTTTATCAGACATCGTATTTGCCAAGGACAATTTATTGCGCTTTATGACAAAGGAAGAATTGCCTTGCATTGCTTACAAGGATTTAGGGGATGTCCACCAATACTTTAAGGAAGTGTTGACCGGTGGCCGAAAGAACGCTTGAACAACATACAACACAGATGAATGATGAGCAATTATTGGCCTTGGAGTCAAAATATTGCTCGTGGGGCGACACTGTCCATTATTCCAAGCAACTGAACATTTTTCGGGAAGCAGAGGGCATTTATTTATACGATACGCGGGGTATTGAATACCTGGACCTGCAGATGTGGTATTCCGCGGCCAATTTTGGGTATAAGAACAAGCGTCTTAATGAGGCCCTTAAAAAGCAGATCGACACACTGCCTCAATTAGCCTGCCAATACCTGCACGAAGAAAAAATCAAATTGGCCGCCAAAATTTCCCAAGATATAGAAAAGAAATTTGGTGTCAAAGGCCGGGTGCATTTTAACGTCGGGGGAGCGCAGGCCGTCGAAGATGCCATCAAGGTCGTGCGCAACCACACGGGCAAGGTCCCCATGTTTGCTTTCATGGGAGGCTATCACGGCCGCACCTTGGCCGCAACAGCCCTCACGTCCAGTTACCGCTACCGTGAGCATTACGGCCATTTTTCCGACCGGGCCCATTTTGTCCCGTTCCCATACCGGTTTCGATGCACCGCTGCCGCGGACAAAGAATCATGTTGCGACCTTTCCTGCCTGAGGAAATTTGAGAAATTATTTGAATCCGAATATTATTCCGTGGTCAACCCAAAAACTCAGAATTGCGAATACGGGGCCTTTTTTGTTGAACCGGTGCAGGCCACCGGCGGTTATATTGTGCCGCCAATGAATTATTTCAAGGAATTAAAAAAGACCCTTGATAAACATCATGTCCTGTTTGTGGCCGATGAAATACAGATGGGTTTTTACCGCACCGGTAAGTTATGGTCCATTGAACATTTTGATGTGGTCCCGGACATCATCGTTTTTGGCAAGGCCCTGACCAATGGCCTTAATCCCATATCAGGCATCTGGGCCAGGGAAGAGCTTATTTCACCGGAAGTTTTTCCGCCGGGCATGACACATTCCACGTTTTCGTCAAATCCGCTGGGGACTGCGGCCGGCCTTGCTGTCATGGAACTTATCGAAGATTCAAGTTTTGATGTTGATGTCCCTAAAAAGGGGGCCTATTTTTTAAAGAAGCTCCAGGCCTTGCAGAAGAAATACCCTTATATCGGGGATGTGGACGGCCTGGGACTTGCCTTGCGCATTGAAATGTGTCAAAAAGACGGTTTTACCCCCAACCGTGAATTGACGGATGCGATCATGAACATCGGCTTGAAGGGAGAGCTGACAGCCGGCGGTAAAAAACAGGGCCTCATTCTCGATATCGGTGGTTACTATAAAAACGTCTTCACCCTGGCCCCGTCGTTATACATCACCGAAAAAGAGATCGACCTGTCCCTGGCACTTTTCGAAGAAGCCCTGCAAAAAGCTTTAAATGTGATACCGTGACGAAACCCCTGTCATTCCCGCGAAGGCGGGAATCCATAACAGAATTAATCCTCATATCGTTTCAAATGCTGTTTTTTATGGCCGTATTATTTTCATGCATTGCTCCCGCCCGCGCAGAAACCGCCTTAGAATATTTAGACAATGGCAATGACGCTCTCCAGCGGGGAGCCCTTGACCTGGCCATTATTGATTTTACCAAGGCCCTTGGCATCAATCCCAACCTTGCCAAAGCCTACGATAATCGAGGGGTATCCTATGCAGAGGAAGGCAGCTTAAAGCGCGCCATCGCTGACTTTACCATGGCCATTGCCAATAACCCTAAAGATGCAGAGGCCTATAATAACCGCGGCCATGCCTATTATGCCATGGGCAATGTCACCCAGGCCATTTTTGATTACACCCGGGCCATCGATAATAATGCTTTTTACATAAAGGCCTATAACAACAGGGCACTTGCCTATTATTTTTTAAAAGAATACAACAAAGCCTGGTCTGATGTGCATACTGTCGTTGAAATAGGAGGCAACGCCGACCCTAATTTTATTGATGAGCTTAAGAAAGAATCCGGGTCTCCTGTCAGCTGATCGCAGTCAAGATGATTCCCAACATGATGAGCATGGTGCCGATTAATTTAGGGGTATCGATTTTTTCGTGCAGGAAGAAATGGGCGGCGATGAGGGCAAAAATGTATTGGATGCTTCCCAATAGATAAACGTAACTTAATTGGCCTGAGTTAAGGGCCGCCAGCCAAAAAACTAATCCCACCAGCATCGCAACGCCGCCAAGCCATACAATAGGAAATTTCAACAGCTTTAATTGGGGACACTCAACATATCCGGAATTCAATTCGGAATTCCGGATATGTTGAGTGTCCCCAATCAGGTGATTGGCGCCTTTTTTAAGGAAGATTTGTCCGATGGTCATCCAGATTTCGGCAATGATGACAAGAATAAAGGCTTTATTCATGTCTTTTTCCTTAACGATATGTCATTCCCGCGCAAGCGGGAATCCAGGTTAATTTTGCTTTGGGAAACAAAGCATATGCCGATGATGATCAAAACCATCCCCAGAAAGCGTAAAGGTGAAACGAATTCATGCAGGAAGAAAATCGCAGCAATGGGTATTAAAATATAGCCGGCACTGGCCAGCGGCAGGGCGATGCTCAAATCTGTTTTTGAAAGAATATACATCCATAAAAAGAAATTGGAGAGATAAATAATCAATCCGGTCCAAAACAGGAAGGCATCATGATGGGTATAATTAAACACATGGGGGATGCCTTTTTTCATCAGGAGCTGGGCGGCTGTGTCCAAAAGATCATTGAGCACAATGAAAAGAAATATTTTAAGCGGCAGCCTGGTCATTGCTGCATTTTGTTCCATCGTTTGAGCTCCGGATCAAAATTTTCAAATTTAAGCAGGGCGCATAAAGCTTTAAGCAATGGCCGCATCATTTTGTATCTGGCCTTTACAAAAAGATATACGGGCACAAAATCAAATTTTAGACGGCGTTTGGGTTCATATCCCGTGCTGCCCATTTCATAGGTTTTGATGCCGTGGCCCAGGCACCAGTTGAATACTTCTTTGAACTTAACGAAATAGAGATGATATTCATGGGCAGGGGTATAGTCAAATCCCAGGTAATAATCAAGCAAAACACCTTCTGAAACCAGGCAAAATACGAAAGCAATTAATTTGCCATTCAGCCGAAACAGGAAGAACTTGGTTTCCTGGGGCATATGTGTTGAGATCAACCGGAAAAACTCACGGGGGACAATTTCAAAGCCCATGTCATGAATTTCTACAGCCTGAAGGTACAGGCTGTAGACTTCATCCAGGGTTGGATCATCCAGTGTTGAGACGACACTTGTTTTGATGTCAACGCCCGAAGCTTTTTTAAGTTTTCTTCGAAAATCATATCGTGTCGGACCGCTAAGGCGTTTTAGATAATCTTCAAAATCAGCAAAAGCCAGACTCAAGCGGGTCATGGGCAGGCTATCAATTTTTATGAACCCATCATTTAACAGCGGATTGAAAAGTTTGCCATAAGACTGGTCAAGGTCTTTGAAGGCAATGATAGGGGCATGGATCTTGCGCGCCAATGACTCCATGCGTTGCACGATGGCCATAAGGAGGGCAGGAGAGCACTCTGCCATGCCTATCTGTCCCTGGCCCATGGGAATGCCGCATACAAGGGCTTTGATGCTAAAAAGACGGGGAAAGACTTTTTTGACCGCATTGGATAACCGGCGCAAGGGGCCATTGATGCTGGTATCAAGAGAATAGTCCACGCTAAAACAGGGAGCGGCCCCAACTAAGCAACCACGATCGTAAGCGAGGATATAATAAAATGAAAATTGGCTAAATTGGGATTCATCGAGAGTTTTAAAGAAACCATATCCTTCAGGCACTTGAGGGAATACCCTGTTCCATTCATCAGGCGGGACTTCTTCGATTTTTTTGACGACCTTTGTTCGAAAAGGGCTTTTTTTGATCTGCCGGGCGATTTTCATTTTTAGGATTCTATCAGTTGGGCAAGCACCGGTCAATTTACCATTTTTTTTCAATGACAAAGGAAATATTTAGATTTAATATGTGCCAAATATTCCCTATTGCTTGCTAGGCAAACCTGAGGTATTATTCGTTATGGTTTTATTGGTAATTCTTACTTTTCTCTCCGCTTTTTTATTATTTCAAATTGAACTCATCACCGCTAAATTATTCCTTCCTAATTATGGCGGCTCTTACCTGGTTTGGGGGGCATGCATTGTTTTCTTTCAGGCTATTTTATTGGCCGGGTATGTGTTTGCCCATGCCTTTTTACAACGTTTGGGCACGACTTTGTATTTGAAAATACATTTAGGCCTTTTATTCATCCCCATTTTATTTTTTCCCTTGCGCGAACTCCATCTGTCATTTGGGCCGTACAATCTGCCCCTGGTCCTGGATATATTCTGGCGCCTGACAGTCAGCATCGGACCTGTATTCTTTGTTTTGTCAACCATGAGCCTGGTGACCCAAAGCTGGCTGTCAGCCTCTTTTTTAAAAGAACGTAACAATCCTTATGGCCTTTATGCAGTCTCCAATTTGGGCTCTTTCACAGCTCTTTTGACCTACCCATTTGTTTTTGAGCAATTCCTGACCAATACAGAGCAATTACAAATTTGGCGTATTTTGTATGGTGTTTTGGTCCTTGGAAATTTATTGGCTTGGGGCATGATCAAAATTGATAAGGGGCGGCCATTTCATGATAGTCGTCATTCTGAGGGAGTGCGAAGCACGACTGAAGAATCTAAAGATGACTTAAGATCCTTCGCTTCGCTCAGGATGACAAAAAGTGTTTTATGGCGCTGGCTGTGCCTGGGGGCGGCAGGGGTTGTGATGTTTTTATCGGTAACCAATATCATCACCTATGAAGTGGCACCCGTGCCCTTGCTGTGGGTGATACCCTTAGGCGTTTATTTGATGGCCTTTGTTTTGAATTTTAAGAAAAACCCTTGGTGCCCTTCGTGGATGGTCCGTTATATCGGCCCCATCATCGGATTACAGGCGATGATGTATTTCCTGGCACAAAAACATTTTTTACCCGTCCTTCTTGTTATTGCCTTCCTATGCTGTTTTTTATTCTTTATTTGCATGTTTACCCAACATCAATTGATCCGCTCCAAGCCTTCTTCGGACGCCCAGATGACCCTGTTTTATGTGATGATTTCCCTGGGCGGATTTCTCGGCGGCATTCTGACCAGCTGGATCATTCCATTGATATCCAATACCCTTATCGAATACCTGGTAGGACTGCTCTTGGCCGCATTCATGATGCCGCAAGGGTCAAATGGTGAGGTCTACCAATTTAAAATGACCGGCAGGTTTCACTATATGGTCCAATGTGTTTGTGTGGTATTGGCGGCATCAGCGTTTTGCGTTTGGCCATATTTTATACATGGATATCATCTCTGGTCGTTTGTATTGTTATGGGCCGTGGTTTGGTTTTCGTTTTTAGGTTTGGCTTCTGATAAGAGATTTTTTGCGGCTGTTTTGGCCGGCATTATTTTAGCAACGCCATTGTTGGAACCGATATGGCGCAACACCCATTTCATCATCAAAAAAAGGAATTATTACGGGGTTTATGAAGTTTATGATAATAAGGAAGGTATCAGGGTATTGGTGCATGGCACCACCTTGCATGGGATTGAATTCACTGATGCCGCCCGTCGCCGGGTGCCCTTGGGATATTACAGCCCAGCCTCCGCCATTGGTTCTTTGCTGATTGCCGATATTTTTCAGGCCCAAAGGGTGGGGGTCGTGGGTTTAGGCGCCGGGACCTTGTCCATGTATGCGACACCCAGCTGCCCCATTGATTATTATGAGTTAGATGGGGATGTCAAAGACCTGGCTTCAAGGTATTTTTGGTATTTGGCAGAAGCACCCGGAGAGGTCAATGTCATTTTAGGTGATGCCAGGCTGTCTCTTAACAAGGCACCGGAGGGGGCCTATGATCTTTTGGTCATTGATGCCTTTAGCGGAGATGCGATCCCCACACACCTGGTCAACAAGGATGTATTGAAAGAATATAGGCATAAATTGTCAACCCGCGGGGCCGTGGTTTTTCACATTACAAATCGGTATTTGAATTTGGAGCCGGTTTTAGCTAAAATGGCAGATGATGCCAATGCCTACGCGGCCATCAAGGATGTGGGGGATGATGGCATTAACATGCGTTCCATCTGGTGCATCCTCACGTGGGACCAGGAACGTTTTTTAAAATTGATCACCCAGGAATCCTGGCTGCCCCTGGAGATAAGGCCGCAAGACCAGGGTCGCCTCTGGAGTGATGATTTTTCGACCATATTGCCGATCATCAACATGGGTGAACTCGCGGAATCATTCAAAACTTTTAAACCATTCACAAGGTAATTTAAGGATTAGCGTCATCCTGAGTGAAACGAAGGATCTTAACAAAATTAATTTTTTTAGAGATTCTTTCCCTTCACTTCGTTCAGGGTCAGAATGACAAAAAGGGAGTTTGAATCATGTTTTCAATTTTTAGAAAAAGCTCGAAAGACGGCCAATTCAGGAAAAATTTATTCGACTTCCTGGCAGAGATGGAAAAGAATTTGGAATTCTTTTATGTGATGGACCAGCGCCAGTTTATCACCGCCGGCTTTTTAACGGACACGTGGGACACGGTCAAGGATTTGGACATCATCAAGAGGAATGAATCGATTGTTTTGTATGCCAAGGCTACTAAAAATTTTAATCAAGCCCTAAAAGAATATAAAGATTATGAACTGTGGTATACCGCTGATGTTAAGCATAAATCCCCTGAAAATGCGCGTAAATTGCATGCCTTAAAGCACGTGTTGGACCTGAAGCTCCGTGAGATGGAAGCAGTGATCATTCCCGCAGGACAAGACCTTGAACGTGAAATGCTTAAATTAGGGTTATTAAAAGCATGAGTGAGGAATTCCTAACAGTCTCAGAGTTAAACCATTTTATCCGCGATGTTTTAAACAGCGGCTTTCCTAAAAGCATTTGGGTCTGCGGAGAGATCCAGGGATACGACCGCGGCAAGGACAAAAAGCATGTGTTTTTTGAATTATGTGAAAAAGATGCGGTCACCCGTGATATCACCGCCCGGATCGGATTGGTGGTTTTTGCCCAGGCCCGGCCGCGCATTGAAGCCATCCTTAAAAAAGCAGAGAATGCTTTTGAATTAAAGGATGATATTGAAGTCAAGTTCCTCTGCAAGGTGGATTTTTATCCCGGCCATGGCCAGGTGCGTTTGATCGTGGAAGCCATTGACCCTGTCCATACCTTAGGCAAGATCGCCCAGGACAGGCAGCGGTTGATCTCATTGTTAAAACAAAAGGGCATTTTAGACAAGAACAAGCAATTAGTCCTTGCGGATGTTATCTTAAACATTGGCCTTGTGACCTCGTATGATTCGGCCGCCTATCACGATTTTATTTCAGAACTCAAGCGCAGCGGATATGCATTTCGAGTACTTTTGGCCAATGCCATCATGCAGGGAAAAAATGCCGAAAGTTCAGTGATCAATGCCATAAAGGCCCTTGAAAATACAGGTGAATTGGATGTGATTATCATCACCCGGGGCGGCGGTTCCATAGCGGAATTAAGTTGTTTTGACAGTGAAAAAATGGCCCTGGCGATTGCCCAATTAAAAATCCCGGTGTTAAGCGGCATAGGCCATGAGATCAACACCACGGTCACTGATCTGGCAGCCCATACCTTTGCCAAGACCCCGACGGCAATTGCCAAATTCCTGATAGAGCGGTTAAGGGCTTTTATTGAAGGTATTGACCAAAGGCAGGAGCGCCTGATACAGGTGCTTTACCAATCATTGAAAAACCAAAAGACCCTTCTTAAAGATAATGCCGTTGTTTTGCAGACCCAGACCTTACGCTTGATCAAAAGCCATCATCAACGGCTGGCCATCATTACACAAGCCCTTAAACGGGCCCCGGCAGTGAGATTTAAAGACTCCAGAAAATCATTGGAGATCTCCCAAGAGCATTTAAAGAAAATAATTTATTTGCACCTTCAAAATTCAAGGACTAAAATAAAGCATTACGAGCACCTGACCCAAATGGCAGACCCTAACAACACGCTTAAACGCGGCTTTAGCATTACCCGGACAGAGGATGGCCGTTTGCTGCGAAGCATCCAGGATGCCGAGAACAATAAAAAAATAACGACACAGCTGGCCGATGGTATAATCAACAGTAATATAGTCTGTCATTCCCGCGAAGGGTCGGATTAACCGACACTCGCAGTTGCTCGCGGGAATCCAGAAGAAAAGAATTAAAATGGCTGAAGTCAAGTACAACAAAGCGATCGAACGGTTGGATGAAATCATCGGAAACATTGAAAGTGATGCCATCGATGTCGATGAGTTATCATTGAGGGTCAAGGAAGCTGTCAATCTGGTCAAGCTGTGCAAGTCCAAGATCGACAAGGCAGAGATGGAAGTCAAACAGGTTGTTGATGATTTCAATCGTGACACAAAAGAAAAAGGGCACGTGTTATGATCGTTTTATATTCGACCCTTATTATTTTAGTATGCCTGCTGGTCCTTGTTAATGCCTACCATGCCTGGTTCCTGGTTGATGCCCGCCGCCGTGGAAAATTACCACCCAAAGGCCGTGCCACCATGTTTGATGTGCGCCATTTATTGATGGAAGGCGAGAAAGAATTGGCCATCCAGGTCTATGGCGAAATTTTTCAAACCACCCCCATTAAAGCCAAAAAAGACGTCGAGGAACTCGAACGCAGCCTTAAGGTCTAATGATATTTTCCGCATGGATTTTCAGCCGCTGGATGGCGTTTGTTTATTTAGCAGCTTTTTGGTCCCTGGGTGTGCAGGTTTTAGGCCTTATCGGAAGCCATGGGATTTTACCCGTCGGTGATTTTTTATATGCCGTCGCCCAACAGGAAGGTGCCAAGCGCTTTTGGGCGGTACCCACCCTTTGCTGGTTTAATGGCAGTGACGGGTTCCTGTTATTCTTGACATGGGGCGGGGCCGCTCTTTCGGTCCTGTTTTTATTGGGAGTGATGCCTGGCCTGACAGCATTTGTGCTGTGGCTTTTTTATTTGTCCTTAACGATAGCCGGCCAGGATTTTTTAGGTTTTCAGTGGGACAATTTACTTCTGGAAGCCGGGTTTCTATTAATTTTTTTGGTTCCCCACCCTTTCCGCATCCATTTTAAACCGCATGTCCGGCCGTCTTTAGTTATTATCTGGCTTTTGCGCTGGCTATTGTTCCGGCTGATGTTTGAATCAGGCATGGTCAAACTTTTGAGCGGGGACTTTAACTGGGCCCACCTGACGGCCTTGACCTATCATTATTGGACCCAGCCTTTGCCTAATGCCATCAGCTGGTATGCCAATCAACTGCCCCTGTGGTTCCAAAAATTATCCTGCGCCTTATTGTTGGGCATAGAGCTTTTTGTCCCGTTCTTTATTTTTTGCGGCCGCTGGGGCAGATTAATTGCTTTCTTTGGAATCACAGGATTGCAGCTGCTGATCATTTTGACGGGCAATTATTGCTTTTTTAATCTGTTGGCCATCGGCCTTTGCCTGACTCTTTTAGAAGACGAGCATTTGTTGTTATGGCAAAAAAATCATTCCGGTGTCATTGCGAGCCCGAAGGGCGAAGCAATCTTTTATAAAATCATCGTCAGCCTGGTCGCGGCGGTCATTATGGTTGTCAGCCTGGGCTTAATGGGAGATGAATTAACACATCTTTCTTTGCCTAAGCCCATTGAGAAGCTGATCGAAGGGATAAGCCCTTTGCGCAGTATTAATAATTACGGCTTGTTTGCGGTGATGACGACCCAGCGCAACGAGATCATCCTTGAAGGAAGTAATGATGGCGAACATTGGCTGCCTTATGAGTTTCGTTATAAGCCGGGAAACATTTATCAAGCTCCCAAGTGGGCCATGCCTCATCAGCCGCGTTTGGATTGGCAGATGTGGTTTGCCTCTTTAGGTCATTGGAGGGACAATCAATGGCTGATGGTATTAATGGAGCGGTTATTGCAAGGAGAGCCTTCGGTCATCCGCTTATTGGCTGTTAATCCATTCCCTGACCATCCTCCGGCGTATATTCAGGCAACATTTTGGGAATACCATTTTACCGATTTTAAGACAAGGGGCAGCCACGGCCCATGGTGGCGTCGTGACATCAAAGGCCTATATTGCCCAACGCTCTCCTTGACGCAATAAATAGCTTCAAAAAGAGAGTGGTAGAAAAGCAGGGTGATTTGTGGTAGATTTTATGTTCGAACCGAGGATTGGGGGACATCATGACTGATTGTATATTCTGTAAAAATTTGCCTAAGGTGTTGGAAAATGAATTAGCTTATTGTCTTTATGATATTAAACCTATCACCAAAGGCCATGTGCTGGTGATCACCAAACGGCACCATAGGACTATTTTTGAATCGACTTTGGAAGAAATGAAAGCCATTTTTGAATTGATCCAAAGGGCCAGGGTTTTGTTAATAGCAGAATATAAGCCGGACGGGTTTAATATCATGGCTAATTGCGGTGAGGCAGCGGGTCAAATTGTCCTGCATGCGCATGTGCATTTGCTCCCACGCTACAATGAGCAACCCGTTAATATATTTACTAAAAAAGGAGAGTTTCTAATATAAATAATTTTGCCTATTCTGAATGGGTATTAACGGTATCTATCAGCGGGTGGCTCGGACGACGTGTTAACGAGCGGACGGCAAGTGTCCAAGTCATATGTCCAAGGGAAACCCCTTTTCTGGCCGCTGATAGGTTACACATTTCGCCAAGAGAAGCGAAGCGCAGCACGTTAATACGGCGGCCGAGACAGGACCCGCGTAAATAAGTCATAGATACCCATTCAAAATTTTAAAGAACCATTTTCTTTAAAGAAAGGTCATGCATGCCTAAAATTTTGTGGACTATAGCCAGGGAATACGAAGAGATACAATATCATAAGATGGAGGGGATTGCTAAAATCACCATCAACCGCCCTTTGCGCCGCAATGCTTTTACGCCGGTGACGGTCAAGGAAATGATGAACGCCCTGGAAGATGCCCGGGACGATGACAAAATAGGGGTGGTCATTTTGACAGGGATGGGCAAGGAAGCTTTTTGTTCCGGAGGCGACCAGAAAATCCGCGGAGATGCCGGCTATAAGGACAAGGATGGCACCAACCGTTTGAATGTCCTGGATTTTCAACGCCAGATCCGTTCCTGCCCAAAACCAGTGATCGCCATGGTGGCTGGTTACGCGGTGGGCGGCGGGCAGATATTGCAAATGGTTTGCGACCTTTCCATCGCCGCTGATAACGCGGTATTCGGCCAGACCGGCCCCAGGGTCGGTTCATTCGACGGCGGTTTTGGCTCCAGCTACATGGCGCGCATCGTCGGCCAGAAAAAAGCCCGTGAAATCTGGTATCTTTGCCGCCAGTACAATGCCAGGCAGGCTCTTGAGATGGGATTGGTGAACACCGTCGTTCCTTATAAAAAATTAGAAGAAGAAACCGTGCAATGGGCCCGTGAGATCCTGCAGCATTCGCCCTTGGCCATCCGCTGCATCAAGTCTGCCATGAACGCAGATTGCGACGGGCAGGCTGGCTTGCAGGAATTGGCCGGTAATGCCACCTTATTGTTTTATATGACCCAGGAAGGCCAGGAAGGCCGCAACGCTTTCCAGCAAAAACGCAAACCCGATTTTTCCAAATTCCCCAAGAGGCCCTAAACAATGAACCCCTGGCTTCTCGCCATCCGCCCCCAAACCTTGCCTGCCGGCCTTGCCCCGGTTGTGATCGGCACGGCCATGGCTGCCGGCGACGGGCTTTTTCATGCGCCCTCTGCTTTAATGGCCTTATCAGCAGCCTTGTGCCTTCAGATCGGCACCAATTTAGCCAATGATTATTTTGACTTTAAAAAAGGAGCTGACACCCCCGAACGTACGGGACCTCTCCGAGTGACACAGGCCGGGTTGATCAAGCCAGAAGTAGTACTGCGGGCTGCTATCATTTTTTTCATTTTGGCAGCATTATCGTCCATATACCTCATCCATCGCGCAGGGATCTGCATTTTGATCATCGCAGTTGCTTCCATTATTTCAGGGATTTGTTATACGGCCGGTCCCAAACCTCTGGGATATATGGGGCTCGGTGACCTGTTTGTATTGGTTTTTTTTGGCCCGGTGGCTGTCGGGGGCACCTATTTTACTCAAAGTTTGGAAATCAATTGGGCAGTTATCGTCGCGGGGCTGGCCCCGGGATTTTTATCCATGGCAATTCTGGCCGTTAATAATTTGCGTGACATTGACACAGACCGTCGAGCTGGTAAACTCACCCTGGCAGTGCGTTTCGGAAGGTCTTTTGCCATGAGCGAGTATCTTTTTTGCATCATGGCCGCGGCATTAACACCTTTGGCGGTGGTCCTCATTGCCGATGACCATCAGGGTGTAGCGCTGGCTTCCCTGGTGGCTTTCTGCGCCATCCCTTGTGTCAAGGCCGCTTTCACGCATTTGGATGGTGTTGGCCTAAATAAAGTTTTGGCTCAAACCGGCCGTCTGCTATTGGTCTACAGCGCACTTTTTTCATTAGGATGGTTGCTGTGCAGCCGTTAACGATCAGCCACGCTGATTTTTTGCCTTATAAAATCCCTTTTCTTGGACCTTTCACCTTTGCGGGTCACACGCTCCTCGAGCGCACGGGTTTTTACCTGTCTTTAAAAACTTCAGACAATTTCAGCGCCAAGGGGGAGATCTCTCCTTTGGAAGGCATCAGCCCTGAAACCCCCAGGCGGACCCGGCGTGATTTGACGGAAATTCTTTCCTTTTTGATGGGATTAGAGATTCCCCTTCAAAGGGATGAATTGCTTAACATGTTAAGGAGTGAACCTCATCTATCGAATATATGCGCCTCGGTGCGTTTTGGGGTTGAATCAGCTCTTTTGACCTTGGCGTCAAAAGCGGCAAATCAGAGTTTGTGCGAATTCTTAGGGGGAAGTTTAAAGGATGTCCAGACAGCTGTTTTGCTCAGCGGTACCTATCAACAAGTGATCGCAGATTTTAAACAATTTTCGCAACAGGGTGCCAAGGTGTTTAAATTAAAAGTAGGTGACCGCAATATCGCTTTGGATGTCAAGAAGGTCCAGGACCTTCGTGCCCTTTTTGGCCCTGGAGCTTATCTGCGTTTGGATGGTAACCGGAAATGGAGTTTTAAAGAGGCCTGTATTTTTGCCCAGTTGGTCGGCCATGAAAGGATCGAATTTATCGAGGAGCCTATTGATGATGTCACCCGGCTGGATGCTTTTTATCAGCAAACCAACATGGGGGTCGCTTTAGATGAGACCTTAACGCTCGTCAGGTGCGGCATCCGGGCTCCAGGACGCTGTTCTTCGCCTATTGCCCAACAAGAAGGGGTGATAGCCTATGTGCTTAAGCCCACGGTTTTGGGGATTGTGCCAAGCTTGGATTGGATCCAGGAAGCCGTACTTTTAAATCGTAAGGCCATTATCAGTTCTGCCTTTGAGTCTTCGGTAGGTTTTAAAGTTTTGGCCAACCTGGCTTGCCTGAGCAATCAAGCCGCGGGCCTGGGCACCGAGCGCTGGTTTAAGAACATCGAACCCATTGCTGGTGAGAATGGAATTATTAAAAAAGAATTTTTAGTTTAATTAATTTAATGAACAAAAATTTTTCCATCATCTGGGGCACCCGCCATATCAGGAACCAGCAGCTGTCCTTGTACCTGTCTTGCGCCATCAAGCAATTAAAGGGCATGGGTATAAAAGCAACTGAGCGTATTGCCCTGTGTGCTGAGAATAGTGTTGAATATGTGATTTTATTATTGGCATTGTGGCAATTAAAGGCCGTGGCTGTGCCCATCAGTCCGCGATGGCCGGCTAAAATCATCGATGCGTATGTGAACAAGACCAATGCCAGGCATTTATTTTATGCCCAAGATATTAAACGATGTGTTGGATTTGACGCGCGCCAGCAGCTCGAGGACGCGGCGTTCAAAGATTTTGATTTGGAACAGGAAGTGACCATCATTGCTACTTCCGGTTCCAGCGGCGAAGCCAAGGCCGCTTTGCATACATGGGGGAACCATTTTTATAGTGCCCAAGGGTCGAGCGCCGTCATCCCTTTAACATCCGCGGACCGTTGGCTTTTATCTTTGCCGTTATATCATGTCTCAGGGATGGCCATCATGGTGCGTTGTTTTTTGGCTGGAGCAGGGCTGGTGATTGCCAATGATGAGGATATCATGGAAGCGGTCAAAGGGGCCAAGGTGACGCATCTGTCCTTGGTCAGCACCCAAATGCAGCGATTGCTTGCAGATGACAAAAACCATGATTTATTGCGTCTTCTTAAATGCATCTTATTGGGGGGCAGCGCCATGCCGCGGACCCTTGTCGACGGGTGTATAAAATTAGGTTTGAATATTTATTTATCTTATGGTTTGACAGAAATGTCTTCGCAGGTGGCAACAGGGAGAATCAGCCAAACCAATCAATGCTCTGTCAAAGTATTGCCCTATCGGCAAATAAAAATATCTCCTGAAGGCGAAATCCTGGTCAAAGGTGAGGTCTTGTTCAAAGGCTATGTCACCGGCACTAAACTTAATTTACCCTTACAAAATTGTTCGTCATTCCCGAATGCTTCTGTCGGGAATCCAAACAAGAACAACCAATGGTTCCCCACCGGCGACATGGGCCAGTTGGACAAAGAGGGTTGTTTGATTGTGACCGGCCGGCGCGACAATATGTTCATTTCCGGGGGAGAAAACATCCATCCCGAAGAAATTGAAAAGGTGCTTTTGGGCATTAAAGGGATCGCGCAGGCCATTGTTGTCCCCAAAGAAGACAAGGAATACGGCCAGCGTCCGATTGCTTTTATTAAGTTCACAGGAACGGCTTTGGCAGAAGACCATATGGTCCTCTGCCTGCAGGCTGAATTGCCCCGATTTAAAATCCCCATCGCTTTTTTCCCCTGGCCGCAGGATTTAATGGCCCAAGGAATAAAAATTTCCCGCCGGGAATTCCTGAAAACTCTGCCTCGCCGTTAAGATGGGCAATAGGCCTTTTATGACGGAATCTTTACAGGTAGAATAGTTGGTATTCCGGAAGGGCATTGGCTAGTAGCGGAGTAACAGCTCGGATTAGCAGCAATCATAGGCGGGCAGTTGGCATTGGGCCCATATACTGCGACGCACCCTGGATTTTGGCCTCCTGCTGAAGTTGATCTAAGAGGCGTAGGTATACCGACGGTTATGGTGTATGTATAAGGGCTTGTAACAGCAGTACATGACGTAAAGCCGTGAGGAAATCCAGGGAAGTTGGGAGTCCAAGAGCAGCCATATAGAAGGTTATTGTCAACAATATTCAAATTTAGGCGCGTATTGATATCGGCCAAGTTTGAGCAGGGTGGGTTAGGGGAAGAATCATTACTTTGTGTTACACCGCAGTATGTGCCAGTATTGTTAAGGTAGGTTGTTTCGGCCATATCCATGAGCGTCAAATTATAGATGGCAGCCTGGGCTATCCCCGTTTGCACCATGGACGTATAAGTGGGGATGGCAATGGCAGCCAAGGTCCCGATGATGACCATGGCGACAGTGATCTCTATTAAGCTGAACCCTTTTTTATCCTTGTTGATTTGTATATTCATATTTATCCTTCAGGACATGTTCAACCTTAGGTTTAATATGATGGACAATAAGGAGGATGTTGGCTAGGAAAATTCTTTTTCGCGACTGTGGAGATACAATTTATACCTAGTCCGCTTATGTTCCAAGTAAGATCAACTGAGCTTCCATTGGAATAATTTCTTACCGCTAGTACAGAAATAGATTTAGGAGTAGGGTAAGCTTGTGCATAGACTACAGGATCGACAACATAGGTGTAATTGTTATCATTTATATTCAAATTCAAGCCGGTATTAATTGTTGGCAGGGTACCACAAGAAGTCGCTAGGGGATTAAAAGGTGTCGTGAAATTAACATTGTTAGGATAGCAATAATTGCCGTTTTGGTTACGGTAAGTTTGTTCAGTGATATAGATGAGATTTATATTATATTCAGCTGCCTTGGCCATGGCCTGCTCTGTTGAGGTCGTATAAGTAGGGATGGCAATGGCAGCCAAGGTCCCGATAATCAACATGGCAGCAGTGATTTCCATTAAAGAAAAACCTTTTTTATCCTTACGAATTTGTATTGTCATATTTATCCTTTAGGTAATGCTCCACGAGCACATTAACACGTTTTAAAAGTTCCTTGGTCATCTGGTCATTGGGCCGGCAGGTGATGGCTTTATTGGACTTGCCGGCAATAATATCATCCAGCTCCCTGTTGATACGCCCAAAGGCGCCGACCATTTGGTTGGAAATCCTAAAGGCCAGCACCAGGGAATAAAAGAAAACAGAACATGTCAAGAATACGATCAAGCCGGAAAATTGATTGACCAGCCTTTCTAAGGCAGGATAGGTGGTGTGTAAAACAAGCTCGGAAACAATAGGGTTACAGATAAAAACGATACTTATAAATACCAGGGATATAAATACCGATGGGAAAAAGGTCAAGAAAATTATTTTTTCCTGGTATACATTGCCTGTTGAAAAAGCTTTTCTTTGTTTTTTCAGTAAATCCTCTTGGTCCATTGCACGTCTCCTTTGGCGGGCCTCATTTCATGGCCGTTTCAAGTATACCATATAATATGGTATTGCGACTCCCTTTCGCAGGATTTTAATGGCCTTGGTTTTGCTGGTATTTAACAAGCGCCCGGCGCAGGGGCGCGGGCAGGGGGATTTTTTTGCGGGTCTTTTGGTTGATGGTCACATGCACGGTTTTAGCTGTCCCCACCATGGTTTTGCCACGTTTGAGGGTGTAAAGAAATGAGAATGAGGTTTCTCCTATATGGCCTATCTTGATGGCAATGATAATCTTGTCCCCGACAAGAACAGGGGCCTTGTAATCAGATTCAGCATGGACGATGGGCAGGAAATAATTTGTGCCCTTGAGCATGCTTTGGAAGCTCCAGCCGAATTCTTCGAGCAGGTCTTCATAGGCATCATGGATGATCTTAAACTGGTTGGCAAAAAAAATGATGCCCGCGGCGTCTGTGTCGTGCAACCTGATCTTTGTTTTGTAGGTGAACATGCTAAGGTCATTCCCGCGAAAGCGGGAATCTTTCTAATAGGGGTCCCCGATTAAAACATTCGGGGATGACATTCGGACGTATGAGTTACGTTCCGTAACTCATGTCCTCATGCCAATTATACCAAACCATTGACAAATACAAAGAAGATTGTATTATGTCTTTTACGAATTTTTTTTGGGCCAAGAGATGAATAAAAAGCTTGTTTTGGAAAGGAGTCATTAATGGCAGAACGTACCGGTGCAATCACCATGAAAGGTAATCCCTTGACCTTGACGGGTCATGAGATCAAGGTGGGAGACAACGCCCCTGATGCCACCTTGGTGGCCAATGATCTCTCTGAGGTCAAATTGTCTTCTTTTAAGGGAAAAAAAGTCATTTTGTCCGTTGTTCCGTCGCTGGATACTCCGGTCTGTGACCTTCAGACGAAACGGTTTAACCAGGAAGCTTCCAAACTTGCGGATGTGGCGGTGTTGACTATCAGCAAAGACCTGCCTTTCGCCCAAAAGCGCTGGTGCGGTGCTAACGGCGCCACGGCTGTCAAGACCCTGTCTGATTTTCGCGGGAATTTTGGGGAGACCTATGGGGTTTTGATCAAAGGTCTGGGGCTTTTGGCCCGTTGTATTTTTGTGATCGATGACAACGGTAAAATCACCTATGTCCAATTAGTTAAAGAAGTGGCCTCTGAACCGAATTATGAAGAAGTCCTTAAGGCCGTCAAGAACGACGCTTGCGGCTGTGGGCATAATCATTAAGGAGAAATAACATGGCATACACCTTACCCCCATTAGCATACCCGTACAACGCTTTGGAGCCGCATATTGACGCGCGCACCATGGAAATCCATCACACCAAACACCATCAAGCCTACATTAATAATGTGAATAATGCGATCAAGGGCAAGGCAGACCTGGAAAGTAAGACCGTTGAGGAATTGATCGCCAATATTAATGCTGTCCCGGAAGATATCCGTAACGTGGTGCGTAATAATGGCGGCGGCCATGCCAACCATACGTTTTTTTGGACCATTATTGGTCCCAATGCCGGCGGCCAGCCCAAGGACAAGGTCGCGGCTGCGATAGCCCAAGCTTTCGGTTCATTTGATGCTTTTAAAGAAAAATTTGCTCAAGCCGCAACCACCCGTTTTGGCAGCGGTTGGGCGTGGTTGAGCTTGCTCAAGGACGGCAAGTTAGAGATCTCTTCAACAGCCAACCAGGACAGTCCCTTGATGGAAGGAAAAACTCCCATTTTAGGCATTGATGTCTGGGAGCATGCCTATTACCTGCATTATCAAAACCGTCGTCCCGATTACATCGCGGCTTTTTGGAATGTTGTCAACTGGCAGGAAGTGGAAAGACGTTTTTTGAACAAGGGTAAGGGTTAAAAGCCCATCTCCGACGGGCCAAAACCGGCCCGATGATCAAAAAATATCAAAAAAGCTTTGACTTAAGAGCTCTGTCAAACTACCATATGTAGTATTGCATTGATCAATGGGGCGTATATATAGTGTTTTTATGCTGCAGGGTATTTTTCGTTGTTGTCCTTAAATCGTCATTTTTCTACTTACTTTAGGAGGACCCAGCCTGATGTCTCAAGAAAACTTCGCAACCGCTTCTAATTTCGATATCAAGGTCCAAAAGCGCAATGGTCAGGTCATCGAATTTATCCCCAACCGCATCACCCACGCCGTCGCCAATTCATTTAAAGAACAGATCGGCTTGCCAAGGGAATCCCAACTGAGCGACGAGGTCATGAAAAATGCCCAAAAAGTCACTGATTGTGTGGTGGCTGTGCTTAAAGAGCGTGGCGTTGCCCGTCCTTACTTAACGGTGGAAGAGATCCAGGATGAAGTGATCCGTCAGTTGTATGAAAACGGCCATAAGGAAGTCGGCGAGCGTTATGCTTCGTACCGGCGCTATCATGCTGAGCGGCGTAAATTATTCGAATTGTATTCGGTGATCAAGCGTGACGGTAAGGTGGTTTCCTTCAAGCAGGAAAAGATCGCCCTGGCCATTGCCAAGGCCTTGATTGCCCAAAATAAGGGCGTTTATAACGAAATCCTGATCGAAAAGGCCCAGGAATTGACCGAAAAAGTCGTTTCCGAGATCCGTACCCGCTGGCCGGATGGCAAATCTATCCATATTGAAGAAGTCCAGGACATTGCTGAAAAGGTGATCATGGCCGCGGGCTACCACGAAGTGGCCAAGCGTTATATCATCTACAGGGAAGACCGCGCTAAGGCCCGCCGCAACCGGGGAGTGGTCCAGGTCGAGGAATCCATTGAATGGGTCAAGAATTTGAGCATCAAGAATGAAAAGGGGGAAGACCGTCCCATTGACCTGGATGAGGTGCGCTTCAGGTTTGAAACCTGCTGCAAAGGGCTGCTTGATGTTTCCGTCGAGAAGCTTTTTAAAGAGGCGGTCAAGAGTTATTTCAATGGCATGACCGAGCGCCAGGTGTTCCAGGCCAATGTCATGGCAGCGCGTTCCTTTATTGAAAAAGAGCCGAATTACGGGTTTGTGGCCGCACGTTTGCTGCTTTTGATGGAGTACCAGGAAGCCTTGGGTGCCGAGGTCTCTTTTGAACGCATGCGTGCCGAATATCCCGATTATTTGGCGACCTATATTCAAAATGGCGTCCGGTATGAATTATTAGATCCAACACTTAAGCTTTTTGACCTGAAATTATTAGGCAAGGCCATTGTCCCGGAGCGTGACTTTATTTTCCGGTACATGGGATTGCAGACCTTGTATGACCGTTATTTTATCCATTGGGAAGACCGCCGCATTGAATTGCCCCAGATTTTTTGGATGAGGGTGTCCATGGGCCTGGCCGCTAATGAGGGCCTTAAGAAGAACCAAAAGGCCATTGAATTTTATAATATCCTTTCAACCTTCCGTTTCATGTCATCGACACCGACGCTGTTTAATTCCGGCACCCGCCATCCGCAATTATCGTCCTGTTTTTTGACGACCATTGAAGATGACCTGCTCCATATTTTCAAATGCATCCAGGACGATGCCATGCTTTCCAAGTGGAGCGGGGGCCTGGGCAATGACTGGACTTCTGTGCGGGCCATGGGCAGCCGCATCAAAGGGACCAACGGGAAAAGCCAGGGTGTTATCCCGTTTCTTAAGGTGGCCAATGACACCGCCCTGGCCGTCAATCAAGGCGGCAAGCGTCAGGGGGCCATGTGCGCCTATCTGGAAGTGTGGCATTTGGATATTGAAGATTTTTTGGAATTACGTAAAAACACCGGTGATGAGCGCCGCCGCACGCACGATATGCATACGGCCTCCTGGATACCCGATCTTTTTATGAAAAGGGTCAAGGCCAATGCGGATTGGACGTTGCTGACGCCGTCTGAGGCCCCGGACCTGCATCATATCTATGGCCAGGCTTTTGAGAAGCGTTACGAAGAATATGAACAATTGGCCCGTGACGGGAAGATCAAGAATTTTAAGACAATTTCCGCGGTGCAATTGTGGCGCAAGATGCTTGGCATGGTTTTTGAAACCGGTCATCCCTGGATCACCTGGAAAGACCCTTCCAATGTACGCTCGCCGCAGGACCACGCAGGTGTGGTCCATAGCTCGAATTTGTGCACGGAGATTTTGTTAAACACCTCCAAAGAGGAGACTGCCGTATGTAATTTGGGTTCTGTTAACCTGGCAGCCCATGTCAGCGATAAAGGTATCAATCACGATATGCTTAAGGAGACAGTCACGACTGCCGTGCGCATGCTGGATAATGTCATAGACATCAATTATTATCCGACTGTTGAATCCAAGTGCGCCAACCAGCGCCATCGTCCGGTGGGTTTGGGCATCATGGGTTTTCAGGATGCGTTATATAGTCTTAATTTTAGTTATGCCTCTCAGGAGGCTGTGGATTTCGCCGATGAAAGCATGGAAGCTGTTTCATATTATGCCTTGCAGGCCTCAATGGAATTGGCCCGCGAGCGCGGCGTTTATTCAAGTTATAAAGGGTCCAAGTGGGACCGCGGGTTTTTGCCAATTGATACCATTGGGTTATTGGAAATAGAGCGGGGCGGGTATTTGGACATGGACCGTACGGCAAGGATGGATTGGTCGCCCTTACGTTCTGCCATCAAGCAAACAGGCCTGCGCAACAGCCTGGTCATGGCCATTGCGCCCACGGCCACCATCGGCAATATCACCGGTGTGACCCAGTCGATCGAGCCCATGTATAAGAATGTCTTTGTCAAAAGCAATCTCTCGGGTGAATTTACAGTGATCAATGAATGCCTGGTTGAAGACCTGAAGAAATTGAATATTTGGGACCAGGAAATGATTGATGACCTTAAGTATTTCGACGGTAGTGTGCAGGAGATCACGCGCGTCCCGTCCTCGCTTAAGGCCAAATATGCCACGGCCTTTGAAATTGATTATGAATGGATCATCGAGGCTGCCAGCCGCAGGCAGAAGTGGATCGACATGGGCCAATCTTTAAATTTGTACCAGGCCAAGCCCAGCGGCAAGAAGATCAGCGATATGTATATGTACGCTTGGGAAAAAGGCCTTAAGACAACTTATTATTTGCGCTCCATGGGTGCCACCCGTATAGAAAAAAGCACCTTGGACATCAACAAATATGCTAATGTGGTCGGCTCGCGCCCGCGCGATGACAAGGGCAAGGTGGTGGATGCTCCCATGCAAAAACCCGGCGCCGAACCTGTCCAGGATTGCGAATCTTGTCAATAAATTTTATTTGTCATTCCCGAATGTTTTTGGCCGTGTTGACCGGCACTCACAATTGTTCGTCGGGAATCCATTTTAGGAGAATTTAGAATGCCAGAAACCCCAAGCACCAATCCCGAAACCAACGTCCCAGAATGCACCGGCGGCATCCGCATGACGCGTGAGCGCGTCTCCGCGGACAATAAGCGCATCATTTTAAACAACCGGACGGTTGATGTTAATCAATTAGTGCCCATCAAATATAAATGGGCCTGGCATTTTTACCTGGATGCCTGTGCCAATAATTGGATGCCGACGGAAGTTTCCATGCAGCGGGACATTGAGCAATGGAAGAATGCCGGTGCTTTTACCCCAGATGAACGCCATGTGATCAAGCGCAACCTTGGTTTCTTTTCAACGGCGGAAACCCTGGTCGGCAACAACATCGTCCTGTCGATATACAAGATGGTGGATAACCCGGAGTGCCGGCAGTATTTGCTCCGCCAGGCCTTCGAGGAGGCCATTCACGTGCATACCTTCCAGTACATTGTGGAATCTTTGTCATTGGATGAGACCGAGATTTTTAATATGTACCGCGAAAACCAGGCCATCTATGAAAAAGACGAATTCTCCATGAGCTGCACTGATGGGATCATCGATTCCAACGTGGATTTATCCACCAAGGAGGGCCTGCAAAAATTTGTTGATAATTTAGTGGCGTTTTATGTAGTTACCGAAGGGATTTTCTTTTACAGCGGTTTTGTGACACTGTTGTCTTTTGGCCGCCAAAACCGTTTACCCGGCACCTGTGAACAGATCCAATATATCCTGCGCGATGAAAGCATCCACATGAATTTCGGCATCCAATTGATCAATACCATCATCGAGGAAAATCCTTATTGCTGGACCCCTGAATTCCAGGAACATCTGATCAGCCGCATTAAGCGGGCCGTTGAGTTGGAATGTAATTATGCCAAGGAATGCCTGCCCCGCGGGGTCTTGGGGCTTAATCTGGCGATGATGCGTGAGTATGTGCAGTACATCGCGGACCGCCGCCTGGAAAAACTCCGTCTGCCGCGCCAATACAATAGCAGCAATCCATTCCCCTGGATGAGCGAAGTCATTGACCTGAAAAAGGAGAAGAACTTCTTTGAGACCAGGGTCACCGAATATCAAACCGGCGGCGCTTTAGAGTGGTAATTCCGTTTCCCCTCTTTTTTATAAAGAGGGGTTAGGGGAGTTGTAACTTGGCCATCGCCTATTTCTGTCTACTCATCGCAGCCGTCATGCCCCTTGTTTTTGCGGGTTACGCTAAATTTTCTTCCAAAGGGTATGACAATTCCAGCCCGCGTGAATTTTTAGAGAAACTTCAAGGCTCCTCCAAGCGTGCCCATTTTGCCCAGTTAAATTCTTTCGAAGCCTTTCCGGCATTTGCCGCTGCGGTGATAGTGGCCCATCTGGCAGGGGTGCCCCAAGGCCAAATCACCATCCTGGCTGTGCTCTTTGTGGTTTTTAGGGTTTTATATGGCATCTGTTACATCCTGGATAAATCCAGTCTTCGCTCAACGGTATGGTTTGGCGGATTATTTTGTGTTTTAGGGCTTTTTATAGCCGCCATCCTGCGTTCTTAATTACGGATAAAAAGCCCAATCTTTGTGGAATAACCTCGTTTTATGTGCCATACTTAAGTTGAGGGCTTCTGTGTGGCCCAAATATAGGAGGCGCATATGACAAACTTTACGAATTGGAAGGAACAGGGAATCTTGAAACGAATGGTCGTCTCTGTAGTTATTGCGTTGGCTGTAGTGGGTTTAAGCGTGCCGTGTTTTGCTGATACTGCGATGAAATTCAAGAGCGGGGTGAAGGATGTGATGATGTCGCCCTTGCAGGTCAGTGATAATGTGAAGGCAGAAACAACGAATGCGAAGTTTTTGCCATTTGCTCTTGCCGGAGGTTTTCTTAAGGGCAGTTTTTATATGGCAAAGCAAATTGTGACCGGGACTTTGACGGTGGTCACATCACCATTGGACATGATGCATGTCAGCTGTCCTTTGGATAAATAGTCTTTAAGTTCATCTTAAATTCCTCTACCCCTCTTTTTTACAAAGAGGGGATAGGGGATTTAATGTTTTACATTCTCCCATCATGGCTAAATCCAAAATCGGCGTTGTGATCATCAATTTAGGCACTCCGGACAGTCCTTCAGTGGCTGATGTGCGCAAGTACCTGCGCGAATTTTTGATGGACCGGCGGGTGATTGATATTCCTTTTTGGCGGAGGTTCCTGTTGATCAATTGTATCATTGCCCCTTTTCGGGCGCCCCAGTCTGCCAAAGGCTACCAAAAATTGTGGCTGCCTCAAGGCTCTCCTTTAAAAGTGTACGGTCAAGGATTAGAAATGCTTTTGCAGTTAGCATTGGGCCAGGATTTTCAAGTAAAATTAGCCATGCGTTATCAAAGCCCCAGCATTAAGTCAGTTTTATTAAATTTTAAGGACAAGGGCTTTAAAGAATTGGTGGTTATTCCTTTGTACCCGCAATACGCTTCTGCTTCAAGCGGATCGACGATGGAAGAGGTCATGAAGGTTGTCAAGGGTTGGGAGGTCATACCTCAGATCAAATTCATCAGCCAATTCTTTGATCATCCCCTTTTTATCAAGGCCTTTGTTGATATCGGCAAGAAATATATGGCCCAACAAAGTTATGATCATTATTTGTTTAGTTATCACGGCCTGCCTGAGCATCAGATATTAAAGGCTTCCTGCGATCATTATTGCCGGCTGGGAGATTGTTGTTCGGTGTATAATGGCAAAAATCAGTATTGCTACCGCGCCCAATGTTTTGAGACAACGCGATTATTGGTCAAAGCCTTGGGGATCAAAAAAGAAGACCATACGGTCTGTTTCCAGTCCCGTTTAGGCAAGACGCCGTGGATCAAGCCTTATACAGATGAAGTCATCAAGGAGTTGGCAAACCGCGGCATAAAAAAGGTTTTGGCATTTTCCCCTGCCTTTGTGGCTGATTGCCTTGAAACCACTGTTGAAATTGGTTTAGAATATAAAAAGCTTTTTATAGAGCATGGGGGAGAGCAATGGCAATTGGTTGAAAGCCTCAATGCCCATCCCGAATGGGTTGAATGTTTAAAAGAAATGGTCAAAGAAAATTGTCATGAATAAGAAATTCTCCTGGTCTGGGGCCATTGTCGTCTTGGCCTGTCTTGCCTGCATGTTATATTATTATCTCATCTTCCGTCATGCCATGATCGATCAAATCCTCCATAAGCATCCTATTGTTGATAATTAATCAAATTTAATATTGACTATTAATAATTTATTTGGTATGCTCTTTTTTATGACCAATAAAATTCTTGGGAGGCATGGCGAGTCCTTGGCCCGGCAATACCTCCAGAATTTAGGCTACCGGATATTAGAAGAGAATTTTAAGAATAAGTTGGGCGAAATCGATCTGGTTGCCTTGGACGGCCAAACAATCTGCTTTGTTGAGGTCAAGACCCGCCAATCCTGCGGCCAAGGCCAGCCTTATGAAGCCGTGAATTCATGGAAAATCCGCAAACTTTCCCTGATGGCCACATCGTATCTAAAGTATAAATACCATTCCCTGGAAATCCTTTCAAGGTTTGATGTCATTTCCATAATCCAGGATAAGTCAGGATTATCCAGCATTACACATATCAAAAACGCTTTTGATTCAATCTATTAAACCAAAAAAAAGATTTTCACTATCAATTAGTTTTTTTACCAAAAAATGTTATTCTTTAAACGTAAACGCAAAAATGGATAGGTGTATGTGAGGGCTGATGATATTTAGTGAAACATCGAATGTTATTAGGGTCAATGGCAGTTGTCGTTTGTTAAACACCTGTATCGTTCTTTTATGCATCGCTTTTTTTTCAATTGTTCCTGCAATGGCGGGGACATTGGAAGATGGGTTGGCTGCCTTTAATCGCGGCGACTATGATAAGGCCCTGCAAATACTTCCGGACCTGGCTGCGCAGGGTAACGCGGAAGCGCAAAACAAGCTTGCGTCTATGTACGAACATGGCTGGGGTGTTACTGCCAGTTATGAGGAAACTATTAAATGGTATACCAGGGCTGCCCAACAAAATGATGCAGAGGCAGCCTACCATCTTGCTAATTTTTATAAAAACGTCATTCCTCCAGAATATGATGATGCGATGAAATGGTTCCTTAAAGCCGCTGACCAAGGTTATGGTCTTGCCCAAAATAATATCGGTGTTTTATATCAGCTGGGTCAAGGTGTCCCTCAAGATTATGTTGAAGCAATCAAATGGTACCTGAAAGCGTCCAATCAAGGCATAGCGATAGCACAGGACAATCTCGGTATCATGTACGAACAGGGCCTTGGCGTTCCCCAGGATTATGCCCAGGCCATGAAATGGTACCGTAAAGCCGCTGACCAAGGCTATGGGCCTTCCCAGATCCAAATTGGTTATATGTACCAGCAGGGTATTGGTGTTCCCAAGGATTTTGCCGAGGCAAAGAAATGGTATCTTAAGGCTTCTGATCAAAGAGCAGTCCAATCAAATAGCAGCGGCAAATTCTATCTGGGCCATGATGTTCTTCAAAACGACACAGACTCAGTGGCATCGTACAGCAACGAGGCTCAGTTAAACAGCTCTCAATCACAGACCAATCTCGGTGTCATGTATGAACGAGGGCAAGGTGTCCCTCAGAATTATGCCGAAGCGGTCAAGTGGTATCGCTTGGCAGCCAATCAAGGCAATCCTAAAGCGATGACCTATCTTGGTAATATGTACTCTCAAGGTCATGGCGTCCCTAAAAATAATGACGCAGCGATGGAATGGTATCAGAAAGCCGCCAGTCAAGGCTATGGCGATGCCTATGACGCGATTGCTATGCTGTATGAAAATGGCAGTGGCGTTTCTAAAGATTATGAAGAGGCGGCAAAGTGGTTTCAACTTGGGGCCAAGGCAGGCTCGGCCCATGCCCAAAGTTATCTGGGGTTTCTTTATTCGATAGGTCAGGGAGTTTCTAAAGATGATGGCCAATCAGCCTATTGGGGGCAAGAGGCAGCCAAGCAAGGCGACGCCACGGCTCAAGACAATATCGGCGTCATGTACGGTGATGGTCGTGGTGTGCCTCAAGATTGGGTTAAGTCCTACATGTGGATAAGCCTGGCGGCTGATCAGGGATTGGCACAGGCCAAGCAGGATCTGCCCATGGCAGCTTCGCATTTAACGCCGGCACAACAGGAAGATGCACGTCAACAGGCAGCAGCTATAAAGTCAGCGGCCTCTCAATAAATAGAGCAGGATTCACCACCAGTTTGTAAAGGCATATCTCTAAAAACACAGGAGGGTGTCATGGATCAAAAGTTGACATGTTCACAATGCGGATTAGAGTTTCCTGCTTCTGAGATCATCACCTATGAAAATAATTATGTCTGCGGCGGATGTAAGCCGATATTTGTTCAAAAACTGAGGGAAGGGATGAATCTGTCCACGACAACTCATTATGCCGGATTTTGGATCCGGGTTGGGGCTAAAATAATCGATATTATTATCCTGTGGGTTGTGGGGATAGGGATAGGGTTAATTGTTTATCAAATTTTCCCTAAACCCCATTATCTTCCTGCCGCGAAACATTTAGATTTAGGCATTGGCTATTTTTTATCATTGGGTATAAATTGGCTGTTGGCTATTCTCTATGAAGTTTTGTTTCTTGGCAAGTTTGGGGCCACCTTAGGCAAGATGATATGCCGTATCCAGGTCATTATGGCTGACGGCCAAAAAATCAGTTATGGCCGGGCTTTTGGACGCTATTGGGCTGAAAGCTTAAGCGGCTTGATATTTGGTATCGGATATTTTATGGTTGGCTCTGATAAGGAAAAAAGAGGTTTGCATGACCGTATTTGTAATACCAGAGTTGTGTATAAATAAAAAATATCCCATTTATTTATGATTGAATGCCCCCAATGCCACTCTGTCCTTAAAAAAGAATTTATTAACAACTCCGTTTTTTTTCCTTGCCCCCAATGCCTCCGGCCCACACAAGCTTTTGTTTTTCCTGCCCTATTTCAAAAACCCAAGATACCAGAAGCGCCGCAGCCATTGATTATTGAGGCCCAAGCCAACTGCTTTTATCATCCCGATAAAAAGGCAGCCATTGTTTGTTCTTCCTGCGGGCGCTTTCTTTGTTCCCTTTGTGATATTGAATTTGACCAAAACAACCATGTCTGTGCTTCTTGTCTTCAATCCGGAGCCAGGAAGAAAAGGATCCCTAATGTTGACAGCGAGGCCATTTGCTATGACAAAATAGCTTTTGCAGTGGCTGCTTATCCGATCTTAATTTGGTTTGTTACATTTATAACAGCTCCAGCAGCTATTTTCCTGTCCCTGCGTTATTGGAACACCAAATCAATGACCGGATCAAAAGCCAGGTTTATTTTTGCCATCATATTTGCGCTGGTGCAGATATTCTTGTGGTTTTTTGTAATTAATGGTATTCGAAAGGCCCATTTAAATCACCGTCATCCTTTAGGGGGTTCCAGTTATTCTTCCGGCCCCAAAGATAGCACAAAAAACAACTCAAATGAAAAAATAGAACCACTTAAAGGTTATTTGCAAAGGCATCCTTGGATAAAAGACAATACCTAAAATTTGGCGGAATAACAGGGGGTTTAACTAGTTATTCTTCTATTTGGCTGGCTCATGATCATATGCTTGTTTGTACAAGCAGCCAATTCCTTGAAAGATACAAGAGGTTTTATTTTAAAGATATCCAGGCCCTGATAGCACAGAGGACCAATAAAAGCGGGATTAAAACCTTGATATATTTTGCCTTATCATTGGGTCCTTTATGGTATTTTGCGCATAGTGCCAAGGCATGGCATTTTTTCTGGGGCATATTGGCCGGTTTTTTTATTATCCTTTTAATAGACAATATTTTAAAAGGTCCCAGTTGTAAAGTTTATATACAAACAGCGGTACAGACAGAAGAAATCAAAGGGCTTAAAAGGACCAAGAAGTTTGAGCAATTCTTGAAAAAAATCAGGCCGTTGATACAGTCTTTTCAGGGGGAGTTGGATGAACTTTTCCTGCAAGCTAAATTTGAAGCATTTTCTGAAAAGTCAATGCAAGCGCAAGCGGGCCATTCACAACCAATAGAGCAGCATAGTTTACCGCATACGGTGTTGTTTTTTCTACTTATTGCCTGGTCGTTGTTAATTGCCAGGTTTTACTTTTTTCACAATTCGATTCTTGGCACCATTATTTTTGTATTTTACCTGGTTTTGATGGTGTTAAGTATTAGCGCCGTTGTTAGACAGTCAAGAATTAACGTCAATCCGGCTATTAGGAATTGGGCATGGATGGCACTTATTTTGATGGGTATCTGTTCATTAATGTTTTATATTTTAATGATAAACTCATCACTGGCATTGGCCAGGAACCATCCTAATATTCCGGATTATTCTGGCATGGATACTTTTAATAGTTTGTCAAAATTAAATCCCAAAAATAATATTGTTGCCAAAGTAATCCTTTTATTTACCATATTGGCATCATTCTTGGCGGGAAGCATCGGTTTGATTTTATCAGCGAGAACTCGGTCTGATGGTAAGCCTTTAGTATGACATATGAAGAATTGGCCCAAAAACGTTGCCAGAACCATCCCCATCGTGAAGCTGTGGCGAGATGCCCCGAATGTCTTAGATTTTTCTGCCGGGAATGCATTACCGAGCATGATGACCGTGTTTTATGTACAAGCTGTTTAAAAAATAAATTGCTCCAGAAGCCCCTGCTGTCCCCTTACTCCAAGCTGCCTTTTACGATGTTACAGTTTTTAATCGGATTTTGCATCATTTGGCTGGCCTTTTATTATTTGGGGCACTTGTTACTGAAGATCCCTTCTTCTTTTCATGAGGGCACATTTTGGCAGGGGAAACAGTGAAAGTCGAACATACGATCAGTCATCTTCATAAGACCAGAGGGGCCGTCAATGTGCTGGAAGAGGCATTGTTTATTTTAAGACTTTTTCCTGAGACCTTATTTATTTACTATATCGGCAGCCTGCCATTTGTGCTGGGA